>Ga0189288_10217_pt1 | contig 39391 bp, 32 predicted proteins | sample UW105minimetaG_FD_130316 | JGI IMG/M metagenome (GOLD analysis project Ga0189288, IMG submission 130316) | Marine microbial communities from the Costa Rica Dome - UW105 mini metaG | ecosystem: Environmental > Aquatic > Marine > Oceanic > Photic zone | place: Costa Rica: the Eastern Pacific...
CCGATTGTAGTCAGGCCAGTTCCAAGTCTTGTATGTCTTAGGGATCCAGCTGCTCATGCCAGCCTGCTACCAGACTGGATTCACACAGTGAATCCTACTTCAGCCCAATTTGTGCAACAAAGCCATTTCGGTACCACGGGTCATCTGTTGGCTCTTTCGTGCAAGAAATCTGGCGCCCCGTTTGGAGCGCCATGTGAGTTTACTTGAAGCTGTAGATCGGGCTGGTCCAGGCGACGTGACCATCCTCCAGCGTGACCCTTGCGAAGACTGCGCTGTCGCCTTTGGCGGGGATGTCGACCTCGCGGCTGACCGCGAATTGCGTTTCGGTCAGCGCCTCAGGTAGACGTTGGATCACCAGCGTCTTGTCGATGCCGCCACAGGCCACTTCGGTGCCTTCGATGCCGACATTGGACAAGTCGACTTCAAGATCGCCCTGATTGGTTTTGACGATCAGCTTGGCGTCATTGGTCTGGTTTGCGACCCAGACATCAACGGATTGCGCCCCGCCAGTGGTGACGCTGGTCCATTCGACACGTGTCGACGACACTTGCGCCGGTTGGCGGTCGGGATTGTAGAAGTTGGTTGCCCGGATGCGGGAAATCTCGCCGCCTTCCAGATCGGCGCTGGCGGTCCATTTCACAAGACGCTGCCGTCCACGGGTTTCCTGACCCTTGCAAGTGATGCGATACCGCGCGCCGAGATCTGCCTCGCCATTAGGACGCAGACGTTCGATCATGTTCAGACCGTCGAAGAGTTCGACTTTCTCGATCGGGGACTGGGCTGAGACTTCAAGGTTAAAGGTCGCCGTGTCCCGATCCGTCTGAACAATGTCACCCATAATTGCTGTCTGGCTCATCTCGTGGGCGTCGTTGTTCAGGGAGGGGTTGCGGGTAAAGACGCGGGCCGGTGCCGCATAGGTCATCTCTGCCGACAGAAACAGGCGGCAACCTGTGGTGGCATAGTGGTGGCGTCTGCGGAATTCCTCGAACAAGCTGTCGCGCGTCAGTTCCGGCAGCAGATGGCAGGTGAGCCCGCCGTAAGAACCGAATTTGGCATCCCCCGGGTAGGACGCACCGGGGCGACCTTTGTGCCCATCCGAGCCGGCGACGATGCCGATCCGATAGCCCATCTTCAGCGCGTCCTGTACGATCCAATCGAAGGTGCCCCAGCTGGAATGCACTTCGACCGAGGGTTCCACCGATGCGTCATGCGCATAGGTCACGTCGGCAAAGCGGCCACCCACATGGGGCACGACGAGCACGTCCTCGCCTTTCAGAGCATCGAACAGTTCGGTCACATCATGACAATCGGTCTCGGGACGGGTCTTGTCCTGCACGATGGCGCGGGACGAACGATAGATCGGGCGGCCTTCGCTGCGGTACCAGATGTTATGGTCCCCGCCGAGGCCGGTGTTGCCTGACCATTCATATCCCGGCAACGCAAGAAACTTACCCTCTTCGTTGAACTCGGCGGTCAGGTTGTTGATTTCATCCCAGAAGGTGTCCGAGATCTGGAAGTCGTTGCCCTGATGCCCAGTGATGTCGACAAAAGACCGGTGCTTGGCGAAGAAGAAGTAATCGCGCGCCGTGCCTGAGCCGATGGTCTCGCCCGACTGCCCATGCATATCGGACCAGTAATGGCCTACCGGACTGTTCGCCTTGATGCGCAACGGGTTGGACTTGGCCACCACCGTGCCATCAATCAGCGCGTCGATGCGATAGTCGCCATCGACATCGGCGGTGAGGTCATCCAGCACCACGGCAAAATCACCCTCGACATATGTAACGCTTTCCGGCAGGCCCTTGATCGGAAGGTTCGAGCGCAAGGCAACCTCACCCACAAATTTGTCCGAAGGATTGCCCCAGTTGTCCTCTGGCTTCACAACAAAGCGGAACGGCTGACCGGCCGCACGCAGGGTCGGCAGGATCGCCTTCCACAGCTTGGGTTTGCCCGGTACGATAGTTATGAAGGGCTGCCTGTCTTCCTCTAGCGGGGTATAGTCTACCGTGGCGAAAGCATCGACCGTGACGCGGAACTGATGCTCGGCTTCGATATGGGTCTGAGTGCGCACCCCGAGCGAACCCAACCGCTGATCACCAATGCGGAAGGTGATCTGGTCGCCCGGTTTCAGGAACTGCTTGCATAATACTGTGATGCACAGTCCCCAGGGACGGATGTTGCGCTTGTAGCTGAACTCGGCCTCGATCGGGCCACCATTTGAGCTCTCTATCGTTAGATAGCCCGGGGCCTCGGGATCATCCATCTGCAGCGGTGTCATGTCAGAGTGGGTGCGGAACGCCACCTTCAGGCCACCTTGATCGTCGATGCCGAATTTGCCGGCGGTGTAGACCAGTGTGTAGCTCTGCCACGAACCGGCCTCGATCGGGCCTTGCGGGGTGACTGTAGCAGAGCCCATCAGGTCACGCCTGTAGTCATGATTTGGCATGGGTCGATTTCCTTGTCTCGGCACACGGGTATCAGGCACGCAGGCGATACCAGCGCGGAAGTAAGTGGGGAGCGGCCCGTCAGCGCGACGGGGAGTGAAGGATTTCAGGCGTCGTTGAGCGACGCGGCTTTGGCTTGTTTGTTCAGGGAGCGGGCACGGGCGACCACCGCAACGACACCTAGCAGCAGGAAGCCAAAGGCAACGGGACGGGTGAAGAAGATCAGCGCACCATGATCGGACAGCAGAAGCGATTGTCGGAAGGTTTCTTCCGCTCCACCCGCCAGTACAAAGCTGATCACAAAGGCCGCCGGGTTGAAATCATAGCGTTTCATCAACCAACCGCCGAAACCCGCGATCGCCATGACCAACACGTCAAACAGGTTCCCTCGTGACGAATAGGCGGCGACAAAGGAGGTCAGGAAGATAATCGGATACATCACATCGGTCGGAATCTTCAGGATGAACCGGCCGACATAAGACGCACCGAAATACCCGATCACACCATAGGCGAGAATACCAACCAGACCGCAGGCAAACAATTGATACACCAGCTCTTTCTGTGTCAGAAATAGGGTTGGCCCGATTTGGATTCCATGGATCAGGAACACGCCCACGAGGATGGCCCCGATGGTCGACCCCGGAATGCCCAGTGTCAGCAGCGGCGCCATCGACGGACCGGATACCGCATTGTTGGCGGCCTCAGGCGCGGCGATGCCTTCCAGCGCGCCTTTGCCCCAAGTTTCGGGGGTCTTAGCGCGGCGCTTGCCTTCGCCATAGGCGACAAAGGCAGCAATTGCAGAGCCCAGACCGGGCAACATGCCAATGAAAGCACCGATGAAAGATGAGCGCAGGGCGTGCGGCAGGCAGGGCTTGTATTCCGACCAGCTCAACTGGTTCTTGGCTTTCGCGTCCTCGGTCTGCGAGTCGTCGAATTGCTCGATCTTCTGACCGCGCGCTTCGAGCTGCGAGAAAACCTCACCCAGTACGAAGATGCCGATCATCAATGGCACCAGCGAGATGCCGTTGGTCAAATCGAACGAGCCGAAGGTGAAACGCTCCTCGGACGAGATCGGGTCCAGCCCGACCATCTTGATCAGCACGCCAAGAGCGGCCGAGGCCAACCCCCGAGTGATGGATTTTCCGATCACCGATCCAATCACCACGAAGGCGGCGAAGTAGACGGCAAACAGTTCAGGCGGGCCAAGTTTCAGAGCAATGGCAGCAATCACCGCAATCCCGGCGATTAGAAGAATTTCTCCAATGAAGTCACCGATGACCGACGAAATCGTTGCGACTTTCATGGCCTTGGACGACATGCCGCGTTTCGACAATGGATAGCCATCAATCTGGGTCGCGGCAGAGGCGGCCGTGCCCGGTGTGTTGAACAGGATCGCAGCAATCGAACCGCCATAGCGGCCGGATTTGCCGATCACATAGAGAAACGCCAATGCCGCCAGCGGCTGCATGTAAAAGGTGACGGGCAAGAGCATCGCAATCGCGGCAGAGGCGGTCAGACCGGGGATTGCCCCCACAATCATACCGACAATGGCCGCCAGAAAGACCCACATCAGGATCAGCGGGTCCGTGAGGACCACACTAAGTGCTGCAAAGATTTCCATGACTTAGTACCCCTGAATGATGTCGAGCGGTTCGAACCATTCCCCGTAGGGCGGAAAGACACCAAGCAGGACAAAGAAGATGAGGTGATAGACCAGCGGGCAAAGGATCGCAGCAAGTGTCAAACCGAGAGGATTGCGAATGCCAAAGACCATCAGCGCCGCCACCGCTGCCAAACCCGTGCTGATCAGGTACCCGATCTTGCCGATTAGCCAGAGATAGGCAAAGGACAGGATCAGCAGGGTAATGATCCGGGCCAGAGGATTGGCTTCAGATGTCTCTTGCGTATTGGTCGGGACGGGCTGCATTGCCCGGCCCTTGAGCATTTCAAGGACACCGAGCACGACAAGCGTGGCAGACCCGACCAGCGGAAAGGTACGGGCCCCCCATCCACCATCATGATCCAGGTTGATGCCAAAACTGGCCACAACAGCCGCCAGGCCCAGACCGGTCAGCCCCAGACCGATGATCATTGTGGAATTCAGACGTTGCGTGCTCATGCCAGGTCCTTATTGCTTGAGCGCCGCGATGATCGGCTCGGCGCTGGTTTTCATGTCGCGGATCAGGGCTTCGGCATCTGCACCGGTTTTGAACGCTGGTGCATTGCCGCGTTGCGCCATGGCCTCGGCGAATTCGGGAAGCTCGGTCATCCTGCGCACGGCCTCCTGCATGCCCTCCACCACATCATCCGGCGTATCCTTGGGGGCAAAGACGACAATTGGCGACGTGACGGGCACCCATTGAAATCCCAGCTCTTCAAATGTGGGCACCTCGGTCTTGAATGCGTCACGTTTGTCGTCGTTCAGCGCCAGCGCCCGCATCTCCTTTTCGAAACCGGCGGTCTGCTGAATCCCCATGAAGCCGAAATCAACCTGTCCGCCAATCACGGCAGCACGGGTTGCCGAACCACCTTTGAACGGCACATCGACTGTTTCAAGACCATTGGAGTCGAGGAAACCCTGACCCGCAACATGGTGGAACCCACCTCGGCCAGTATGGGCCCAGCGCAGGCTGCCCGGATTTGCTGTTGCATGATCAACAAGGTCAGCCACGGTCTGGAACGGGCTGTTTGCCGGAACCACAAGTGACGTGGTCAGTTTGCCAACCTGTGCCACAATGCGGAAACTGTCCAGAGGAGTCACGTCGGTGTCTCGCAACATGGATGTGAGCAGAAAGGATCCGGTAGAAGTCAGCATCATTGTGCTGCCATCGGGGCGTGAACGCGATGCTTCGGTTGCACCCGTGATACCCGACGATCCAGGTTTGTTCACAATGACAACTGGAACCGGCAGAGCCTTTTCGGCAACTGCGGCCACCGCGCGGCCAAAACTATCGGTGCCACCGCCTGCCTTGTAAGGTACAATTAGATTGATCGGGCGGCGGGGCCTCCATTCAGCGAATGCCGTGGTTCCGGACAGGGCCACCCCAGCGGTTACCAGCCCACCCATCATCAAAAACTGTCTGCGATCCATGGTTTCCTCCCAGTTTCTTTCTGCGGCAAGCCAAGGATTGGGCACGCCTTGCAGAACGATCTGATGCAAACATACTTGAGAAATGTTGGTCGAAAAATTATAATATTCCTACCATGAATTCAGGAAATGTGAACAAGTGAACATCAAGAGCCTGCGCGTCTTTGCGCATATCATGGAATTTGGCACTCTTGCCCGCGCCTCAGCAGAGCTGCATCTCAGCCCGCCCGCGGTTTCCCGATTGCTGCGTCTTCTTGAAGAGGAACTTGATACTGTCCTGTTCGACCGGATCAAAAAGCGGCTGGTGCCAACATCATCGGGCGAAAGACTTTATCCGGAAGCAGTGCGTATATTGGCAGCCCTTGACGGCATCCCGGATTTCCTTGGACAGACAGGGAAGGTTACGGACAAACCGCTGCGCGTCATCTGTCACCCGCGCACGGTGAACGGACTGGTCCTGCCGGCGATCAAACGCCTCGTCGCGGAGCGCCCCGAGGCCCGGGTCAGGCTAGAGGTTCAGGCCAGGCAGAATTTCGGAAACTACGTGGCCCAAGAGCAGTTTCATCTCGGTATAGGCTCTTTGCCCGCGCCCTGGAGCAAAACACCAAGCGAAGAGATCTGTGAAACCGAACTGGGAGTGCTGCTCAAGGGCAATCACCCTTTGGCACAGCTTAGCACCCTGACCGCCGAAGGTCTCGTGACCGAGCCGTACATCGCCCTGACGGAAGGCACTCATGTGCGGCAATTGGTCAACAGCCATCTGCTACAAACCAATGTGCAATGGAAACCCGTTCACGAAGTGTCGATTTCCTCGGCCAGTGCACAGATGGTCAGAGATGGACTGGGCTTTACCGTCACCGAGCGGGTGTCGCTGGGCGCAGAGTTGCCTGAAGGATTGCGCCTTATCCCTCTACGCCCCGCTGCAATGCTCAAAGTGGGATTGTTTCGCTCGACCGAAGAATTGCAGCATCCGCTGTCCGACGCCCTGTCGAAACAACTTCGCAAAATCGGGGCCGAGCTGATGGCCCTAGAGTAATTCGAAATTTCTGAATAACTCGCCAGATAATTCGAATTTATGGGCGAAAATCTCGACGCTATGGTTGCAGGAACACCTTTAGAGATGGACCTGGCATGCCCCATGATACGCCCCTGACAACCGCTTTTCCCGCTGTCCCGCTTGACCCTCGCCGCAGTCTGAACAAGCCGCGCACATCCGGGCTTACCATGGTCACGGACTACCAGATCACGCTCGACGGCCTGCGTGGCCTGTTGGAACTCGGTGGCTCCTACATGGATATTTTCAAGGTTGCCACCGGCACCTCGCGCCTGTTCCCGCGCGATCACCTGATCGCCAAGCTGGACCTTCTTCGAAGCTTTCAGGTACGGCCCTTTCTGGGTGGGCAGATGCAAGAATATGTGCTGCATACCATGGGTATCGACGCAATGGAGGCCCACCTGAAAGAGGCGAAGGACGTTGGTTTCGACATGGTCGAAATTTCGGACAACATCGTCGACCTAGGCGAAGGCACCCGCGATAGGCTGATCCGCATGGTGCAGGATGCCGGCCTCGCGCCTGTTGGCGAGATTGGCGACAAGCGCGACAATTCCGCTCCGGCTGAGATGATCCGCGAAGTGAACGACGTGCTCGCGTCAGGAGCCGAGATCGCCATGATCGAAGGGCAGGAACTAATGCTTGGTGGGAAACCAAACGAGGCATTGATCCTTGCGCTGAAGGAAAACGTCGACGTCAGCCGATGTATGTTCGAGTTGTCTACACCGCGCGTGGGGTCCACCACGCCTCAAATCTATGCAGGCAAGAAATTTCTGGTGAAGACCTTCGGGCCGGATGTGAATCTGGGCAATGTCACCACCGACGTGGTGATCGAGACCGAAACCACGCGGCTTGGCCTTGGCTCGGCTGGTCCCCTGTCGTTGATGTGACGTCCCAGCTGAACTGCCCCCCGAAACGAAAGGACACGCCATGCAGAGACCACTTGCTGGTATCAAGGTAATCGACTTTACCCATGTGCTGGCTGGCCCGGCATGTTCCTATTTCCTCGGGTTGCTGGGGGCTGAGGTGATCAAGGTGGAAAGCATTGGGCGCGGTGACGCGATGCGCCATCGCGGCGGCACCGATCCTGATCTAGCAGACCTAGGGATGAGCACGGCCTATCAGGCTCAGGCAGCAGGCAAGCGATCAATCGCTCTGGATCTCGCCACCGAGGGCGGAAGGGAGGTGATGACCCGGCTGCTGTCGCAAGCGGATGTCTTTGTCGAAAACCACCTGCCCGAAACGATGCAGGGCTTTGGTCTGGATGAAGCCAGCACGCGCCGCGATCACCCTCGCCTGATCCACTGTGCCATGACCGGGTACGGGCGTGGTGGGCCGTTGGAAAATGCACCTGCCTATGACGTCAACATTCAGGCCGCCTGCGGAATCATGACCTTAACCGGTACCCCGGACACCGGACCGTTGCGCACCGGGGCGCCGATCATGGATTACAGCGTGGCCATGGCGGCGGGATTTGCCGTGGCTTCGACGCTGTTCCAAAGGGAACAGACCGGTCAGGGTGCCTTCATTGATGTGTCTATGCTGGAAACTGGGTTGTCACTCATGACCTCGACCATCACCGACTACCTCGCCACTGGGCATAAGCCTGAGCCGCGCGGCAACGCCGCCAACAGTCGCAGCCCCGGTGCCGGGAATTTCCCCTGCAAGGAAGGTGTGCTGTCCCTTGGTGTCAACGAGGAAAGCCAGTTCCGGCGTCTCGCGCTTGCACTGAACAAGGCCGACTGGCTGTCCGACCCAAGGTTTGCAACCCGCCAAAACCGGCGTGAACATGCCGCAGCGCTGGAAGCAGATCTCGCCAAAATCCTGAAATCACGCTCTGCCCAGGAATGGGAAACCCTGCTTTTGGACCAAAAAGTCCCCGCCGCACGTCTTCGGTCCTTACCGGAGTGCCTCGAGACAGAACAGGTCAAGGCCCGAACCTTTCTGCATCGGACCAAGGCAGGCGTCACAGTGCCCACCTTGCCGTTCCGGATCGACCACTCCACCACCCATGCTCCGCAGGGGAGTATCCCAGAATTGGGTGCCGACACGCATTTCATCCTTGCATCGGGCGGGTTCAATGAGCAGGAAATCATCCAGCTGAAGGAGGTTGGAGCCGTTGGCTGATGGGCTGCCCAGGGATCACGGCTATGTTGTGGATTGGGTCCGCGACGCGAAGCCCTTATAGACAATGGTCTTCATCTCAACGTCGCACGCGCAGCTTCCGTCCTGTTTTGGCTGTAAATCAATGAGCCTGGAACCGAGTTCCTCAGAACAAGCATTGGCTAGCGAACCTTCACTACGAACTGTAGTCGTCGATCAACCGGTCAGGTTTGGCGAATTGCTCCAGATCCTTTTGAGATCGGATCGTGACGCTGCGCCCTTTCACCTGCACGCCGTATGGGTGCAGGCCCTTGAAGGCCCGGCTTAGGTTCTCGGGCGTCATGCCCAATATCGACGCCAACCTACGCTTTTCGTACCCCAGATCAAAAGTATCGCCGCCGCCAGCATGTCGCTGACACCGCAAGATATAGTTAGCCAATCGCTCCAGAGATGTGCGCAGCTTGAGATCTTTTTGAGACTTCACCACGGTGCGGTAACACTGGGCCAGTTCTGTCACGATCGCGCGGGCAAAACCGCTATCGGTGTCAAAAACTTTGCGGACGTCCTGACTAGGGATCAGCGCGATCCGGCTTTTCTCAAGCGTGCGCGCCGACATCAAATAGGGTGCCTCTTTGATGGTAGCCGCCAAAATAAAGGTCGAGATCGGACGCACGGTCGCCATACTGGTTTCGCGGTTGTTCCAACTGGAAAACAACTCAACCGACCCTGACAGCACAACATGCAAAAAGTCCGATGGGTCTCCTTCGGTGATCAGCTCGATCTGGGGCGGAAAGTTCTGAACATAAGATCCCCGCATGAGCGTTTGAAAATGTTCATCAGACATCTCGGCAAACAGATGAAGACCCCGGATATCAGGATAGTCAGATTCGGGCATTCCGATGTTCATAAACGTGGCTTCCGTCGAGGATTTGGCTAATTGACATTAATCAATTTTGAATGGGGCAAAAGTCAAGATCTCGTTTGTAAAAAGACGGATTCTGAATTGATCTTTAGCCGAGGCAGGCATGACATTTTTCCTTAAGCTATTTATTTAAAACGACAAAATTGGAAAATTGACCCACATCAAGTTTTACAACGCCACAAAGGCGCAACTCTGTCCCCAGAATTAACGGTTGGCTGATCCAACCATACGGAGGGACATTCATGGAATTTGACAATAAGGCCACGGCGCTGTGGTCCAATTTCCTGAACGTGAGGATGCCCCAGATCAGGACGTTCCATCTGACATGGTTCGCCTTTTTCTCGTGCTTCTTCGCTTGGTTCGGCATCGCGCCTTTGATGAGCGTGGTGCGGGACGAACTGCAACTGACCAAAGACCAGATTGGCTGGGCGATCATCGGGTCAGTATCCATGACGATTTTTGCCCGGCTGTTCATCGGCTGGCTGTGCGACCGCATCGGACCACGTAAAGCCTACACCTGGTTGCTCGTGCTCGGGGCCTTCCCAGTTATGGGGATCGGTCTCTCTTGGAACTTCGAAAGCTTTCTGCTGTTTCGGGTTCTGATCGGCTGTATTGGCGCTGCTTTTGTCATCACCCAGTACCACACCACAGTGATGTTTGCCCCCAATGTCGTGGGTCAGGCAAATGCGACCTCGGCGGGTTGGGGTAACCTCGGTGGCGGTGTCACCCAGTTTGTAATGCCACTACTGTTCTCGGTCTTTGTGGTTGGGTTTGGCTTTTCTGAGGCCATCGGCTGGCGTCTCGCCATGGTTGTTGTTGGTGTGATCATCTTTTTTATCGGGATCGCCTATTACTTCCTGACCCAGGATGCTCCGGACGGAAACTTTGATAAGCTACGCGCCGAAGGCCGCATGCCTGAGAAAAAGAAGGTCACCGGCAACTATCTGAATGCGCTGAAAGATCCACGTGTTTGGGTACTGTTTGTCATCTATGGGGCCTGTTTCGGGATTGAGTTGACCGTCAACAACGTCGCTGCGCTGTACTTCATGGATTACTTCGACCTGAGCCTTGTGGCAGCGGGCTTTGTGGCAGCTTCCTTTGGTCTGATGAACTTGTTTGCCCGGACTTTGGGCGGCTTGTTTGGTGACAACTTTGGCGCGCTCTGGGGATTGCGCGGTCGCTCGGTCTGGCTGTTCATCTGTCTGTTCTTCGAAGGCTGTGCCTTGATGGTCTTCAGCCAGATGCAGGTTCTGTTCCTGGCGCTGCCTGCGCTCATCGTATTCTCGCTGTTCACACAGATGGCCGAAGGCGCAACCTATTCGGTGGTTCCCTTCATCAACAAAAAGGCACTGGGTGCGGTAGCTGGCGTTGTTGGAGCTGGTGGTAACGCCGGGGCGGTTCTGGCCGGGTTCCTGTTCAAGAACATGATCGATTGGTCAGAAGCCTTCCTGATCCTGGGCATTGTGGTCTCAATCGCTTCGTTCCTCGCCTTCTTTGTCCGTTTCTCGGAAGAGCAAGAAGAAGAACAGCGTGAAGCCTTTGCAGTGGCCAATATCGACACTCTGCGCGGCAAAGCCGTGAAAGCCAACGAAGCCCTCGCAGAAGGCCTGAAGTTGGTCGAAGCCTCAAAACAGCACGCGGCCGACAAGCCCGCCTGACCCTTTCAATGGCGGGCGCTTAGGGGCCCGCCGCCTCAAGACATCTGGAGGACCATCAAAGATGGGACAAGATCTACGAAACTACACGCCGGAAGACGAAAGTTTCTGGCAATCAGAGGGCAAATCCATTGCGAACCGCAATTTGTGGATTTCCATTCCCTCGCTGCTCTGCGGCTTTGCTGTCTGGCTTTACTGGGGCATCATCACAGTTCAGATGATCAACCTCGGCTTTGCCTTTGAAAAATCCGAGCTGTTCACCCTGGCCGCTATTGCGGGTTTGACCGGCGCGACCCTGCGCATCCCGTCGACATTCTTTATCCGCATCGCGGGGGGCCGAAACACCATCTTCTTCACCACAGCTCTGCTGATGATCCCGGCAATTGGCGCAGGCTTTGCCCTTCAGAACCCTGATACCCCGCTGTGGCAGTTCCAGATCCTGGCCTTCCTGTCGGGCATCGGCGGCGGCAACTTCTCCAGCTCGATGTCAAACATCTCATTCTTCTTCCCCAAGAAGATGCAGGGCTATTCGCTGGGGATGAATGCGGGTCTCGGCAACTTTGGTGTGACCACCATGCAGATCCTTATCCCGCTGGTGATGACCTTTGGTCTGTTCGGTGGCGAGCCGATGATCCTCGAAAACACCTCGGGCACTTTGATCGGCAAAATCCCCGCCGGGTCCGAAACCTATATCCACAACGCGGGCTTTGTCTGGTTGCTGTTCCTTGTGCCTTTGGCCTTTGCCGGCTGGTTCGGCATGAACAACATCCGGGACGAACATGTGTCGCCCGACATTCCAAATCCGATTGGCGCCTTCGGCACAATCACCTTCATGCTGGTCATCGGCCTTATCTGCGCGGCCTTCGGTCTGTGGCTGATGCTTCCGGCGGCGGTGGGTGGCTCGGGCTTCATGGTCTCCAAGTGGATCGTGCTGCCCATCGTCATCGCACTGACCGTTCTTGGTCTGAAAATGATCCCTGGCCAGGTCGGCCAGAACCTGACCCGCCAGTACAAAATCTTTGGCAACAAACACACCTGGGCCATGACCGTCATCTACACCATGACCTTCGGCTCATTCATCGGCTATTCGGCGGCTCTTGCGCTGACCATCAAAGTGGTCTTCGGCTTTAGCCATATCGAAGTTGACGGCGTCATGTCCCATGACACCATCAACCCCAATGGCCCCTCAGCCCTGATGTTTGCCTGGATGGGCCCATTCATCGGCGCGCTGATCCGTCCGATCGGTGGGATGATCGCCGACAAACTGGGCGGCGCACGCGTAACCCAGTGGATCTCGGTTGTCATGGTCGCCAGCGCCCTGGGTGTCGCCTACTTCATCCAGCAGGCCTATTCCTCCGCAACCCCTGAGCAGTTCTTCGTTCCCTTCCTTGGGCTCTTCCTGATCCTGTTCGCAGCTACCGGCATCGGCAATGGCTCGACCTTCCGGACCATCGCCGTGGCCTTCAACAAAGAACAGGCCGGACCGGTTCTGGGTTGGACCGCAGCTGTGGCGGCCTACGGCGCCTTCATCATCCCCAAGGTCTTTGGCGAACAGATGAAAGCCGGCACTCCGGAATACGCCCTCTACGGTTTCGCAGTCTTCTACGCGGTCTGCATCGCCATCAACTGGTGGTTCTACCTGCGCCCCGGCGCCTACATCAAGAACCCCTAAATCCCAACCGGACTGCCCCGTCCATAAGGGATGGGGCAGTACCTCTAGCCAATTTGAGGACCATCAGATGAGCCACCTGCTCGACAGATTGAACTTCCTCCAGTCCAACGAACTGGAACAGTTCTCAAACGGTCATGGCCACGTGACCCGTGAAAACCGCGATTGGGAAGACACTTACCGCAACCGCTGGCGTCACGACAAAGTTGTGCGTTCGACCCATGGTGTGAACTGCACCGGATCGTGTTCGTGGAAGATCTACGTCAAATCCGGCATCGTGACCTGGGAAACCCAACAAACCGACTACCCGCGCACACGCCCCGATCTGCCCAACCACGAACCGCGCGGCTGTGCCCGTGGTGCGAGCTATAGCTGGTATCTCTATTCCGCCAACCGCGTGAAAAACCCGATGGTGCGGGGCAAACTGATGAAGGTCTGGCGCAAGATGCGTGAGACAAAATCCCCCATCGAAGCCTGGACCGCGCTGCAAGACGATCCAATCCTGCGCAGCGCTTATGTCGAAACCCGCGGCAAAGGTGGATTTGTGCGCGCCTCCTGGGACGAGGCCACTGAAATCACCGCAGCGGCCAATGCCTATACGGCAAAAACCTATGGTCCCGACCGGGTGTTTGGCTTCTCGCCCATTCCGGCGATGTCGATGATCTCCTACGCCGCGGGCTCGCGCTATCTCAGCCTGTTGGGTGGGGTCTGCATGTCGTTCTATGACTGGTATTGCGACTTGCCGCCCGCCTCCCCCATGACATGGGGGGAACAGACAGACGTGCCCGAAAGCGCCGACTGGTATAATGCAGGTTACCTGTTGCTCTGGGGCTCGAACGTGCCACAGACGCGGACACCTGATGCGCATTTCTATACTGAAGCGCGCTATCGCGGCACAAAATCCGCTGTGATCTGTCCCGACTATTCAGAGGCCGCCAAATTTGGTGATGTCTGGTTAAACGCCAAACAGGGCACCGACGCTGCGCTGGCCATGGCTTTTGGTCACGTGATCCTGCGTGAGTTCCATCTGGATCGTCAGACCGAATACTTCGAGGAATACACCCGCAAGTATTCTGACTTCCCCATGCTGGTGAAGCTGGAAGAAAAAGACGGCAAACTGATCCCCGGCCGTTTCCTGCGGGCCGATGATCTTGACGGAAAACTTGGCGAAGAAAACAACCCCGAATGGAAAACCGTTGCTTGGGACGACACGTCCGGCGGTCTTGTCGCCCCCAATGGCGCGATTGGCTATCGCTGGGGTGAAGACGGCGAATGGAACCTTGAAGAGAAAGCTTCTGAGGCAGAAACCAATCTCAAGATGTCCTTCGTCCTAGAGGATGATCATGATCTGATCACCGGCGTTGACTTCCCCTATTTCGGATCCGGCGCAACACCGGAATTCACCACCGGCGACAAACGCCCGGATGTTCTGACCCGCAATATTCCTGTCAAAACCATCAAAACCGCTGACGGTGAAGTGCAGGTTGCCACGGTGTTTGATCTGTTCTGTGCCAACTACGGTTTGGATCGGGGTCTGGGGGGCGATTGGGTCGCCAAAGACTTTGACGAAGACATGCCGGGAACCCCAAAGTGGGCCGAGAAAATCACCGGAGTGTCTGCGGACAAGATTGTGCATGTGGCGCGTGAATTCGCCCAGAATGCCGAGAAAACCAAAGGCAAGTCGATGATCATCATCGGCGCGGCGATGAACCATTGGTACCACATGGATATGAACTATCGCGGCGTGATCAACATGCTCGTGATGTGTGGCTGTGTGGGTCAGTCTGGTGGTGGTTGGGCGCACTATGTAGGCCAGGAGAAACTGCGGCCGCAAACCGGTTGGCAACCTCTGGCCTTTGCATTGGATTGGGGACGTCCCCCACGCCATATGAACTCGACCAGCGCCTGGTACGCCCACACCGATCAGTGGCGGTATGAAACCCTCAATGCCGATGACATTCTGTCGCCCACCGCGCCAGAAGGTGACTGGGATATCAACCTGATCGATTACAATATTCGATCAGAACGGATGGGCTGGTTGCCCTCGGCACCGCAGCTGAAAACCAACCCGCTTGAGGTAGCCAAACAGGCAAAGGCCGCCGGCAAAGAGATCCCCGCCTATGTGACGGAACAGCTAAAATCCGGCGATCTTGAGATGTCGTGTGAAGATCCAGACACACCCGAGAACTGGCCGCGTAACCTGTTTGTCTGGCGGTCAAACCTGCTCGGCTCTTCCGGCAAAGGGCACGAATACTTCCTCAAGCATTTGCTCGGCACTGATCATGGTGTTCTTGGCAAAGATCTCGGAGAAGAAGGTCGTCAGCTTCCGAAAGAAGCCAAATGGCACGACGACGGTCCGCGTGGAAAGCTTGATCTCTTGGTCACCATCGACTTCCGCATGTCGACCACAGCGGTCTACTCGGACATCGTGCTGCCGACGGCCTCCTGGTATGAGAAAAACGATCTCAATACTTCGGATATGCACCCCTTCATCCACCCGCTACAGGCGGCCGTTGACCCGGCGTATGAAAGCAAATCCGACTGGGAAATCTTCAAGGCGATTGCCAAGAAATTCCAAGAGATTGTGCCGGGCTATCTGGGTCAGGAAACAGATATCGTCGCGCTGCCTATCCTGCACGACACCCCCGGTGAACTGGCACAAGATCAGGTGCGCGATTGGAAGAAAGGCGAATGTGATCTGATCCCGGGCAAAACCGCGCCGAACTATATCCCGGTCGAACGCGACTATACCGCGATTTACGACCGGTTCACTGCGGTTGGCCCACTCTTGGGCAAACTTGGCAATGGTGGCAAAGGCATCAGCTGGAACACCGAACACGAGGTTCAGCACCTGCGCGAGTTGAATGGGGTGCATGAGGATGGCCCAAACAAAGGCATGGCCAAAATCGTCACAGATATCGACGCCACCGAGGTTGTGTTGATGCTTGCTCCGGAAACCAATGGGGAAGTTGCTGTCAAAGCCTGGGATTCCCTGTCCAAGGCCACCGGTCGCGATCACACCCATCTGGCCCTGCCCAAGGAAGACGAGAAGATCCGCTTCCGCGATATTGCCGCACAGCCGCGCAAAATCATCAGCTCGCCCACATGGTCGGGACTGGAGAGCGAAAAAGTCTGCTACAATGCGGGGTATACCAACGTGCATGAGCTGATCCCATGGCGCACATTAACCGGCCGCCAACAGCTTTATCAGGATCACCTGTGGATGCGCGCCTTTGGTGAAGGTTTCATGAGCTACCGACCTCCGGTGGACCTGCGTACCATCAATGACGATGTACGCGACGACGGCGACAATCTGGTGCTGAACTTCATCACTCCGCACCAGAAATGGGGCATCCACTCGACCTATTCGGACAACCTGCTGATGCTCACGCTGAACCGTGGCGGGCCGGTGATCTGGATTTCCGAGAATGATGCACGCCGGGCCGGCATTGCCGACAACGACTGGGTTGAACTGTACAACACCAACGGAGCCCTGACAGCTCGGGCGGTGGTCAGCCAGCGCATGAAAGACGGCACCACCTTTATGTATCACGCTCAGGAAAAGATCGTGAACACACCGGGGTCGGAAAAAACCGGCAACCGCGGCGGGATCCACAACTCGGTCACCCGCACCACCCTGAAACCGACCCATATGATCGGTGGCTACGCGCAACAATCTTACGGCTTCAACTACTACGGCACCGTAGGGGCGAACCGTGATGAATTTGTTGTCGTGCGCAAAATGAAGAAAGTCGACTGGCTCGACGATGAAGCGACCCCCAGCGAGGAGGCAGCAGAATGAGAGTACGTGCACAAATCGGCATGGTGCTGAACCTTGATAAATGTATCGGGTGCCACACCTGCTCAGTCACTTGTAAGAACGTCTGGACCAGCCGCGATGGTGTTGAATACGCATGGTTCAACAACGTCGAAAGCAAACCCGGCACAGGGTATCCAACAGATTGGGAAAACCAGAAACGTTGGAATGGTGGCTGGGAGCGAACCTCATCCGGCAAGCTCCAGCCGAAGCAAGGCGGTAAATGGCGGATACTGGCCAATCTCTTTGGCAACCCGGATTTGCCCGAGATCGACGATTATTATGAGCCGTTTGATTTCGACTATGACCACCTGAAATCGGCCCCTGAGGTCAAAGCCTTCCCAACCGCACGCCCAAGATCCAAGATCACCGGCGAACGGATCGAGAAGATCACCAAAGGCCCGAACTGGGAAGAAATTCTGGGTGGTGAATTCGAAAAACGGTCGGAAGACTACAATTTCGAAGGCATCCAGAAAAAGATCTACGGCGAGTACGAGAATACATTTATGATGTATCTCCCCCGCCTGTGTGAGCACTGTCTCAACCCGGCCTGTGCCGCGTCTTGCCCATCAGGTGCGATCTACAAGCGTGAGGAAGACGGCATTGTCCTGATTGATCAGGAAAAATGCCGCGGCTGGCGCATGTGCGTCTCGGGGTGTCCGTATAAGAAAGTTTACTACAACTGGTCGACCGGAAAATCCGAGAAGTGCACGCTGTGTTATCCGCGCATTGAAAGCGGCAATCCGACTGTGTGTTCGGAAACCTGTGTCGGGCGAATCCGGTATCTGGGGGTCATGCTCTATGATGCGGATAAGATCGAAGAGGCAGCCGCAGAAACCAACGAGCGTGAACTGTATGACGCGCAGCTGGGTGTTTTCCTCGATCCGAATGATCCCCAGGTGATCAAAGCGGCCGAGGCCGATGGCATCCCGCAGGATTGGATCAAAGCTGCGCAAAGCAGCCCGGTGTGGAAGATGGCGATGGACTGGAAAGTCGCCTTCCCGCTGCACCCGGAATACCGCACCCTGCCTATGGTCTGGTACATCCCGCCACTTTCGCCGATTCAGAACGCGGCCGAAGCTGGTGCGATTGGCACCGATGGCGCCATGCCTGACGTGAGCAACCTGCGTATCCCGGTGCGCTATCTCGCTAATATGCTGACCGCCGGTCACGAAGCCCCAGTTGTCACAGCGCTTGAGCGGATGCTGGCAATGCGCGCCTATATGCGGTCGAAAACCGTCGAAGGCGTGGTGGACGAAGGGATCGCCAAGCGCGTAGGTCTGTCGCCGCAGATGATCGAAGACATGTATAAGATCATGGCTTTGGCGGATTACGAAGACCGTTTTGTCATTCCTACCACCCACCGTGAACAGGTCGAAGAGGCCTATGATCTACGAGGCGGTTGCGGCTTTACCGATGGCAATGGCTGCTCGTCGGGAGTGTCTAAGGGCTCGCTCTTTGGCGGGTCAAAGAAACCCCTCAAAATGCCTCAGGAGGTGATGTGATATGGATCGTTCTTTGAAAGCCATGTCTTTGCTGCTCTCATACCCAACACGAGAGCTGCAACAGGCCATGCCCGAGATCGGTGCGGTGCTGGCATCAGACACGCGCCTGACTGCCGCCGCACGTCGAGATCTCCGACCCTTGGTCGACGCCCTGCGTGATCTCGATATCTACGAGCTGGAAGAACAGTTTGTGATGTTGTTCGATCGCTCGCGCACACTCTCGTTGAACCTGTTCGAACACGTTCATGGCGAAAGCCGCGACCGTGGCGGCGCCATGGTGAGCCTGTTGGAAACCTATCGAGAGGGCGGGTTTGATCCCGTCACCTCGGAGTTGCCTGATCATTTGCCGGTACTGCTGGAATTCCTGTCGACACGTCCCTTCGTCGAAACACAGGAAACCTTGGCGGACGCGGCGCATATCTTTGCCGCCTTGCAGGAACGTCTGCAGCGTCGGGAAAGCGCGTATGCTGCCGTGTTCGCCGCCCTTTTGCAGATCGCAGGTGTTGTGGCAAATGCCGAAGCGGTGGCCGAGCTACTTGAGCAACCAGAGACAGATCCAGAGGATCTCGAAGCGCTGGATGAAGTCTGGGAAGAAAGCGAAGTGCGCTTTGGCCCAGACCCCAACGCCGGCTGCCCCCAAGTGCGCGATATGCTGGCCCAAATGGACCCGCCCAAACCCCAGCCAGCCGCTTCAATGCCCGCTGAGTGACGGAGGAACAGATGCATAATTTCTTCTTTGGAATCTTCCCCTATATCGCCCTTGGCGTGGGGATCATGGGCACCATTGCCCGCTATGAGCGTGACCCGTTCACCTGGAAAAGTTCATCCTCACAGCTGCTACGGACCAAACAGCTGCGCCTTGGATCGATCCTGTTCCACATCGGTGTCATTGTCATTTTTCTGGGACACTTTGTCGGGCTTCTGACTCCCATTCAGGTGTTTGACGCGCTTGGTATCAGTCACGGCGCAAAGCAGGTTCTGGCGGTTGTCGCCGGTGGCATCGCCGGGATCATGGCCCTTGTCGGTGGTGGGATCCTGTTTCATCGCCGCTGGACCGACCCACGCATCCGTCAGACCTCAAGCTTCTGGGACATTGCTATTCTCGGCATGTTGCTGGCGCAGCTTGTCCTCGGCTTGGGCACCATATTTGCCTCTCTGGGGCATCTGGACGGGCATGAAATGGTCAAGTTCATGTCCTGGGCACAGGGGATCTTTACCTTCGACGGTCAAGCAGCCGGTTACATTCAAGACGTGGCTTTCGTCTTCAAGCTGCACCTCGTGCTGGGCCTGACCATCATTCTGGTCTTCCCCTTCACCCGTCTGGTTCACATGCTCTCGGCCCCGGTGCGCTATCTCTGGCGCCCCGGATATCAGGTGGTGCGTTCGCGCCGTCAGGCCCCCCTGCCCCAGCGAGGAAAATAAGATGACCAAAGCCCTGTTCCCCGATCTCATCGTCAATGGCGAATTGGTGCCCAACTCCAGTGTGGCGGCGGAGGTGCAAAACCATCACGCCCCAAGCGGCAAGCCTGGACTTGCCTGGCGCAAAGCCGCCAAAGCCATCGCAGTCCGCACCCTTCTATTGCAGGAGGCACAACAGCGTGGATTGGAAACTGCTCCACAGGAGGTTGCTCCGGGACAGGTGGAAACCAAGGAAGAGGCCCTGATCCGGGGCCTCCTCCAGGAGGCCATCGTGCCGAAGGCCCCTTCAGAAGATGACATTCATCAGGAATGGCAAAAAGATCCGCAACGGTTCAGAGCTCCTCCACTTTGGGAAGTCTCGCACATCCTGATCGCCTGCGATCCACGAGACAAAGAGGCCACCGAAACTGCACGACTGAAGGCTGTCAAGATTGCCGAACAGGCGCAGGCCAACCCCAAGACCTTTGCCAATCTGGCCAAAGAGGTCAGTGATTGTGGTTCAAAGTCCGAAGGTGGGTTTCTTGGTCAACTGAGCCCGGGTGACACCGTGCCAGAGTTTGAGCAAATCTTGCATGGATTGTCGGAAGGTCAGATCACATCTGAACCGATGTTGACCCGGCACGGTTATCACATCGTGCGCCTAGACGCCGTCGCATGGGGTGAGACATTGCCCTACGAGAGTGTCCGACACAAGATCGCCGATGCTCTGGAAAAGGCCGCCTGGACCAAAGCCGCGCAGAGCTATGTGGCCCGGCTTATCGAAACCGCCGAGATCACCGGTGTGGACCTGAAACAGCATTAAACACGCGTCCTGCTCTGCTGAGCTACATCGGGAGTTTACACGCACATGACGCTACATGAGACAATAACCGCTGGCAGCTGTGGATGTGACGCATCTGAATTGGCATCAGGTTTGATCAGCTATGATGAGGCTCTGCACGCGATCACGACATTGGCAGCGCCGGAGTTGGACATCGAAGACCTTGCACTCTCGCAATCGCGGGGTCGCGTTCTGGCTCACTCTTGTGTCACCTCACACCCGCTCCCACCTTTCGACCGCGCGGCGATGGACGGGTATGCGGTGTCATCCAAGGCCTTTCAAGGACAAGGCCCCTGGACGTTGCAAGTAGCCGATCGCGTGACAGCAGGCTCTGCCGCACGTCATGACATCCGTGAGCTGACTGCGGCACAGATCTTTACCGGCGCCCCGGCACCTGACGGCGCAGATGCCATAATCATGCAGGAAAAAGTCAATCGAAGCGACGACCACATTCTGATCGACCGCGCACCGCGATATGGTGAAAACATCCGATATGCCGGTGAGGAATGTGCCGCCAATTCAGAAGTTTTGGCCGTTGGAACCCGGCTAGGTCCCCGCGAGATTGCCGCTTGTGCGGCAATCGGTAAAACGACACTGTCGGTCAATCGTCAACTAAAGGTCGCGCTGCTTGTGACCGGGAATGAGGTGTTAGACACCTCTTTTCCGGCAGGCCAAACACCCCCGCGCGCAATGATCCACGACGTGAACACACCGCTGCTTGAGGCCGAGATGGCACGCCCCGACATTGAATTACACGTGGCGCAACACGTTCCCGACCAAAGAGATACTCTGCACGAGCTTCTGGGACAGCTCGCACAAACGGTGGATTTGATTGTCACCACCGGCGGATTGTCTGTGGGTGAAGAGGACCACGTGCGTCCCGCTTGGCAAAACCTTGGCGGCCAGATCACTTTTAGCGGTGTTGCCATCAAACCCGGAAAACCGGTGTCATTGGGTAAACTTGGCACGTGTCACTGGCTGGGCCTGCCTGGCAACCCATTAGCGGCCTTCGTAACCTGGCAGCTCTTTGGCAAACCCCTTGTTCACCGTCTCACCCATGCGCGGGAACACGCAATCTCGCGGCGCCAGCTTGTGCTGTCTCAGCCGGTGACCCATAAACTTGGGCGCTGCGAGTTTCGACCCGCAATCATCGCGCGCTGTGATGGTTTAGGGCGAGAGATGGTCGAGGCCGACACCGCAACCCATTCAGGACAAGTGACAGGCCTGCCCCATCGCGATGGGGTCATTCTGATCCCTGGCGATATTGACCAACTGCCTGCCGGATCTTTGGTCGATTTCTTCCCCTTCTCAAATTGCTGAGGTGTGAGAGCTATGAAAATTGCTTACATCAAATCCGAAACCCGTGGAGAGATGGACAACGTCTTGTATGACGTCGCTCAAAAGCTTCGGGCCGACGGCCATCGGCTTGCGGGTGTTGTTCAAATCAACACTGACCGGCCCAATGGCGGACGCTGTGACATGGACATCACAGTCCTGCCCGATGGCGCAACACTGCGCATTTCTCAAGACCTGGGGAAAGGCGCTTGCGGCTGCCGACTGGACCCCAGCGCGCTGGAAACGGCTGTGTCGCAGACCGAAGCCGCCTTGGCCCATGGCGCGGACTGCGTGATCATCAACAAGTTCGGCAAACAAGAGGCCGAAGGACGAGGGTTTCGCTCTGTCATTGCTGAGGCTCTTGCCCGGGACATTCCAGTTGTGGTTGGTGTGAACGCATTGAACTTTCAAGCATTTGAAGCCTTCACTGAGGGGCTAGCTGAACCGATCAACGATACCCCACAGGCCATTGAACACTGGTTTCACAAAGAAACCATTGCTTGCTCGGTTGAGGTCTGAAACTCCTCGGTCAGACCCGTGACATTCAGGCTTGAACCGGAAGAGAAATTGTTTCTATAACCGCTGGCGCTGGTTATTGAGAGACTGGGCATTTTCAATTGGTTGCGCACTATTACTGCGATCCCAGATCGGGTGAATTTCAGAACGCTGGCCGCCGCCCAACATTGATTTGATGCGGGCCAATTATTTTTTAGACGTGCATCGGCTCTCTGGGCCGATGCTTTGAACGGCAAATATGATTTCTCTCTTTGATATTGAATTTCAGAAAATCGAACACCAGTGTCGTGAATTTGTTGAGGCGGTAGGGCTGCTCGATGAAATTTCCTTTGAGGCGATATTTCAATCAACCAAATTCGGGTCGGTGCGCCAGGTCTTCAAGGTGACAATTGCAGAGCAGACCTTTGCACTGAAGTACGACTCTCACGGCGGCGAAACCGGGCGACTGCGCGCTGAGTTTGCCATTGTGCAACGACTATTTGAACACTTCAAATCGCAAGAAAAGGTGGCCGTGCCTGAACCGATGTACTTGTCACCCTCGGGTGAATTTTTTGTTTTGCAGTACGTTGGGGATCGGCTCGCAACAACCACCATTTCCAACGATGCCAACTCCACCAAGATTGGACAGGTATATCGTCGGGCCGGGCTATGGCTGCATCATCTGCATGACTGTACGCCGAAGCAAGAGGTTGCCCTCTTTCCGAATTGGATGCTTGAGGCCGTGTCCGAGCATATGACGCAGGCCCCGCAGGCTGATCCAGAAACTCTAAATCGTTATCTTGATGTCTTTGCCTCAGAAGCTGCACAATTTCGGGGCTGGTCAGGACTAAAAGTGCTCAGCCATGGCGATTTTCACACCTCCAACATGATTCTTGCCCCGGGGGTCACATATGGGTTTGATTTCACAGAAACCGCCGAGAAATTGGCGGAGTATGACATCGTTGATTTCCTTAAAAGTGATGTGCTGCGCAGAGATGATGTGACCGGGGTGGATCGCAGCGGAGTCTCGCGTCATTGCAAAGATATGTTTTTAAAAGGCTATCGGCATCCGATCGACCTTGACGTCTTGGATTTTTGTTTGCGCGGCCGCCTCTTGATCGATTGGTCCGGTATTACACAAGCGCACTATGCCAAAAGCGCTTTTCAGCGCAACAAGTTTCATCAACTAGAGAGGCGACTGCGCATCGCGTTTGAGGCGCACCCCAGACTAGACAAGTTTAGTTCAGCCTGACGTCGGCGCACGCGAACCATGTACCAACGCTGCAAAATGGGTGTCTTTGACTGCACGGCGATTTGCGGCGCAGAGTTGAACCCTCAATCTTCATGCGCGTGTTGGTTCTGCCTTAGGAACCAGACCAATGAGGCCGCTGAGCAAAGCAACAATATCATCGCAATTGGATGATAAACTATTCCTGTTGGATCTCCGTTCAACAACACAAGCCCCTGCCCCAGCGAACTTTCAAACCGAGGGCCGAGAAAAAAGGCGATAATGAAGATGACGACCGAGTAGCCGAAGCTTGTCATCAGATAGCCCAGCCCCGCAAACCCAAGCATCACCGCAACCCCAAACAACCCTCCAGTGGCCAGTGACACACCGACGTTGCACAGCAGCAGAGCCGAGGCAAAGATCATCGTTTCCGGCGCTGCCACCACTTTGATCCAAAAGCGCAGCCCAACTTGCCCCACCAATAGGTTCATCAGGTTGGCCATAATCATAGCCCCGAACAAGCCATAGATCAGCCGCCCCTGATCTTGAAACAACAAAGGGCCGGGCTGAATGCCGTGGATCATAAAGGCGCTGATGATCAGCGCGGCACCGACGCTGCCCGGTATACCAAGCGTCAACAGGGGGATCAGGTTCGACCCAACGACGGCCGAGTTGGCAGATTCCGCGGCCGCGATGCCCTGCAGATTGCCTTTGCCAAAGCTTTCGGGCGCGTCGGATGCCGATTTGGTGGCGGCATAGGACATAAAGGCGGCGGCGGTTGACCCGATCCCAGGCATCGCGCCCAAAAGTGTGCCAATGCTTGCACCGCGCAGCATAGTGAACCGACAGGCCCAATATTCGGCCCAGCTCACCCGGCGGTCAGCGGCATAACCGGTGTCTTTGAGCTCAACCGCCGGGCGCACCCGCCCCTGCGACTGGGCCAACCGCCGAAGAATTTCTGAGATTGCCAACATGCCAATGGCAACGGCTGCGAGCGGGAAACCGTCATACAATTCAAACTGACCAAAGATCAGACGCGGCGTGTAATGTTCGGGATCGGCACCAACGGTACCGCAGAGCAGACCCAGTGTCGCGGCGATGACCCCTTTGATCAGCGAGGCACCGATTAGTCCGGACAAAACCGAAAAAGTAAAAATCATCAGGGCAAAGATCTCAATCGGTCCCATCTTCAGCGCGATGATCGCCAGAGGCGCAGACACGGTGATCAGCACAATGTCGCTAAAGGTGTCCCCTGTGACCGATGAAAACAACGCCATCTTTGTAGCTTTCAAAGGCTTGCCCGCCTTCGAAAGTGGGTAGCCGTCCAGCGCCGTTGCCGCCGCGTCTGGCGTGCCCGGTGTGTTCATCAGAACCGCCGGGACCGCGCCGCCAACAAGGCCGCCTTTGTTCACCCCAACCAGAAAGCCAATCCCCGCCAAGGGATCCATGCCAAAGGTGAAGGGAATGGCAATCGCCATGGCCATAACCGGGCCAATCCCCGGCACAGCGCCGACAAATTGCCCAACCACGACACCAAACAGGACAAAGCCAAGGTTCCACAGGGTAAAGGCGTCGGAGAACCCGGCCATCATCGTCGCGAAGTCAACCATATCAATCCTTTAAGGAAGAACCCGACCCAGGGCCTGTTCAACCACCAACCAGATCACCAAAGGGGTTCCAAAGATGCCAAGCCCAAGCCAAATTGGGCGGCGCTCGCCCATCAAGAGCATCACAGCGGCCGCAAGGATGGGCGCGGATAAGGTGAACCCAATCAGCGATATCGCCGCTAATCCCAACGCCAGCACGACAAAATACAGCGCGGCCATGGCCATCTCGCGTGGGTTTTCGATGCGATGGGCTGTGGCACGCAGTTGCAGCAGCAATCCACAGGCCATCAACACCAGTGCCAAAACATTGGGCAGCGAGTTGGGCCGCATCCAGCCCTCATCCACAGTTTCGATCTGCCCCGGGATGACAACAAAATACAGCATCAGCCCAAGGACAAAGACGCCCAAACCCGACGCGCGGTCTGCATTGATCATGCCAATCGTCCATTCAAAGAGGTCCCGGTCAGGTTACCCTGACCGGGATGATCTTATTGACCAAAAAGGACACCAACGTTCTGCAGCCCATCAACCATCATGGCCTTTGTCGCCTCTGCGCCAAGGTTGAGGGGATCGGTTGAGGCCACATTGCGCACAACCTGCTGGACCTCATCGCTCTCGATAGCCGCCGCAAGAGCCTCCGCAAGCGCGGCTTTGGCCTCGGGGTCTGTTCCGGCGGTGGTGGCAAAATAGAAATACGGATCAACATAGGCATCATAGCCCAGGTCGTTGATTGTCGGCGTGTCAGGCGCATAGCTGTGACGGCTGTTGTTGCCCACGGCGATCATTTTGAAGTCACCGGAGTCGAGATATTTCACATGGGTGCCTGCCGAAAAACCGGCCATGACCTGTCCGCCCAGAATCAGCTTTTGCCCCTCGGCTTCACCTTTGGTCGAAACAAAGCGGAAATCAGCGGCCTCTTTGGCGTTGACCACTTCCATCAAAAGCTTCTGCGGCGCTGCGTCAAAGCTAACGGCTATGCCGCCATTGGCTTTGGAATAGTCGATCATGCCCGCCAGATCATCAAACGGTGCGTCGGCACGGGCCACAAGCGCGACCTGCGCGCGGGCAACGGTGCCCAGATAGTCAAAGCTATCCAAGTCAAAGGGAACCTGTTCGGGACGTTTATTGAGGTTGACCAGAATGGGCATGTTCACCCCCATGCCAATGACCGTGCCGCGAGCCGGCATTTTGGAAATCCCCGTGAACATGGCCAGACCGCCCCCGCCGGTTTTGTTCTCGGCAATCACGTTCCATCCGGTATGTTCCTTCATGACCTTGGCAATCACCCGACCCATTGTGTCGGTCGAGCCACCTGCGGCGAAGCCGATCTGCAATTTGAGCGGGCCTTTGGGCGCCCAATCAGCCAGAGCGCCGCTGGCAAGTGTCATGCTCAGTCCGGCCACAAGGCCAGCAAGGGTTTTTCTCAATGTCATAGGGTCCTCCTCCCAAGAATAGCTAGTTCGGATCGCCGCCCGATTTGGCAAGTTCTGCCGCCGCTGCGATGCGCTGACACATGCCCACAAACATCAGGCGTTCGTCATCCGTCAGCGCGCCATCGATGGCCTGCGAAAATTCAGTCATGGGGGCCAACAAGGTCGCATGTTTGGCGTGGCCTGTGTCTGTCAGCGCAAAGGCCTTGGCGCGGGCGTCATTTTCGCTAGGGCGCGAGGTGACAAGACCGCGATCTTCCATTTGTTTCAGCACTTTGCTGAGTTGCGCCTGTTCGGTGCGTGTGAAGTTCACAAGCTCTTTCTGCGTGGCACTTTCAACGCGCGACAGGCCCAGAAACACCCGCCAGCCCACCAGATTCACGTCCGGTTCGGCGCGCAAAGTACGGTTCACTTCCGCTTTTAGAATTTCTGCGGACCGATTGATCATAAAGGTCAAAACACCCACCCCCTGTGGGATGTCGTCCAGACTGATCCGTTCCAAATTTTGCGCGTCGCCGACCATGCTGCCCTCCTCCTTGAGCAAAATAATCGCACTTGTATGACATCTCATACTATTGCATGACATGTCATGTAAATGCTTTTCTTTTCGTGACCTCACCTGAGGCCACGAACTGTCTTGCGGTATGCCACGGATTTCAGGCGCGCGCGCGGAAAGAAAGCGGTCATAAATTTGCTGGTTTGCTGCGGGGATGCGGCTAGGCTGGCGCGGATCAAGATGCAGGTAAGGCCCGTCACATGACGAAGAAAAAGAATATTCTTTTCATTATGTTCGACCAGTTGCGCTGGGATTACCTCAGCTGTGCGGGCCATCCTCACCTGAAGACACCGCATATAGATCGTCTGGCAGAGCGCGGCGTACGGTTTTCGCGGGCCTATATCCAATCGCCGATCTGCGGCAGCTCTCGTATGAGCACCTACACTGGCCGATATGTGCATTCTCACGGCGCTTCGTGGAATGGCATTCCGCTTAAAGTGGGTGAAATGACCATGGGGGACCACCTGCGTAAAGCAGGCATGGACTGTTGGCTTGTGGGCAAAACCCATATGCGCGCCGACGCCGAGGGGATGGCCCGTTTGGGGTTGGAACCGGACAGTCTTATCGGGGCGCGTGTGGCGGAATGTGGGTTTGACGTGTTTGAACGCGACGATGGCATGCTGCCCGAAGGCCCGGATGGCTATTATGATCCGGATGGGGCCAAGGCCTACAATGAATACCTGCGGGACAAAGGCTATGAAAGCGACAACCCCTGGCATGACTTTGCCAACTCGGGGCTGGATGACGAGGGAAATGTTCTCTCTGGGTGGTTCCTCAAGAACTCAACAGAGGCGGCGAATATCGCAGAACCCGACAGTGAAACGCCCTATCTGACCGGGCGCGGCATCGAGTTCATGCAAAACGCCACAGATCCGTGGTGTTGCCATCTCAGCTATATCAAACCGCATTGGCCTTATGTTGTGCCCGAACCCTACGCCAGCATGTATGGACCCGAACATGTGCTGCCCGTGGTGCGCGATGACGCAGAAAAGCAGGACACCCATCCGGTGCTGCGCGCCTTTATGGACACCAAAATTGGCCAGACCTTTTCGCGCGAAGAGGTCCGCGACGCGGTGATCCCGGCCTATATGGGTCTGATCAAACAGGCCGATGACCAGATGGGTCGGCTGTTTGCATGGCTGGAAGAAACAGATCGTAGGAAGGACACCATGATTGTCCTGACAAGCGACCATGGTGATTATCTTGGCGATCATTGGATGGGGGAAAAGACCTTTTTCCATGACACCTCGGTCAAGGTGCCGCTGATCATCTATGACCCCTCGCCCGAAGCAGATGCCACTCGCGGCATGACCTGCGATGCGCTGGTGGAGAGCATCGACCTCGCGCCAACATTTGTCGATTTCACCAGCGAACCCGTGCCCGGCCATATCCTGGAAGGCGAGAGCCTGCTGCCCATCCTGTATGGTGCGCGCGCGGAGACGACGCGGGATTTTGTGATCTCAGAATATGACTATTCCGCAAGTCCTGTTGCCGCCGCGCTGAATACCGATGTGCGCGATGCCGTGATGTTCATGGTGGCCACAAAGGATTGGAAGCTGATCCACTGCGAAGGTGGGCACCGGCCTTTGTTGTTCAACCTCAAGGACGATCCGAACGAGCTAACCGATCTTGGGGCCAGCGAAGACCATGCTGAGGTGATCGATGATCTTTATCAAAAGCTGTTTGCTTGGGCGCGACGGTCCTCTCAGCGTACCACACGATCGCAGGCGCAACTATTAGAAATGCGCACCAATTCCCGCGGCAGAGGTGTAATCCTTGGGGTATACGATGAGAATGACACGCCTCTAGAGTTCACGGTCAAATACAGAGGACGCAAAGCTAAGGACCATCGATCCAGCTAAGGTATTCAGCCGCGAGACTAAAGCTCAACGACTGGGTCCTCACACCGTGCCAACTCTCTGAAATTCTCAGCGGAAAAACGGCAGGGGCAGCTGAGACAGAGTATCTTGAACATGCGTCCTCCATTGATCGGCAAGAACCGACGCATCTCCAATTCGCTCGAACCGCTCATTTTTCAAAGGAGACAGAGACGATAAGTGCCTCTGTCTCTTCAGTTACAACGAATTAAATGCCGAACGCACGGGCCATGACGCTGCCCAGTCGGCGCGCAAATTCCGCCGGGTCCGTCGGGGTTTCCCCCTCAACGATGCGCGCTTGATCAAACAGGATATGCGCCGCGTCACTCAACAGATCATCGCTGCTCGCGCCGTCCGCTTTTGCTCGCTCGGCAAGCTTCGAAATGATCGCATGGGTCGGATTCAACTCCAGGACACGCGGCGCACCATCCTGCAACTGGCCGTGACGTTTGAGCAGACGCTCAAGGTTCACATCCATGTCGCCGTCATCCGCAATGAGACAAACCGGGCTGTCAGTCAGACGCTTCGAAGGGCGTACGTCTTTGACGGTCTCACCCAGTTCCACTTTGATCACCGCGATTAAATCAGACAGATCCGCCTCTTGCGGCTTATCTTCTTCTGGCGTGTCATCCGGTTCGACCTGATCCAGATCGGCCGCGCCTCGGGTGATGGATTTGAGCGGTTTGCCTTCAAACTCGGTGATGTGTTGCAACCAAAATTCGTCAACGTGGTCCGAGAAGAGCAACACTTCGACACCTTTGGCTTTGAAGCCCTCAAGATGCGGAGACCGAGCCAGTTTAGCTGCGTCTTCACCTGCGATATAGTAAATCGCCTCCTGCCCGTCTTTCATCCGCTCAACATAGCCGGACAGGCTGGTCAAGGCCTCATCCCCGGTTGAGGCAAAGCGGCAGATTTCCAAAATTCGGTCGCGAAGAGCGGGATCTTCGACCAGCCCCTCTTTCAGAACCGCACCAAAGTTGCCCCAGAAGCTTGCGTAATCGTCTGCCTCCTTGGTGGCCTTTTTCTTCAGCTCACCCAGTACTTTCTTTGACACCTGGGATTTGATCTTGGCCAGCTTCGGATCTGTCTGCAGCATCTCACGGGAGACGTTCAGGGACAGATCCTGACTGTCGACAACCCCACGCAGGAAACGCAGGTACGCCGGAAGCAGATCCGTCGTGGTTTCCGAAATGAACACCCGGTTTACATAGAGTTTGACGTGGCTTTTACGCTCCGCGTCAAACAAATCAAACGGCTGCATACTTGGCACAAACAAGAGGCTCGTGTGATTCAACGACCCTTCTACTTTGTTGTGCATCACATGCCATGGCGCATCATAAGCGTGGGAGTTGTGACGATAGAACTCGGCGTATTGCTCGTCTGAGATATCCTTCGACGGACGTGTCCAAAGGGCCTCTGCGGCATTCAGCGTGTCATCGCCCAATTTGATTGGAAAGCTGATGTGCTCGGAATAGGTTTTGATGATGTGGCGAATACGCGCCTCTTCCGCGAACTCTCTTGCATCCTCTTTGAGATGCAGCGTCACGGTGGTACCTGCGCTGTCGCGTTGCGCAGGTTCGATAGTAAAGGCGCCTTTGCCGTCCGACGACCAGAGCCAGCTTTCTGCCTCACCTGCTTTGCGCGTGGTCACATCAACCTTGGACGCCACCATAAAGGCGGAATAAAACCCGACGCCGAACTGACCAATCAGACCCACCTGATCTTTTTCTTCGGCTTTCAGCGCATCAATAAAGGCCCCCGTGCCCGATTTAGCGATGGTGCCCAACGTCTCCAGCAGGTCGGCGTGGCTCATGCCAATACCGTTGTCACTGATGGACAATGTCCAGGCATCAACGTCGAGATCGAGGCCAACGGCGAAATCCTCTGAGGGGCTCAGAGTGGCATCGGTCAAGGCTGCATAGCGCAATTTATCGCAAGCATCGGAGGCATTTGACACAAGCTCCCGCAAGAAAACCTCACGGTTGGAATAGAGCGACCCGGCAACAATCTCCAAAAGTTGCCCAACTTCAGTCTGAAAGGAAAAGGTTTCTTTCTCAGAGGTAACCGACATGTGATTTTCCCAGTGTATCCAAATTTGGCGCAAATCTATGCAACCCGTCTTGTGGGTTCAACAGTGGCAGCACACTGACCTCCGCTCAGAGCTAGTTACTCCCATGCGCCAAAGGAAGTCGTGACGTGAAAGCCTTGAAATTCCACGCTTTGGCTGGTCCGGTTTGCGGGCGTCGGGTCAGCAACTGAAAAATTGTTAGAAACTGATGCTCAACCCTCTGGACACCACCGCGGAGCTTAGATACATCAGCCCCTACCCGAGAGCGACGCTCTCACCCAGCCCGGGTAGCTCAGGGGTAGAGCAGTGGATTGAAAATCCTCGTGTCGGTGGTTCGATTCCGCCCCCGGGCACCACTTTTACAAAATAGTATCAAAAAATTGTGGCGAATCCTGCAATACAGGCTACCCGTCCATTTACGCTTAGATATCAATGGATTAACATTTCAACCAGTACGTCTTGAGGTCTTGGCGGCGCGACACATTTGGGCTCGGATATCTTCGACATCCCCGAGCCATCCAAAGGCTTCGTCGCTACCTGTGTCATACCTGCCAACGCTGCCGGCAATACGGTCAATTTCATCAATACCAAGAGGTGGGCTGCACGCTGCTCTATTGATAAATTGCAAAACTGTAGCGAAGGCCCTGTCGCCCAATTCCCGATATCTCAATGAGCCAGCTATCTTGGTCAGCTCGTTGTTCCGGCCTCCAGCTGTAAAGCTCCCTTCATTTTGAAAGCTTGTCAAAGGCAACGCGGAAGGTGGCATGGGTGCAGACCAGCACCTCTGCGTCCGAACCCATGAACTCCACAAAGGCCTTCATCTTACAGTCCTCAGCGTCATCTCCGGTCAGGCAGAGGTTCCACCTGTCCTCAACCTCCCAGTCCGCCTCGAACCCAAAGTTGGTCAGATCTGGTGAGCGAAACGACTCGCCGCCTGAGGTTTCTGGCTCACAGACGATGGTCTTATCGGGCGCCTGACGGCGCATCTTGTCGAGCGCAATATACATCTGCGCCCCGCGTTTCGAGGCCGTTGGCGGCGGCCACATCATCAGAGCTCGGCAAGTGCGTTGTTTGGTGACGGGCAGAAACGCTCAAGTCACCACAAAACATTGCAAATTTTAGAAAAACCAAGAATCCGCACTGACTGACACATTGTTTAAACTCAAATCATCTTAATGTCAGAGCCAACCCATTTAAATCACAAGAGAATCAACACCACAGAATTCAAGCACACACTTCGACATGTAAGCTGAACTTCAGTATTAAAAAGAACTACACCCCTACTCTCATCAATGGCCTCAAGATCCCCTCAAACGATCCTTGAAACTTCATTAACTCCTCTAGCATCACCCCCTTTAGATCCAATGAGATTTTTCGTTGCAAACCAGCACCCTAGCAGAAAATTTCGCGAGCATCATCATTAAGCTTATCTTGCTTCACGCCGAGTAAATACCGAAAATCGGAAATGTAATACATTTCCGACTTCGCTCCCATCATCCTAATAACCCGCAACCGCGATTTCATCATGCAGATCCGCGATCTCGAATAGGAAAGATTGGGTAAATGGGAAATTCTTTAGAGAATAAACTGTCACATTTCGATCTGCTTGGGGACAAGCTAAACCTCTTGCGTGAGGTCGGAGCAATTGTCATTCCCGCGCTGGATGATGTCCTTGAGTCATTCTATGACCGCGCCGGACGTGACCCAGAGGCAGCCGCGTTTTTTGATACACCCGAACGCATGACCTTTGCGCGTGGGGCTCAAAAAAAGCATTGGGAACGCCTGCTGACAGGGGCATTCGACGAAGACTATCTTGCTTCCGTCGATCGTATTGGGCGCACACATGCACGCATCAACTTGCCGCTTGATGTCTATATGTCGGCCTATTCGCTTGCCACATCGGATCTGATTGCTGCTCTGATCCAACGTATTCCCCTGCGCAAGAAGCGCAAACTTGCCGCAATGATCGGGGTTATGACCCGCGCGTTTGCACTAGATATTGAACGAGTGGTCCAAACCTTCTTTGACATCCTCTCGGAAGAACAGAATATCGCATTTGACAGCCTCAACACCGCGATTGATCGTTTGGCCCATGGGGATCTGACCTATAACATCCCTGGCCCCGATGAGAGCGCCTATCCCGTACGGTTTGATAGCGTCCGGGTTAAACTGAATGATGCCACCTGTAGCCTGCAAGACATCATGGGGACGGTTACGGAATGTATGCACGCTCTCTCTGGCAATATTCAGGACGTGTCTTCGTCGACCGACGACTTTGCTCAGCGCACAGCCGGCCAAGCTGCGTCGCTGGAACAAACGTCGGCCGCCGTTCACGAACTGGCGGAACATGTCACGCAATCCAGCGGCAACACCACCAGCGCCTCTTCAGTCGTCTCAAAAGCAACGCAGACCGCCGTTGAGGGAGCCAAAACCATGGTGGATGCCTCAGACGCGATGACGCGCATTCACGCCGCCTCTGAAGAAATCACCAATATCATTGGCATGATCGATGACATTGCCTTTCAGACCAATCTGTTGGCCCTGAACGCAGGCGTAGAAGCCGCCCGCGCTGGTGACGCAGGACGCGGTTTTGCGGTGGTCGCTCAGGAGGTACGCGGCCTGGCCGCCAACGCCTCAGAGGCCGCCTTGCAAATCAAGGAGCTTGTGAACAAAAGCTCGGCCGAAGTGGCGACCGGTGTAACCCTGATCGACGGGGCGGGCCGCGAACTTGAGGCTGCGGTGACCAGTTTCAAAGAGATTTCGCGGCTGACCACCGAAATTGCTTCGGCTTCAAGCGAACAGTCAATCTCTCTGCGCGAGATCAATTCCGCCGTTGCACAAATGGACGGAGCAACTCAGCAAAATGCGGCATTGGTGGAAGCGACTGCGACGGCAACCGCACGCATGCGTCATTTGGCAGGACGGGCTGAAACCGCGCTCGATAAACTCCACATTTCGGCAAAGTCGCCGACAGAGTTTGTCACTCAACCGCAGGAACACGCGGCCTAATATCAGACAAGAGCAGATACCTTGGATCTGCTCTTGTTCTATGCCTCGACCAAGGTGCTGGTTCTAGAAGCAAATCTTTGATAGCCATGCGGAACACTCATCCACTTTGGCGCAAGAATAATGAGCAAACGCCCCACAATTTCCGACTTGGCCCGCGAAGCCGGAGTGGGCACTGCCACGGTGGATCGTGTCTTAAACGGACGGGCCAAAGTTCGTTCGGACACCGCGCGCAAAATCTATCTCGCCGCTGAAAAAATCGGCTATCACGCAGCGCCCCTGTTGCGAGAACGGCTTTACTCAGACTTGCCTGAGCGACGGCTGGGTTTGTTGCTGCAAAAAGAAAATCAGGAATTCTATAAAACCTTCGCACAGGTGTTTCAGGCCAAAGCACAGGCCTGCCCGGGGGTGCGCTGCAAACCAAACATCATTTTCGCCAGCTCGCAGTCCCCTGAAGAACAAGCCGGGCTTTTGGCGGATCTGGGGCGGCGCACCCATGCAGTCGCGGCCACTGCGGTGAACCACCATGATCTGACCCATACAGTGCGGGACCTGAAACGACGTTCCGTCCCGGTGTTCACGCTGCTCAACGATTTTGCCCAAGAGGTTCGGCATAGCTATGTCGGGCTGAACAACATGAAGATTGGCCGCATGGCCGCTTGGACTTTGTACAATACGCCTCAACCACCGGGAAAAATTGCTGTCTTTGTTGGAGGTAGCCGCTGGCATGGGCATGCACTTCGAGAAACTGGATTTCGAAGTTTCTTCCGCGAACATCCGGTCAAGCACAGCCTTTTGGACACGATGGTTAACCTTGAGACCCGGGCGGTCACCTATGAGGCCACATTAGATCTTTTGCGCCGACACGCGGATCTGCGGGGTATCTTTGTGGCCGGAGGAGGCATGGAGGGCGCCATAGATGCCGTGCGCGAAATGCGTCAACCCGGTGAGGTGGCCATGGTGGTCAACGAACTGACAGATGTTTCGACCCGCGCGCTTCAGGAAGGGTATCTGACGCTAATCGATAGCACGCCTCTGGACCAGCTGTGCCAGAAACTTGTTGAAGCCATGGTGCATGCCACGGGTCTCAATGCAAGCGATCCCCCAGGCCAGATTTTTCTCCAGCCTGAGATCTATATTCCAGAGTCCCTGTGACGAGGCATACCCCGCATCAAAGAAGAGCTATTTTATAGCTGAAGCGCCACTGCCAGCGCAGCAAGTGAGTGCAAGCGCAGACTTTCCGTCAGAGCCACATTTTCAGGGGTATAATACTGCTCTTCATGCAGAATATTGATCGTGGCGACCAACTCCCCTTTGATCAGCACGGGCAAGTTCACAACCGATCCACAGCCGAGCTCACCAATCAACTCATAATCCCCAAAAACCTTGGAAATATCGTCAAGCGTATTGGCCACAAATGTCTCGTGCTTGGTGTGAACATGTTCAAACCAGCGATCAAAGGTGATCGGTTTGGTACCGGATGTTGGATAGGCGTTGGGTCGGTTGGTATAGGCACGACGTGCCAAAAGCGCCTCCATGTCCACCGTCATCACGGTAAACAATTTAAACCCAACCACCTCTTGGAACAGCGCCGACAGCGCGTCATAGGCCTGTTCGGCGGTCGCCGCCTGCGACAGGGATTGGGTAAAGCTGGCCAGCGCGGCCTTTTGGTCGGTCATAGAGTGTCCTCAGTTTCAATTTCTGCACCACTCGCGGCATAAAGCTCGCGGGTATAGGCATGGGCGAAATCGCCCGTATGCAGCTGTTTGACCTGGGCGATTTCAACAACCCGGCCCTTGTTCATCACCGCCAGACGGTCACACATAAAGCTGACCACCGGCAGGCTGTGGGTGACCATCAGATAGGTCAGGTTCTGTTCCGCGCGCAGCGCCTTCAACAGGTTCAGGATTTCGGCCTGCACCGACACATCCAGCGCCGAGGTCGGCTCATCCAGCAACATCACCTTGGGTTCCAGCATCAGCGCCCGGGCAATGGCCACACGCTGGCGCTGTCCGCCCGACAACTGATGCGGAAAGCGGAACCGGAACCTCTGATCCAACCCCACCGCATTCAGCATCTCGGCAATCCGCGCATCGCGGTTGCCAATCCCATGCACCCGCAGCGGTTCGCGCAGCACCATGTCCACGGCCTTGCGCGGATGCAGCGACCCATAGGGATCCTGAAACACCATCTGACAGGTTTCCGCAAACCGGCGGTCAGGTTTGTGCAGACAGGGTTTGCCCAGCACGCTGACCTCACCGGTCCATTCCGGCGCCAGACCGGCAATGGCCTTCAGCACGGTGGATTTCCCCGAGCCGCTTTCCCCCACAAGGGCAAAGCTCTCGCCCTCGGCAATCTCAATGTTCACATCATGAACGATTTTGGTTGGACCATAGGAAATGTCGAGGTTCTTGAGAGTGATGGCGCTCATGTGCCCCCCCATGCGCTGCGATCCAGAACTGGCAAGGTGCTGCGCGTTTCTTTCATCTTCGGAACCGCAGCCAACAGACCACGGGTATAGGGGTGCTGGGCCTTGTGCAGATCCTGCGCCGCGCAGGTCTCCACCACTTCACCGCCGTGCATCACCATGATCCGGTCGCAATAGCGCGCCACAAGGTTCAGGTCGTGACTGATCAGGATCAGCCCCATGCCCTTTTCACGCACCAGCGCGTCGATCAGGTCCAGAACCTGCCCCTGCACCGAAACATCCAGCGCCGAAGTGGGTTCATCGGCGATCAACAGATCCGGGCGTGGGATCAGCATCATGGCAATCATGATGCGCTGGCCCATACCGCCGGACACCTGATGCGGATACATCTGCGCCACGGCCTCGGGATTGTTGATGCGCACCGCCTCAAGCATCTCGATCACCCGCGCCTGCACCTCGCGGCGCGGCAGGTTTTCATGCACCTTCAGCGCCTCGGCAATCTGATGGCCAATGGTCATCACCGGGTTGAGCGAGAATTTCGGGTCCTGCATGATCATCGACATGCGCGCCCCGCGTAGATGCCGCATCTTGCGGTCGGACAGTCCCAACAGATCCTGCCCGTCAAAGCGCATCTTATCCGCCGTCAGCAGGCCGGGTTTGCGGATCAGGCGCAGGATGGCCCGCCCCGTCATCGATTTCCCCGAACCGCTTTCGCCCACGATCCCCAGACGTTCCCGCCCCACCGACAGGCTCAGGCCTTTGACCACCTCAACCCGCCCTTTGGGCGTCGGAAAGCTGACACGCAGGTTTCCAATTTCAAGCAGGCTGTCGCTCATGATTTGCCCCCCTGTTTCGGGTCAAGCACATCGCGCAGACCGTCACCCAGAAAACAGAACCCAAGGCTCACCACGATGATGGCAATGCCGGGCATGGTCGCAACCCACCACTGGTCAAGGATAAAGGTTCGGCCGCGCGAAATCATTGCGCCCCATTCGGGCAACGGCGGCTGTGCGCCAAGCCCCAGAAAGCCCAGACCCGCCGCGGTCAGGATGATCCCCGCCATATCCAACGTCACCCGCACAATCATCGAACTGGTGCACAGCGGCAGAACATGGCTGAGAATGACCCGCGTATGCGACGCGCCAAGCAACCGCGTGGCGGCGATGAACTCGGCATTGCGAAAGGTCAGCGTCTCGGCCCGCGCGATCCGCGCATAGGCGGGCCAGGCGGTGATGGCGATGGCGATAATCGCGTTTTCGATCCCCGGCCCAAGTGCGGCCACAAAGGCCAGCGCCAGGATCAGCTTGGGCATCGACAGAAACACATCAGTCAGACCCATCAGGATCTTGTCGGTCCAGCCGCCGAAATAGCCCGAGATCGCCCCGATGATCAGCCCCAGAGGCGCTGAAATCAGCGCCACCAGCGCAACAATCATCAAGGTTATGCGCGCGCCATAGACCACGCGGCTAAAGATATCGCGGCCCAATTCGTCGGTGCCCATCCAATGGTCCCACGATGGCGGCAACAGGCGGGCCTGCAGGTTCTGCCCCACGGGGCTTTCCGGTGCGATCCAGGGCGCAAAGGCCGCCGCCAGCACCAGAACCAGCACAATCGCCGCCCCCAGCATCGCCAGCGGATTGCCCAGCATCGCCAGACCCATCCGATAGGCCCTACCGGCATTTGCCTGCATCCGCGAGCTGGGAGACTCGTCAAGAAGCCAGTCTTTGGTGGTCATTCTTTGCTCCTCGGGTCCAGAACGCGATACAGCACGTCTGAGATCTTATTGATGAAAATGAACACTGATCCGATCACCAGAGTGGATCCAAGAACCGCGTTCATATCGGCATTCAACAGCGCATGGGTCAGGTAGTTGCCAATCCCCGGCCAGCTAAAGACCGTTTCGATCATCACTGATCCCTCCAACAAGGCGGCATAGCTCAGCCCGATCACCGTGATCAGCGGCACGCGGATCGGCTTGAACCCATGTGACCAGATCACCTGCCATTCCGGTACGCCTTTGACACGGGCGGTGGTGATGAACTCCTGCCCCAGCTGGTCGAGCATGAAACTGCGGGTCATGCGGGCGATATAGGCCAGACTGAAGAACCCAAGGATCGCCGAGGGCAGCACTAGATGTGACAGCGCATTCCAGAACACCTCGGAGTCCCCGACCAACAGACTGTCAATCAGCAGGATACCGGTGATCGGATCCACCAGACCTTCGTAAAAGATATCTACCCGGCCCGGCCCCGCGACCCAGCCCAGACCGGCATAAAAGACCGCCAGCCCCACAAGCCCCAGCCAAAAGGCCGGCACCGCATAGCCCAGCAAGGCAAAGACGCGGATGATCTGATCCACCCATGTGCCCTGTTTTGTGGCGGCCCAGACTCCTGTGGGCACGCCTAGCAGAACACCGATGATGATGCCCAAAGTAGCCATCTCAAGAGTTGCGGGAAACACCCGTGCCAGATCTTCCGAAACCGGACGGTTGGTGGACACCGACATGCCCAGATCCCCACGCGCCACATCACCGACATAGGTGATAAACTGCTGCCACAGCGGTTTGTCCAACCCCATGGCGATCCGGGCGGCGTCATATTGCTCTTGCGTGGCGCGATCGCCCACGACCGACAAAACCGGATCGATGGGCACGACACGGCCAATGAAAAAAGTGATCGCCAGCAACCCAAGAAAGGTCAGCAGGACCACAATCACAAAGGATGTGAGTCCCTGCAGCCATCCGGTCACTGACGGAATTATTTTTGCCTGACTGGCCAAGTTGTTCTCCCTCGGATCACAGGACGTTTGCCCCCTCACGTCAGGGGCGGTATGTCGCGCTGAATACGCATCTGAGAGGAGATTAGCAAA
>Ga0189288_10218_pt1 | contig 39391 bp, 42 predicted proteins | sample UW105minimetaG_FD_130316 | JGI IMG/M metagenome (GOLD analysis project Ga0189288, IMG submission 130316) | Marine microbial communities from the Costa Rica Dome - UW105 mini metaG | ecosystem: Environmental > Aquatic > Marine > Oceanic > Photic zone | place: Costa Rica: the Eastern Pacific...
GTCAGCGCGATACGCACCGCATCAGCGCGGAATTCGTCTGTCCGTTTCAGTCCCATAGTCAGTCTCCTTTGTTGCTGTAAATGCTATCAAAGGAGCGGCATCAAACCGCGACAGGTCCAAGAATTATTTCTTTACTAAAGAGTGTCTCAACCTGCCTTTGGAGTTGGCCTCGAAGGCTCAGCTCGATGTGCACAAATAAAACAACTCCGTCATTTGGTCTATTCACGTGCGTGCGGCTTCGAACGCGCTCCAAGCCTTTTCAAAGTCTTCGAAATCAAAACCCTCTGCTCGTGCGGGCTCAAGGATAAGCTTTTCAGTTTCTAGCAGCTTGAGAATGGCGGATTCCAACTCAGGAATGACCTCGTTCGGAATGACTAGAGCGCCATGGCGATCCGCATGCACCAGATCACCGTCATGGATCGTGAGACCAAAGACAGAAACGGGCGTACCCACTTCGCGCACATGAACAAACCCGTGACTGGGTCCAATCGACCCCGCCACCACCGGAAAGCCTTCGGGCAAGTCCCCGAGATCCCGCATCACCCCATTGGTCAAGGCTCCGCTGATGCCAAATCCCTTGTGAACGGTGGTATTGATTTCGCCCCAATAGGCTCCGATGCAGTTGGGAAAATCCAGATCCTCTACAACGGTCACTGCTGGTCTGGGTCCCTCTGCCATGTGCTGATAGTACGCCATACGCCGGGCTTTGATCACCTCGGGGGCCTCTTCAGGAGGCTGGACAGCTGCGACTTTGGCCGTCCGCGCATAGCCGACCATGGCTCCACCATCCGGGTCGGAACACAACGGGCTGCCCCGGGTAAAGGCATTGAACCCTCGCTGGCCTTGGGCCACTTCGATGGCGTTGCAAACGGTGGGCGTGTCGACATTTTGAAGCAAGGCCTGCAAACTTGGGGTCATGAAAGCTCCAACCAGCGGCGCAGGGCTGCTGTCGTCTGAAAGGGTTGTTCGAGGGTTGGCAGATGGCCCGCGCCTTCAATGATGGTCAACGTGCTCTGGGACAAAAGATCATGCATCAGTTCGTGGCGGCTGATTGGACAAAGCGCATCATCCCGACCACAAAGCACGAGCGCCGGACCTTGGAACTCACGCAGTGTGTCTGTTTGATCCGGGCGATCCCGCAGAGCTTCGGATTGGTTCAGAAAAACGTCGTCGCCTTCCTTCAGCGCCATATCCAAACAAAGGTCGCTTATGTCCTGCTTTTTCGGGCCCTCTGTCAGATAGTTGGGGATCAGCTCCCTTTGCATGACGTCACTCAAACGCCCGTCTCGCACGGCCTGCATCTGGGGCACCCGGCGCGCCTTAACCTCAGGTTTCTCAGCCAGGGGATTGGTGTCGAGAAGAGCGATGCGCTCAATCCGGTCCGGCGCCTGTCGCAACATCTCCATGGCGACAATTCCGCCCATGCTCAACCCGATCAAAGCCAGTTTTCCGGGTGTTTGAAGTAAGCGCGTCGCCATGGCCTCAACACTGTTGTCTTCACGCCCAAACATCAGGTTGAGCCCCCCCAATTCAGCAATCTGGGGGGCAAACAGACGTTCGTCACACATCATGCCGGGGAGAAAGATTAGCTGTGTGCTCATGTCCCTGCTCCTTTTGTCTATAGTCCGCCGACCCGCCTTTTTTCCAAGCAGGCCGACGTTGCATTCTCAAGATTTAGCCAGTCCAGGTTGCCCCAGCGGGATCATCGGTTGCCGTGATCCGGTAGAGGCTGGCTTCTCCGGTCATCGAAGGCTCTGCCTCATAGGTTTCACCTGGCATCACAAGGGCCGTATCCCCATTGGTCAACACAACCTCATGATCCTCGATCCGCACCCGCCAATGCCCGCGCACCGGTATCAGAACAACCGGTTTCTCCGCCGCAACAGGCGATGACACAGCTGAGCCTCGTGTCAGGAAGTCGACCTCAAAGCCGGGCTTGTCTTTGATGATGCCATTTTCACCGATCACAACGGCGGGTTTGCCGGCACCGAGAGCCATGAGATCCCAATACCGTGCGACATAGTTGCCAATAACGGCATCTACTGGCACCTCAGGATAGGCTTGCAACTCGTCCTCAGATAGCACTGGCATCGGACCCACGTTATGGGGCAGGCTTTCACCCTTTTTGCTGTCGTAAAGCACACCGTTTTCGCCCAACATCAACCCATGCGCATGCGCGTCCTCAATCACATGCGGTGCCCAGGTCACGCCACCACCGGCATCGTCACCGCCAAGCATCGACATGATCATGCCGTAGTCGGTGCCGATGTTCTCAAATCCGCGGAAGATACCGGTTGGGATATTGAAGATATCCCCCTCTTCAGCCACGAACTCACCGGCCGTGCCATGCAGGCCCCAGAAGAAACGCCAGCGGCCTTTGGCAACAAAAAACACCTCGGCCGTTGTGTGGCTATGCAGCGAATTTCTGCAGTTGGGCGGCTGGCCAGCAGCCCCAATGTTAAAGCCAATTTTATCCGTAATATGAACGTGCTGATCTGGAGATTCAGACACACCCCCACCGATGATAGTGAAGTTCTCTTTCTGGTCACTGCCGGGTGTATGCGCGTCAATAAAGGCGGTTTTGCAGGGTTTCAGTTCGCCATAGCGGACGATACGGGATTGGATAGTGCTCATGATTTGGTCCTTTCAGAATTCACAGTGTCGAGGATCAAATCCCAACTCCTGGAGGACGATTGTTGAGCCGCCGTGCCCGCAAACTTGCGCGGAATGCATGAAACCGACGCATGGTTTGGCTGCTATTGAGGCTGATCTGAGATCCGGCCATTCAAAGCGCCCCACTCGCCAGCAGGATCTGTTTCCAGATCGCTGTCTCATCAAACAGAGTGTATTCCCGGCGCAGCTTGATCTCTCCACCGATCAATTCGCCCCATTCGGCTTGGGAAATGCCCAGCACATAGACCTCTGCGCCGGTCGGCGCGCCAAAGCTGCCCCAGCCGTCATGTTTACCATGCAGGCTCCACCGCACCGATGAGCGCGGGGGCATATTGCGGTCATCTCGGCCGATCTGGTGATGGATCGTGAACTTTGCTGACGGGAATGACGCACGCAGTCCCATCCAGAACCGTTCTACCGGGTCCCAACTGTGACCCTGAGCACCTCCGGGATACTCGGTCACAATCGCGCGGTCATACTCCGATTTAATCACCGTCATATCTGCATTCATGATGCGGGTGATCAGATCGGCGTGCCGTTGTCCCCATTCGTTGTCATTACCCCGCCCCTGATAGGGTCCAACAAGATCGTTGTATGGAGTCAGAGGCTTCTGACAGGTCTCAGGGCCCCCTTCCCTCTCGATCAGATCACGGGCAAAGTCACGCGGATCCCAACCCATTTGCCGCACAACGGCGCCGTTGTCCCGGATCAGCCATTCGTCATCAATCGCGTTATCCTTGGCGTGGCAATCCGCCAGAATGCGGTACACAAGCTTGCTGCCAGTTGCTTTACCAAAAGCGCCATCCCCGAGATGCGTCGCGGTTGAAAGGATGCGGTGGCTCGACAGCATGCCAGTTTCAGGCGTTCCCGACCAAATCACTTCTTCTCCCAGCAAGGTGCGATCTGGGAACTCGGACAATGTCGCCATAGTCGCAGCAATAACACCTGCATTGCCCGTGCTCACGCTGCCGGGCATGCGCACAACAACTTCGGGCGCATAGTAATCGTGCAGGGTCGAAAAGCCGCGCCCTTCCCAAATTTCATGCGTGATCCCAATGATATAATCGGGGAAATCGCGGAATTTTGGGTCAAATCCCTTCATCATGTTTGTCCTTCAGGTATGCGGGCAGAGCCACGGATGATCAGAGGGCCGTCGATCTCGATATGACGGGGCCCGCTGGCTTCGCCCTCGATTTCGCTCAGCAGAATATCAACGGTGCTGGCCACCATGCGGTTGGCAGGCTGGCGCACGGTTGTCAGGTCATAGGCGGGCCAGGACGCGGTTGGCACATCGTCATAGCCGATGACAGACACATCCTGCGGAACCGACAGCCCCAACTCGCTGCGCAGCACGTCCATGACCGCAAATGCCATATGGTCGTTGGCAACGAAAACAGCCTCTGGAGGATCGCTGGCAAACATCGCCCTCGTCGCCTCGGCGGCCTGTTCCATTTTGAAGTTGCCAACTCCTCGTGCGTGCAAAGACAGCTCTTCCTCTGCAAGGCGCGCCACAAACCCCGCCTCGCGATCACGTTGGGTCGACGCACCTTCCCAACCCGCGATATAGCCGATTTTGCGATGCCCGCCTTGGAGCAGAAATTCTGCCACTTTGCGTCCACCTGCGATGTTGTCAGAGGTAACAGCCGACATGCCGGGCCCATTCTGGGACCGGTTGAACAGCACCATCGGAACACCCGCAGCCTGGCAGCGCGCCGACAATTCTGACGACATGGCAACCGACGCCGCGATGATGCCATCAACCTGATAATCAAGAATTTCCTCGACGACGTTGTCGATCTGCGACGCCGTGTTCGGTGCGAGGAAAATCAGCACATGATAACCGCGCTCTTGCAGTGCATTGGAGAGCTTTTCGAGCGCTTCGGGGTAGAAATGGTTTTCAAGATAAGCGACCACCAAACCGATGATCCGGCTTTTGCCCGATACCATCGCGCGCGCGAGAACGTTGGGTCGATAACCCAGCTCGCTCGCGGCTTTGCGCACCTTTTCAATCGTGGCTTTCGAGGCGGATGCACCGGGTGTGAACACTCGGCTCACGGCCGATTGAGACACGCCGGCCAGCTTGGCAACTTCAGAGGATGTGACCTTGGAATTTGTCATTCCGCAGTCCACCCACCGTCAATCATCAACGCTGTGCCTGTCACCAGTGCAGAGGCCTCGGACGCAAGAAAGACGACGCCCCCCATGATGTCTTCGACCGTACCAACGCGGCCCAGTTTGATTTTGTCTTCGATCCATGCCTTGCGTTCAGGGCGATCGAAGGTCGATTGCGTCAACGGCGTTAGAATAAACGTCGGACAGATCGTATTGACCCGAATGCCTTGTTTGCCCCACTCGATTGCCATGGATTTGGTGAAACCCTCGACCGCGTGTTTTGTGGCGCAATACACCGCACGGTCCAGTCCACCAACTTTAGCCATCTGACTGGAAATGTTGATCAGAGAGCCCGGTTTACCCGCCTCAATCAGGCCCTTTGCAACAGCCTGTGTCAGAAAATACGCCCCTTTGATGTTCAGCTCGGACACCGCATCAAAATCGGATTCATCCGTCTCTAACGAAGGCGAATGTCGCGCGAGCCCTGCGGAGTTGACCAGAACGTCAAAAGGCCCATTTGCGGCCACAGCCTCTTGGGTGCCTTCAACATCAGCCACATCCAAAGACAAAGCCTCTGCGCTCAGGCCCTGTTCGGTCAACGCAGACACCAGATCCGCCAGTTTGTCGGCCGACCGAGCCGCGATGACCACATGAGCACCTGCTTCAGCCAGAGCTGTTGCGCAGGCAAGGCCGATGCCAGAACTTGCACCTGCGACCAACGCACGTTTGCCTTCTAAGCGAAAGGACGGGGTTTTGGGCAGGGTCATTGGACATCTCCGGGATTGTACAGCGGTTTGAAATTACGCGCTTTGTTGAACTCGCGCATGCGAGCCAAAACATCTACACCCAGTTGATTATGGATATCCAGCAAATCCACCAGCACCCAGTTTTCCCGAATTAGACCGCCCTCCAGACGCCAAAAATCGAGGCTGCGCAGCGCTATCTCTTGTCTTGACGGCGCAATGCCCAGCCAACCATCGTGGTTTATCGTCTGCTTCATATTGGGCCAGCCGGTGACAGCGGCATAGTCGCCATCGCCAAAGAAATGAAACGTCAGGTCCTTATCATGCGCGCCGCGATCAGGCATTGCATTGAGAAACGGGATCTGGTGCCAATTGCGAAACCCCGGCACGCCACGACACGTTCCGATCCCAGCAGGTCCATACCAGTTGAACCGTGGGTGCCAAAACCGCTCCATTTCCATCACTTCAGGTCCGCCCTGAGAAGGATGCCGGACAAGATGCGCGAGCATGTCAACAATGAGATCGCAGGAAGCCTTTGAGCGTGCCGTGTCTTTTGGGCCGGACACAAACCCATCTTGCGAGGACGGGCCGGGTACAAACAACTCGCGTCCCAACGAAGGGGCCATTGGCCAGGCACCGGCCTGCATCATCAGTTCGGGGATGTCCCAAATCGCCTGCATTTCGACGATCTGGCCAGCTTCAAAGCGGAAAAACTCATGGAACCGCATATGTGCCAAGTGGCCGGTTGACGGAATATCAAGAAAGGGCGCCACAAAGGTCCCGATATAGTGGCCACCACATCCGACCCAGTCTTGGTCGTGATCGTCCCGACCCGCCATGACAATCCAATCGCGCCGTTCCAAATCCGGCATGGCATCCGCCAACGGCGCATAGGCCGTTTCAACCAGTGTATCTTTGTCCAGGGTGCCAAACGGATGCGCCAGATGAACACAAATATCTTCGGCGAACACCGCATCGATTTCGCGACGAACAGCAGCCAGATCAAAGTCCCTCATTGCACTGCGCAATGGGGCAATCAGATCTTTGTGGTTGCTGTGTCGGTCCATAACGGGTCTTTCAAAGTGGCAGGCCCCAGGTCTCTGGGGCCAGAGATCTGCAGTTACTCAGCGGCGTCGCGATAAGGTGCACCTTCGCCATAAGGCACGTTGATGCCCCCATAGCGACGTACACGCAGGTTGCATTGCTCGGCGTGGCCCACAAAGCCTTCCAGCATGCACAACCGCGACCCATATTCACCAATCAGAGTCGCGGCCTCATCGGTCGTCACTTTCTGATAGCTGTGTGTTTTTAGAAACTTACCGACCCACAATCCACCTGTGTAGCGGCCTGCCTTCTTGGTCGGCAGCGTGTGATTGGTGCCGATCACCTTGTCGCCATTCGACACATTGGTCCGTGGGCCAAGGAACAGCGCGCCGTAACAGGTCATGTTTTCAAGGAACCAGTCATCGCGATCGGTCATGACCTGAACATGCTCAGACGCGATATCGTCAGCAACCGCAAGCATCTCATCATAGGTGTCGCAAACGATAACCTCGCCATAATCCTCCCAGCTGACCCCGGCGGTGTCGGCTGTGGGAAGGATTTTCAAAAGACGGTCGATCTCTGACAGGGTTTCCTCCGCCAGTTTCCGCGAGTTTGTCACCAGCACCGCAGGCGAATTGTAGCCATGCTCTGCCTGCCCCAGCAGGTCGGTGGCGCACATTTCGGCGTCCACGGTTTCATCAGCAATAACCATGGTCTCGGTCGGACCAGCAAACAGGTCGATGCCAACACGACCAAACAGTTGCCGCTTGGCTTCGGCCACAAAGGCGTTGCCCGGTCCAACCAACAGATGCACGGGATCGATGCTTTCGGTGCCAATGGCCATGGCGCCAACGGCCTGAATGCCACCAAGCACATAAATTTCATGCGCACCGCCCAGATGCATCGCTGCGATCACTGCGGGGTTTGGCTCGCCGTTGAACGGTGGTGTGCAGGCTACGATCCGGGGAACACCCGCAACTTTGGCAGTGGCCACAGACATATGCGCGCTGGCGACCATTGGGAACTTACCGCCCGGGACGTAGCAGCCCACGGATTGGACGGGGATATTTTTATGCCCAAGGATAACACCCGGCATGGTCTCGACTTCGATGTCGAGCATGCTGTCACGCTGCGCCTGCGCAAACTTGACAACTTGCTCTTGAGCGAACTTGATATCCGCCATTTCGCGATGCGAGACTTTGGCGATGATCGCTTGGATCTCGTCCTCACTCAAACGATAGGAAGGCCGGTCATAATTGTCGAACTTGACCGCGAGTTCGTGCACGGCCGCATCCCCTCGCGTTTCGATATCCTTCAAGGTTGCTTCAACAACAGCGGCGGTCTTGGCATCATCCTCGGCGCGATCCGCTGCGGGTTTGCCCCGTTTCAGGTATTCGATTGTCATTGTCTTATCCTTGTTTATCGGGACGTGGGGCGGTGCGCTCGCCACGGTCATAGGTTTCCCAACCTTCACCGTTGAAAAGATCGACACCCAATTGCGCGGCCACATGGGCGAAATCAACGTTCACCCAGTTGTCTACGATCTTGCCATCCACGACTTTCCAGAAATCCATATAACGGATTTCGACGCGTTTACCGGTTGGGGCAATGCCTAGGAATTCACCCGAGTGGGTGGCTTCCTGACGGCCAAAAGCCGCGGCCCACTCACCCATGTAAAGACGGGCTTCATCGATACAGGTCTTGTCGGAGAACGCAGCCTGAAAAGGGCGCTGCCAATTGTCCTGGAACTCTTTGAGGCCGGTTTTGGTGCCGCAACCTTGGTTGCCCATCCACCGGAAACCCTGGGAAAAGAACTCGCCAATGTCATCGATGCGGTGATCGTTGAGACCATCCACCATGGTTTCGATCACCCTGCGGGTATCTTCGGTTTTGCTCATATCGGTGTCACGGGTCAGAACCGCTTGTTCGGGACGGGAGCCTTTCATCGGGCTTCTCCTTTCAAAGTATCTTTTTGATGTCAGAGGGGCGAAAGCACCCTTCCTGACAAAATCCCGAGGCAGTCTGTTGAGAGCCGGATGGCGGGCCGTGGCGCTGTTGCGTGCGGTTGAACTCATCCCTTGACCGCTCCTGCAGTGAGACCCGACACGATCTGGCGCTGGAAGAACATCACAAGAATGAAGAGTGGCGCGGTTGCAGAGACAACGGCGGCTACCGCAAACATGACGTTGCCTTCTGTGTAAGTGGTGCCAAGGAAGGCCGCGATGGCAGGAACCATGGTACGGTTGCTTTCGCTCAGCAACATCGCGGTGACCGCAAAGTCGTTGTAGGCCAAAAGGAAGCTGAACAAACCGGTGGTGATCACACCCGGCCACATCACGGGCACGATGACATGCCGGAAGGCCTGAAACTGGGTACAGCCGTCAACCTTGGCACTTTCATCCAATTCTTTTGGGATGTTCTGGAAAAAGCTGTGCAGCATCCAGAGCGTAAAGGGCTGGTTGATCGCCACCAAGACAATGATGGTGGTCGGAAGGATGCCCCAGACGTTCCACTCAAAGAATGGGAGCAAATAACCCGCCACCAGCGTGATTGGAGGCATCGCCCGAAAGATCAGCGCGGTGATCAACAGCCAGAAGGTATAGCGATACCCGGAGCGAGACAGGGCATATCCGCCCAGCGTGCCAATGGTCAGCGACGTGCAGACCACAAAGAAGCACACGATGAAGGTGTTGATGACGTTGCGCCAGAACTCTTCCTGAATCCACGCCCCGCGGTAGGCTGCGCCGGTGAAGGCGCTGTCGTAGGTCGCGCTGGTCCGCTCTCCGGTGAGCGCGTTTGTCCAATCGGCGATGGAAAAGAAATCCAGCTCGACCTTGAACGAACCCCAGAGTGTCCAGAAAAAGGGGAAAGCTGCGAGGATGAACCACAGCAGGACAAAACCGCTGGTCAGGATGCGAAGCCCCGTGGGCATGCGTTGTGCTTTGGATGCCATATTACTTGCCCTTGAAGTCGCGCCAGGTCCGGACCAGCACCGGTGACAGCAGGATCGCGACACCCAGAATGGTCAGAACAGAAGTTGCGGAGGCCGCAGAGAGTTGTCGGGTTTCGCCTCCAAGATCATTGAAGATGATCCAGCTGAGCGAAGTCGCATGTGCCGAAGCATTGAAGCCGACCACAGGTTCGAAGACGCGGAAGTTGTCCATCAGCTGGATCAGCGCCACAAAGGTCACCAGCGGCATCAGATGCGGAATGATCACGTATTTGGTCTGCTGCCAACGGGACGCCCCGTCGATTTGCGCCGCTTCCAACTGGTCTTTTGGCAGTGTCTGCAAACCGGCGTAAAACACGACAAAGGCAAAGGGCGCAGAGTGCCAGACCCCGTAGACGATCAACATAACCCAGGTCAGTCCGGTAGATGCCTTGAGCGAGAAATTGGGATCCCCGGCGAGGGCCACTAGTGCCGATCCAATGACACCTCGGCTGTCAACCATCCAGAACAGGATCAGAGAGCCAATCAACGGCGTCACGATCATCGGCAACAGCGAGAAGAAGATCATGAAACCTTTAAGGTGACGATGAAGCGAGTTCACTGCAAGCGCAATCATTAGGCCAAAAATGATCAGCAAAGGTGTGACAATAAAAGTAAATGTCAATGTAAAGGCCAAGGCCCGATAGAGCGGCAGATTGAACAGCTTTGAGGAAAACTCTCCCCAGCTTTGGGAGGCTGACCAAGCTTCGCTGACCTCGGCCACCGCTAGGTGCGCGCGGTCAAAGTAGATGTCGAGCCCGACAAAGCGTCCAAGAGGCTGAGCGTCACGGATGGCTCGGGTGGCGTCTTGGTCGATGGTTGTCTCGGTGGTGCAGCCCACAAGAGGTGTGCAGTTTTCTACTGTCTTCAGCACAGCCTCATGTGGGGCAAAGACAGACTGGATCACGACCGACACGATTGGCAGTGCGATGAACAAGAGCATCGCAAGGCCCGTGGGCAGAAAGAACCAGAAGAAGGTGCGGTGTTTCATCTCGTGATCCGGGTAATTGGATGAAAGGGTCCGGAAAGGGGACCGCCCCTTTCCGGTGAGAAGAAGGTCTTACTTCAGGAAGCCTTTTTCTTTCGCAGCAGTCACATAAGCCGCTTCGATATCGGCGAGAGCCTGCTCTGCACTTTCCTTGCCCTGCAGGAAGTCGGACAGTTCATTGCCAATCGCACCGTGCATCAGACCCATGTAGGGAACCATTGGGTATGGCACAGTCCCGGCCTTTGCCGCATCAAACACACCAATGGCTGCGTCGGTTGGCTCATAGCCGTCGATCAGCCAGACCGCCTGACTTGCCACTTCGCCGTCTTGCATCAGTTCGGGACGAATGCCGTTCATCATAGCGATAAAGGTCGCCTCGGCCTCAGCGTCAGAGATGTTCTTGGCCACAGTCCAGCCATCCCACCAGAGCGTCGAAGCAGGGATTGTCCCACCACCTACAGTCATCGGACCCGCGATGGCATGTCCGGCTTTTACTTCATCGGTGACGCCATCCGCAGTGGTTTGCGTCGCAGCGCGCGAGCCCCACATGTTCAAGAGCGCAATGTTCCCGGCACGGTACTCGGCGTTGGTTGCATTCGAGTCATGCGTGAGGAAGTCGGGGGTCATGTATTCCGTCAGCGCCTTCATCATGTTCAACGTCTGAACACCCGCTTCGGAATTCACATTTGGCTCTGCGCTGCCTTCCTTAAAGAAGGTGCCGCCATAGCCGATGAACATGTTGTTGAATTCCTGCGCGAGGTTCCAGCCCGCGGCGTAGGCACCACCGATTGGGTTCTGCATCACGCCCTTTTCACGAATGATTTCCGCGGCGGCCAACATTTCTTCATAGGTTTTTGGCGGCTCGATACCTAGCTCGGCCAGAATGTCCTGACGGTACATCAGGTGCTGCGCGTTTGCCATAAAGGCCACCGCCATCACTTTGCCATCCACGGTAATCAGCTGGCTTTTCCGCAGGCCCTGCCCATGCTTGGCAACCAGATCATCCAGCGGGCGGACCAGATCGTCGTTCATCAGGATTGTGAGGGTCGAGTTCGCCACGATGGCCGATGTGTACTCGGCCGGATCGCCCTGCATACCCGCGACATGAATGTCTTTGTGGTCAGCGGTCAGGTTCTTTTTGACCTCAGCGCCGGTGCATTCGGTCGCACCTGCACCCACGGTTTGAATTGCCGGGAATTCATTACCGATGATGTTGACACGGGCATCGATTTCACAGGCCAGTGCCCCACCAGCCCATAGGGCGATTGTACTGGCAAAGGCCACTCTTTTCATAAACATTGTCTCTTCTCCCTGATGAGTTGAGTGTATCTTCGAAGGCCACACTCGGATTGTTCCGCCAAAGCGGAAAGGTGGGGACTAGCCCCCAATGCGCGCACCCGTTGCGGTGTCAAACACATGGCAATGGTCTGTGCTGATATGCAGCGAGACCGTGTCATCGATTTCAGCACGGAAGGTTTTGTCCGCTTTCACGGACACCAACTGTCCGCCAAGGCGAACGGACACCATCGTGCTGTCACCCAAGAGCTCAAGCGTATAGATCGGAGCGTTGATTTCGCCATTAGACGCAACAACTTCGGCGTCTTCCGCTCGAAAGCCCAATGTGATTTTGCCGTCTGGGGCATTCAATCCACGCACTTCTGTCTGATCAGCCCGGAACACCCCATCCTTGACCTCACCTTCGAGCAGATTCATGGCGGGGTTGCCGATGAAGCTTGCGACAAAGGTGTTCGCCGGAGTGTCGTAAATCTCAACCGGCGTGCCGACCTGCTGCACCACGCCCTGCTTCATGATGACCACACGATCCGCGAGGGTCATGGCCTCGATCTGGTCGTGTGTCACATAGATTGTGGTGACAGCGAGCTCATGGCTCAGGTTTTTGATCTGCGCACGGGTGCTGACACGAAGCTTGGCATCAAGGTTCGACAGCGGCTCGTCCATCAAAAATACATTCGGCTCACGCACGATGGCACGGGCAAGAGCCACACGCTGACGCTGACCACCAGAAAGTTCGGCCGGCTTGCGGTGTAGGAAGTCATCAAGTTCAACCATGGCCGACGCCCGGCGAACCTTCTCATCGTGGGTTTTCGGATCGATGCCCCGAACCTTTAGGGGAAACCGGATATTCTCGTAGACATTCATGTTTGGGTACAGAGCGTAGCTCTGAAACACCATGGCAACGTCACGGTCTTTGGGTTCAAGATCGTTGACCTTTTTGCCGTCGATCAGGATCTCACCTTCGGTGGCGTCCTCCAACCCGGCGATCATCCGCATGGTTGTGGTTTTGCCGCAACCGGACGGACCAAGGAGTACGAGAAACTCTTTATCGGCAATGGTCAGGTCGAAATTTTCAACCCCAACAAAGCTTCCCCATCGCTTGTTGATGTTCTGCAACCGAATTTCGGCCATGCGGTTTCCCCTCCCGTTGGAATCGCCTTGCATACGCTTGCAAAAGGTTAGGCGTTGGTGCAACATTTTGGCAAGTAATTTTTGCATTCGTATGCAAAAACAGATCAACACATTGAAAAGGTACGAAAATGTCAGATCTTCAGGCTGCCAAGGAAACGGTTCTGAAATTCTATGAACAGTTGGACTCGCCAGATGCGAACCTTGAGGCCGTGCTCTCTGCACACTGCAGAGAGGGCTATATCTGGCGCGGATTTCACCCCTTTGGTGAATTTAAGAGCCCAAACGAAGTGGCGCAGAAATTCTGGCGCCCCCTGCGAACAAGCCTGACCTCGTTGCAGCGCCGGCAGGATGTCTTCTTTGCTGGGCTCAACCAGATGGACGGCTTTCAGGGCACTTGGGTGGTGTCGATGGGGCATCTCATGGGGCTCTTTGACCACCCCCTTCTAGGCATCCCGCCCACCCAGAAGATTGCGATGCTGCGCTACTGTGAATTTCACCGTGTCGAGAATGGCAAAATTTGCGAAACCGCGATGTACTTCGACCTTCCCCACCTGATAGCTCAGGCCGGGATTACCCTGTTTCCAAACCAAACCGCCGCGCAATTGGTACAGCCCGGCCCGATGACGCACACTGGATTGCTGTTTGATCCAACTCCCGAACAAGACGGCAAAGACACACTGGCCCTGATCAATCGAATGATTGGAGATCTGGGGCAATGGGACAGCAAACTTACTCTTGAGGACGAGCTGCGCCAGACATGGGACGAGAACATGCTGTGGTGGGGGCCAACTGGAATTGGGGCCACCTATACCATCGAACGCTATGCCAAACAGCATTCCGGCCCCTTCCGCGCGGCGTTCTCTGAGCGATCCAAAACCACACATATTGCCCGGCTGGCCGAAGGCGAATTTGGTGGTTTCTTTGGCTGGCCGAACTTCACAGCGCGGCTGTCAGCGGAGTTCATGGCCATCCCCGCCACCCAAAAGATAGGTGAATTTCGGGTAATCGACATCTATCGCCGCGACGGGGACAAACTTGCGGAGAACTGGATTTTCATCGACCTGCTCCATTTCTGGAAATGTCAGGGATATGATTTTCTTGCCCAGCTTCAGGCCGGTGATCGGCAGAACAAAAAACCCTCAACAAAATGGTCAAAAAACTGATCCAGACGTTGAGCCTTGACGTATCGCAGATATGTTGAGCGTGAACACTACCCTTCTGAATGCGGAGCGTCGTCCCGCGAAACCGCGGATAAGCGAGCGAAAATCTGTGTCTCAAGCTTCTAATGAAATCTCTCAACAGACCCGGTGGATGCTTGCCGTTCGTGACAGTCGAGATCGCGACGCCTTTGTTAAACTGTTCGACTTTTTTGCGCCCCGACTGAAGGGGTTCATTATGCGCAGCGGGACTTCTTCGCATCAGGCGGAGGAAATCGTACAGGACGTGATGCTAACAATCTGGCGCAAAGCGGCCCAGTTTGATCCGCATCGCGCTCAGGTTTCGGCTTGGGTTTATCAGATTGCGCGAAACCGCCAGATTGACTTAGCGCGAAAGGAAAACCGTCCTCTGCCTGAAGAACTCAAAGAAGATCCTGGTCAAGAGCAGGATGCAAGTCAGATTCTGGGCGTAGAGCAAGAAACGGCAAAGCTGCGTCTGGCCCTAAAAACGCTAAACCCCGACCAACGAGAGATCATTGAACAAGCCTATATGGGTGAACTTACACATCATGAGATCAGCGCGAAGACCGGCATTCCCCTTGGGACGATCAAGTCACGCATACGTCTTGGCCTCGCACGATTGCGCCATGAGTTGAAGGATCTTACCCAATGAGCGCTGTTACCCATCATGTCCCCGATGCGATGCTGGCGGCCTATGCTGCAGGCCGACTACCAAAGGCCTTTGCTGCGGTGATCGCGGCCCATATTTCGCTTTGCGAAGATTGTCGCGCGGCACTGGGGGCTCATCACGCCCTGGGCGGAGCAATCCTCGAAGAGACCTCAAAGGTCGACGTATCGACCGCTTTGAAGAGCGATGTGCTAGATCTTCTTGATAGTCCCTTCACGCCAGAACCGGTCTATGAGCGCAAAGGCGTGTACCCAGGTCCAGTGATGGAGCTCTTGAAAGGACGAGAGCCCAAATGGAAAACACTTGGGATGGGCGTCCGTCAGGACATTCTGTTTGGGGATGCCGAAGGCTCAGTTCGGTTGCTTTTTATTCCACCAGGGCAAGCCGTTCCGGATCATAGTCACAATGGGCTTGAGTTGACCCTCGTTCTGCAGGGGAGCTTTAGTGACGAAACCGGCGTGTTCGGTGTCGGCGATTTGGAAGTCGCTGATGAGCACCTAGAGCACACCCCTATCGCAGGGGAAGGAGCGCCTTGTATTTGTCTGGCCGCGACAGATGCTCCGCTGCGGTTCCGAGCCTTTGTGCCGCGATTGATGCAACCGCTTTTCAGGATCTAGGGGCTGGCGGCGGACACACCGCGAGGTCTGACAACCCTTCTAACGTCGGTAAACGATCCAGTCTGGCAAAATACCAAACACACGAATGGCCCAAGAAAAAGGCGCAGGGAAATCGGTTCGAAACCTGCGTCGTTCCATTGCTTTGATTACACGTCTCGCGGCCTTTTCCGGTGTCATGAGCATCGGCATGTGGAAATCATTCTTCTGTGTCAAGCGCGTCTTGATGAAGCCGGGATTGACCAGTCGCACGTCCACCCCAGTTCCACGAAGATCAAACCGCATGGTTTCAGCAAGACTTCTGAGCGCGGCTTTGCTTGCGCTATAACCGATTGAGGCGGGAAGTCCTCTGTAACCGGCAAGTGACCCTATCAGGGTGACATCGCCCTGACCTTTTGCAACAAATCTAGGGACAATCGCCCCCAAAACACGCATCGCACCGATAAAGTTCACGTCCAACATGGTCAGAGCTTTTTCGCTATCCCACTCGGATGCTTGCATGGGTTCGTAGGTACCTGCATTGTAAATCACCCCATCGATCTCGCCGATACACTCGATCGCCTGTTGAACAGATTTGCGGTCCGTTACATCCATGACAACGATCCGCGCCTGCGACAGCGCGCTCCTGAGCGTTTCAAGCCGCTCTGGTTTGCGCGCTGACACTACCAACTGTGCTCCCTGCGCATCCAATTGCTTGGCCAACTCACGTCCCAGCCCTTCGCTCGCTCCGATCAGCCAATATGTTTTGCCGGACAACGATGTCATTTGTTTTGGCCCACGTGATTGGTGTTGGAAGAGACGAACTCTGAAGGTTCTGGTTGCTTTTTGAGGAATGGGGCACGTTTGAGGTACAAAAGCGCAGCCTGCCAGTGGATCAGGGCCAATACTCTTGCCCCCCCAAAGGGACGGCGGAACGCGGATTTCAACAGCGACCAGTCGGTGGCCACCGCGCGTTTTCCAGACAGCGTTGCAAGCACACCCTGATCATCGTTTTCAAACAAGATCCGAATGTCGACCTCGGTGTCATTGAACCCAAAACTAAACCGATACCGACCGGCAATTTTTTGAAAGGGAGAGACGTGCATCAGTTTTTCTGCAACCAATGTGTCGCTCCGATCAATGGGCCGAAAATCTTCATGTGCGCAGAAATAGTTATGCCGCTGCCCAAAAGTACTATTGACCTCGGCCACAAAAGCGCGGGGTTTGCCATCAACAAGCGCGATCCAGAAGCTGACTGGGTTAAAGTTGAACCAAAGGAAGCTGGGCTGGGTCAACAATACCAGCCGCGCGCTATCAGTTCGAAAGCCACGTCGCTCAAGCTCTTCTTTAAACCATTTTACCCCGCGCCCATTGCCCCGCTGCCCACCGTGTAGGTGATCCCAGAGCGACCACAGATTAAATCGGTTCCTGGAGAATATCCGTGGCGTCTCGCCAGCAAAGTCCGTCAACACAAAATCGACACCGTAAGTGAAGCGGTTCTTCAAGCGGCCCCGGCGGGCGTGCAGCGTCTTGGCTTGGATGTGTTCGAGTTTCATGTGTTCAATACGAGGGTATACTCGAGTTGGATCAGGCAATTCGGGAACTTTTGTTTGCAATTTCTGATCCAACTGGTGATGCCGCGCGTAAAACCCCTGAAAACCAATCAAAAGGGGGCGACATGTTCGATCAGACGCAGGGACCGCGCAAGAGGATTGCCATTATTGGCGGCGGGATTTCTGGCCTTTCAGCTGCATACTACTTATCGCCCTTTCATGACGTCACCCTTTATGAAGCCTCAGATAGACTTGGCGGTCACGCCCGCACCGTTTTGGCGGGCAAGAATGGCGACCAACCTGTGGACACAGGCTTCATCGTTTTCAACTATGCCACATACCCTTTCTTGACCCGACTGTTTCGTGAACTGGATGTTCCTGTCATCAAAAGTGAAATGAGTTTTGGTGCCAGCATCCATAGCGGATGGCTTGAGTATGGCCTCAGCAGCGTCAGGGCGTTGACGGCTCAAAAACGCAATCTGCTGCGGCCGCAGTTCTACAAAATGGTCGCAGACATCATTCGCTTTGGAAAACACGCTGAGGCTGCCGCCAAGGATGATAGCAAAACGATTGGAGATTTGGTTGCCGAACTTGGGTTGGGCAAATGGTTTCGCGACTACTATCTGATGCCCATGTGTGGCGCGATTTGGTCTACTCCTGTGGAGGATGTCGATCGTTTCCCGGCAAAATCACTAGTGCGGTTCTTTCGCAATCACGCACTCTTGGCGGGCTCAGGCAAACACCAATGGTGGACCGTTAAGGGCGGCAGCGTCGAATATGTCAGGCGTCTTGAAACTGCTTTAATCGCCCGTGGTTGCACAATCCACAAACAAACTCCGATCCAAAGTCTGAGCCGCTCGCTTGAAGAGGTTAGCCTCAACACTGCAACCGGACAATCAACCGTCTACGACGAGGTCATTTTCGCCTGCCATTCGGATCAGGCCCTGAAAATCTTGAGGCAAGACGCTTCCAAGGCCGAAACACACGCATTGGGCAGCATCCGATATCAGCCCAACACGGCCGTTTTGCATTGTGACGAGCGTCAAATGCCAAGCCGTCGAGATTGTTGGTCCAGCTGGTCTTACCGCTCGCAGGACGGCGATATCGGCCTGACCTATTGGATGAACCGTTTGCAAAGCATACCGGAAAGCGATCCGCTTTTTGTTACGCTCAATCCGTCTAAATCGATCCCCGAGCACATGATCTATGATCAGGTCCAGTTCGCTCATCCGGTGTTCGACCGTGCGGCTCTTCAGGCCCAGCAGGCTATTCGCCAGATGCAGGGACAAAATCGAACTTGGTATGTGGGCGCTTGGAACCGGCATGGGTTCCACGAAGACGGCATAACCAGTGCCATGCGCGTCGTTCGCGCACTCAATGATCCCCATTTCACGAAAGGAACGGACTATGCAGGCCACAACCAAGACCTTGAAATCAAACTTCCTGTCGACCTGCGAGCGTCTGCGTGAAGGCCGTTTGACACTGCGCACCCCCGAGGGGGAGCGTTACAACTTTGGGACATCAGGCCCTGAAGCAGAGATGGCTATCCGTGACTGGGCTGCTGTGTCTGCCTTTGCAGCCCATGGCCAAGTCGGGCTTGGGGAAACCTATGTTCAGGGTCTTTGGGACACCCCGTCTGTCGAGGGATTGGTTTCACTGGCTATGCTAAACCGCGATAACCTCGGAACGTTTGATCAAGCCAACGCTTTTAACCAAATCAAGTTTCGTCTAGTTGACACCGTCCTGCGAGCCAACTCACGACGCGGGTCACGCAAAAACATCCGTGCACATTACGACGTTGGCAATGAATTTTACGGTCTCTGGCTTGACGAAGGTATGACCTACTCATCCGCTTTGTTTACCCAAACTGATGATGACCTCACCCGCGCCCAAGACCGCAAGAATGCAAGGGTCTTGTCACGCCTTGGCGCAGGTGAACGCACGCTGGAAATTGGCTGCGGCTGGGGCGGCTTTGCGGAACACGCGAGCGCTGAAGGTCGTGACGTCACGGGCGTTACGATCTCACGCAACCAACATAGTTACGCGGAGGCGCGGCTTGATGGGCGCGCGGATATTCAATTGCGTGACTACCGCGACATCGAAGGCAAATTCGACAACATCGTTTCGATTGAGATGATCGAAGCGGTCGGTGAGCGCTATTGGCCCAGCTATTTTTCCACGCTCAAACGCAGTCTTGCCGACGGTGGAAACGTGCTGCTTCAGGCTATCACCGTGAAAGACAGTTTCTTTGAAACCTACAAGACATCGTCTGATTACATCCGCCAATACGTCTTTCCGGGAGGCATGCTACTGTCCGATAGCGTGATCGAGGCGCAGGCCAAACAAGCAGGACTATCGGTACAAAACAATTTCGCCTTCGGACAAGACTACGCCAAAACCTGCCGCATCTGGGCCGAACGACTAAACGCTGAAAAACGGCGCATCTCGGATCTTGGCTACGGCGAAGGGTTCTTTCGCAATTGGCAATACTACCTTGAAATCTGTGCTGCGTCGTTTGCAGTCGGCCACACGGATGTCGTTCAGGTGGAACTGGCTCATGCGTAGTTTAGCGCTTGCCCTCATAATGTGTGCCTCGCCGCTGTTTGCACAGGGCACGCATATTTCTAAGGCGGTGCCGAATGCAGAGCTCAGGGGCGAAGCAATCTTTCGACTGGCGGGTCTCCCAATTTACAAAGCGCAGCTGTTCACAGAATTCGGTGCTGCTTTGGACTGGGATGAAAGGTTTGCCCTGGAGTTAACTTACCTTCGCCGCCTGAGCACTGACGATCTCGTAGAAAGCACGATGCGCGAACTCAATCGCACAGGCCCGTCGTTGCCCCTTCGGTCCAATTTTAAGGCCTGTTTTCAAGATGTTGAAAAGGGCGATCGGTTTGCAGCAATCACCTCAGGTCCTGATAAAATCAGCTTCTGGCTAAATGGCCGTCGCACATGCGTGCTTGCACATCCCAAGATCAGTTCCCGCTTCATGGGCATCTTCCTTGGTGAGAATACGCGCTCGAAGTCTTTCACCCGGCGACTGAAAGGCATGTGATGGTTTATCCCCGTGTCAGCCTGTATGCGCTGATGCTGGCCTCTGCTGGCATCCCCCTTTACATCCATCTTCCACATTTTGCTTCGTCTGAGCTGGGGGTCGGCCTAGGGGCTATCGCCACGATCCTGATCGCTATTAGGTTCGTTGATTTGGTTCAGGATCCCCTGATCGGCTGGGCGATCGATCGTTGGCCACAGGCTCAAAGCCTGTTCGCGGGCCTTGCTGCTGGGGGTCTCGTTGTTGGTTTTCCTCTACTGTTCTCCTTAAATGAGGGGCCCTATGTGTTGGCAAAGATGGTGGCCGCACTTGTGCTGCTCTTTTCGGCGTACAGCATGGGTATGATCTTGCTCTATGGATGCAGCGCAACCCTTGCTAGTGAGCCAACTCCTCGTGCCCTAATGACACTCGCCGGGTTTCGCGAAGCAGGAATGCTGGTGGGTGTTGTTCTTGCTGCAATTGCTCCGCTGATCTTGGCCAAATTCACCGGCACGTCCAACGCTTACCCGGCCTTTGGTTGGTTTCTTGCCGCAATAGCTCTGGTATGCGCCTGGGTCGCTCGACCAATTTGGAACAGGCCCATCATCCCCGGCAAACGATTTTCCGTTGCATCTTTACGCAAAGGAACGACGCTCCACTTGCTTTTGGTCGCGCTGGTCAACAGCCTTCCCGTTGCAATCACATCCACCCTGTTTTTGTTTTTTGTCGAAGATCGGTTGGAACTGGACGGGATGGCAGGTTTACTTTTGCTCCTGTTTTTTCTCAGTGCCGGGGTCAGCGTCCCGTTCTGGGCAAAGCTAAGCCAACACTTCAGCCCCAGAACAATTCTGTTGATTGCCATGCCGCTTGCCATTTTCGGGTTCGCAGGCGCAGCTTTTTTGGTGCCCGGCCAAGCAATACCGTTTGCCTTGATCTGCGTCGCATCAGGAGCCGCTTTGGGCGCCGATATGGTGATCTTGCCCGCGATGTTCTCAGTGGCGCTAGCACAAGCGCAATCAGAGGCCTCACTTGCGTTTGGCATATGGTCCTTCGCTGGAAAACTGGGGCTGGCACTCGCGGCACTCCTGGTGCTCCCGATCCTCGAAGGGAGCGGTTTCAAACCCACCGCGCAAAACAGTGATGCGGCATTGTCTATGCTCAGCACGCTGTACGCCATCGTTCCCTGCCTACTAAAACTATGTGCATTGGCATTGGTCTTTGCGCTCCCGTCAAAGGACATAACCCCATGAAACTTTTAACCGCCGCACTTGTCGTGATCCTGCTCGCGATGCTGGCAAAGTCGATGTTTCTGAGTTTTCGCGCACAAAGCCCAGCGGATTATAGTGACACTGGACCCGCCTTTTCATTGAAAACTCAATTGTCAGGCGAAATCCTGTCAGAAGGGCTGATCTTTGGGCCCAATGGCAAAATGACCAACAGCTTTACCGCCAAAATGGTGGGGACTTGGTATGGGGACACAGGAACTCTGAGCGAAGAGTTTGTCTATTCCAACGGCAGGCATCAAAGCCGAAAGTGGTTTTTGCAACTTGGTCCGGGCAACACTTTCACGGCCACCGCCGATGACATTGTGGGTGAGGCAAAAGGATCTGTTTCGGGCGCAACGGTCAAAATGGAGTATCAGATCACACTACCCGAAGAAGCAGGAGGGCATGTTTTGAATGTCACCGATTGGCTCTATTTGACTGAAAGCGGTGTAATTATGAATAAATCAGAGATGCGCAAATTTGGTATCAAGGTTGCCGAGCTCGTGGCAACTATGCGACCAAACCCGCTGCAAAGTGATTGACGATGCAGACAGCTCACTCACATCTGCATAGAAGTGTGACCTAATGGGAGATGGCTGCCGCACCAATAAAATACTGTGGGTCAATCGCATGTTTTGTCGGCATATGGAGGATCTCCAAACGCAAGAACGTTTGGATCAGACTGTCGCCAGAAAATCAATTAGGTCTCGTACCCGTGCAGGCAGAAGGCGGCGGCTTGGATAGACAGCAAACATGTCACGCCGCGTAGGCTGCGCGTCCTCGACCGTTATTGCAATCAGCCCATCGGTGATCATTTCTCTGGGTAGAATGGTCACCCCCAAATTCCGCCGGGCAGCACCCGCCAGCATATCAAGTGTATCGAACTCATGTGCTACCTGATCAGGTTTGAGTACGCGTCCATCTGCCAGCAACCAGGGCTGACGTGCCATCAGGGCTGGAAGCTCCATCAGGCGGGCCAATGTAATTGGGCAGCGCAGGTCATTGGTCTGAGCGAACTCTTCCCCCGCACAAAAGTAATAATCCAACGTCCAAAGTTTGCGCGCAACAAAGGTGGAATCCTGAAGAGGACCGACGCGAAATGCCAGGTCGATGTTGTCACGAAAAAAATCTAGAATGGCGTTGGTTGCCGAAACCTCAAGCTGGATGTCCGGGCGCAGCGTCGCAAACTCAAGCAGCAAGGATCCAATGCGGTCCTGCAGTGCCATTGGCGGCGCGGTAACGCGGATCGCATGGCGCCCCGTTTCGTCTAAAAAGCCCGCAACATTCTGCAAGGCCTCTATTGGCTCCTGCACCTGATCAAGCAACCGACGCCCCTCTTCGGTCAGACGCACCTGCCGCGTCGTGCGTTCAAACAGTTTTACTCCCAGATGCTCTTCCAATTCCGCAACCTTGCGGCTGACGCGCGACAGCGGAATGTCCAGTTGATTGGCCGCACCGGAAAAACTCAGGTGGCGTGCCACCGACGTAAACAAGGCGAGGTTGTTGAAGATCATTATTCTACCAGCGAGAATGTGTGAACCATTTGGCGATATTATCACAGCGTCGACCGATGGCTATCTTGGATTTAACCAAAACCAGGAGACACCAGATGTCCTATGCCATCGTCATCCCCGAAACCGGCGGCCACCACGTGCTGTCTAAACAAGACCAATCCATCCCGACCCCCGGTGCGGGGGAGGTTCTGATCCGAAATCACGCGGGAGCTGTCAACTTTATTGATACGATCATTCGCCGCGGTGACATGCCCAAAGGCATGATGCCTGAACTGCCGCACATTCCCGGTGTTGAAGGCGCAGGCGTGATCGAGGCTCTGGGAGCAGGTGTCGAAGGTTTCAGCGTTGGCAACCGTGTCGCTTGGATGGGACCGATCGGTGCAGGCGGCTATGGCATGCATTCTGTGATCGGTGTGTCCTATGTGACTCAGATCGACGATGCCATCGACTTTGAAACAGCGGCCTCAATCCCGGTTAATGCGATGACCGCCTATCATATGCTGGTTAACCTAGGCGGCGCTGCTCCAGGAAAATCGGTTCTCGTCCATGCCGCAGCGGGCGGTGTTGGCACCATGATCCAACACATCGCCAAGCATCTGGGCATGACCGTGATTGCATCGGCCAGCACAGACAAGGTCGACTATGCCAAAGAGCAGGGTGCGGACTTTGTAATTGATTACAAAAAGGAGAATGTGGCTGAAAAAGTTCTGGAATACACCGATGGCCGTGGTGTCGACCTGAGCCTGAACCCGATCTCGGGCGAGACCGTGAAATCCGACCTCAAGGCACTGGCTCCGCTAGGTACTGTCGTTGTGTTCGGCTTCTTGGCAGGCCCCCCGGCTGGTACATTTGGTGAAGATCTGGCCACGTATTTCCAGAAATCTGTCGCCCTACGCGTCAGCGACATCTACACCTATTTTAGCAACCGCCCGAAAGAGTTTAACTCAGATCTGGCCAAGGTGTTCAAGATGTTCGGGGATGGTGTTCTGAGGCCTTCGATCTCAATTCTGTCGCTGAGCGAAGCCCCAGAAGCACATCGTCGTCTGGAAGCGGGCGAGACGATGGGGAAATTGGTGCTGAGCATTGACTAAAGTATATCGTCCATGTTCAGAGCGGCGATCGTAACAGGTACGATCCAGGGTTTGTGCAGCACGATTGCCTGATCAAAGGCCGAGGGTTGCGAAGCGAGATACAGCTTTGTGATCTTATCCTCGGCCTTCATCTTTGAATATCGGTTCTACGCTTTCACAGCTTCTGTCCGCCTCCTCGAGTTGCGCCCTCCTCACAACCAGCTTGCCAACAGGAATTATAAACACCTAGGGCATAGCGGGAACCAAATGAAAAAGTGTGCCAGCATTTCCTCCGTCCACGCCGCACCCTGAGCTTCGTCGAGGTCCACGGTAGGCCGGAAGCCTTGTGCGTGCATCAAAGTACGTTGTTAACTCTGTACATCATAATCTAGTTCCGTAACGTAACAATAGTTCGCGTTGAGCGAAGTTAGAGGGAGAATCGATGGGTCTTGGGCTAAGTGAACTGACAAATCGGATTTTCGCACCTTTGACAGTTGTGCTTGCCACGGCGATCTTTGCTATCGCCGGCGAAAGCGATCTTAGGGATCAGTTCCGGCGCCCAACCACAATCCCGTTTCCAGCCGAGGCACCTTACAACCGCGAGGTGGCTACGCTTGGCAAAATGTTGTTTTTTGACCCTCGCCTTTCTGGTGGGCAGAATATGAGCTGCGTGAGCTGCCACAATCCTTCTTTCGGGTGGGAAGCCCCTGTTGCACTTTCGATCGGAGCCATGAATCAACCGCTCGATCGGCATGCACCAACTCTTTACAATATGGCTTGGGTCTCATCCTTTTTTTGGGACGGCCGTGCAGCCACACTTGAGGAGCAGGCTATCGGCCCGATAACCGATGAGCGTGAGATGGGCGCGACATTTGACATGATCGTAGCGCGCCTATCTCTTGTTGAGGGATATCGTGATCAGTTCAGTAGGCTGTTTCCCAGCGAAGGTATTTCAAAAGGTACAATTCTAAGAGCAATTGCAACATATGAGCGAACGATCGTCAGCGGTGTAGCAAGCTTCGACCGGTGGGTGGACGGAGATGAGACTGCGATTTCGGAATCCGCCCGGCGGGGTTTTGAGCTGTTCACCGGCGCTGCCGGTTGTTCGGTATGCCATTCCGGTTGGAATTTCTCGGACAATCAACTTTATGACACAGGGTTACAAAGACGGGACGTCGACAACGGTGTCCGTTTTAAAACACCGGGCCTGCGCAGCATTGCTTTGCGTGCACCCTACATGCACGACGGTTCTTTAAGTACCCTTCAGGACGTCATTCAGCACTATGCAAGTGGTGGGAACCCTAACGTCACCAGAGACGTAGACGTTGCCCCGTTCCCAATGACGGATACCGAGCTTGCAGATCTAGTGGCTTTTCTCAACACTCTGACAGAAGAGACTGGCGATGTCCGCACACCAATCCTCCCGGCGAACTGATCAGGGTGAGAGAAAGCGATGGGTGCCCACGCGCATTCGTACATCCATTCTTTTTCCGCTTGTAATTGTCTCGATTGTTGCCCTAAGCGCGATCTCTTTCGTAGGTATGAGCGTTTACATAACAACCCAGAACGAAGTTCGTGCGCTGGAACAGACGGCGTCGATGGCCGTGGTTGCAAAAGAAACTGCAGAGCAACTTCTCGACGCCCAGGACTATGTGGCCTCAGTTATGTCCATGACCGAAGTCATCCCGGATCAGGAAGTTCGGCGTGAATTCGGCAGGTATCAGATCAGCATTCAGGACAATTTTCAGCGCCTGCAACAATCCAATGATGTGACCTATCTTGAGCATATTGGTCACATGAACACAGCCTTCGTCGTTTGGACGGATCAAGCTGAACAGGTGCTGGGACTTCATCCATCGCCAAATGTGCCTACTCTTGAAGCACTTTCCGCCGTATCAATTTCAGTACAGGAACATAGTGAGCATGTTGTTGAACACAGCAGAGAGCTTGCCGCCAAAGTTGTTCAAAACGCAAATCAGTCCATCGTTCGGAGCGTCAGTATAGGCGCGCTTGCTACCGCGCTGTTGCTTGCCTCAGCTTTGCTTTTTTCGTTTCGAATGTCCACAAAGATTTCGTCCGCTATGCAATCCGTGTCTGCGACCCTGAGCCGATTGTCAGATCGTGCGGGTAACGGGCGGAAACAGTCAAAAAGCGAGATAGATGTGATGTTTGCTTCACTGGAAGTGCTTGAAGAAAGTGTCACAGAAAAAGCGCTGATGGCTGAGCAGTTGGTAGATGAGAAAAACAGGGCCGAGGCCGCCGTGCTGACCAAGTCGCGGTTCCTAGCAAATATGAGCCACGAAATTCGCACCCCCATCAACGGCGTGCTTGGTATGGCCGAGATCTTGCATGGTACAGAGCTGAATTTTGAACAAAGAGAATGCTCGCAAACTATTCTCAAATCTTCAGAAGCATTGTTGACGGTTATCAATGACATCTTGGACTTTTCCAAAAACGAGGCAGGCGAGGTACAGCTGACAACAGAGCCATTCTCGTTGTACGAAGTTGCGTTCGATGTCGCCGGGCTCCTTGGTCCGGCACTGGGTGGTGCAAACGTCGAAATCAGCATTGATTATGCTGAAACCGTTCCGCAGTGGTTTGAAGGTGATGCAGGCCGAATGCGTCAGATTCTTATGAATCTCATTGGAAATGCAGTTAAGTTTACACCAGAAGGCTTGGTTGTTCTGTCTGTAAAATACGACGCCTCGAAGCAGTATCCGCTCTCAATATCCGTCGAAGACAACGGGATCGGGATCGCAGAAGATAAAGTTGGCCAGGTTTTCGAAGCATTTCAACAGGCTGAAATGCACGCCTCCAGACGTTTTCAAGGCACAGGACTTGGGCTGGCTATCACAAAGCATTTAGTCGAACTGATGGATGGGGAAATCGGTGTTGCGTCCACGTTGGGTGTCGGAACAACATTCACTTTGGACCTGGATTTAAATCTGACCGACGCTCAAGAAAATCAATCCTCAACACTAGATCTCTCGTGTCTTCGCGGGCGCCGAGTGCTCATTGTTGATGACATCGAACTCAATCGGACAATTCTGGACAAATCCCTGAGCGGATGGGGAATGGAGGTGCGGACCTATGGAGGTCCGGATGCTGTATTGGCAGAAGATCTTTCTGTTTTGCGGGAAATTGAGATAGGCATTCTTGACTACAACATGCCCGAGATGCGCGGTGACCAGCTCTTTGACGCGCTTCAAAGCAAGTTGGGAGCGGACTGCTTCCCGATGGTATTGTACTCGTCCAGTGATCAATCATCCGACTTGCGACAACTGACAGCTCAGGGTTTTAGAAGTGTATTGATGAAACCGACCCGCTCTGCGGTGATTGCACAGAGTCTGATGAGCGTATTCAATTCTGAAAGCTCCCAGCACCCTATCGACCTGCAGGTTGACCATCCAAGCCTAACAGATGTTCGGATACTGATAGCGGAAGATAATGCTACAAACCGGTTGGTTCTCGAGAAAATGCTCACAGCGACCGGTGCAGATCTCACATTCTGTGAAAATGGTCTTGAGGCTTTGGACTGTATCTCTGACGCTGAATTCGATCTCGTACTTATGGACATTTCGATGCCCGTGATGGACGGATTAACGGCAAGCAGGAAGATCAGAGAGACCGAAACTCGAAAACAGAGCGGGGTACGCCCGATCATCGCATTGACTGCAAATGCCATGGAAAGTGACCGAGAGGAGTGTATTGCGGCGGGAATGACTGGCTTCTTGACCAAACCGATACGCAAAACTGAACTGATTCAAGGTATCCAGACTGCGCTTGAGTATTGATGTAACTCTTATTCCAGCCACATCTTCAAGCCATGTCCTTCTATCAAAGCATCAGCCTGAGCTTTCGCATCGGCACTCTGCACGAGCTCGTAATCCATGATCAGCAAACCAATGGCTTTAGCCACTCCCGGCAGTTCGAGCGTGGCGGCTATCCTCGAACTGTGGGAATGTGGACAAAGTGGCCTTCACGAATATTAGAAAACTGTCAGTCAACGCTTTCAACACGAAGTTCCGGCCGACACTTACCAACGACATGCCTTGTTTAGGTAGGTTTCCACATCGATGTTGGTAATTGAATTTGGCCTGATAACTAAGCGCTCAATATCCGCAAAACCTTGGGGGGCGTATACATTCGCAGAACCATCCATTGAAGCTGCGATACCAAACATACAGGCTTTAGCAAGGAAACGATCGATACCATCAGTCGCTTTTCGCAATGGTTCGTAGGGCACTCCAAATTTCTTCGGGTAGGTGTTCACTCCCAGTGTGTGGTGGGATTGGTCTAATTTCGAGTGACGGAAAACTCCAAGCAGGCAAGCGTTTTATTAGCAAGGCGGCTTTGCCAAGGAACCACGGTTTACCAGCCTTGTATCGATGCAAAGAGAGCGGCCTTCTGATTTGCCCTCAACCATTGCGATCAATTCGCGTGCCGCCTTGCGCCCCATTTCACGGTGGGGCACATGAACGGTTGTTAAAGCTGGCGTGACAATCTCAGCAAGTTCGATGTCATCAAATCCTGTGACGGAAACCTGTTCTGGAATTTGTATCCCCAATTTCTCGGCCTGGCGAAGCGCCCCTACAGCCAACACGTCATTGCCGCACATAACAACCGTTGGGCGTGGGGATAGGGCCATCAACTGACCAAAGGCCTCGGCCCCCTTATCTATCTCATAGGAGGTTTCGATTAGGGTCAGAGCGTTCGCGTCCAGACCATTATCAGCCATTGCCTTCCGGACACCTTCAACCCGTGCTTGCGCCCGGTCGTTGCCTTGGGTGATGCCAGAGATCATTGCGATACGCCGATGCCCTACTGAAATCACACTTTGCGCCAGCTCGTCCATAGCCGCCGCATTGCCAAAACCGACAGAGGGTGGGTGCATGTGAGGATCGTAGGACCAAGCCACAAGAGACGGGATCTGATGTTTTTCAAGATAGGCATAGACCTCCGCGTCTCTGGCATGTCCGATCAATAACAACCCGTCAGCGCCACGTGCGACCAGGGTGCGGATCTGTTCGTGCTCGACCTTAGGATCATAGGCCGAACTGGATACCAGCAATGTATAGCCGCTTTCACGCAATTGGTCCTGAAACTCCTGCAGGCCGCGGGCAAAGATGGCGTTGTCCATCGTGGGGATGATGGCGCCGATCGTGAAGCTCCGTTTGGCCGCCATCACACGGGCTGCGAAATTCGGCGTGTAGCCCAGTGATTCGACCGCGTGCATCACCCGCTCGCGGGTTTTTTCGATTACGCGCTCTGGGGAATTTAGGCAGCGCGACACGGTGGCCGTCGAAACGCCTGCTGCCTTGGCGACGTCATTAAGTGTTGGTGCTGACCGGGTTTTTCCCATGTATGTCTGCCTGTGTTTTGCTTTCACATCATACCATAATCCAAAGAATATGCCATCCACCAATGTAAGCGTTTGCATTTTGCATGTAAGCGCTTACAAATGAGTTTGAGATAACAAATCAGGATGTCATGATGTTCCTCTGGGCCGCTACCGTCGTCTTTGTCGCCTTCTTTGTGAATGTGACCATGGGCGCATTTGGAAACGGCGGCGTGCTGGGAGACGTCGGGGAGATGATAGTTCTGTTTACCGCCTCAATCCTGTTCGTGGCGGGCATTCTCAAGCGCGAAGCTGACCACAAGAACAAGAACGGCAGCTGACAGATCTTCAAGGGAGGAAGACAATGACGAATGGTAAGGATGGCCTCAAATCCGCTGAGCGCCGCAATTTTCTGAAACTGGCCTCAACTGGGTCTTTTACCGCCGCGCTGGTCGCAGGTGCAGGTGGCATCCTCTGGTCGTCGGAGGCAGCGGCCCAGACCGCCAAAGAGGAAAAGGAACGAGAACGCGCCGCGGATCACATCATGACCGTGGCCACCGCGTATGTTCTAGGCGCCTCACGCAGTTATCCGATTATGCAGCTGGACCTGAAGGAAAACATCCAGAATGCGACAAACGGCAAGATCTATGTAAAACTGGCTCCGGGCGGACAGTTGGGCGCGGGTGGTGCACTGGTTCAGAAGGTGCAGGGTGGCACCATTCAGGCCGCACAGCACTCCCTGTCAAATTTTGCCCCCTTTGCCTCTACCGTTGACTTGATCAACATGCCGTACCTCTGCGGTTCAAACCAGAGGTTCACCAATCTAGTGACTTCAGATTTCTGGAAATCTAACGTCGAACCCAAGGTTGAGAAAAACGGCTTTAAAGCGCTGTTCTATGTTAACATCGATCCCCGTGTGGTGGCGGTGCGCAAAGGCGGTAATGCAGTGACATCGCCCGGCGACATGTCGGGTGTAAAGTTCCGCGTGCCGGGATCAAAGATGCTGCAGCAGTATTATCGATTGGTTGGTGCGAACCCGACTCCTGTGGCTTGGGGGGAAACGCCTTCGGCGATCAAACAGGGTGTGGCTGATGCATTGGATCCCTCAGTGGGCGCGCTTTATGTCTTCGGGTTCAAAGATATCCTCAGCCATGTGACATTTACCCAGGCGGTGCCAGACAGTCAGGTCTACTCCTGCAATCTTGAGTGGTTCAACTCCCTGCCCTCAGACGTTCAGGACGGGGTGATGTGGGGCGCCGAAATGACCGGCCATCAGAACCTGTCCAAGGTCCCTTCAGCACGCGCCTATGCCATGTCAGAACTCGCTAAGGCAGGCGTTCAATTCCATTCGCTCAGCGCTGACCAACTGGCTGAATGGCAAGACGCAGGTGGGTATCAGCGGCCCGAATGGGACAGTTTCAAGACCGAACTTGCCGGCTCGATGGATAACTTCGCAAAAATGGAAGAAGCCGCAGGCACACAGGGCAAGTATTACGTCCACGACGCCTGATCCGAGTGTGGGCGGGCCCCATCGTCCGCCCCCTTTTCACTTATCCATGCCTTTACGTTGGCCTACCTGGCCGCGGCATAGGCGTGTCTGACCTTTGAGCGTGGCAATGAGCTTACTTAGAAACATAGACAGGAACGCAGAGCGCTGGCTGCTACTGGTGTTCTACGTGATGTTGGTCATCACCATGGCAGTCGAGGTACTTCGGCGTGAGCTGTTTGCCTATTCCTCGATCTGGGGCGAAGAGATCGTCCGCTATTCCTTTATCTATTTGGCCTGGATTGGCGCAGCGGCGGCAGTCAAGGAACGCGCCCATATCCGCATTGACGTATTGATGCACTATCTAGGGCCGCGCCCCAAAGCGGTGATGTACATTTTTGGTGATTTAGTAATGTTCGTGGTCGCCCTGGTCGCACTTTACTGGTCGTTTGAAACGGTACTCGTCTCAGCCAAATTCGGGTCGGTCAGCCATGGTCTTCGCATCTCGATGGTGTGGTTCCTGATGGCGGTGCCTGCCGGGTTTGCTTTGATGGTCTGGCGCCTGCTGCAATCCTTCCTGCGTGATCTTCGCAGCCTTCGTGACGGCACCCCCGTCTTCGAAGGTGATAAATTGTTTGATTGAGGGACTTAAGCAATGCTGTGGAATACACTCAATCAAACGGTCGAACTCGGCTGGGATTTCTATGTCCCCGTGCTCATGTTCGTCGCGCTCATTGCGCTGGCGGTGCCGGTTTGGGCAGCCATTGGCGCAGCCGCAATCACTATGCTGGTTATGTCCGGCGACCTGCCGCTAAGCGCGGTTGGCGAAAGCCTTTTCACCGGCATCGACGCCTTCGCTCTGACGGCGGTGCCGCTGTTCATCCTGACCGGTGACGTTCTTGTTCGCACCGGGCTGAGCAAAAAGTTTCTGGACGTTGCCGAGGCGCTGACCTGCTGGACACGCGGTGGGTTCGGATCCGCGACGGTTCTCGTCTGCGGCATGTTCGCAGCGATCTCTGGATCGGATGCGGCGGGGGCCGCCGCTGTGGGTAGGATGACCATCAACCGGCTGGTGGAAAGTGGCTACCCGCGCCCTTATGCCTGCGCTCTGGTGGCTGCGGGCGCCTGTACCGGGATCCTGATCCCTCCGTCCATCGCCTATATCATCATCGGTCTGGTGTTGGGTATTTCCGCCTCGACCCTATTTCTTGCCGCGCTGATCCCCGGAATTGCGATCCTGGTGTCGATCCTAATCACCAACATCATCATGAACCGACTCTATACCTACGAAACCGGTGGCAACATGGGGGTTGGCGAATGGCTGAGTAATCTGGGCAGTTCGCTGAAATCCGGTTGGTATGCCTTTATCGTACCCGGCATTATCTTTTATGGCATCTTTTCGGGTCGCCTGACCCCAACCGAGGCCGGCGCAACGGCGGTTGTCGTTACGATTCTGATGGGGTTCGCCCTAGGAACCCTGAAACTGTCGGATTTCCCGGCGATGCTGGTGAGCTCGGCCAAAGTGAACGGAGTGATCCTGCCGATCATCGCCTTTTCCGCTCCTTTGGCCGAAGCGCTGGCGATCATGGGCGTTCCGCAGGGTTTTGTCACCGCAGTCACAGGGCTGACTGATGATCCGGCCATACTCATCCTGCTCATGATCTGCATCCTTATCGCAGCTGGTTGTGTAATGGAGACGACACCGAACATCGTGATCCTGGCGCCCATTCTGAAACCGCTCGCCGACAACATCGGCATGAACGAAATCCAGTTCTGCATCATGATGATCACCGCTCTGGGCGTGGGTTTCATCACTCCGCCGCTGGGACTGAACCTGTTCGTTGTCTCTGGCATCACTGGCGAATCCATTCTCAAAATCGCCGTCCGTGCCGTGCCCTTTGTTCTGACTATGCTGATTGTGGTGCTTCTGATCGCCTATTTCCCGCCGATCTCGACCACGCTGCTCCCTGATATCTACAAATAGGACTGTCCTAGAAATGAACCGAACCTATCTCAAGAAGGCTGCTCTGACTCCCAAGTCGGATGCCCATGAAACTCACAGGGTCGTGCAGGACATCCTAAACGACATCGAGACTGGAGGGGACGCCAAAGCGCTCGAGTACGCTGCCAAGTTTGACCAATATGATGGTAACGTGCTTCTGACGCCCGAAGAGATCGAGGCCGCCTGCGCACTGGTCCCTGAAAAGCTCAAGGCCGACATCCGGTTTTCCCACGACAACGTACGCCGCTTTGCCGAACTGCAAAAAAGCACCGTGCATGACGTCGAAACCGAAATTTCGCCAGGGTTCATAACAGGGCAAAAAGCGATCCCGGTAGATGCTGCGGGTTGTTACGTGCCAGGAGGGCGTTACAGCCATATCGCAAGCGCGATCATGACCGTGACCACTGCCAAAGTCGCAGGCTGTAAACACATAACGGCCTGTTCGCCACCGCGCCCCGACGTCGGGGTCGCGCCTGCCATTATCTATGCCGCCCATATCTGTGGCGCGGACAAGATTCTGGCGATGGGCGGTGTACAGGGAGTTGCGGCGATGACCTTTGGGCTGTTCGGCCTGCCTAAAGCCAACATTCTTGTCGGCCCCGGTAACCAGTTTGTTGCGGAGGCCAAGCGCATTCTGTTCGGCCGGGTCGGCATCGATATGATCGCAGGTCCCACCGACAGCTTGATCCTGGCCGATGCTGGGGCAGATGCTCATATCGTTGCCACCGATCTGGTTAGCCAGGCCGAGCATGGATACAATTCTCCCGTCTGGCTGGTGACGGATGATCGGACACTCGCCGAAGAGGTGATGCGGCTGGTTCCGGCTCTGATTGACGATTTGCCTGAGGTCAACCGCGACAACGCCTCCGCCGCTTGGCGCGACTATGCCGAAGTGATCTTGTGTGCCAACCGCGAAGACATGGCCGCCTGCTCTGATGAATACGCACCCGAACATCTAACTGTTCAAGCTGCCGATCTGGATTGGTGGCTGGACCGTCTCACCTGTTATGGCTCGCTCTTCCTTGGAGAGGAAACCACCGTTTCTTATGGAGACAAGGCAGCGGGCACGAACCACGTGCTGCCGACTTCGCGAGCAGCCAGCTATACCGGTGGACTCAGCGTCCACAAGTACATGAAGATCGTGACCTGGCAACGGTCCACTCGCAATGGGTCCAAACCGGTGGCCGAAGCGACCGCGAGGATCGCCCGGCTCGAAGGAATGGAGGGTCATGCCCGTGCCGCCGATGTGCGGCTGGCCAAATACTTCCCCGACGAAACCTTCGATCTGACCGCAAATGGCTGATCCGCTCTCTCTGTTTGACCTGTCGGGTCACACGGCTTGTATCACCGGTGCAAGTTCTGGCTTAGGACGACGTGCAGCGCTGACGTTGGCGGCTGCTGGGGCTCGCGTGGTGGCGGTTGCACGGCGGGCCGAAGCCTTGGAGAGCCTTTGCACCGAGATCGGCCCGAATGCTGCCTATGTAGCGGCAGATGTGGCGGATCGCGATAATCTGGACACGCTGATGGATCAGGTTACTGTTTCATTTGGCGCGCCCGACATTCTGATCCATGCTGCCGGTGTCAATACACGACAGGCCGCGGACGATGTAACACACGAGGGATGGGATCAAACACTTGCGCTAAACCTGTCAACACCCTTCTTCCTCAGCCGGGCATTCGTTCCCGCGATGAAAGAAAAAGGCTGGGGACGGATCGTAAATTTCGCCTCGCTGCAAACGACCCGGGCCTTCCCTGGTGGCATCGCCTATGGCGCCAGCAAGGGCGGGATCGCGCAACTGACTCGTGCCATGGCCGCAGCCTGGTCATCCCACGGCATCACCACCAATGCCATCGGCCCGGGCTTCTTCCCAACCGAATTGACGCAAACGGTGTTCGAGGATGAGACCCGCGCAGTCCGCAACGCAGCACAAACCTGCATCGGACGCAATGGACGGCTCGAAGACATCGATGGGCCGCTGTTGTTCCTGTGCTCTGACGCTTCAGCCTATGTCACGGGACAGGTTCTGATGGTTGACGGGGGGTTCACGGCGAAATGAAAGCTTTGGTTTATGAAGGGGTTGAGACCCTGGACATTCAAGACGTACCCATGCCTTCCGGTCGGCTGGGGGATCATCTGGTCCGCATCATGGCCTCGGGCATCTGTGGTTCGGACATGCACGCATACCTCGGCCACGACGACCGCCGCCCTGCCCCCTTGATCCTGGGGCATGAGGCTGCAGGTGTGATCGAAGACGGCCCTCAATCCGGTCGCCGGGTCACGATCAATCCCTTGGTCACCTGTGGGACTTGCCAGGCATGCAAGTCGGGACGCGAAAACCTGTGCCCTGAGCGTCAGATTATCTCAATGCCTCCGCGCGAAGGCGCGTTCGCCCAGTTCTTGACAATGCCTGATCGCAACCTCGTGACCGTACCCGATGACGTACCGCTGGAAAAGGCGGCCCTGACTGAGCCTCTGGCGGTCAGCTGGCACGCGGCCCGGCTGGCGCTTGATGCACTACACCCGTCTATGGAGCGACGAGCGCTGGTGATTGGAGGTGGCGCGATCGGCCTTGCAGCCGCACTGGCGCTGAACGCGATGGGTGTCGAGGACGTGACCATCCAGGAACCCAACGCTGCCCGCCGGACCTACCTGGAAGAACGCTGCGGCCAGCTGGCCGTGACCGAGTTTCAGGGCATGGCGCCGCTGGTGATTGATGCGGTCGGCTATGCCGCGACCCGCGCCGCCGCCTCGGCAGCCACCGCTCCGGGTGGTGTGATCGCCCATGTCGGCCTGGGCGAAGACATGGGCGGGCTCGATGTACGACGCATGACGCTGCAGGAAATCACCTTTATCGGCACCTACACCTATACTGCCCAGGATTTCCAAGACACGGCGCAGGCGATTTTCGATGGCCGACTGGGCACGCTGGATTGGCCCGAACAGCGCCCGCTTTCCGAGGGCGCTTCTGCCTTCCAAGACCTACGCACAGGCGCAGTAGCGGCTCCCAAGATCATCCTGAACCCATGGGCCTGAAACGCCCTCCCCAACAGACGGAGAGACACCATGTATGACATAGTCCTGGTTCCCATGGCCCTCGATCACGGGGTTTCGGAAACCACTCTCAAAGCCGCTGCCACCCTGTGCAACCCCGGCGGCCAGATCATCGCCCTGCATGTCTACGAGGCCCCGCAAGGGTCAGTCAGCGCCTATCTGGACGAAGACGCCCTGCGCGAAGGACTGAACAAGGCCCGCGATGAACTGGTCCGCAAGACCGCTGGTCACGAAAATGCAACGACCGAAATCGTCAAGGGTCGGTCCTACCGCGCCATTGTCGAATATGCCGAACAGAACGAGATAGATTGCATAGTCGTCGGTTCCCACAAACCTGGTCTCAGCGACTTCTTCCTAGGAACAACGGCGGCGCGTGTCGTGCGTCATGCACCCTGTGCGGTGCATGTCTGCCGAATGGCCTGACCCAGAACAAGACCCCCGAAACAAAGGCAAACAACATGAACATAGACAAGAGGATCGCTGACGATCTGGCCGCTAATGGTGTGTCTTTCGTCACGACCGTCCCCTGCAAACAGCTGGCTGGCGTGATCGAGGAAATCGACCAGCGCGACGACATCTTTCACATCCCGTCGAACAAGGAAGACGAGGGCATGGGCCTGTGCGCCGGGGCCTGGATGGGCGGCAAACGCCCCGCGATCATCATGCAGAACACCGCCATCGGCGTAACAATCAACACGCTAGCGACGCTGATCCAATTCTACCGGATGCCGCTTCCTATGTTGATCTCATACCGCGGAGAGCTGCGCGAGCCCGTCGCTTGCCAGGTTGAAATGGCGGTGCACACCAAGGCGCTGCTGACCCAGCTGAACATCCCGACCTACCACTTTCACTGGCAGAAGGATGTGGAGGAGCTGGACAACATCCTGAAATACACCTTCATGTGCAACAAACCCGTTGCCATCCTGACCGACGCCAACTTCTGGGGAGGCTATGGCGATCAATGATCCGTTCCGAAATTCTGAAAGAAATCGCCCCGATTCTGCGTGACCAACTGGTGGTTTGTAACATCGGCATCCCATCGCAAGAACTGCACGCGATCGACGATCAGCCGACCAACTTCTACATGCTCGGCACTATGGGGTTGGCGTCCTCCATCGGTCTTGGTCTGGCGCTAGCACAGCCAAAACCGGTGATCGTCATTGACGGAGATGGTTCGATCCTGACCAACCTCGGCACATTGCCGACGATCGGGAACAACGCGCCGTCGAACTACGTTCTGATGATCATCGACAATGGCTCATATGGCTCAACCGGAGATCAGCCAACCTATACCAGCCAGCGCACCGATCTGACCGCTATGGCCCGCGCCGCCGGCTGCGCCCGCGTGGTCGAGGTGCAGGATGTGGACACTGGCCCGGCGCTGAAAGAAGCACTGGCCAGCGGCGAGGCAACGGTGATGGTGGTCAAATGTGACAGCGGCAACGCAAAAATGCCGGTGATCACCATGGATCCCGTGGTCATTTGTGACCGGTTCATGAAGGCGGTCGCCAGTTGATGGCGGCCAGCGCCATCCATTCCGCTGAGGACGCCCGCCGCCTAGCCAAGCGGCGGCTGCCCTGGATGGTGTTTGACTATATCGATGGGGCCGCCGGGGCGGAAACCGGAGCTGCGCGCAATCGCGCAGCGCTGGACGCCATTACCCTGCGGCCCCGGATCCTGCGCGATGTCAGCAAGCGATCATTGGCGACCCAAATTTTCGGTAGTGCTACGGACCGTCCCTTTGGCATCGCGCCGATGGGCATGTGCAATCTGGCCGCGCCCGGCGCCGATCTGATGCTGGCGCGGCTGGCCGCGCGCTACAGGGTGCCCCATGGTGTTTCGACCGTCGCCTCGACCCCGCTTGAGAAGATCCTGGAAGTGTCAGAGGGGCACGCCTGGTTCCAGCTCTATTTCAGCGGCGATGGTGCAGGGACTTTCAAACTGGCAGAACGCGCGCGCGACGCGGGTTATCAGACTTTGGTACTAACCGTGGACGTCCCTGAGGTCGGCCGCCGCCCTCGCGAGCTGCGCCACGGTTTCAAGATGCCATTCCGTTTAGGGCCAAGCCAGTTTGTCGATTTCGCCCTGCATCCTCGCTGGTCTCTGAATACCCTTTTACGGGGCAGGCCGGTCCTGGCAAACTTCGAAATGGAGGGTTATGATTTTGATCGCACTGAAAGCCGGGCGCGCGCCACATGGGACACGTTAAAACGACTACGCAATCTCTGGCCTGGAAAACTTGTGGTTAAGGGCGTACTGGATGTGGAAGACGCACAGGCGCTGGTCGCCGCTGGCGCAGACGCCATACAAGTCTCGAGCCACGGCGCGAGACAGCTCGAATCCACCCCGGCCCCGATTGAAATGTTGGCAAAAATCCGCTCCGAACTGGGGCCAGAGTTCCCACTTTTCTATGACAGTGGAATTCGGTCCGGTGAAGATGTTCTCAAGGCGACCTCCCTTGGTGCAGATTTCATTTTTCTTGGCAGGATACTTCAGTTCGCAATTGCAGCTGCTGGGGAAGCGGGCTTGGAACAATTGTGGGAGGCGATTAGCCAAGAACTGAACATCGCGATGGCACTAACCGGACAATCAGAGCTAACCAGTTACAATCCAAGTCAAAAACGTTAGTTTCCAAAGGATACCACAGAAATTCTGCCTTAATGTCCGTTGTCAGAGTTTTTGGAACCAATGACCATTTAAATAAAGAGAGTGTTTGTCTCATCTGGCTGATTTGATTATGCGGTGCGTTGGCTGTGATGCACGCGTCGCGCTTCGAACGTCTTCCGTTTGATCCTTTCTCGTTGTTCCAGAATGGCTTGGTCACGCTCGAAGTAGACGACTGCAGGTGTGACGTTGTTTAGGCACTCGTGGTAGCGCTGATGATTGTAGTGATCGACGAAGGCTTCGATCTGGGCTTCGAGATCGCCCGGTAGGAAATAGTTCTCCAGCAAGATCCGTTTCTTAAAGGTTTGAGCCATCCATTGCCGACAGGCGATTGCAAAGCAATCTGCCGAGAGGGTTCGATTTTGCCTTGGGTCTGAAGATGATATGGTGCACCGCGTGAGTGCTTCATACCCTTGTCTATTAGCCATTCAGCGAGGTTGGGCGTATCGCGCTTTTGTGCAGCTCCAAGTGCTCGTTTAAGCCACCTTCCGTTCGAATGCGACAGGGCTTTTCCAACCCAGTGCTGAGTGCCGGCGTCGCGGATTGTAGAACCCGTTGATGTATTCGAAGATGGCCATCTCAGCTTGCCGCCATGTTTTCCATGAATGCCGCCAGATCAGTTCAGCTTTGATGGTTTTGAAGAACGTTTCTACAGCGGCATTATCGTAGCAATTGCCCTTGCCACTCATCGAAGCCTTGAAGCCATGTTGGCGCAGGATTTTCTGATAATCGTGGGAACAATATTGGCTGCCCCTGTCGGTATGGTGGATGCAGCCCTTTGGCGGCGCACGGAACGCGATAGCCATTTTAAGTGCTCGGATCGCCAGATCCCGCTTCATCCGGTTGCTGACCGCCCAGCCAATGACACGGCGGGAATGCAAGCCAAGATCACTGCAAGATACAACCATCCCTCACGGGTCCAAACATAGCTGATGTCACCAGCCCATTTCTGATTTGGCGCATCTGCGTTGAAGTCACGATCCAGCAAGTTCGGTGCGATGTTGA
>Ga0189288_10220_pt1 | contig 39288 bp, 35 predicted proteins | sample UW105minimetaG_FD_130316 | JGI IMG/M metagenome (GOLD analysis project Ga0189288, IMG submission 130316) | Marine microbial communities from the Costa Rica Dome - UW105 mini metaG | ecosystem: Environmental > Aquatic > Marine > Oceanic > Photic zone | place: Costa Rica: the Eastern Pacific...
AGCTTCTATTGATTGGAAAGAAAAAATTGGGCAGTTGAGAGCTGATATAAAAAGATATCTCAATAATAAATCGAACTAAAAACTACCTACAACAACGGTAACCGATACCCAAGCCACTAAAAAACAGTATATAATCACTCAAAAGCTTCTTTTTTAAGGAGCTTTGTTTTTTTATCAAGGATGTATCTAAGGGAATAATACCCCTTCTAGTTGGGTTCTATGAAGCCTAAAAAAACCTTTCCGTAAAAAACACAAATACCTCAACGTTTTGGCATCGCTTTTTACGGTTTTTAACATAGAAATTAAGGATTTCGCTTATTGCCAGATATCTTTTATGCACTTACTTTTACTAAACATAAATTGATTTAAAAAATATCAAAGCAAAACGTATAATAGCTATGCGATATACCAATGAGTTGGATATACGCTTGTTTTGCACCAGCTGGAGTCTAAAACAACTTGACAACAACTAAAGCCTGTTAAAAAACTCAAATAGATAAACTATCATTAAATCTTTGCTAGACAATTATATGGACATAAGGGATGCTTTTGAAGAAATTATGCAGTACGCGCACTTTTGGAATTGGGCTCCAGATTGGAATGAAGTACAGAAGATTTACACAGCTTTCCCCAATTCTTATTCTGTATTATCACCATTTGCATATTCTTATTTGGAAGAACTAATTCGATCAACAACTGGCGAATACGGCAGAGAACTTTATGATAATAATGGTCAACAAATAAAAATTCGAAAAGTAGGGATGAAATTGTTAAATCTTGCTATAACTGAAAACAAGGAAAATAAACCAGAATACATAAATATTTTAGAAGAAATAAAGAGGTATTATTATAATTCAAAAGTGACAGACGAGGGTAACAATAGACATAGTGTTGCACATGGTTACTCGCACCCAAGATTTTGGACTCAAGAATCGTTTGAACAACTTATTACAGATATAGCAAGAATTTCGAAGTATTCTGGATTCTAACTAAAAATAGAATTGAAGTTAAATCATAAACAGAACGACATTAAAGCAGGTGCATAACAAAACCTATACGCAATGCGGGCTGAAGGAATAATCGAAAGGTCGTTGCTATTAGCCCATCAAAGCTCCGCTTTGACGTTTTTTTTGAATAAAATTAAAAACACAAAACGCAGCTTTGGCTACCGTTAGCATGTAATCCAAAAAATAAATATGGTTAATCCATTCCATTATTTTTTCCATTACTCTTTTTTGCCTTGCATACATAAAGTTCACAAATAAATAGCCTACTTTTAAGTTAGATTCCTATCTTTATCAACAAAGTTGTGCAACAGACACAACGGGTATCATTATTGGCGTTTTTTCTAAATCTAAGGTAAGTGTTTACTTTTCAGTCACCGCATCCTAAAATTTGGAATTACTCCATCACAATAGCAATTAAGTTGAACTTTTATCAATATTTTTTGAACTTTTCTAATTAACACAAAACCTAAATTACTGCTTACATTAGCACCATAAATTAATAATTAAAAACAAATATTATGATCAAATCATTTCAAATCTTAACAGTATTAATCGCTTTTTCAACCTCTGTTTTCGGTCAAAATACATTTACTTTATCAAGTAATGACTTGGGAGGACAAGCTACAATTAATGAAGAATTCAATGGCTTTGGCTGTACTGGTAAAAATCAATCTCCGCAGTTAACTTGGAAAAATGCTCCAGAGGGTACTAAGAGTTTTGCTGTAACCATGTACGATCCTGATGCTCCTACTGGTAGCGGATGGTGGCACTGGATTGTATTTGACATCCCAGCAAACACGAATGAGCTAGTAACTGGAGCTGGCAATACAGAACTAAATTTAACCCCTAAAGGAGTTATACAAAGCATTACAGATTATGGAGCAAGTGGTTACGGTGGTCCTTGCCCTCCTGAAGGTCACGGTTTGCATCAATATATAATTACAGTTTACGCTCTTAAAACAGACAAACTTGGATTAAGTGAAAGTACAAATCCTGCCGTAGTTGGATATTACTTGTGGAACAACACATTGGCTAAGGCAAGTATTGTGACCTATTATCAAATAAAAAAGAAATAAACAACGGTCTTTAATAACCTATAAAAGCAATGGCGGTTTGTGTGGGGCCTTGAACATTTATAACTCACTTTATTTTAATGCTGTTTTAAAGTTTGTATCTTTAAATTCCTTACTTTCAATCTACTAATCATAGCCAGTAATTTAAAAATGAATAGAAAATTACAACTATTAATAGCTTTTTTGATTTTCATTTCTTGTCACCAAAAGGATATAAATGATTCAACTTCAGAGCATATAAATTCGAGATTCATTTCTGCTGTTGACATTTCTAGCTTTCCTGAAATATCAAATTCAAATCTTAGCTTTTATGATTTAGAAGGGAATCAAAGCGATTTCTTATCCATACTTAAAAAGAATGGAATAAATACCATTAGATTGAGACTTTGGATAAACCCAAGCAATGGTCATTCTGGATTTAATGAAGTAAAACAGTTTTCCAATACTTTAAAGACTCATGGTTTTAATACTTGGTTGGCACTTCATTATTCAAATACCTGGGCAGACCCTAGTCATCAGGAAACACCAATAGAGTGGGAAGGAACAAGCTTTGCTCAATTGAAAGACAGCGTATATAACTATACTGAAAAAATTGTGACCGAATTACAACCTCATTATATCCAAATAGGTAATGAAATAAACGCTGGATTTCTTCATCCTTATGGACATATTTCTAACGAATTTCAGCAATTTAAAGAACTAATGGACACTGCAATTACTGCTGTAAGAACCAATACGGATGATACTAAAATAATCTTACATTATGCAGGTATTGAAGGCTCTGATGGGTTTTACAATCAAGTGAGTGTTTTAGACTATGATATTATTGGCTTATCGTATTATCCAATATGGCACGAGAAATCTCTGAACAACCTCAAAATTAAAATGCAATATTTAAGTGATACTCATAATAAGAAAATTATAATTGCTGAAACTGCCTATCCTTTTACACTCGAATGGAATGATTGGACAAATAATATTGTAGGATTAGAAGAACAATTAATTCTCCCACAGTATCCAGCAACCGCTGAAGGTCAAAAAAACTTTATAAAAGAAATAAAAACATTGACCAAAGAATTAGAAAACGGATTAGGATTTTGTTATTGGGGAGCTGAATTAATTGCTTGGAAAGGAAATCAATCTACAGATGCTTCCCCTTGGGAAAATCAAGCATTGTTCGACTTTAATAATAAAGCCTTACCTGTTTTGAGAGAATTTCAAAGTGAATAACAGCCACTGGCAAAATCAACCTAAATAAAATAAAACTAATTAGACATTTTTATCCGTATGCATTTTTAGAGATTCAAATTCATATGATCAAGGCAATAACTTAACTTTTTTTATATATCCTAAAAAATAAAATTACTCCTGCTAAAATTAATAATATAGCATATATTAAAACTGAATACCTATTAGAAAAATCTATTGTTAGGTCTTTTCCATGATGAACTAATCCAGACCAAAATAATGGATGAAGTCTATTTTGATTATTTTGATTTGATATATAACTGATTTTGGCATTTCTCAATGCTACAGATGTTGATTGGTTCTTTTTAATATTTTTATAAAAATCTATCATTATTTCCTTTGTAGAAGTATCCGGCAGACTCCATAAGCTAGATACTGTTGTAGGAACTCCTGCATATGTAAATGCCCTGTTTAAAGAAATCATTCCTTCTCCAGCCTTTTCCTTTCCAATTCCAGTATTACATGCGGCTAAAACAACAAGATTGGTGTTCAAGTTCAAGCCATATAACTCCGATAAATATACCTTATTATCTGGTGTTGTTTTGGAAAAAATAAAATTACTCAGCGCTGGATTTTCGTCATCAATTAAGGCATGCATTGCCAAATGTAAAATAGAAGCATTCTTACTATTCTCTTTGAACTTTTCTTTAGTAGCATTATTTCCAGCAAACAAACTCCCATTTATTAACTTAGAAATAGTTCTTGCTTCTTCTTGAGCACCTAACAAATTAGAATTGCTATTTCTTAAAGCAAGAGTTGGTGTTTTTTCATCTTGATTGTTGTAATCTGGAGAAAAAAGCATGGGTTTTCTTTTGCTATTATCATTGGGTTCATAAAAATTTAATATTGGTAAAGAGATACTATACTTTATATTATGATTTTTAATTACATATTCTTGATCGTTATTTGTGAGTACTTCAAATGGAAAATAATGGAGTGCTTTGTCTGGTACAATGGTTATTTTATTAAAATTTGAAATATTTACTGGCACCAATTCATTGTATAAATTCATTCCAGTTTTTGTAATGTTCTCGTATGATTCTTTGATATTTGAAAGCATAGAAACAAAGGAGAAAATAGTAGTATTAATTTTTGAGTAATTCCCTAAGTTCTCAATATCAAGATCATTATTTGTAATCTTAATCAGATACAAACTAGCGTTTAAAACAACGTAATTTAATACGATCTCATTTTCTTTTAAGTTTGATTGAAAATCTTTGAGAGAAAATTTATGATTATCAAAAAGAGTAAAATTTTCATAGCCTGTATGTAGCTGATTGGAGAGGATTTCTAGCTTTTCTTTTACTTCTTCAATATTAAATGCTAAAAGAGAATCCTTGCTATTCTGTTTAAAAGCCTGTTGGTATAACAACAGTCTTTTTCTTAAATTTTGTTCTCTGATACTTAATGAGTCTGGAATTTTTAGCGCGTCAGAATTTCTGTTTACCAAAAATTTATGCCATAAAAAACTAGATTTGTCGGTAATTAAATTTTCTAAAAAATTGTTGCTCTTTAGAATTAACTTTCCGTATCGTTCTTTGTTACTTTTTAAAATACCATCAACAATGGTATTGTACATTTCTTCTAAAACTTTAGAATACACATTCTTTTGATAACTGCTTTTAAATTGAAGTAGTGCAACTTTATACAAGTTATTTACTAGTATTTTTTGAGTGTCATTTTTGTTTTTTTCTTTTCGTATTTCATTTGCAAGCTTTAAATAATGGTTTGTATCATAAAGTTCTCCAGTAGGTTTAAAATCCATTAAAACGTTGTCGGATAGAATGTCTAACTCCTTTTTAGTTTTACCAAAAATTGAGAGTCCTTTATTTACAGATTTTACAACCAACGCAGTATGGTTCTTTTTTGCAAATATGTATGCCTTAGTCATGTACACAATACCTTTTAATGAACTTGGCAACCGATTGTTTTCTAGTTTTTTTAAAGTTGATAAAGCTTGGTCTTGTTTGTGTAGCTCGATCAAAGCTCTTACCATATTCATTTCGTAATAATCTAAATAAATACGATTGTAATTAGGATCAATATTTTCTCGAGCTTGTTTAAACATTTCAAAGGCTTTCTCATAGTCTTTTTTAAGGTATAAATAATAAAATCCAGCATAATTGTAGGTCTCTGCATAATAGTACTCTGCCCAACTAACAAGTTTTTTTCCTTTACTAAAGTCGTCTGCTCTTTTTATGTTTTCTAATAATTTTTTTTCATCTTGAATATCTCGATAATATCTACTGTAGGTTGATAATAAATATAATTGATAGCCATTTACTACCTGAATTATTTTATCTGCTTCTTCAAACCTTTCTGCTTCAGATCTTAGAATATGATCGGCTTTACGAAGGTGATATTTTGCTTTCTTGTAAAAACCAAACTTTGTATAACTCTTAGCCAACTGGATACTTAAAGAATAGAGAATACTCTTGTCTGGCTTGTTGATACTTTCATATACTTTTAGGGTATGCTCATTAGTAGAAAAAGCTTCATAGGTAAGTGAGTTATTATGAAGAGAGGCTCCTTTTTGAGTAAGCATTTGAGCATATAAATCTGTTGGTTTAGTGTAAAACTTTTCCCAATAAAAAATTCCTTTTTCAATATAGTTTAAAGACTCTATATTATATTTTTTAAGTTGATGAGCGTCATTAGCAGCATAAAAATAAGAGTTAACTAAGCCTAAGCTATCAAGATTTTTAGCATTTTCTCTGAGACGAATTAAATCATCACAATACTCTTTTCTTATATCAGGATTTGTCGTTATTTTTTGAAAATAAATACGATATTTCTCATATTCGTTCGCCAGTTCATTCTTGTTGTTTGATAATGAACTTAAAGCTTTTAAGCTTTTGGTAAGTAATTTAGAAGCTTGTTCTTTTTTATCTAATACAACCAACTCTTCTATTTGATGAAAAGTTAGAGAATCTAAAGAATTTTGTCCTTCTAAAACTAAAAAGAATAATAAAAATATTTTGAGAATTAAATTTCTCTTAGAGAAGATTGTGTTTGAATGTTCAAAATTCATAGCTAAATATATGAATATATTTTGAAAAAATAGAATGATAAAGTTTCACATAATTTTACTCAAAAAAATTGTATTTTTAATTTCTTAAAAGAAATCTATACAAAACCTACTACCTATGCTTAAAAAAACCAATTAAAAATGACTTTTGTAGAGGCACAAGAAGATATGCGTACATCTTATTTTGGAGGGAGTCCAGGAGCTTTCATTTCTGGAATTGTATGGCTAACAGCAGGAATTATAGCATTAATTAGCACCAAACAAATTAGTTTGCTTGTTTTCTTTTTTGGAGGAATGCTAATCCACCCCATAGGAATACTACTTTCTAAAGCATTAAATCGATCAGGAAAGCATAAAAAAGGAAACCCCCTGTCAAATCTTGCATTGGAGTGTACTTTCATATTATTTATTGGACTATTCATAGCGTATGTAGTATTTCAAATTCGTCCTAATTGGTTTTTTCCAATAATGATATTGATTATTGGTGGACGGTATTTAATGTTTTCTTCAATTTATGGAATGCGTATATACTGGATTTTTGGAACCCTATTAATTGTATCAGGAATTGCTGGCTTGCTTTTTAATGCTCCTTTTCATTTGATTGGATTAACAGGGGGAATCATAGAAATACTATTTTCATTTATTATTTTGCATTTAGAAAAAAAATGACCATTAAATGAAAGAGAAATCCCCTTTGATCAAAAAATATTTTGGCTAAGTAAATCTAATTGGGGTTTGTATAAACCAAGAAAACGCTCATTAAATTTTCGGATAACATCTTTGGCGGTACTGATGAGTTTATTTGGGATACAACCATGAATTGGTGTTTAATATTTGATCATAAGGATGTTTTTTGTTTCGGAAAAAACCTGAATTATAATGCCGAAAAACATAGTCAAGAACTAAAAGAAATTCAGAAAATATTGAGTAAAAAAATAATTGACCCTACAACCCAAAAAGAGAACATAAATCTTTAACTATTAAAGAAGCGAATAAAATATATAAACAATCTTACAAAAAAATGTACGGAATTAATTACTGGTCTTTAGCTCATTTGTAAAATTCCTTTAGAATTTTTCCATTTGTATATAATTTAGTAAATTACTTGCTATAACAAGCAACAAATCATATGTAAACCCCAATAACTTTTGAACACAAAAAATTTGTTATTCAATATGAAACAATTGTTAATAATTGTATGGATACTTTCTGGCTTTCTCTCCTTGAAAGCCCAAAGCCTAGAAGATTTATCATTCGGTACGGATACAACCTTAGACATAATAACATGGAATATTGAACGTTTTCCTAAAAATGGTCAAACTACTATAAATAAGGTAGTCGATATAATTGAAGCTTTGGATGCCGATATATTTGCGATTCAAGAAGTAGATGATATCAGTTATTTTAATCAAGTAGTTAATAGTTTGAGTTCATATGAAGGCTACTTAGAATCCGTTTGGTTTGCGGGGCTGGCATACATATACAAACCCGACATAATTCAAATCAACAACATTTACGAAATTTACACAACTTCAGAATATTGGGATTATTTTCCTAGATCTCCAATGTTGATGGATTTTAATTATATGGATGAAAGGTTTATTGTCATAAACAATCATTTTAAATGCTGTGGTGATGGAGTTTTAGACCTTACCAATACAAATGATGAAGAAACAAGAAGGTATTTTGCTAGCAACTTATTAAAAGAATATGTAGACACCAATTTTCCTGATGATAATGTAATTATTTTAGGTGATCTAAATGATAATTTATCTGATGATTCGCAAAATAATGTATTTCAAATGATTCTAAATGATCAGGACAATTATCTATTTGCAGATTTTGATATTGCCAATGGAAACAATTCTGATTGGTCTTACCCTTCATGGCCATCACACCTTGACCATATTCTTGTAACCAATGAATTGATTGACGAATTTGAAAACGAAAACTCTGATATTCAAACCATTAAAGTTGATGAATATCTACCTGGAGGATGGCAAGAGTATGATGGAAACATTTCAGACCATAGACCCGTAGGATTAAAATTAGCGATAAGCGAAACTTTAAACCTTACTAAATTTGACAAATCGAAGACTATTTTTTTAAACAATCCAAACCCTTTTAGTTCAGAAACAATCTTTTCTTTTAATACAATAACTGATTCTGGTAAAATTGAAATCTATAACTTAAAAGGTCAAAAAATAACCTCTATTAACTTAGAAAAAGGAAAGTCAACTGTTAGTCTGAGTGCTGATCAGTTTTCAAATGGAATTTATATTGCCATATTGCATTCTCAGAATAATAGCATAGCAACCCGAAAGTTAGTTGTAATTAAATAATAAACATACTTTCAAAAAAGTCAGAATTCTTTGCAAAGAATTCTGATAAAAATTTCATTCTACTCAAAACATTGGGTATTGTTCTATTTATAATCTTGGTAAAAACATAAAAACCATCAACAAACATCTCAGCAAACATCTCAGCAAACAGCAGAAAATAAAATAAGAAAAAAATGAAATATTTAATTGGTATTTCAGTATTTATCGTTCTACAAATCCTGTTTATTCCATTGGCAATAGTGGGCATAACTATTGCCTTTTACAAACAAGTCTATGGGAGTAAAAAATTAGGGGTATCTGCTACTGCAATAGAAATTTTATCAGGAAGATGGACTATGGATGTGTTTGGACTTAGAAAAGACCTTACCTCTATTAAACTGTGTAAAGTATTACCAAATATTTCTGTTACAGCACTTTGGTTAGTTCTCTTTCCATTATATGCCATGCGAAAGATTACTGGAAAAAATACATTTTATCCTATTGTACCCAAACAAGGATATGAAAACTTAAAAGATATGGTGATGTCAAGAACTGTATATTTTGACAATATCCTAGAGAGAAATCTAGCCGATTCAGAACAGTTTGTAGTAATGGGTGCAGGATTTGATACAAGATGTTATGGTGGTTTAGTTCCTGAACATTTAGCTCTTTTCGAATTAGACCAAAAGAAAACTCAAGAATTAAAAATACAAATGCTACAAAAAGCAAATGTAGACCTCTCCAACATTAATTTTGTAGAGGTAAACTTTCAAACCAACAACTGGCTTGATGAGCTTATATTAGCTGGTTATGACACAACTAAAAAAACAACTTTTTTATGGGAGGGTGTTACCTTATATGTATCGGAATTGGACATAAGAAATACACTTCAAGTTATAAAAGCTCATGCCTCAAAAGAGAGCATATTAGTTGCCGATTTTTATTCGAAAGATTTTGTTACAGGAGAACATTTCCCCATGATGAAAAAGACACTTAAAACTCTTAAAGAAACCAATGAAGAATTTGGATTTGGTATACCATTTCAAAAAAATGATAAGACAACTTTCCAATCTTTCATTTCCAACCAAAACATAAAACTTGGAGAGTCTTATTATATGGGAGATAAATTAGAAAAGGGCACCTGGATGGTTGAAGCAGAGCTAATATTTGAATAGAAATTAATCAAATAAAAAAAATTGATATTGCTATCTCGACTAATTTCAATTTTTCTAAATCAAAATTCTTAGCCTTCCTATACCTTTAAAAAGGGATTATATGCAAAGGAAGATAAAAAAATGAGCTTTAAGTATGCAATTAACCAATATTACATTTATCTTTAGACGTTAGAACAGCAAATAGAAGAATACATCAGTAGTCTAAAATAAACGAAACCTTTTAGCCATATTTAAGAATGAAACCTATGTTTGAAAGAATAAAAAATGAATTTATTAAATAAACTATATCAATTTTTCCTGTCTGAAAAAGCTAAAAAGAGGATTGAAAAAACAACCCTCTACGTAGCACTTGTTGGATTTTTTATTCATTTAATTTTTATTTATTTACCAAAATTCGGAATCACTAGCTTTCTCTCTGAATCCGAACTATTTACAAATCCAATATCTGCAATTTACACCCCTTTTTCTTTTATACTTATCTATGAAGTTTACTTATTAATCTATTACCTACCAAAGTCTTTTACCACTTATATAAACAAGCAATATGAGATAATAACACTAATTATTATTCGAAAATTATTTAAAGATTTATCGGTCATTGAGCTCTCTTCCAATTGGTTTGATATTAAAGGAGACTTGCAATTCACATATGATATCTTGGCATCAATTGTACTTTTCTATCTGATTTACCAGTTTCAAAAACAAGGAATGCGAAAATCTGAGCAAAAAAGTGGTAACCAACTAAAAATTGAAAAATTTATTCTTAAAAAGAAAATAATTGCTGTTATATTAGTTCCGCTATTTTTTACAATGGCCTTAGTAACCCTCTTTAATTGGATATCAGTCGTTTCTTTATCTTCAACTGATTTTCCTGACTTTGAAAGTATAAATAATCTATTCTTTGATGAATTTTTTACCGTTTTAATATTAGTAGATGTAGTTCTTCTACTAATGTCCTTCTTTTACACAGATAAGTTTCACAAGATTATAAGGAATTCTGGGTTTATAGTTTCAACTATCTTAATTCGTCTATCCTTTGGAGTTAGCGGATTAATAAGTACTATTCTAATTGTTGTGGCTGTTCTTTTTGGACTAGCAATCATATTAATTCATAACAAATATGAAAAAACGACCTTGCCTAATAGCCTATAAAACTAATTACTAATTTTGGCAATTAAAAGACCAAATAAGTTTGATTCAAAGCATCAACTAAAGTCAAAAAATGAATACGACACTCATATGGTAAAATTGATAACCCAAATAGAAAAAAATACTGAATGTTATGTCGAAACTTTTGGCCAACTTAGTATTGAAGAATTGAACTGGAAACCCAACTCAAAATCTTGGAGTATCGCACAAAATATGAACCATTTAATTGTAATGAACAACACTTATTTTCCCATTATAGAATCAATCCAAAAAGGAACTTATAAAACTCCATTTCTAAGTAAATTTGACTTTATAGTTTCATTTTTTGGGAACATGATTTTAAAATCCGTTCAGCCAAATAGGAAAAAGAAAATGAAAACCTTCCCAATATGGGAACCTTTAAAAAGTGAAATCCCCATTGGAATTATTGACAGATTCATTGAACATCAATCAAAACTCATAATGATGATTAAAAACTCTGAAGATTTGTTGGAAAAAGGAACGATAATTTCATCCCCAGCTAATAAAAATATAGTCTATAAATTAGGGACAGCATTTAAAATTATCATAGCTCATGAGCAGAGACACTTTTTACAGTCCAAAGAGGTACTTGAAATAATAAATAACCAATCTAAAGGGAGAGACTTAATAAAAAACAAGTGAAACTTTATAAATTTCACACCAAAATACTTCTATCTACCTCAATATAGAATATGTTATTTTCTCTATAGCAAAGGGCTTTTTAGGCACTTATTTCAAATAGCTATAAGATCAATATTTTTAATTTTGGATTTTTTTATTTCATTATTTGGAGGTTTGTAACTTCTAGATTAGTTAACTCTCTCCATCTTCCTCTTGGCAAATTCTTTTTTGTTAATGCTGCAAAAATTACCCTATCTAGCTTTATTACTTTGTAACCAACGTGTTCAAATATTTTACGAACAATTCTATTTCTTCCAGAGTGAATTTCTATCCCAATTTCTGTTTTTGGTTGCCCCTCTATGTAAGAAACTGCATCAATAAATACTTTTCTCCCTTCAATAATAACCTCTCCTCTTAACTTCTCTAGATCTTTTAAAGCAAGTTTTGCATCCAGCGTAGCATGGTATAATTTACGAACATTATGTTTTGGGTGCGTTAATTTCTTTGCTAAATCACCATCATTGGTAAACAACAACAATCCTGTTGTATTTCTATCTAATCTGCCTACGGGATAAATACGCTCTTTTGTGGCGTTAGAGACTAAATCCATAACCGTTTTGCGGTTACGATCATCATCCATAGTTGTAATATAATTCTTAGGCTTATTTAATAAAATATACTTTTTTTGTTCTGGCGTAATTGATGTTCCGTCAAAACGTACAACATCATCGGGTTGAACTTTATATCCCATTTCTGTTACCAGCTTTCCATTAACTTCAACACTTCCGTGTTCTATAAATGTGTCTGCTTCTCTACGAGAACAAATTCCAGAATTGGCAATGTATTTATTTAAACGAATACCAGTGGAGGTGTCACTAGGTTTTGGACTGGATTTTATTTTTTTATATTCTTTTTTTGTAGATTTTCTACTTAGAGGAGTATTCTTCTTACCTTCTTGTCGTCCTCTCGACGAGTTTCTTCTTGAGTTCATTTGTGAAAATTTCGGCAAAGTTACTTAGAAAAATTCAATTTCTAATTCAATCTATCTATCACTTTATCAATTAATAAGGAAGTATCAATAAAAATTAAACTAAAAACCCCTATTAGCAATAGTAACTTTAAAATATTATGTAACAATCTATATTGACTTCTCTCAGTAGCTTTCCATAAATAAAAACCAATAAAAATTAAAACACCCATCGCAAGGTAAAAGTAATATTTCATATAACTAATTGCTGGGTAGCTGAACAAAACCACCACTGGTAGTAGAGTTAAAACCAACAGAAGAATAGAAAATTTTTTTGTTTTTTCCTCCCCGTAAGCAACAGAGAAGGTACTATAATTATCTGCTATTGCACCTTTTATATTTTCTAAATCTTTTATTAATTCTCTTACCATAATAACTAAAAAGAGAAAAATTGCATGAACAAAAATTATTTTTGAAAAATTTTTAAAATGAATAAACACAACAAAAAAAGGTAAGACTGTTAAAATTGTTGCAGTAATTAAACCTGTTAATGGATGCTTTTTTAACTTATGCGAATAGAACCAAATTCCGAAAATATACACTGAAAAAAATAAAGCTGCTTTCCAAGAAACCATCAATCCAAAAATAAAACCTAAAAAATTTAATAGAAAATAAAGAGATAACTTTGTTTCTTGCCTAACATAATTGTCTATTCCAGCTTTATAAGGTCTGTTAATTCTGTCAACTTTGACATCATAAAAGTTGTTAATAATATATCCGGCTGCAACTGAACAAACAGTGGCAATGACGATATATAGAAGATGTAGATCGAGAACTACATATTTCAAAGATTTTTCTGGAGAAAAAATAAAGATTGCTGCTAAATATTGAGCAAGTACTAAAACAAGTATATTATACCCTCTTATTACAGATAGTAGACTTAATATTTTAAAAATTATTCTTTTTACTTTAAAAGAAATCATACAGAAACTCTAAAACCTGTAGACCAATTCTAACTTGAAGTCTGTTAAACTTTTTTGAGCTTTTTCATAATCTTCAGTAAACCCTAAGATATAACCGCCACCCCCAGAACCGCAAAGTTTTAGGTAGTAATCATTGGTTTTAATTCCATTTCTCCATACTTTATGAAAAGCAACAGGAATCATTGGTTTAAAATTATTAAGCACAACTTTAGACAATTTTTTCACATTCCCAAAAAGAGATTGAACATTTCCTTGTAAAAAATCTTCTATACAAGCATTTGTATAAGTTTCAAACTCTTCACTTAACATTTTTCTAAAACCTTCGTTTTTCATTTTGTTCATGAAGATATTTACCATTGGTTCAGTTTCTCCTACTTGTTGAGAATCTAATAAGAAAACAGCACCTTTTCCTGCTTTTTGAGACGGAATTCCAGCAGGTTCAATATCCTCCTTAGAGTTAATTAAAATAGGCAAGCTTAAATAAGAATTTAAAGGATCTAAACCAGAACTTTTGCCATGAAAAAAAGATTCCATCAAAGAAAAAATTTGTTTCAATTTTAACAATTTATCTCTGGTTAGATTTTCTAAAACTGTAATTTTATCTGCAGCGTATTTGTCGTAAATAGATGCCACCAAAGCTCCAGAACTCCCTACTCCATATCCCTGAGGTATTGAAGAATCAAAATACATTCCACTGTCAACATCAGCTTTAAAAGCTTCCAAATTAAAAGTTACTAAATCAGATTTTAAAGAAGCTAGATAGTCATAAAATCTTCTCAAATTTGAGTTGGACTTTTGGGCTTCTCCTTGTAAATTCTTAGCTGATTTTAATGCGCCTCTGTAGGTGTTAAACGGAATTGCTAATCCTTTAGAATCTTTGATAATTCCATACTCTCCAAAGAGAAGGATTTTTGCATAAAATAAGGGTCCTTTCATTAATTTTTTAATTTTTCCTTTTTACAAAAATACAAATTTACTTTCATTAAAGAATTGATTAGTAGACGTTTTTGTAAAATGTTTTCCAAATCCCTACTTTTTCTCCTTTTCTGTATTTTCCTTTAGTTTCAATTTTTCCATTCTTGTAAAATGTTTTCCAAACTCCTTCTCGAAGACCATCTGAGTATTTCCCAGTCCTTTGCAGCTCTCCAGATTCATAAAATTCGGAAAATTTACCATCCGGTTTTCCTTCTACATAATTAACTATTTGAAAATCGTTTCCGTTTTCATAAAAATAATATACAATTCCTTGGTACTTTTCTTGGTTTGGTTCTGCAGAAATACTAAATCCTTCCATTTGTTTTTTCCCAGAAATATAATAATCTACAATCCAAAAACCATTGTTCATTTTTTTGGGAGTCGGTCTATAGTAAATTGCTTTTTCTTTGGTCGAAACTTTCCAATTAGAATCGAACCATACGGTTTCTTGGGCGGTTAAGGAAGAAGTCAAAAACCCAACAACTATAGTAATAAGTAACGTTGATGTTTTCATAATAAAAGATTGTTTTTTGATTCCTGAAGATATTACAGCTTTTGTGCTCCAAAACCGACAGTATCACAAATATACTGATTTTTTTGGCAGTATTTAGATAATTGATTATCAATGAATTGATTTACATTCTCTCGTTCCGAAAAAGGGTATAAAACATGGATATTTGCACCTGCATCTAAGGTAAAACAAATATTGCTATTATGTTCTTGTCTATATTTCCAAATTTTATTGATAATTTCTAAAGTGTTGGGCTTCATTAGAATAAAGTATGGATTGCTTGTTAACATCATTGCGTGTAGGGTTAGCGCCTCACTTTCTACCAAATTAATGAATTCTTTAATATTCCCCTCTTGAAGAATTTTTGAGATTTTAAAAAGATTTTCATTTGCTTGTTTAAAGCGATTTTCTGCATAGGGGTGATTGTGCATTAAATTATGACCCACTGTACTAGAAACTTGCTTTTCACCTTTATCTACCAATAAAATAGCATCTTGATAATTTTCAAATATTGAATGAATTTTATAAGGAAATTGTACTCCAAATAAATCTGAACTCCCATCTATTTCGGGATGATTTCCCCAAACAACCAGAGGCCCTTCAATACTTCTACTGGCGCTTCCAGAACCTAAGCGTGCTAAAAATGATGCTTTTTTATTTATAAATTCTTTAGATAAATTTGGATTTAATTCAGACTCTAAACTCATCACACACATTGCAATGGCACTTAAACCACTTGCGGAGGAAGCAATTCCACTACTGTGAGGAAATGAGTTTTCTGAATTAATGATCATTGCATATTCAAAAATATAAGGGCAATACTGGGCTATTCTTTGAAAGAATTCTGCTATTTTTGGTTTAAACTCATCTTTCTTTTTTCCTTCAAAAAATAACTCAAAGGCTACTTTATCCGACTTTTCTTTTTTGTTAAAAGATATACTTGTAACGGTATTACAAACGTTCAACGTAAAACTAATTGAAGCATTTTTAGGAATTTGCGGATTCCTTTTCCCCCAATATTTTACCAAAGCAATATTACTTGGTGTTTTCCATGTAAATTTAGCTTTATCTATTAATTTTAAATTCGATTTTGCAATGAATTGGTCTGTATTCAAATTGTGATATTTTTTTTTACAAATATAAAACTAATCCTTTTTTTAATGATTATAAACTCATTTCCAATTTAAATTACTATTCTCAGTTTTTAAACTTTAAAAAAGGATTCTAATTTGATTTTTAAAATAGGTATTTTTGCATTTTTAAAATATTTTACATTGAACAGAAAAATAAAATTAATTTGGGATTTTAGAGGGCCAAATGCAAAACAAACAGCAAAACATCATTCCATTCATTTAAAAGAATTTGCAAACCTAGAAAACTTGATGTTCCATGAAATTGATATTCAAGAAAAAAATCCTGTGCTCTGCATTGCTTTTATAACTGTAGATGAAAAAGACATGAAAATCTACAGAGATGCTTTACAACCTCATCGGGGAGAAATAGCAACTTAATAGGTTATATTTCCTTCATTCTGCCAGACCAAGTTTTTCCTGCTAAAGTTGAATCATAATAGATGTATCCACGTTTTACTTTGGTAATTTTCATGGTTAACTTAGCTCCTTTTTTAAAAGGAAAGTTTGGTAAGTTGGATTCTTGTAATGTCATTGAACATTCATAGTTGGAAGTCCACGAAATTTTAGATTTGATAAAATATTTTTTATCGTCAAAGTATTCTGTATGATCTGTATCAGTAAAAACAACAAGTACTTTTTCTCCTTTATATTTATAAATAAATGATTTATTTTCTAATAAAGTAGCTGCTTTTGTTTTTTTTGCCTTGCTATAGACAAAATAACCTGGGGTTTTGAAAGAATTCATGGCTGAATCTTGAGCATTAGAAATTAAGGTTAACCCAAAACCTAGTATTAAAAAGAGTGTTTTTCCGAAGTTTTTCATAAGATATATTTTTTTAGTTTTAAGATTCATAACTATTTTCTATACAAAAATAGAACATTATAAAAAGCCAGTCAATCCCTAAAAACAGTGAAATTTTTACATCACCGAAAACCGTGAGTCTTCTCACGGAAATCAGTTAGTAAGATTATTTTAGATCAAATTTCTGCAATTGCATTTGCGCAGATAAATCCCCCAGTCCAAGCATTTTGGAAATTAAAACCGCCAGTAACTGCATCAATATTTAAAACTTCACCAACAAAAAAAAGATTTTTGTGTTTTCTACTTTCAAAACGTTTAAAATTAATTTCTTTCAAATCAATTCCGCCAGCAGTAACAAATTCATCTTTAAATGTAGTTCTGCCATTTGCATTATAAATTCCTTTTGTAAGTTGATGCGCTAACTTCTCTAATTGGTTATGATTTAAATCGGCCCAATTTTGATTGATATTAATCTCTGAGAACAACACTAAACGTTCCCATAATCTTTTAGAAATTTCTGTAAATGGCGATTTCAAAACCACTGTTTTTCGCGGTTCTTTCTTTTTTAAGTTTTGTAAAACATTCAATATTTTATCTGTTGGTCTAGACAACCAATTTACCTCCACATTATACTGGTACTTTTTATCAGCTAGAATTCTTGCTCCAAAAGCAGAAAGTTTTAAAACTGCTGGACCACTCATTCCCCAATGTGTAATTAACAAGGGACCGGAAGCTTCTAGTTTTGTTCCAGAAATAGTTACCGTTGCATTTGGTACGGAAATACCCAATAAATCAGTTAATCTTTTATCTTTTATATTAAAGGTAAATAAAGACGGAACAGGAGCTATTATAGCATGGTCTAAATTTTGGCACAACTCCCAAACTTTTTTAGAACTTCCTGCTGCAATTACTAATTTATCAGCTTCAAATATGTGCTGTTTTGTGGAGACAATCCATTTATTTCCTTGCTTAGAGACAGAATTTACTCCATGATTTGTTAAGACTTTAATATGCAACCTATCCACAGCATGTTGGAAGCAATCTATAATTGCCTTACTTGTATTTGCCTCAGGAAAAACACGATTGTCGTTTTCTATTTTTAACGGAACTCCTCTATTATTAAACCATTCAAAAGTATCTCCAGTCATAAATTGATGGAAAGGACCAAGCAATTCTTTTTCACCTCTTGGATAAAATTTAACCAATTCTTTTGGCTCAAAACAGGCTTGCGTAACATTGCATCTACCACCACCAGAGATTTTTACTTTTTGTAACACCTCTTTTCCCTTTTCAAGAATAGTAATCTCTAACTCAGGATTTTTTTCTTTGGCATTTATTGCCGTAAAATACCCAGCTGCACCTCCCCCAACAATTACTATTTTATTCATTTTTTCTTTTATAAAATCATTTCTGAATAAGAAAGAATGGTTTCAAATCCTTTATTTTTAAAATACTTTGAAGTTTGCTTATCCCCTGTAACCATGGCAAAATCTCCACCCCAAGCTCCTAAACTTTTTATTTCTCCAAAATAGTCAAAAAATAAGTTTTCTTTTACTGGTTTTAGTTTGATAATTGAACTGATAATTTGTTCATGCTCAATTATCAATTTATTAAAATCTTCAATGGATGTTGCTTTTAAAAACTGATCAGAAATAAAAGAAATTCGCTCAATTTCTTTCTGATAATTATTTCCATATTGTCTAAATTTTGCAATTCCTTTTTTAGAATCTTGTTTTTGGTTCAAATGCACAAAAAACAAGTTTTCTTTAAAATCTGGATTAAATTGAACCTGTTCTACAAGAGGCTTATTTTTTTTTAATTGATACAGAATTGAAGTATCATTTTGCGCACAAGCAATGTCATAACCACTCCCTTTAAAAGAATTCCATAATAATTGAAATGCATCTACTTTTGCCCAACTTGCAATCGAATTTATTAGTGTTGATGAACTTCCTAAGCCCCAATTTCTTGGAAAAGTAAGTTCAGTTTTTACAATACATCCATTTTCTGATGTTAGAAAACTTGGATTTAACCTTTTTGCTTCCTTCAAAATCTCTAGCAAGGTTTCTGCAATAACTTCTCCATTCCCCTCTTTCTCGGAGTTAAATGTGCAACTTACTAAACGCATTTTTTGTAAGTTAAAAACAGCTTCAAACCAGCATGCACCAGTGTTCGAATAACTTTCCCAAATCAATTGCTTTTCTTTAATTTTTTGAACCTTTAGATCCTGTCCAAATTTTGTTGGAACCGCCAAAGACTTTGCACCGTCCAATACAAGATATTCTCCTGTTAATAATAGCTTTCCGTTAGAATAATAATTCATTAGACTAAACCAAATTGTTTAAAATGATGGGTAAAATGTTTTACTTGAAATTTCTTCCAATACTCAACATCTAAAGCACCAAAAAACGGATGAATGACGGTTCTATTTTTATCTTCACTAAAAATAAGTACAAATTTTTCTAATTGATGTATCAAGTCATCAATTGATTCTTCTATTGAATCAAATTTCAAATTACTGGGTTCTTCAGATAAAAAAGGAGGTTTAAAACCTTTATGCAATTCGTTTTCTGTATCTAAGAAAGGTTTTCTACGAACAGATTTATCATCAGAAACGAAAATATCTAGTTTCCAATTTCCATTGGCTATTTGAGTAACCGCACTTAAGTGTTCTATCATTTGCTGACTATTCATCTTTCCAAAAAGAGGAGTATCTTCTGGTTTTAGAGTTGTAAGTATATTGCGAACCTCATCAAAATTTAAAAAATCTACCCAATCTACTGTTGGTTTTCTTAACGCATTAAATTTACTAACAACAGCTGAATGGGAAACTGTCCTTGAATCAAAATAAGAGGTTATTGCTGTTTTTTCTGCATCAGTAGCCCCTAATTGATTTAAGATATTTTGCAAGTGCATTTTCATATGTCCATGCTGAATTCCTTTGGTTGTTAGTGCTCTTAAGGCCGCAAAATTTTGTGCCAAACCAGCAGCAGCCATAATTTGCATTAATGAATTTGCAGAAGGTTTTTGTAATAATTGTAAAGATAATTTTGCCATTGGATGCAATGCTGTTAATCCGCCAACAGTTCCTAAAGCAAGCGGAAGTTCTATCCAAAACTTAAAAATTCCGTCTTTAATTTCACAATGAGATAAACTTCTATATTGTCCTGAACGAGAAGCATATGAATGTGCGCCAGCCTCTACTGCTCTAAAATCGTTACCAGTAGCCAATACAACAGCATCAATTCCATTCATAATGCCTTTGTTGTGGGTAACTGCTCTGTAGGGTTCTATCTCTGCAATTTTTACTGCTTGATAAAATTTCTCTGCAAATTTTTGGGGGTTTTCTCCACCTAATTCTTCAATTTTACAACTTACTTCTGCCCTTACCAAACATTCTGGAACATAGTTAGAAAGAATGCTCATTATAATCTCTATCGCATCGTTTCTAAACTGATTTGCAATTGCTTCTAAGCAAGAATTAATGAAATTTGCACCCATGGAATCTTTCGTTTCAAACCTAACATGCAATTGATAGTACTGATCCAATTTATCAGTTTTATCAATCAATTCAATAGCTATAATTCCACCACCACGTTTTTCCATATTTTTAGTAATGGAGGCAGTTGCAGCGAATAATTCACTTTTATTTTGATTGAAATATATTTCTAATTCTTCTTTAGTTCCAGCAAACATAAAATGAACTTGCCCAATTTTGGTAGTTCCAATAACAGTTGTTTTAAAACCACCTCTTGTACTCCAAAACTTCGCTACCAAAGAAGCTGCAGCAACTACAGAACTTTCTTCAATAACCATAGGAATTACATATGCTCTGTTGTTAATTACAAAATTTGGCGCAATACCATAAGGCATGTAAAAATTAGAAATAGTATTTTCTATAAAGTCGTCATGAAGCAACTGTAAATCCTTATCATTATTCCAATATTGTTTAATAATAGTAATGATTTCAGAATTGTTATTAAAGTAATTTTCTACCAACCATTCAATTTTTTCTTCTTTGGTTAGCTTTGAAAAACCTGATATTTTTTTACTCATTTATCTTTCTATAAAGGATAGAGAACAAATATAATTTAATCCTGTAAAACAATTAAGTATAATTAAGATTTCTCATTTTTTCATTCATTTTTTGCTGATTTTTACGTAAACTTGGCAAACATTTACTAAATACTACATCTATAATGAGAAAAAGAATCTTTTTAGCAACTATTTTATTGTTGGTTACTTGTAAATATTTTTCACAAACAGCTTCAGAAGATTCATCCAGAACAAAAGAAATTACTTTATCTAAAATATGGAACGGAACTTTTTCGACAAAAAGAATGAACTCTTTAAATTCTATGAATGGTAATTTTTACTCTCTCTTAAATTATGACCGAAAAACAAGGGCTATAACAGTTGACAAATACAGTTATAAAACCCTAGAAAAAATTGAAACCATTGTTAATAGTGCTAATTTAGAAGGCTTAGAAAACTTTTCTTCCTATCAATTTAACAATGATGAAACCAAATTAATTCTCGGAACTAATTTTGAGAAAATTTATAGACGTTCTTTTAAAGGTACTTTTTATGCATATGATATTGCTTCAAAAAAATTGAGTTTAATTGGTAAAGGAATCCAAGAACCTGTTTTCTCTCCAGACAATAAAAAAATTGCATACGCAAAAGACAACAATCTTTTCATTAAGAGTCTAACTTCAAACTTAGTGACGCAAATAACCTACGACGGTAAAAAAAATAGTGTTATTAATGGAATCACTGACTGGGTGTATGAAGAAGAATTTGGGTTTGTAAGAGCTTTTGAATGGAGTAAAAATAGTAACTATTTGGCTTATTTACGTTTTAACGAAACCAACGTTCCAACCTTTTCTATGGATTTGGTAGGAACAGACAAATATCCAACACAGCAAGTTTTTAAGTATCCTAAGGCAGGTGAAAAAAATGCAATAGTAACTTTGCAGATGTATCAAATTGACTCAAAAAAGACCCAAAGAATAGCTTTAGGAGATTATGAATACATCCCACGAATTAAATGGTCTAACGACGCCAATACGTTAGTAGTAACCACCCTAAATCGCCATCAGAACAACCTCAAACTCCACAAAGTAAACCCTTTAACAAATAGTACAAAATTACTTCTAGAAGAAACTGACAAAGCCTATATTGATATTACAGACAACCTTACTTTTTTAAATGATAATAGCTTTATTTGGACCAGTGAGAAAGACGGTTTCAACCATATATACCATTATAATTTTAAAGGAGATCTCATTCAACAAATTACTAAAGGAAACTGGGATGTAACCAATTATTATGGGTATAACAAAGACAAAAAAACAATTTACTACCAATCTGTAGAAAATGGCTCTACCAACAGAGGGGTCTACTCTATTGGTTTAGATGGGGCACATAAAAAATTGCTAACTCTTAAAGAAGGGCAAAATAGTGCTGCATTTAGCAACAACTTCAACTATTTTATCAATACATTTTCAAGTTCAGAAATACCACCCATTTATTCTTTATATTCTGGAGATGGAAACATGCTAAAAGTAATTAAAGATAATGCTGCTTTAAAACAGGAGCTATCTACTTACAAAATGAGTCCCAAAGAATTTTCTACCATCAACATTCATGGAAATGATTTGAATATGTGGATGATAAAACCGTTAGATTTTGATACAAATAAAAAGTATCCAATGTTGTTATTTCAATATTCTGGTCCAGGATCTCAACAAGTAGGAAACAAATGGAATGGAGCCAATGATTATTGGCACAATATGTTAGCACAACAAGGAATGATTGTTGTTTGCGTAGACGGACGCGGAACTGGATATAAAGGAAGTGAGTTTAAAAAATCTACTTATTTAAACCTGGTAAAATATGAAACAGAAGATCAAATAGCTGCTGCAAAAAAATTAGCAGAACGTTCTTATATCGATGAAAATAATATTGGTATTTGGGGCTGGTCTTTTGGAGGGCATATGAGCACAAATTCACTTTTAAAAGGAAGTGATATTTTTACAACTGCAATTGCAGTGGCTCCGGTTACCTCTTGGCGTTTTTATGACACTGTGTATACAGAACGTTTTTTAAGAACTCCGCAAGAAAACCCTGAGGGTTATGATGATAATTCACCCATCAATTATGCCCATAAACTCAAAGGAAATTACCTCTTAGTGCATGGAACTGGAGACGACAATGTGCATGTTCAAAATTCGTATAGAATGATCAATGCACTTATTACTGCCAACAAACAATTTGATATGTTTATTGTGCCAGATAGAACCCATGGAATTTATAAAGGTGAGAACACACGCCTAAATTTGTACACAAAAATGACCAATTTTATACAAGAGAATTTAATAAATGTATCAAAATAATTAATTAAAAATTTAAGAATAAACTTATGTCAGATTCAGCTATTACTAAAGACGAAACACAAATGTTCGGTCATCCAAAAGGATTATTTTATTTATTTTTTGCAGAACTATGGGAACGATTTAGTTTCTATGGAATGAGAGCATTACTAATGCTCTATATGGTCAATGAAATATTTAAAGCGCTAGCAGAAAAAGATGCCGCCTCTGCTGCAGTTTATGCATCCTATGGTTCGTTAGTATACGCATCTACAGTGATTGGAGGTAGAGTATCTGATAAAATATTAGGCATGCGTAGCTCTATTTTTTTAGGAGGTATTTTAATGTCTTTAGGACATTTTGTTTTAGCTATTGAAAATGATATAGCTTTCTTTTTAGCTCTTGCTTTTATTGTAGTTGGTAACGGATTCTTTAAACCAAATATTTCAACTTTTGTAGGTTCTTTGTATAAAGACGGTGATCGGAGAAAAGACTCTGGATTTACCATTTTTTATATGGGAATTAATATTGGTGCATTTGCTTCTCCTCTTATTTGTGGATGGTTAGGAGAAACTTATGGATGGCATTGGGGGTTTGGTTTGGCTGGAATTGGAATGTTAACCGGATTAATTTTCTTCTGGAGTGGAATTAAAAATAATGTTTTTGGAGACAGAGGATTGCCTCCGAATCAAGAAATTTATGAGAAAAAAATTGCAGGAATCCCTCAAAAGATATTTGTACCTATTGTAGCATTTTTAGCTGCACCAGTCATCGCTTATTTACTTTCTCAATACAAAGCAATTGGTGGTGGCGAAACCTTTTTAGGTGATAAAAATATTGTTAATATATTATTTGTTGCTATTGGTATTGCTGTTTTGGTTAACATGGCAATTATCATTACTAAATCTAAGCCTGACGAAAGAAAAAAATTGATTATGGCTGTTTTAATTACTTTTTTCATGACCTTATTTTGGGGCTTTCATGAATTGTCAGGAAGTATTATTACTTTATTTGCCGATAGAAATGTTGATCTAACATGGCTAAATGCGAGTCAAACAAATGCATTAAACCCAGTATTTATTATCATTTTATCAATTCCAGTTTCTCTATTATGGGCTTATTTATCAAAAAGAAATTTAAACCCCAGAACTCCCTACAAATTTGGTTTAGGGTTAGTGTTGGCTGGTGCAAGTTTTTATGTTTTAGGGCTGAGTGGAGCTAGCGCGAACGAAAATGGTTTGGTGCCCATGGCTTATTTAATTATAATGTATTTTATTCTTTCTATTGGAGAATTGTTTATGTCTCCGGTAGGTTTATCAAAAATTACAGACCTTTCTCCTAAACGCATAGTTGCCTTTATGATGGGAGTTTGGTTTCTTTCTTCTGCATTTGCTTTTCAAATTGTAGGTTTTATCTCTAAACAACTTTCTGTTGAAAGTACAGATGTTAATGTGGGTGGAATGGAGACTTTAAGTATCTATACAGATGGGTTTAACCTAATAGGTTTATACTCTTTAGGTGCAGGTGCAATTGTTTTATTATTTTCTCCATTAATGAAGAAATTATTAGGAAAAGTCCATTAAAATAACACCTATTAAAAAACCTCATAAATATTTATGAGGTTTTATGTTTCCATACAATTCTAAATATTATTTTTATGAGTACAACATTGAAAACTAATGAATTTAGCCTATTAAATCATAAACCCGCATTGTTTGTTTTGTTCTTCACAGAAATGTGGGAACGTTTCTCTTATTACGGAATGCGTGCAATTTTCGTTTTATTCTTAACTGATTCTTTTGCCAATGGAGGTTGGGAATGGTCTAGAGAGAGAGCATTGGGCCTACTAGCAATCTACACAAGTTCTGTTTATATAACCCCTTTAATTGGTGGAATTCTTGCAGATAAATTATTAGGATATCAAAAAGCGGTAGCTTTAGGTGCTTTAGTTATGACTTTGGGTCATAGTTTTCTGTCTTTAGAGACAGAAACAACTCTCTATGTTGGTATTGCATGTTTAATTATTGGAAATGGATTATTCAAACCAAACGTAACTTCAATGGTAAGTGGTCTGTATGATAAGTACCCCGAAAGAAAAGATGGCGCTTTTACTATTTTTTATATGGGTGTAAATGCTGGTGGGTTTCTAGGAGTGCTTCTCTGTGGTTTTTTAGCTAATAACTTAAGTTATTCTTGGGGATTTGGATTGGCTGGAATCTTTATGCTTTTGGGAACTTTACAGTTTTGGTTTGGGAGAGAAATTTTTGAAAATATAGGATCAACTCCAACAAAAAAAGCAAATCTATCTGATACTTCAGATGCAAATGCTGAAACAACCGAAGGTAAAGTTTCTAATAATATTCAAAGAGATAGATATATTGTTGTCGCTATTTTAGCCTTTTTTACAGTTTTCTTTTGGTGGGCATTTGAACAAGCAAGCGGATCTATGAATATATTTGCAAGAGATTATACGCAAAGAGCTTTAACAGGCAATGCGGCATTTACCTTTAAAATAGTAGATGTTTTAGTTTCTACAGTTCCTCTATTAATTATTTCTTGGGTTCTGGTTAAATTATTTAGGCAAACAATTTCTAAAATTAAACTATCAAACATTGTTTTAGGAATTAGTTTTTTGAGTATTTGGGGATTTGTAATCTGGAAACTTTCCATTATTTTTTCTACTCAATCTGCAGAGATAGAAGCTTCATGGTTTTTAATTTTAAACTCGCTTTTTATCATTTTTTTAGCACCTTTATTTTCTAAATGGTGGGAAAGTAAATTCAATCCTTCAGCTGCTGTAAAATTCGGAATTGGTATGATTCTATTGGGTATTGGATTTGGAGCATTGGCTTATGGGTCAAGCACAATACCTCAAGGAGCAAAAACGGCCTCTGTTAGCCTGATATGGCTAGTTTTAGCTTATTTATTTCACACAATGGGAGAACTATGTGTTTCGCCTGTAGGTTTGTCTTATGTGTCTAAATTAGTGCCTGCAAAAAAAATTGGAACCATGTTTGGGATTTGGTATTTGGTAAATGCGGTTGGAAACTATTTGGCAGCAAAAACAGGAAGTTATATAGACCCTATTGTTGAGGAGTATTCGATGTCATTTTTCTTTTTAATTTTCACTATTATTCCTGTTGCAGTTGGTCTTATATTTTTTATTTTAAATCCAATAATTAAAAAATTAATGCACGGAATTAGATAATACTATCAAATAATTAGAAAAGTAATATTTCTAAGCTCTTTTAATTTTTTGTAAATTTAGCATTCAATCTCCAACCATGCAGATATGAGAACCCTTATTTTACTTTTTACAATTTTAGCTTTTAGTGCAATCTCTAATGCCCAAGAAAAAATTAATTGGTTATCCTTTGAAGAGGCCATTGCTTTGAATAAAGAAAACCCCAAACCTATTTTAATAGATATTTATACGGATTGGTGTGGATATTGTAAAAAAATGGACAGAGAGACCTATGCAAACAACATAATTATTGAGTATGTAAACAAACATTTTTATGCCATAAAAATGGATGGTGAAGGCAAAAAAGATATCAGGTTTAAAAATCACACGTTTAAGTTCAAACAAGAAGGAAGAACAAAATATCATGAATTATCAGCAACTTTAATGAATGGGAAACTGGCATATCCAACAACTATATTTCTAAATGAAAAAGAAGAAGTTTTACAAAACATTCCTGGGTATCTTTCCACAAATCGTTTTGAAAAAATATTAGCTTTCTTCTCTAATGAGAACTATAAAACTAAAAATTGGGAAGAGTTTGAAAAGAATTTTCAAAGCAAAATAAAAAGTTAATGCGTTAAAATAAAAGCTCCTTTTTCTCCTGAATAATGAAAAGGAACATACTGCTTAGCACATATAATTTCCCATCTTTCTATATCACTTGTATAGTTTGTTCCGTCTGCAATTATTTGAATAGGATCTAACTCTTTTATAACTCTTATTAAATTAACTTTTGGTGAATATTGGAGCACTATAATTGGTTTCTCGATTCCTTTGATTTTATAGACCCCAAGACTATCGATAATTAAAATTTGTTTATTTTTAAAATTGATAAGATTATTAAATTTAGTTTGATGAAACTTCGTAATATTTTCTTTTGCTATGTAGGGTTTTAAACTATAATCATCCTTAAAGTTAAGAGTATCTAAATCATGTTGTAAAAACAAGTTCTTTCCAATTCTTTCTGCGATAATTGATTTTCTACTTTTATGAAAAATAATGAATTCTTTTTGATTATTATTCTCTATAATTTCATACAATAAAACACCTTGTGTTGAAAAAATAGCTAACAAAAAATATAGCAATTTTTTTGCTTTTTTATTGATTAAAAATTGAATTCCTAAAAAAGTAAATACATACATAGAAATCATCAGTAGAAAAGATATGGAAATTTCTTTGAACAAAAATTGTTCTTGATTAGAAATCCAACTTACAAAACTATTTATTAAAGAAATTATGAATCCATAAGCATCAGCAAAAAACTGTGGAAGCAAATTTAAAAGAGCTAAAAAAAACAATAAAACTCCGCCAATTAAAATATACATTAAGCATGGAATTATAACCAAGTTTGAAAGTAAAAATAGACTTGGAAACTGATGGAAATAGTATACACTTAAGGCCATAATACCTACTTGGGCAGCAATTGAAACTGTAAATAACTGCCAGAAAAAATCAAACAGTTTAAATCTTGGTTTCCAAGCAGCATAGAGTTTTGGTTGTATCCAAAGAATCCCAAAAACTGCTAAAAAACTTAATTGAAAACCTACATCAAACAAGAACAATGGTTTTATAATTAACATAAAAAACATGGCAGAAATTAATGAAAAAGTAACCACATGTTTCCTTTGAAAAGATTGACCAATTACTACAAATGTAAACATGGTTACTGCTCTGACTACAGAAGCAGATAAACCTGCAATAAAAGCGAAGCACCACAAGAATATAAGAATTAAAATAGCCTTTAAAAATTTTCCATTGTTAAGCCTATCTATGGGTTGAAAAAGAAAAGAGAGAATTAATAAAATAACACCAACATGCAACCCAGAAACTGCCAATATATGAATGGCTCCTGCTTTTTGATAATCGGTACTTAATTCTTTAGAAATGTCTTGTCTCTGTCCTAAAAGTAATGCGTTTATAACACCCAACTCATCTTTTTTAAAATTGTATCTTACTAATGATTTTTGAATCTTATTTCTGCATTTAGCTGCTAAACCTTTTAATGACAAATTCCCAAAACCAAGGCTTCTGTAATGATCTCTATCTAGAGATAACTGTTGATGAATTCCTCGTTTTACTAAATAAGATCTATAATCAAATTGATGTGGATTTAAGGGCGAAATCAAGTCTTTAAAACTAGCTTTAGAATTGATAATTTCATCAACAGCTAACTTATGTATTGCACTGTCTTTTCTTATCTTTACCAAGACACTTCCTCTTGTACTTTTGTTATTTATTTTAATAACTTCAACTTCATACTTATCATTATAATACCCAGGCTTTAAAACTCTAGTGACTTTAAAAGTACCCCAAGAGTTCTCTGCTACATAGTTTTTGTAATAATTTTTGTAGTTTCTATCGTTATTAAAATAGACCGAAGAAACACCCACAAAAAAAAAGACGATAAGAGATAAAATAGTTGTAACAACTCTTTTTTTGAAAATTGCCAATACCAATAAAATTGTTGCCAATAAAATGAATAAAAAGGTAAAGCCATATTGCCAAAATTGCCAGTAAAACTGAATTACAATTCCCGCAATTAAAAATACGGTAAAGTGTAGCGGTAAAAATTCCAGTATTTTTTTCATAGCACCCTAAAGTTACTAAAAAAAAAATAGAAGGAACGGCTTATAAAACTTTTGTTGCTTTTACAAAAGCATTTTTCCAGTACTTTTGTGAGAGTGAAGAAATAATTACACCTCTGGAAGAGGTTGAATGAATAAACTTTATTTGCTTATTTTTAACTGAAACTATTAAACCAACATGGTTTATTCTGTTGCTACTTTTATTTGTTCTAAAAAATAATAGATCTCCTTTCCTAGCCTTACTTAAAGAAATTTTCTTTCCTTGTTTTGCCATATTTCTAGAAACTCTTGGCAATTTTATATTCTCTTTTTGGAAAGAGACAAAAACAATTCCAGAACAATCCATTCCCTTTTTTGTGGTTCCTCCAAATTTGTATTTTGTTCCCTTAAAAGAAATTGCATTGGCTACAATTTTATCTGCTGTAGAAGTTTTTTTCTTTTTTGAGTTCCTTATATTTTTTGACGATGAGCAAGAACTCATCAAAAAAGATAGCAATGAAATGAAAAATAGAATTTTTCTCATGTATTTAATCTTAACTCTTTTATAATTTCTTTTGCTACTTTTTGTGAAGCTCCTTTTCCTCCTAATATTTTCTCTAATTCATAATAATCAGAAAATAATTTATTGCGGTAATTTTCTTCTAAAATATTATTGAGCGCTAAGCTTAAATTTTCCTTATTAAAATCCTTTTGAATCAATTCTTTTACAACTTCTCTGTCCATAATTAAATTCACCAGAGAAATAAATTTTAAAGTAACAATGCGTTTCGCTATTTGATATGAAATTGCGCTTCCTTTATAACAAACCACTTGAGGAACCTTAAACAATGCAGCCTCTAAAGTTGCTGTACCAGAGGCTACCAAAGCAGCATAGGAAACACTTAACAAATCATATGTTTTATTTTTAATAAAACTCACTTTCTTAGTACCAATGATCTGTTGATAAAAAGAAAACTCTTGACTTGGTGCGCCAGCAATAACAAATTGATAATCAGAAAAATCATGAACTAAAGACAACATTACAGACAACATTTTTGTAATTTCTTGTCTTCTACTTCCAGGTAATAATGCAATGATAGGACTATTATTTAAATTGTTTTCTTGTCTAAATTTTTTTTCATCAACTTGTTTTCTTCCTGCAATCCCATCAATTAAGGGATGCCCAACAAACTGAACTTCATACTTGTATTTTCTATAAAACTCTTTTTCAAAAGGAAGAATTACAAACATTTTATCGACATCTCTTTTTATCTCTTTCACCCTGCCAGCTCTACTTGCCCAAACTTGTGGAGAAATATAATAATGTGTTCTAAACCCCTCTTTTTTTGCCCATTTTGCTATGCGTAAATTAAAGCCAGAATTATCTATAAAAATGATCACATCTGGATGGAATTCTGCAATATCTTCCTTACAGAACTTTATAAAACCTAATACTTTAGAAAGGTTTGTTAAAACTTCAACAAAGCCCATAAAAGCTCTTTCTTTATAATGCTTCACTAAAGTACCTCCAGCTTCTTGCATTAAATCTCCACCCCAACAACGGATGTCTGCTTTGGCATCTTCTTTATACAATGCCTTAATTAAATTAGAACCGTGTAAATCTCCTGAAGCCTCACCAGCAATGATGTAATATTTCATACTAGAAAAACTTTAAAATTAATGTAGTTAAAGCCACTAGAATAGTTGCCATTAAAACACCTTTTGCTCTTGAATCCTGATTCTTTTTTAAAAATACAAAGAAAATAAACAAATTAGGTATTGCTGCAAGAGACAAAACTTTACCATACAATTTACCTTCTTTTATCATTTCTAAAGTTTCATAAAATCCAAAGCGTGAAAAATATTCTAAATACAAAAATATTCCTGCAGCGGTCGTAAAAAAAGAAACCACAAGTCCAATTCCAATTTCTTTTTTTAAAGTTCCCAAGAGTTTAATTTTTGAATCATATGATGTGCCGTTAAATCAAACTGAACAGGAACTACAGAAACATATCCGTTTTCTAATGCAAAAATATCTGTATCTTGCCCTTTATCTTTGTTAACAAACTCACCAGAAAGCCAATAATATTCTTTCCCAAAAGGACTTTTCCGCTTATCAAAATTCTCTTTCCAAGCACCATTTGCTTGTCTGCAAATTTTAATTCCTTTTATTTCTTCTGATTTTAAATTAGGAATGTTTACATTTAAAACAATGCCTTCTGGCAAACCATTTAAAAGTGTGTTTAAGGTTATTTTCTTAACAAATTCTTCTGATGGTTTAAAATCTGCATGCCATTTAAAGTCTAATAACGAAAATCCAATTGCAGGAATTCCTTCAATACCAGCTTCTACGGCTGCACTCATGGTTCCAGAATAAATAACATTTACAGATGAATTTGATCCATGATTAATGCCCGAAACACATAAATCTGGTTTTCTATTTAAAATTTCACTTACTCCCATTTTTACGCAATCTGCAGGCGTACCAGAGCAAGTATATTCCAATTGTGGTCCTTCATCAATTGTAATTGGATTACAACGCAATACATTATCTACTGTAATCGCATGTCCCATTCCACTTTGTGGACTGTCTGGCGCTACTACAACAACATCGCCAATTTTATTCATAATTTGTATCAAAGCTCTAATTCCTGGAGCAGTTATTCCATCATCATTTGTAACTAAAATTAAAGGTCTGTCTTGCATTTTTATCGTTTTAAATACAAATGTAATTTATTTTAATTGATTTTCTTTTTAACATTTTCTAAAGAATATCACATCTTAATATTGTGTAATATTGTATGACACAGTTCAACTTAAAGAAACTAACTAAATGTATGTAAAAAAAATGACATTATTTTAGTAATTTAGCAGAGAGAAGACAGTATTAAGGAATAAAAATTATTAGGAAAGATATATGAAGACGAAATTCAAATTAAGTATTTCATTTATGGCAATTGTATTGCTTATGAATAATTTAATCATAAATGCATCAGAAAAAAAAGCGGACCCAAATCCTCAAAAAGATAAAATTTTAATTTACGTATTAAAAAATATTTTAACTCGTGGTCATTTTGTTGTTAAAGATATGAATGACGATTTTTCTGAATTAGTTTATAATGGCTTTATAGAGGGTTTAGACCCAAATAAACGATACTTTACACAAGAAGACTTAAAGGAATTTTCAAAATTTAAATATCAGATAGACAATCAATTATTAAATGATGATGTTTCTTTTTACAATCTTGTCTATGGTCGTTTTCTTGATAAAATAAAAAATGCAAAACTATATTATGCAGACCTGCTTGCACAACCCTTTAAGTTCAAAAAAAATGAAACCATAGACATTGATTATGATAAAGTTCCATTTGCAAAAAATGAAAATGAGCTCATTGATTATTGGCGTAAGCAATTGAAATTAAACACACTAAGTAGAATTCAAGAAAAAACTCAAATACAAGAAGAAAAGGCTAAAAAAGATAAGGATTTCAAATTAAAATCATTCAAAACATTTGAAAAAGAAGCACGTGAAGAGGTCCTAAAAAACATGAATGAGTTGTATTTACGATTAGAAGAACTAGAACATGAAGATTGGTTTTCTACTTTTTTAAACAGTATTGTTGGTGCCTTTGATCCTCATACAACCTATATGTCTCCTCGAATTAAAGAGCGTTTTGACCAAGATATTTCTGGAAAATTGGAAGGAATTGGAGCGAGGTTGCAAAAGGAAGGTATTAACATTCACGTTTTTGAATTAGTTCCTGGTGGCCCAGCTTCAAAGCAAGGAGAATTAGAAGCTGGAGACATTATTTTACAAGTTGCACAAGCAGATGGTGAACCTTTGGATATTGTTGGAATGCGTTTAGATGATGCCATCAAATTTATCAAAGGGAAAAAAGGAACAGAAGTTCGCTTAACTGTAAAGAAAAAATTAGACGGTTCTACCAAGGTAATCTCTATCATAAGAGATGTTGTTCAACTGGATGAAACTTTTGTAAAATCTAGTATTGTTGAAAAGAACGGAAAAAAATATGGCATTATAGATTTGCCAAAATTCTACATTGATTTTTCTGATAATTCCTACAGAGATTCCGCAAAAGATATGGAAAAAGAAATTGAACGATTAAAAAAAGACGGAGTTGCTGGTTTAATGATTGATCTTAGAAACAATGGTGGTGGATCTTTAGACACTGCAATTAAAATTTCTGGATTATTTATAAATGAGGGTCCTATTGTACAAGTAAAATATAGAGGTGAGAAACCAGTGGTAAAAAATGATGTAGATCCAAAAACTCAATGGGACGGAGCCTTGGTTGTTTTGGTCAATGAATTTTCTGCTTCTGCTTCAGAAATTTTTGCTGCAGCCATGCAAGATTATCGAAGAGCAGTAATTGTTGGAGGAAATCAAACCTATGGAAAAGGAACTGTACAAAATGTTTTGCCCATCAATCGATTTTACCCTAAATATGAAGAAGATTTAGGTTCCTTAAAAATGACCATTCAAAAATTCTATAGAGTTAATGGTGGTTCTACTCAAATAGAAGGTGTTTACTCTGATATTGCAATGCCAAGCAGATATAGCTATATGAAATTTGGAGAACGCGATTTAGAAGGTGCTTTAATTTGGGATAAAGTTCCACAAGCAAATTACACCCAAACAAATTCTTATGAAAATTTTACTGATGTGGTTTACAATAGTAAAGAAAGAATTGCTTCAGATACTAAATTTCAACTAGTTAATGAATATGCAAAATGGCTAAAAGAAAATCAAGACGATTCTTCTTATTCCCTTAATTACAAAGCTTTTGCCAAAGAAAATGATGCACAAGAAAAAGAGTCCGAAAATTTTAAATCAGTATTTAAATATGATTCTAAATTAAAATTTGTATCCCCGTCATATGAGCTAGCATTGTTAAAAAAAGACTCAACACTTGCCGACAAAAGAATTGCATGGCACAAAAGTTTATCAAAAGATATGTATGTTTCTGAAGCTTTAAATATTTTAAGTGAACTAAAATTAAAAAATCAGAACAAAATTGTAAAGAATTAAAAAGACACAAATTTTATACTATTAAATCTGAAATATTTGCTTAATATCAGGTTTTTTAATTTTGCTAAATGAATTTTAAAGTAATCTTTGCCACAAAATGGTCTGATTTTGACCCCAATAGACACATGCGTCATACCGCATATAATGAATATGCTGCAGAAGTAAGAATTCGTTATTTTTCTGAACAAAATTTTTCGATAGAAGAATTTACAAAACACAGTATTGGTCCGATTTTATTTACTGAAGAAACTTCTTTTAAAAAAGAAATTCATTTGGGAGAAAACATTTCTGTTAATATGAAATTATCTGGGCTTTCCTCTGATAACGAACGTTGGAAAATTGAACACGAAGTATTTAACGAAGCAGGAAAGTTATCTGCAATAATAAAAGTTTATGGTGCTTGGATAGATTTAGAAAAGAGAAAATTAACGGTTCCACCAAAAGAGGCAAAACATTTATTTGACACTATTCAAAGAACAGAAGATTATAAGGAAATACCAATAAAAAAGAAAAGCTAGAGAACTCTTTTATGTGAATGAATTCATAAAGCTATTAAGCAGAATCACAAAAATACTCAGTCATAACAATTCTTATCAGTCCCATTTAATAATTTTTTTTGTTTTTAAAACATGCCCATTTTTATTTTTAAGAACAAAAAAGTAAGTACCATTCTCAAATTTAGAAAGGTTTATGGGTAAAGAAGTTATATCTGTCTCATTAAGAAGTACCCTACCCTGAATATTATAGAGATATCCGAAGAGCTGGTTGGTTGTTTTATTTTTTATATACAGATAGTTTTTACTTGGATTGGGATATATCTCTATTTGATTTTTTAATTCAATTTGGTTTCCTTTTGAGAGAATATCTGCATCCTCAATGATAGCGTCAAAATCATCTAAAAAATAGATTCCTTCAAACTTACCCAACATCACCTGAACCTGAATTGAAGAGGTATTCTGTTCAATGGTATATTGAAATTCAAAGGGTTCTGATGGATATTGATTGCTAAGAATAAAGGCTTCTGATGGAATAAAAAAATCATCTCCATCTATAACTGCTTTGACTCTTATTTTAAATGACTGTCCAGTTGTAGCCAATGATTTGGCAAACACCTGAATCCTTACTTTTTTCCCTGAAATGTCTTGGGTATAGTTCACATTTCGCAAAAGTACTCTATTGTAATCCTCTGCATTGATAACTTCAATTCTCGCCCCTGACAAACCATTTCTAGCTTCAGAAAGTGCGTCTTCGTATTGAGCGGAAGCGGTATTGGAAACATTAAAGCTCCAAGCCTCGGAAAGACCGCATTCAAACCCGGGGTTTATAATAATGATATTCTCTGAAGATCCATAACAAAGGGGCCATGTTCCAGAGCTTAGCAAAGCATTGCGAACGTCCTCTACCCATGTTCCTGCAATTGAATTATTTGTAGAAGAATTATCAGTTCTTAAATGTATGGATTTGGTGGACTTGTTTCCAGCATCCCAGACAGAAAAAGAAAACCCCCTGTTAATTGCTTGCTCAGAAATATATCTATGAAATTCCACTCTATCTGCATTTATAGGACCACCGAAAGTACCATAAACACCAGTATTATAATTCAATCCATTTTCATTATCGGCTCCAAACTCGCCGAGTGTAACTGGAATATTTTTTGAATCTGACCAACTTTTTACAGCCTCAAAATGTTCATCAACAATACCCTTATCTGATTGAGATCCCCAATTAAAATCATTATATGTCTCTGTAGATGAACTTGTAAAACTAAATGGTTGATAATAATGAAAGGAAGCAATTAAATAACTATCATAGGCAATCACTGCATCGCTAATCTGAAGCGGAGCCTGGTAAGAGTTCTCACCTCCACCAGTAATGATGATATTTCTAGTGAGGTTATTTTCACCAGTAGATCTAATAGCATCTATTATTAAAGTATTTAAAGTATCCAATTCAGTGGCATTCATTTCAAAATAAGGTTCATTAACAACCTCAAATAATAAATCTTCTGAATAATTTTTAAACCGATTTGCAATGGCCAACCAAATGGCTTTAAACTTCTCTATATCTGCAGTTCTTTTGGCAGATGTTGGATCTGTAAATGCAGAATTTGAACTTGAAAAAGTATTTAAAAACTCTGATTTTAATTGCGCGCCATGAATATCAATAATGGTTACCAAACCTAAATTCAAACTCCAGTTCACAACTTGTTCTATTCTATCTAGATAGTCTTCATCAACAATATAATCTGAAATGGAGCCATTATAGCTCGCTGAAGTATTTGCTTCTCCAGAATATACTGAAGTAGTACCTTGAGTTCTGTCTCCATAAAAATCCATTGGAATTCTAACATTCTTAAATCCCGCATTTTTAACATCTATAAAGTATTGTTCAAAGAGTACGGGTGCCCAATTACCCTCTATTGGTGCGCTTAAAACATTTCCAATATTGATTCCTCTTCCCATTTTTTTTACCATGTCAAAAGAAGAAATTTGTCCATGAAATGAAACTGAACAGAATACCAATAGAAAAATAAACAAAAGATGTTTCATATACTCCAACATAAAAAATTACTTCTTAGGCCATTTAATCCAGATATAAATCCCTTAGATTTATGGAGAATTTTCTTATTTCTGCTGTTTTTTCTGCCATTCTCTATGTAACTTGTTAATAGAATTGACCTCTTTTTTCGTAAATTTTTTTAAAAGATTCTTAGTGGTTTCGGCAAAAGAGGCTTTATAAACCAGTTGCTTTTCTTTCTTAGAGAGGTTTTTCCCTCGAATTCTCTTTCTATTTGAATCGTACTTTTCTATGAGTATTGAATATATATCATTTTTTTGGGTGGCGTTAAAATTCATTTCTGTAGCAATAAATTCTGAGGCCGATTTAGCTCTCTTTTCAAGATATGCAGGTTTTTTTTGAGCGAGGCTAGAAATAGTTACACTCAGAAAAAAAAGTAGTATTGCTTTTTTTATCATTTTTAATTATTTTTTTATTTAAAAAACAAACGGGTCTTGTCTGTACATTTAGAGATTTGTTTTGAAATTCAATGAAGTAATTGCTATTGTTTAATAAATCTTTTTGTTGAGCTAGTACCATTATCTTGCAAAATTTTGAGAATATAAATTCCCGATTTTAATTGAGAGATATCAAGTGTATTAGAAAATCCACTTTGAATTATACAGATTTGCCCAAGAGTATTAATTACTTTTATTCCTTTTACCAAAGTAGGCGCATTGATGGTAATATTATTATTTCCTGGATTTGGAAATACAGTAATATTTGCATCGTCTTTAAAGAGTACACTTTCTATGCCAAGACTAGTTCCTGTAATGGTACTTATGATATTATCAATAGTTACTTTGACCCCAGCATCTCCATCTCTGGCAGACATTCCTAACTCTATATTGTCATAGGTTTCTGTATCATAACAATTAGATCCCTCAACAGGAGAGGCCTGATCTGCACAAACATTAGATATGGCTCTGGTAACAGAATAGGTTGCGTAGGTATCTGTTGCTGTTTGTGGAGCTCCATAAGTCACTCGATCTCCTGATCCTCCAACAATATTCATTTTCCATCTGGGAGCAACTTTTACTAAAGTTGTTGCATCTGAAGATTTCATGTCCCAAGTTACCGTTAAAGTTTCAATATTTCCAATAGCAGCTGGTGCCATAGACCACCTGTAATTGTTAAATAATGTAGGAGGGTTTGAAGGAATATTAGCATTGTAGGTAAATTCTGCTGCTTGTGTACCAGAATTAGTGTCCGTTGAAACCGCTACTGTACACCCTGTTCCAACAAGAGACCATCCTCCAAGAGAGCCGTCAATATCATCAAAATTTGGGTTTTTAACAAAACCGTTATAGGATGGTTCCGCAGCTTCTTTTATGGTGATTGCATCAAAGACAATAGATTCTCCAGCAGCGGGGTCTCCTGTTACTCTCACCCCCAAATTGGTAATATTTCCGTTGTTGGCACCTGGTGTTGAAGGGATAGCAACCACTATGGTGTGGAATGCTCCATCAGCTGGTACCTCAAAATTGGTTTTGGTTGCTGTACTCCCTACAGTTCCACCAGTGACATAACTTAACAATTGAAAACCTGTTAGGGTTGTATTATTCTGAATTACGAATTCTAGAAAATCATAACTGGTATCCTGTATATTTAACTCAGGAGAGAGAGTACCTCCATAATTGCTAATATTGGTTCCTACAACGAGTGTTCCATTAGATTGAGTAACCTCAGTTGTTGCTGAGGCAATTTTAACCCAACCTTCTGTATCTGTATCAAAATTATAAACAATGTCTTGAGCATTGGTAAAAAAACTTACCATGCAAAAAATAAAAAGGGAATAGTAGTTGTGTTTCATAATAATATTTTTAAAAGAATAAGTAATCAATTTGTGTTTTTTTGGTTTAAAGTTTAATTTTTAAAAAATATTCGTTCAGTATTTGTTCTATTCTTTATCTAAAATTAGCAAAACGTCTTTTGTATACACAGAGTCGTTTATTTTGTTTATAGAGTATTTTAAAAATTGGTTCCAGGGTCTGTACCTGGCCCTACGGCACTTGATGCTTGGGCTTTCTGAGGATTTAATATCATATAAGTTCCAAGAGCTGTTAAAGCCGCATATTTGCCATACGTTCCTATTTTTTTAATGGCCTCTTTACGAGTCATCTCTTCAACCTTATCCGGAGTGTTTTTTTGCTGTTTTTTCATGATGTTTCGTCTTTTAAATTCTCGTTTTTATTCTAAAATAATTTTCTTGTTTACTCTGCCAGCATCTGTTTGTAGCTGAACTATATACACCCCTTGGGCTAATTTGGGCAGAGAAATATCATTAACACCTGTAGATGAAAAAGAGGTACTCATCATTTGTTTGCCAAGTATGTTAAACAGGCCAAGCTTTGCATTTCCTTGCTGTAAACCAACAATTCTTAGTGTAGAGGCATCTGTCTTATAGATGCTCACATTGTCTAAAACAACCTCTGGCACACTTAAAGCACTTTGTGTAGTATGCAGATAGAACCTCCCAATGCCAT
>Ga0189288_10222_pt1 | contig 38480 bp, 36 predicted proteins | sample UW105minimetaG_FD_130316 | JGI IMG/M metagenome (GOLD analysis project Ga0189288, IMG submission 130316) | Marine microbial communities from the Costa Rica Dome - UW105 mini metaG | ecosystem: Environmental > Aquatic > Marine > Oceanic > Photic zone | place: Costa Rica: the Eastern Pacific...
TTAAATATACATCGTTTTGATGGTGCTTTAATAAAAACATTTGAAGATATTAAATTAATAAATGGTGTTTTAAAATTAAATTTAAAATCATCACTAGACAAAGGTCTGTACTTTTTTACGTTTGAAATAAAAAAAGAAGTAATTACTAAAAAAATAATTATCGAGTAAATAATATTAGCAGTCTCGATTTGATTTTAATCTTATGGAGACTGTTTTTTTTATCAAAACTTAGCTGTAGTTTCAATGAAGTTTGTTTTAAATTAAATCGCTTAGCGATGCAGATTTAAATTAAATGTAAACTTTAGCTGCATTTTTGAACGAGACATTCAAATAGATATGATTAATTTCGATATTCAAGAAAAAAAAAGATTTTCTTTTAAAGTAAAAAACAACATCCATTACACCACACTTTCTGAAATAAATTATATAGAAGGGAAAAGCTACCTAACGACAGTTTATTTTTCAAAAAATAATGAAATTAAACATTGTATCTATTCTAATAATTTGAAGAATTTTGAAAAAAAACTTGTCAATTATGGTTTCCAAAGAATAAATAAAAATATTATTGTTAATCTGTCAAAAATAAAAGTTGTTTGTAGCAAGAATAGAAATATAATCTTAGAATGTGGTAATGTATTTATAGCATCTGTAAGAAGGTTTAAAAAATTTAAAAACCTGTTAGGAAATCCTCTTTGACGTTCTTTAATTTACGTTTATAGTTAAAAATCAAACAGTCATTAGTGAAAATCAAACACCAGTAGGAAAGAAACTGAAACTCTTGACAGCACTATAATAATAGCATAACTTTATAAATGTAAATATTTTAATAACCTAAAAACTAATAATTATGAAAAAAAGTAAAATTATTTTAATGGTAGGAGTTTTGTCATTGACAATACTATCATTCACATCGGAAAACAGCAATAATATTACTCGTTTGGAAAACGGTAATTATGTAATTGAAAATGTCGAATTTTCTCCAGCGGATGAAGCAACTTTAAATGAATTACAAGAAGAAATATCAGCTGCAAATAGAGGAAGAGGTTTTGCCGTAAGACATAAAACCAAGGGTGAACATAAATTTTCGGAATCAACAATCTTTTTTAGAACTGAGGGAGATTTTGCAAATTCTGATGATATACGTAATCGAGTTGATACAATCATGGAAAAATACATGAATTAACTTTCACGATACTTAATCAAAGTCTAATACTCCATATGTTAAAGTTTAATTTAATAAAATACCTTATGCGTTTATAAGAAAACTTATAAGGTATTTTTTATTTCATTATGAAAAAAACGATTTTATTTTTTATTATATTTCATTTACTTATCATATTTATTGTCAATTTAAATGGTACAATAAATAGCTATAAAGTTTTTTACAATGGAGAAGACTACAAACCGAGTAAAATCGACTTAGTGTTAAAAAAAGTTGTTTTTACTCCATTTATTTCGAATTATTCTTCTTATGCTGGTACCGATGCTAGTTACGGTTTTTATGCTCCAAATGTTGCAAGCCAATTTACAATGTCTTTATCCGTAATTGACAGTACAGGATTAGTTATTGCAAATGTTAAACGCCCCAACTTAAAACAGTCAGAAAGTATTATGCGCTTTGATTTATGTTTATCTATGATGCAACAAAAACTTGGATGGGCTAACTCCAACGAAATTTTAAACAATTTCTTTAAAGTTATGATTCATCAAATAGCCATGGATGTAAAAAAAGATTTTCCTTTAGCGAAAACTGTATCTGTTTCTATTTACTTGTATGATTATCCAACAATTGGAGAGTATTTGAACTCAAATAAAGAAAGTTATATTCTTGTAGACCATTATGAGTTTTAACAATTACATTCTTTTATTATGAAATCTAATAAACAATTAGAAGCAAATAGATTTTTATCCTTTTTCTTTCAAAAGGATTATAAAAATAAAACTTTTTTAGATTTTTTTCGAGTATCGGTTGGTTTATTTGCTATTATTCATTTTCTTTCCTGCATACGAGATTTTCAAAAGCTTTTTGGAAAGAACGGTATTATTCCATCTGACATTCAGGAGCTTTGGCTATTAAATTCCAACTATATTATTACTTTACCAAAAATTATAAGCTTTTTTGAAACATTTAAAATACCAGAACACTCAATATTAAACTGTTTCATATTAGCTTATTTGTTGTTTGCTGTGTTTTTGACCACTGGACTTTTCACAAGAGTTTCCGCTTTTTTTTTATTAGTTCTGCAATTGGCTATTATTAAAGGTGCTGGAATATATATGTACGGTGTAGATAATTTTATGACTTCTGCTTTATTTTATCTAACCATTTTTCCTTCAGGATATTCCTTATCACTTGATAATATGATATTTAAGAACAGGAAAGCAATAAATTTGACACCATTTAGACGATTAATCCAATTGCATCTTTGTATGGTTTATTTTTTCTCAGGTATTGGAAAAGCCTTAGGCTTTAATTGGTGGAATGGAGAAGCTGTATGGAAATCTATACATTTACCAATGGCTAACCATTATTTTCGTTTTGATTTTAGTTGGTTGGCAGAAAATCATCTTTTGTTAATATTTTTGGGTTGGTCGATTATTATTATTGAGACACTATATCCTATTTTTATATGGATACCTAAAACAAGAAAACTATGGCTCTGGTTAACTATATCAATGCACTTTGGTATAGCAATCGTATTAAACCTGTATTTCTTTGCCACACTAATGATAATATTAAACTTAACAGCATTTTACTTTACACCAAGTGCAGAAAAAACTAAATAATATCTAAAATAAAGAGTATCTTTCATGATACACAAAATATGGAAAAGTTAAAATTGATACAATTACTTTTGATTCAAAATATCAAGTAATTGCAAAAATAAGCAAACTCTTTTTTCTTTTTTTGAAATGGTTCCCAACGTTCTTATTTCTTTAGAAATTAACTCAAATAAAGCGGTAAACTTAGCATCGATAGAGGGAAACATATACTTGACCCAACACCCATAAATAGCTCCAACCATGATGATGGAAAAAGGCAAACCAAAACTCATCCATTTTAAAAAAGTTATTTCAATTTGATATTGATTTTCTAGCATCCCAATCAAAACAGAGTTTGATGGGGATCCAATAACTTTAGCGATTCCTCCTGCATTTGCAAAAAGAGCAATTCCAAACATAATACTCGGTACAAAATTTTTATCTCTTTTTGTAATTCCATTTTCATCATCGATTTAATAATTTAATGACCACAACTGCAATAGACAACATCACTGCTGTGCTTGCTGTATTGCTAATGCACATGCTCATAAATGCTCTGGCAATCATACATCCCAACACAACCTCATAAGGTCTTGTACCTGAATATCTTATGACAATACACCCCCTTGTTATGTGTGGCTATGTATAACGAAGACTCTCCTGTAAAAAGTAGAGGGACATATTATACAAGTCATTCCTTTTAAACTGCCTCAAAAGTAAGGCTGAGGAAAAATAATTTAGTTTACTATAGGAACTGAGTAGCAACTGCATTTCTTGATGGAGGGAAAGCTTAAAACTATTAAATGGTATCGTTCATTCTCTATCAGATTCTGAGTGTGTATCTCCATTTAGTTTTTGTAATGGTCAAGCAAATTCATGGATAAACAAGCTATATAGTATTTCTAAAAGCGGTTGCCAGTAACAATAAAGTCTAATTTTTACGCTTGTCTTTTCTCAAGCGCTTTTTTTTAATTTTCGAAAACATCTTTTTGTACTCTTCTACATCAATATAGCCTTTCTTTTCAGAGGATATTTTGATGAAATCAAAAGTCAATTTACTTTTTTGTTCTGGAAGTTTTTCGTCTAAAAAAGCGCGTTGTAAAACATCTTCAATTAAATAATCTTCATTTTCTAATTCTGGGTGGTACTCATCTTTTAAAGAGAGTTTAAAGATGTTTGCTGTGGTATTGTACCAAAAGGCTTTCCAACCACTTCTTAAACCCTTTATATTTTCGAAAGTAGTTTTACCTGTTTGACGATGAATTAACTTTATTAAGATTCTACCTTCTGTAGTAGTCATCTTTTTAATTTGATCGGTAAACTCACCCTCTATATACTTTTGAATTCTTCTTGTATACTTTTTGCGTTTACTTCTTTTTTTTATTCTACTTAATCGTGCGTTTAGAGAATCTAACCTTTCTGATGCTAATTTTGCATATGGATAGGTTTTGAAGACTTTTCTACGAAACCAATAGTAGTAGCGTAAATCTTCTTGTGATTTAAATTTGTGTTTTGGTAGGATGGAAAATTCCTCTAACTTGATGGTAAGGGTATCTCCTTTTTTTAATAAAATATAATCGTCTAAAGATTTTGGCATGGAATCTACTTCTCTTTTCTGTGAGAATGAGAAAAAAGAAATGAAAACAATAAAGAAAGAGATTATTTTTTTCAATTTTATTTTTAATACAAATATATTACAAATGATTCAGTGCAAAAAGAAAGCCAAAGTTGTATCGTAATTAAATGTTACATTTTTCTTCTATTATCCTCCGACTGTGTATCAATTAACTTATTGTATGGATCTACTCCTACTTCAGTAGGTTTTTTATCAACTATAATTGAAATTTTATTATTGATTTGAGTAATTTTATGTTTCTTTAAATAGAGTTCTACTTCTCTCTGTACCCCATCAACATCTTCTTCAGAAAAAATACCAATGTCTATATAATCTTCTAATGGAACTGATAAAATTGGTTTTTTCATCTTGTCTGTTTTATAGGTCAGAGTGTCTCCAACTTTTTCACCATAATACTTCTTCCCTTTTTCGTCATTTCTATATTTTGAAACTTCAAACTCTATATCTACTTGAAATTTACCATTTTCTAACTCGGTAGTTTTTGCATCAAGAATTCTATTTCTGTATAATGTAATGGTTTCAAACATGTCTTTAATTACATATTGTAAAGAATCTGGTGTTACTTCTCTTAAATGATTTACAAATTCTATGGAGGTAGCATAGGGTGGCTCTTGAAATTTTACCTTTTTTACAAATTGCTGTATGGCGGCATTCATTTTCTGTTCTCCCACATAGTCACTCAAGGCATATAAGACCATAGATCCTTTTTGATAATGGATATATCCTTGTCCGTCATTATACATTAACGGTTTTTCTCGTTTACGTTCTAAAGTTCTTTGCAATAAGTATCCGTCTAAAGCTTCCTTTAAAAAGGTTCTCATTTTATTTTTTCCTTGAGATTTTTCAATCACTTTTAGAGAAACATATTCTGACATGCTTTCCGATAGTAAGGTTGCTCCCAAAACATCTGCTCCAATTACTTGATGGGCCCACCATTGATGTGCTACTTCATGCGCAGTAACCGCAAAGGGATAATCAACTCCGCTATCATCTTTGTCATCTACATCGGCTATAAAACCAATTCCCTCAGAAAAGGGCATTGTATTTGCGAAGGCTTGTGCAAATGATCCTCCGGTTCTTGGAAACTCAATAATTCTTGCTTGTCTAAATTGATACGGACTAAAGTTTTCTGAATTATAGGTTAAAGAAGCCTTCATTCCCTTCATCATTCTATCTAAATTGAAGGTATGAGGTTTGTGGTAATAAATTTCTAAACTAATACCGTTAAATAGTTCTTTTTTCACTTCATATCGACCAGAATTGAAGGCATAGAAATTTAAAATTTTACTATCCATTTTATAATGAAAGTATCTTCTATCATTTTCTACCCATTCTTTTTGAAGATATCCTGGAGCAATTGCAATTTGATCTTCGGATGTTGAAACTGTAGCTTCAAAATTAATCCAATCTGAATCTTTAGAAATATATGTATCTCCTAAAGCCGTTGAATCTGATGGATGCGCTTTTAAATCATTTTTAGGTAAATCGTACTTTTTACGTGTTTTATCGTCTGTTAATTCTCCTTGGGTAGAATATCCCATAGACGGAAATAATGCAAAATTATTAATAAAAGTTCCATTTTCTCTGACGGGAGATCTTCTTCTATACCTGGTATTTTTATTGCTCTGAACCGTTACGGCTAACTCTAAAGTATCTCCGGGCATAATTTTGTTTTCGAAATGATAAATATCAAAATTATGAATGGTATCCTCAGAAACTAATTTGTTAGGCATATCAAACTCAAAAGTACTTTCTAAAGAATTATGATTCAAGAAAACACTATCTATTGGGCTGTCTGTTTTATTTACCATTTGAATTTTCGCAGAGGCTTCAAATAGTCGCTCCTTTGGGAAAATATCCATCTTGGCATTCACAGCAATGACTCTTGGTTGTTTGTAGTTCTGGTACTTTTTGTATTTCTTCTCCCACTCTACCCTTCTTAATTCCAATTCTTTTGAGGTAGTTCTTTTTCCTTTGACTCCAGTTTCTTGATAAATTGAAAAGCCTAAACTAAAAAAAGCAATTAAAAATACGGACAGGCTAATTGCATAGCCCCCTTTTAGTCTAGATTTAGCAATTGATAATCTTTCTGCAAAAGAGGCAGGAATTCCTCGAACCCAGAATAGTGCAGAGATTACTAATAAAGCCAATCCACAACATATCCAATAAGTTTTATAAACTAAAAATGGCGTTAAAATTCCATATTGATTCATATCAGAATAGCCAAATCCAGGTCCTTGATTGTACTTATAGATAGCCAATTCTACACCCGCTAATGATAAAAAGGGCATTCCAATTGAAATGACCAATAGAACAAACAATCCAAGATAGGGATTCCCAATTAAGGTTTGAATAAAAATAGATAAGAAAGCCCAAACCAAATAACCCAAGATAGTAAGTAAGAACAATTCTTTAAAATAGTGCCCAAATTCAAAGTTATAATAGCCATTGTACATTTGAAAGATTACACCTGCAGCCATAATAACAGTCAATAAAACAACCTGCATTTTTACCAAAGCTATCACTTTAGAAAATAATAAGGTCCAATTTGGAATTGGTGTAGCATCTACTAGATGATGCACTCTTACAATCTTAGCTCTTTGTACCAACATTCCTGCATATAAAAATGTACAAATATTTATAGAGAGCGAAAATACGCCACCAATATTTAGCATTTTCCAAGTTACAGGTAAAGTTGCTGTTCCAAAAATATTTCCTATTTCTGATAAACCGACAACCATTAAAGCCAAACCAACTAAAACTATTGATATAAATGGCCAACTTTTTAGAATGTATTTAAAATCTATATTTGATAATTTCCAAGTAGTCTTTAGATTCTGAATAAGAGAGTAATTATAATTAACTTTTGGTAAGTTAATTTTGGTGATTCCACCAAAATTAGATTTTGTGGCACGTTCAGATTTTTTCTTAGTAAATGAAAACGAAACTGCATTTTGGCTAAAAGTAAAAAACGTATAGACTAAACCAAAAATTAAAGTTGAAACCCCTAACCACAATAAACGGTTGTAGATAATCATTTCTTTTAGTGGTATTTGTAACTCATTTCTTTCTGATGGTGTCCAATATTTGGTATAATATTGAATAGAACCATCTCCAAAAGGATCCAATAAAGCTAGTAAAAACCTTTGCTCTGGATCTTCGAATACGCCAAAAATTATGGCTTGTCCAAATATTAAAATGACTGCTACTACAAAACCCGCTGCAATATTTCTTGAAAAAGTAACAATTGCAAATATAATTGCACCAAACAATAAGATATTTGGTAAAATAAAAACTAAATAGGTTAATAAATAGGTCGTAATATTAAATGGCCCTACAATATCTGGGTTTGTTCCTGGAAAACGAAAGCCAATTATCATACCGAACGCAATACAAAATACCACAAGCGATACTACTACTGCACCACTTAAAAACTTAGCAAATAAATAGTTTTTTTTTGTAAAAGGATAAGAATACAGAATTGTATGCATCTCACTTTTAAAATCCCTATTTATTGTTACACCTATTATGGCTGGGTATAAAAATAATATTAAGGTTGCTAAACCAGCAAAGAAATTTCTAATTTCTGTTGGAGAGTTTACAATTCTTGAAGAACCAGTTGTTGATGTAATTGAGTCAAAAAAACCAGCTGACTGAGCTGCTATAAAAAATGCTAAAATAAAAAAGATAATTGCATAAATATAAAAAGCTGGTTTCTTAAACCAGTATTTTAATTCTTGTTGAAATATTGTTGAAAACATAATAGGAATATGTATTTGTTATTTTGTTTAAAAATATTTTTTGTAAAGTTCAAAGCGCAGAATTTTACCTCATAAATTTTAAACTAATTCTGGTTCGTCTTTTTTTAGCGCAATGAAATACACATCATCTAATTGTGGGGCAACAGGAATAAAATCTTCTGAAGGTTTTTCAGGAGCATGCACTCTTAAGTTTAATGTATTGTCTTGGTTGTAATTAGAGGACAAAATAGTGAATAACTTTTCGTTTTCATCTAAATCATCTCTTTCAATAGTTTTCTGCCAAATGGTACCTTCAATTTCTTTAGTAGCTTCTTGCGGTGTTGTATGTTTTAAAATTTTTCCACCATTCAAAATTGCCATTTCATTACATAACTCCTTAACATCTTCAACAATATGAGTAGAAAAAATAACCGTACAGTTTGTACCCACTTCACGTAAAACATTTAAGAACCGATGTCTTTCTGCAGGATCTAAGCCAGCAGTTGGCTCATCTACAATGATTAATTTAGGGTTGTTTAATAACAATTGTGCAATTCCAAAACGTTGTTTCATTCCGCCAGAATACCCTGCCACATACTTTCTGCGTACATCATATAAATTAGTTATTTCTAAAACTTCTTTTACAATAGCATTTCTCTCTGTTGTATTAGAAATTCCTTTTAAAGTTGCAAAATAATCTAACAAATCTTCCGCAGACATTTTAGGATATACGCCAAAAGATTGAGGCAAATACCCCAACACTTTCCTTAAAGACATTTTATCTTCTAAAACATTAATATCACCAAACATAACTGAACCAGAATCTGGACTTTGCAAGGTAGCAATAGTTCTCATTAAAGAAGATTTTCCAGCACCATTTGGACCTAAGAGGCCAAACATTCCTGTTCCAATTTCTATGCTTAAATCATCTATGGCTTTTACTCCATTTTTATATATTTTGGTTAAATTATTGATTACTAATTTCATCTTGTTGCTTTTTATTTTAATGCTTTTTTTATTTTTATTGACATAGATTTTGTTAAATCTTCTTTTACTTCTTCACTTTTAAAAATAATATTAATAGAATCAAAAGTGTCTAAATTTAATAAATATTGAAGAGTTTCAATTCTAATTTGTTCAGAATATTGATGCCATAAACTATCTGAAATAGCTGTTAAATTATTTTTTTTGAATGTTAAATTTAATCCTTTCTCTTGTGAAGTTCCATTTTTCTTTGTGAAATAAGTTCCTATGGATAATGTTTCAAAATCAAAAGTCTTTTTTAAACTATTTTCGAATCCTTTTTTCCCGATTTTAAAATTTGGTTGTGCATCTGAATTCCCTTTCACTATTGTTGTACAATTCAATAAAAAAGCAATTGCCAGAAAAGCCAACCCAATTCTTAATTTTTTCATATGTGAGGTTTCTTTGTTGATTTAATTACTATAAGTAGAATATTGATATGGTTTGTTACAATATTTAAGAATAAATTTCAAGAATAATAAAAAAATCGTTTTATTTTTACAATTAGCAAAGAAACAAAATATATATAAACTTATTTAGCATGCCAAAAAAATCAATATTAAATAAAAAGTCTCTTACATTTTTAGAAAAATATTTAAACAATGCTGCACCTACTGGTTATGAATGGGAGGGTCAGAAAATTTGGATGGAGTATTTGAAACCTTATGTAGATGAGTTTATTACTGATACCTACGGAACCGCAGTTGGGGTTATCAATCCAAATGCAACATATAAAGTAGTTATAGAAGGTCATGCTGATGAAATATCGTGGTATGTAAATTATATTTCAGATAACGGATTAATTTATGTGATTCGAAATGGAGGTTCAGACCATCAAATTGCACCCAGTAAAATTGTAAATATTCATACCAAAAACGGAATTGTAAAAGGTGTTTTTGGTTGGCCAGCAATTCATACAAGAAACAGAGCCAAAGAAGAGGCACCAAAACCAGATAATATTTTTATAGATACTGGTTGTTCAACAAAAAAAGAAGTTGAAGATTTAGGGGTTCATGTTGGTTGTGTTATTACCTATCCAGATGAATTTCATATCCTAAATGGAGATAAGTTTGTTTGTAGAGCTTTAGACAACAGAATGGGTGGTTTTATGATTGCTGAAGTAGCCCGTTTAATAAAGGAAAACAAAATAGAACTCCCTTTTGGTCTCTATGTAACCAATGCTGTTCAAGAGGAAATTGGCTTACGTGGTGCAGAAATGATTACACATACAATAAAACCAAATGTTGCTATTGTAACGGATGTAACACACGATACAACAACACCCATGATCGAAAAGAAAAAAGCTGGGCATTTAGAAATTGGTAAAGGTCCCGTGGTTGCTTATGCTCCTGCAGTTCAACAAAAATTACGTGATTTAATTACAGAAACTGCGGAAGCTAAAAAAATTCCTTTTCAACGCTCTGCACTTTCTAGAGCTACTGGTACAGATACAGATGCTTTTGCCTATAGTAATGGTGGCGTTGCGTCTGCTTTAATTTCTCTTCCTTTAAGATACATGCATACCACTGTAGAAATGGTGCATAAAAATGATGTAGAAAATGTAATTAAAATGATTTACGAAACACTATTAAATATTAAAGACGGAGAAACGTTCTCTTACTTTGAATAAAATCTTAAAAGCGAAGTAATCTTACTTCGCTTTTTTTAACTTCTTTTTTATGCCTTTACCACACAAAAAACACCTTTTCAGTTTTCCTAAAGAAGTTACCTATTTAAATATTGCGAGCCAATCTCCTGCATTTAAAGAAATGGAAAAAGCTGGAATTGATGCTATTTTAGAGAAAAGTGAGCCACAAAAAATAGTTACAGATTCTTATTTTGAACCCATAAAAAAACTAAAGAAACTATTTGCTAGATTAATGGATGTTGACCAGCACCATAGAATCGCAAATATTCCATCTGTTTCTTATGGAATGGCAACCGTGGCAAAAAATATTACTTTAAAAAAAGATGATGAAATTTTACTGGTTGAAGAACAGTTTCCAAGTAACTATTATGTTTGGGAAAAGCTTGCCAAAAAATATGAAGCAAAAATCATCATTGTAAAACAACCAAAAACTATAATAAATCAGGGCAATATTTGGAATGAAGCCATTCTTAATTCAATTTCTGATGCAACAGCACTGGTTGCAATTGGAAACATTCATTGGGCTAACGGGACTTTATTTGATTTAAAATCCATCAGAAAAAAAACCTCAGAAAATAATGCCTTATTAATTATTGATGGAAGCCAATCTATTGGCGCGTTGCAATTTTCTGTAAAAGAAATAAATCCTGATGCTTTAATTTGTGCAGGTTACAAATGGCTTTTTGGACCTTATGGTTGCGCATTCGGGTATTTTGGAGCTTATTTTGATCATGGACATCCATTAGAAGAAAATTGGTCTAATCGATTGCATAGTGAAAATATGAACAATTTAACCAATTACGAATCTAACTATAAACCCTTTGCAAATCGATATTCCGTTGGCGAACATGCCAGTTTTATTCACGTAAAAATGCAAATTGAAGGGTTGAAACAAATTTTAGAGTGGACTCCAAAAGCAATTCAAGAATATTGTAAAGAAATTACTGTTGATGCGGTAAAAACCCTGAAAGAAAATGATTGTTTTATAATGGAATCTGACCAAAGAGCGCACCATTTATTTGGTGTAAAGCTACATAAAGACATCAATATCAATTTATTAAAAACAAAACTAAAAGAGGAAAACATTTTTATTTCTTTTCGAGGAAACTACATTAGAATTTCCTGTCATCTATTCAATACAAAGGAAGATTTAAAAAAACTAACCAATTGTATTTTATCTTGTTTATAAATGGACGAACTTATTGACATCCTAACACCCGAAGGCACACCAACTGGTAAAACGGCTTTAAAATCTGAGGCGCATAAGAATGGTTGGTTTCATGCAACGGTGCATGTTTGGTTATTTACTTTGGACAAAAAAATACTACTCCAAAAAAGAGCAACTACAAAAAAAGTGTTTCCCGGATTGTGGGATATTTCTGTGGCAGGACATATTGGTGCAGGTGAAGAGATTTTAGCCTCAGCAAAAAGAGAAGTTTTTGAGGAAATTGGCCTAAAGCTTGAAGAAAAAGACCTTATTAAAATTGGTACAAGAATTCATCAAGTTTCACATAAAAACGGTATTCAAGACAATGAATTTCATCATGTATTTATTGCTGAATTAAAAGTACCTGTGGCCTCATTAAAAATTCAACTTGAAGAAGTTGCAGCGATAAAACTCTTTAATTTATCTGTTTTAAAAGATACAAAAAACCTCAAAGACGTTCTGCTTTCAAGGTTTCATAATTATTATTGCTTTGTATATGATAAAGTTATTTCAAATTTAAATAAAGTCAATTAACTTCAGGCAGGTTGCTTATTTTGTGGGTTTTGCAAAAAAGGAATCTGGTAATTTTCCTTGACTTATTAATGGCAAGCTAAATTCTGTTGCCGATTTTACAGGTTCTGTAGGATTTCCATCTTTGTCTTTTTTATACCAAGTAATTGCTTTTGGTAATAAAAAACCTTTTACATTTTCCCAAGAATTATATTTTATCAAATTGGTTTTTGTTGATGGTTTTTTAGAAAAATAGGTTACGGTATATCCTAACCATTCCATTTGATAGGTCTCAGAATTGTAATAAACGAAATAATTATCATCAGGAGAAATTCCTACATTAGATTTGTACGAAATCTTATATCCTGGATAGATAGTACCTTGAAAAGTAATGGGTGGTATTTTTTCGTAAATAATTCCATCATCCGCTAAAACAAAAGGCATTGCATAAAAGTAGAAATACAAATTGTAGTAAAATTTTGGATCTTTCTTGTATATGGTCGTGTCTGAAACCCAAATATTTTCTCCATCAAAGCCTAAAGAATATTTTGGTGAGTTGATGACTGTTTTTCTAGAATGTAAATCTATAGTATGGGCATCTTCACCTAGGTTAAAAGACAGTACATTTTGTTTTCTCCAAGTATCTATGCCTCCATGTTTTTCAAAAACCTTTCCCAATTCTTTTGGAAAATTTTCTTTTTTAACTTCTTCAATTTCTCCTTTTTGGGTTTGTTTTTTACAAGAAACTCCCACTGCAATCATTATAAATAAAAGTATTTTTTTCATAAGTTTAAATATATAAATTTTTATAGAATTTAAAGTTGTCTTTTGTTAATGCTATTTAAAAAAATCTGAAAAAATTTGTTTAGATTTTAGCTTGATAGGTATATAAATCATAATATCTACCTTTTGATGCTATCAACACTTCATGGGTTCCTCTTTCTACAATACTACCTGCTTCAATTACCAAAATTTGATCTGCTTGTTTAATCGTACTCAATCTGTGAGCAATAACAATAGTAGTTCTATCTTTTACCAATTCCGATAAACTTTTCTGAATTAAAGATTCGCTTTCAGTATCTAAGCTAGAAGTTGCTTCGTCCAATATGATGATTTTAGGGTTTGCCAATATTGCTCTTGCAATTGCCAATCTTTGTCGCTGACCTCCAGAGAGTTTCACCCCTCTTTCCCCAATTAAGGTATCTAAGCCCTCATCAAAACGATCTGTAAATTCATTAACATAAGCAGCATTTACTGCATCCTGAAGTTCTTGTTCTGTTGCATTTGGTCTTGGAAATAAAATATTTTCTTTGATGCTTCCTTCAAACAAAAAATCATCTTGCAAAACAACACCTAAATAGTTTCTGTAACTTGATAATTTTACTTTAGACATGTCTTGATTGTCAATAGTAATTGTTCCAGAATTTGGATTTAAAAATGTTGCTGACAAGCCTGCAATTGTAGATTTCCCTGAACCAGAACTCCCCACCAGAGCAGTTACAGAACCAGCAGGGACTTTAAAACTGATGTTATTGAGTACTTCCTTTCCTTCTTCATAAGCAAAAGAAACTCTATCAAAAATAATTTCACCTTCAAGATTTTCTAAATTAATGGTTCTGTCCAGATTATCTTCCTCTGCAGGCATGTTCATCAATTCTTCTGTTCTGTCTAAACCTGCCAAAGCTTCGGTTAACTGACTTCCGATATTGCTCATTTGAACAATGGGAGCAACCATAAATGCTAATAGAAATGTGAATTGAATAAAATCACCAAAAGTCATGGTTCCTTGAATTATAAAATACCCTCCAATTCCCATAACTCCGGTAGTTGCCAAACCTATTAAAAAAGTTGAAGAGCTTGTCATTATAGCTGTTGCAGTCATACTCTTTTTTACATTTTGAAAAATATTGGCTACTCCTTTTTCAAAAACTTTACTTTCTTGTTCTTCCGAATTAAAAGCCTTAATTACACGAATGCCTGCTAACGTTTCTGTTAAACGTCCTTTCACTTCTGCATTAATTTTTCCTCTAGCTCTAAAAATTGGTCGAATGTATTTAAAAGACTTCAAAGCAATATATCCGAAAATTGATAGAGGAACAAAAGTAAACAGTGTCATCCACAGATTCATTTTTATCAGAATAACTAAGGTAATAATTGCAGTAAATGAGCCACCAATTAACTGCACCAAGCCCGTACCTATTAAATTTCTAACACCTTCTACATCTGTCATGATTCTGGATACTAGAGCTCCAGATTTTGTATTGTCGAAAAAACTAATAGGTAATGATAAAACTTTCTTTTGTACCTGAGCTCTTAATTCTGATATCAAGAATTGTGCTTGAATACTCAATACCTTAGTTAACAAAAAAGAGGTTATTGCTTGAATTACAATAGCAGCAATGACAATAGATATTAAGGTATATAATTGTTCATAATCTTTACTTGGCACAACTTCATCCAATAAAACTTTACTCTGCAATGGCAAAACAAAACCAGATAAACTTCGAATAATTATGAGTATTAAACCAAAAAAAATAATTTTTTTTCTTGGCCAAATAATCGTTTTAAAAGCTTGTTTTAGTGTAACTTTTGGTTGGTTCTTATTTTTTTTAAAATTTTTAAAATGTTGCATCAATAATATTTTAAAGTATATATTATGAAATCACATATCACAAAAAAACAACAACAGAGTAACAAAGGTACAAGATACAAAAACCTATTGTACCAATAAAACCATGAGATTTTAAGTATATCAATTAAATATTTAGAATTTATTTGTAAAGTCTATTTTTAATAATACTTTGGACCACCTCTGGATTTAGGAGTGTACTTGTGTCTCCTAAATTATCTATTTCATTGGATGCAATTTTACGTAAAATACGTCTCATAATTTTACCTGATCTTGTTTTAGGTAAGCCTTCTGAAAACTGAATTTTATCTAGTTTTGCAATAGGTCCTATTCTATCGGTAATTAATTGATTAATTTCTTTTCTAAGATTATCATGATTTCTATTTTCTCCTGACTCTTTTAATGTAATATAACCATAAAGAGCGCTTCCTTTGATATCATGCGGAAAACCTACAATGGCACTTTCTGCTACCGCAGGATGTTCATTGATGGCATCTTCAATTGGTGCAGTTCCCAAATTATGTCCAGAAACAATGATAACATCATCTACCCTACCTGTAATTCTATAATACCCAACTTCATCTCGCATCGCGCCATCACCAGTAAAATACATATTCTTATATGCTGAAAAATAGGTCTCTTTATAACGTTCATGATTTCCCCAAATAGTTCTTGCCATACTTGGCCATGGAAATTTTATACTTAATCTACCTTCAACTTGATTTCCTTTTAATTCACTTCCTTTTTCATCCATTAAAACGGGCTGAATTCCAATAAATGGTAAGGTTGCATAGGTAGGTTTTGTTGGCGTTACGTAAGGTATTGGAGTGATCATCATTCCGCCAGTTTCTGTTTGCCACCAAGTATCAATAATCGGACTTTTCTTCTTTCCTATATTATCATTATACCAATGCCATGCTTCTTCATTTATAGGTTCGCCTACAGATCCTAAAACTTTTAAAGTTGATAAGTCATAGGTATCAACCAATGATGTTCCTTGTTTTGCCAATGCTCTAATTGCTGTGGGTGCAGTGTAAAATTGGTTTACTTTATGTTTCTCAACAATTTCCCAAAAGCGTCCAAAATCTGGATAACTTGGAATTCCTTCAAACATAACGGTGGTTGCACCGTTTGCTAACGGACCATAAATAATATAAGAATGCCCTGTAATCCAACCAATATCTGCGGTACACCAATACACATCATTATCTCTGTATTGAAATGCATTTTTAAATGTATACGCTGTATATACCATATAGCCCGCTGTAGTATGAACCATTCCTTTAGGTTTACCTGTAGATCCTGAGGTATAGAGTATAAACAGAGGATCTTCCGCGTCCATAGTTTCTGCCTTGCATTCTTTAGATGCCCTGTCTAATAAGGGCTGTAACCATTTATCACGTCCTTGCTTCATAGAAATATCTGAGTTGATTCTTTTCGCTACCAAAACAGTTTCTACCCCAGCACAATTTTCTAAAGCTTCATCTACTATTCCTTTTAAATCGATTGTTTTTGCACCTCTATAAGAACCATCACTGGTGATAACCATTTTACAATCGGAATCATTAATTCTTGTTGCCAATGCTACCGAGGAAAAACCTGCAAAAACTACTGAATGAATAGCACCTATTCTTGCACAAGCCAGGGTTGCAATTGCCAATTCAGGAATCATAGGCACATAAATACACACCCTATCTCCTTTTGTAACCCCATTTTCTTTTAAAACATTTGCAAATTGATTTACTCTTTCTGATAATTGTTTATAGGTGATATGTTCTGCTGTTTCATTTGGATCATTGGGTTCAAATAAAATTGCCGTTTTATCTGCTCTAGTGGCTAAATGTCTATCAATACAATTTTCTGTAATATTCAATTTTGCTCCTTGAAACCATTTTATTTCAGGTGTAGCAAAATTCCATTCTAAAACTTTATCCCATTTTTTTCTCCAAATAAAATGTTCTTCAGCAATTTCTTCCCAAAAATTTTCTGGTTCTCGAACAGATTTTCTATAAACTTGGTAATATTCTTCTAAATTTTTTATGTGGTAGCTACTCATTATTCTGTGTGTGTTTTAAATACTAAACTATAAAAGTTAGCCGCTTATCTATTATTTTTTCTATTTACAACATCTATTTATCGACCAAAAGCAAAAACTTCTATATTTTATTTTAATGCTCATGTACTTCTTTAACTCCATTAGGAATTCTAATACTTTCTACGATCTCTATAACTTCATTTGGTGGCGCTGGTGTAAACCTTGAAACAAGTATTGAAACCATAAAGTTAACGATCATTGCAACAGTTCCAAACCCCTCTGGTGATATTCCAAACCACCAATCTTCTTTTGAGCCTCCTCCAAACCAATCGAATTTAAATTTCATCATATAAAAAAGCATCAATAAAATACCCACCAGCATTCCTAAAATTGAACCTTCCTTATTCATTCTTTTACTAAATATTCCTAAAACTATTGCTGGAAAAAAAGAGGCTGCTGCCAAACCAAAAGCTAAAGCTACAGTTGCAGCGACAAAATCTGGAGGATGAATACCAAAATAACCAGCAATACAAACTGCAGCCACTGCCGATAGTCTTGCTGTCACTAATTCTCCTTTTTCAGAAATATTAGGATTGATTATTTTCTTAATCAAATCGTGAGAAACTGAAGAAGAAATTACCAATAATAGCCCTGCTGCCGTAGACAAAGCTGCTGCTAATCCACCAGCTGCAACTAGGGCAATTACCCAATTTGGTAATCTTGCAATTTCTGGATTTGCCAATACCATGATATCTTTATCTACTATGAGCTCATTTGTTTGTGTATCCGCTAGGTATTGAACTTTTCCATCATTATTTTTGTCATTAAATTTTATAAGTCCTGTTTTTTCCCAGTTACCAAACCACTCAGGTAATTTTTCATATTCTTTATTGCTTACAGTTTCAATTAAATTAGTTCTTGAAAACACTGCAATTGCTGGAGCCGTAGTATATAATACAGCAATAAACAACAATGCCCAGCCAGCTGATTTACGAGCATCAGCAACTCTTTTCACAGTAAAAAAACGAACAATAACATGGGGTAAACCCGCTGTTCCTAGCATTAATGCTGCTGTTATAAAGAATACATCTAACATAGATTTACTGCCTGATGTATATGCTGCAAAACCTAATTCTTTGTGTAAGCCATCTAATTTGTCTAATAAATAAACGCCATTTTCATCCATCCCTCCAAAACCTAATTGTGGTATTGGATTCCCAGTCATTTGAATAGAAATAAAAATTGCAGGCACCATAAATGCAAAAATCAACACACAATATTGTGCTACTTGGGTATAGGTGATTCCTTTCATACCGCCTAAAACTGCATAAAATAATACAATTATCATCCCAATTATAACTCCTGTATTGATATCCACCTCTAAAAAACGAGAGAATACCAACCCTACTCCGCGCATTTGGCCTGCCACATAGGTAAATGAAACTAAGAGTGCACAGAATACAGCGACACTTCTTGCTGTGTTTGAATAGTATCTGTCACCAATAAAATCTGGCACCGTAAACTTTCCAAACTTTCTTAAATAAGGAGCTAGTAATAATGCTAAAAGAACGTAACCACCTGTCCATCCCATTAAATACACAGAACCATCATACCCATTAAAGGAAACCAAGCCTGCCATTGAAATAAATGAGGCCGCAGACATCCAATCTGCTGCAGTTGCCAACCCATTTGCCAATGGTGAAACTCCACCTCCAGCAACATAAAACTCTTTAGTAGAGGCCGCTCTTGACCAAATGGCAATTCCGATGTATAATGCGAATGAAATTCCTACTAAAATCCATGTCCAAACTTGAATACTCATAAATTTAATTCTATTTTTTGTTAATGACTTTCTTCCTCATCAAAACCAAATTCTTTATCTAATTTGTTCATTAATCTAATGTAAACAAAAATTAAAATGACAAAAACATAAATAGAACCTTGTTGGGCAAACCAAAAACCAAGTTTAAAACCACCAATTCTAATTGTATTTAATTCTTCTACTAGTAAAATTCCAAAAACAAAAGAAACCATCAACCAGATACTTAATAGAACGGCTAGATATTTTAAATTTTTTTTCCAATATTTTTTTTCGGTTTCGAAAGACATTCTTGTAGATTTTATGAATTTTAAGCAATATAAACATTTATTTTGCTATTTTTAATTTTCATACAATACTAGTTAGATACTCCATTGATTTTAGAACTATTTTTTCAATATTGGCATGTCATTTTATTATTCTTTTCAGTTGCAATCTTATATTCTTCTGTTGGTTTTGGAGGTGGATCTAGCTATTTGGCAATTTTAGCGTTAACAGGTATTGCGTTTACACAAATTAGAGCCACTGCATTATTTTGTAATATTGTGGTTGTTTCTGGAAATGTTTGGTTGTTTTATACCCAAAAAGTTTTTCATTGGAAAAAAATAATACCGCTTATTACCTTCAGTATTCCCTTTGCTTTTTTGGGTGGTTTTTTAAAAATAAACCAACTATTCTTTTTTATTCTTCTTGGATGTACCTTATTATTTGCCTCAATAACCATGTGGATTTCTAAACGGATTGTTTCTAAAGAAGAAAACCACAACAATTTAAACTTGACAAAAAATGCAAGTTATGGGGGTATTATTGGCTTTATTTCTGGAATGGTTGGTATTGGTGGCGGAATTTTTCTTGCTCCACTTCTTCATTTAACAAATTGGGATACCCCAAAAAAAATTGCAGCAACTGCTAGCCTTTTTATTCTGGTAAATTCCATTGCTGGTTTGTTAGGGCAATATTCAAATCCTGATTTTGTAGTCGATTGGAATTTAACGTCAATCTTAATAGTTACGGTTTTTATAGGTGGACAAATTGGAAGTAGAATAGGCAATACTATTTTTACTCCTATTCAACTAAAAAAGGCAACCGCTATTTTGATTGCCTTTGTAGGTATTCGAATTTTAATTAAATATATATTCTAATTATTTCTTTGTAGCTTTCATAGCTCTCCCCCCTTGATAAAGAGTTAATGCATGTACTTCACCTTTATCATTTTCATGAAACTCAACACTAGCTTCTACAACTTTTAGGAAGAATTTTGTAGGTGATTCTGCAAACAATTCAAATTTCTGTTGCCCTGTGGCTTGAACAAATAATTGATTTTGACTAGACGTAATTTTTAAATTGAAATCAGTTTGAATTTCAAAAACACCTTCATAGGTTTTTAAAATATCCTCAGCAACTGTAATAACTTCTTTTTCTTTAGGTGCTTTCTTATCTACAAAAACACCTTTTGATTTGTCAATTCTATTTTTAAAAAGTGCTACTTTTTTATTGTCTTTTTCAGAAAAATCGTAGGTGATAAAGCCATCTTCGAAAAAAAATGAATTTGGAGATATAGCATGAATTTTAAATTTTTCCTGACTCCCCTCTCTTTTACTGTATAGTTGATTATCCTTTAAAGTGATGTATCTTATCACATCAGTATCAAATTGATAAGCGCCAACCCATTTCTTTAATTGTTCTGATGATAGTTCTACTAAATTTTCCTTTTTAATTTTTGGTTTATCAATTGCTAAAGCAGTAATTTCTAATGCAGCATTTGTTGGAGATTGGCATCCGCAGTTAGAAAATAAAATCACATAAACATTTTTACTTGGCACAAAAACTCCCATTGATAAATACCCCGGAATTGCACCACCATGCTCAATTGTTGGCTCATTATATAGTTCATTAATGCTCCAACCATACCCATAGTTTATTGTATCTCCATTATTTAAAGTATAGTTTGTAAATGCTTTATTTATGGTAGCTTGTTTTACAAAAACATTGTTGGTAAGTGCTGTTTGCCATTTTAACATATCATCTACAGTAGACATAATTGAACCCGCAGCATACGGCAAGGTTAAACTAATATATTGGGCATTGGTAAACTCCCCCCTATTTTGATACCCAGAAGCTCTATTTTTAATCAGTTTTGAATGACTGCCATAATAAGAAGAATTCATCTTTATTTTATCAAAAATACGTTCTTGAATAAATTTTTGATAGGTCATACCACTGGCTTTTTCAATAATATATCCTAAAATAAAATACCCTGAATTATTGTATTTATATTTTTCACCAGGATTAAAATCCATTGGCTCATTTTTAAAAAAATCAATGAATTTTATTGGAGATTCATCAATCATCATCACCTTTCCAAAACTTTGCATTGAGGTATAGCTTTTAATTCCTGAAGTATGGGTTAGTAAGTGGTGCACGGTAATGTTTTTTCCATTTGTTGGATACTCTGGAATAAACTTGGTAATGTTGTCTTCTAAACTTAGTTTCCCTTCTTCCAATAACATTAAAATGGCAACGGCTGTAAATTGTTTTGTAATAGAACCTACTTCAAAAACATTTTCTGAAGTCATATTTACATCCAATTCTAAATTTGCTTTTCCAAAAGCCTTGCGGTAAATAACTTTTCCGTCTTTAGCAACCAAAGCAGAAACTCCAGTTTCATTGGTTTTAAATTGTTTGCTTAGTATATTATCTATCTTAGATTCTAAACTTTGAGCCGTATTAGAAGTAAAAGACAAAGCGAAAAGAACGCATATAATGGTAGTTTTTAAAAAAGAGTAGGTTTTCATATGAAGGATTAAAATTTGGTTTGTTTTTATATGACGACTTTAAGGTAATTAAGTTACAAACTTATTTAAATTTTAAAAAAAAATACTTCTGTTATAAAAGTGTTCTTTTTTAAGTTTAAAAATTTATTTTAGCAATTCAATTTATGTCAATAAAATTATGTTAGAGATTATTTTTACTTTATGTATGCTCATCTTATTACAAGCCGTTTTAGGATTTGACAATTTATTATACATTTCTTTAGAATCTAAAAAAGCTCCGCTTACAGATCAAAAAAGAGTTCGAAAAGTTGGAATTTTAATTGCTATTATTTTAAGAATTGTCTTACTTTTTGTGTTGGTTACTATTATTGATTTCTTTCAAGAGCCTTTTTCTTTTTTAACAGGAGAAATTAAAGATGTAGTTCAGGTTGCTTTTAACGGCCATAGTATTATTGTTTTATTGGGTGGCGGATTTATTATTTATACAGCCATTAAAGAAATTTGGCATATGATTGGTAGCAGGGATTTATCTCATGGAGTTGATGGAGATAGTACGAAAGGAAAAAAATCTTCTAACGCTGTAATTGCAAGCATTGTGCTAATGAATTTAGTTTTTTCTTTTGACTCTATTCTAGCAGCAATTGGTTTAACAAATGAAATTGAAAACTCTACAACAGCTTTTATTGTAATGGCAATAGCCATTGTAATAAGCGGATTATTAATGTTGTTTTTAGCAGATAGAATTTCTACATTTTTAGCTAAAAACAGAATGTATGAAGTTTTGGGTTTATTTATCCTTTTTATAGTGGGAATTATGCTCGTTACTGAAGGTGGTCATTTAGCACATATTAAACTTTTTGGAAATGAAATTGAACCAATGAGTAAAACTACATTCTATTTTATTTTGGCAATTTTAATAATTGTAGATGTTGTTCAGGGAAGTTATCAAAAAAAATTATTAGCAGAGAAATCTGAACAATAAATTTCTTTAAAGTTGCGGAATACTATCTTGAATTCTTTGAGAGATAATTTGAACTATTCTTCTATTAATTTCCGATGTATGAGCTGTGTAAAAAGCAAATTCGTTCAAAGAAAAATGACCAATAATAAAACCTAAAACTCTATCCTTATGGGTATTATCTGTTTTAAAAATGGAGGAAACTTTATTTCTTTTTTTCTGATCTGATAAAGAAACAAAATCAATTTTTCTTTTTTGAAGATAATTTTTAAAAGATGCTATTAATAAATTATGTTGCATTTTTATAATAGGACGAATCACTTCATTCTGAAATTTTTCAATATCTAAAGTTCCAACCTTTATGAGGTCTAATAAAATTGGTCTTTCTTTTTTAATCATTTAATAATTCATTCAATTCTAATTGATAATCAAATTGCAAATCTTCGTGAAGCGAGGTAATTCCTTTTTTTACAGCTAAAATTTGTCTTTCAAAAGTATTTATTAACCTTGGGCTTTTGTGAATTGATGGTTTAAAATCCTTTAATTTAAGACAGAAATACAAGAGCAATTCTACTTCTGTTTCTTTCTTTTTAGAATATCGAATAAACTTTTTGGTCAAGGTCAAAATTTTTCTTACACTTTTTCTGATATAGAAATAACTCTTTGTATTTATTTGAGCAAACAAATCATCTATCTGCTCTTTTACACTTTCTATATACCCTTCCTCGTTATGAGATTCAAATAATAAATAGGTTAATAATTCTTTGTTTTCTTTTTTAAATTTAGAAAGTTTCAAGCATAATTCCATCAAATCATTTGCAGATCTGTGAGATAATTCGTCTTTTATTTTTTTAACTGTTACAGCTTTCATTTCTAGAGCTTCTGGAGGCAAAAAAGAAACCTCATAGGAAATCTACGAGCTTGTATTCATTTTTAATTTATTGTTATTTAATACTTGGTACTTCTACCATTTCATTAACATCAGCAAGATAATCTACACCATCAACTTTAAATCCGAATAACTTAAAAAACTCTTTACTGTAGCCTTGTAAATCTCCAATTTCTGAGAGGTTTTCTGTAGTTGCTTTTTTCCATAATCTAGAAACTTCAGCTTGAACATCTTCTCTCATTTCCCAATCATCTACTCGAATTCTTCCTTTGGTATCTAAATTTAAATTTCCTCCAAATAAACGTTCACTATACAAACGTTGAATTTGCTCTATACAACCTTCATGAATTCCTTTTTCTTTCATTATTTTATACAATAAAGAAATGTACAATGGAATTACAGGAATAGCCGAGCTAGCCTGAGTTACCAGTGCTTTATTTACAGAAACATAAGCAGTACCTCCTAAGGGATTTAAATCTTCTGAAATAGTAAAAGCAGTTGCTTCTAAATGATCTTTTGCTGCGCCAATTGTTCCATTTCTGTATACCGGTTTTGTTACTTCTGGACCAATATAAGAATAGGCAACCGTTTTAATTCCTTCTGCCAAGACGTTTGCTTCTTGCAAAGCATCCATCCACATTTTCCAGTCTTCTCCACCCATCACAGTTACTGTATTTTCAACATCGTCTCCCTCTGCTGGTTGAATGGTAATTTCTGAAACATTTCCTGTGTGAAAATCTACAGTTTTATTAGAAAACTCCTCTCCAATTGGCTTTAAAACCGATTTGAAACGTTTTCCAGATACTGGGTGTTTTCTCACAGGCGATGCCAAACTATAAATTACCAAATCTACCTGACCCAAATCCTCTTTAATTAACCTGATAACTTGGTCTTTTACTTCATTTGAAAATGCATCTCCATTAATACTTTTTGCATATAAACCTGCTTTTATTGCTTCTTGTTCAAAAGCGGCCGTATTATAAAAACCTGGAGAACCGGGTCTTCCTTCTGTGGATGGTTTATCAAAAAAAACACCAATGGTAGCGGCGTCTGATCCAAATGCACTTGTAATTCTTGATGCCAATCCAAATCCTGTAGAAGACCCCAGTACCAAAACTTTTTTAGCACCTTCAATTTTTCCTTTAGATTTTATATAAGCTATTTGATCTTTAACATTTTGAGCACAACCCGTTGGGTGAGATGTTAAACAAATAAATCCTCTTGTTCTTGGTTCTATAATCATTGTTGTTTGTTTTAATTTGCTAAAAAAGAATTCACATTCTTTTCAATTCTATTTAGTACATTTTCTGTGGAAGCTTTCACAAAAGTTTCACCCGTAATTTTTTCATATAATTCTATGTATCTGTTAGAAATTTCAATAATTTTTTCATCAGACATTACTGGTATTTGTTGACCATCTTTTCCTTGAAAGCCATTTTCTATTAACCATTGACGCACAAACTCTTTTGATAATTGTTTTTGGTTTTCTCCTTTATCTTGTCTTTCTTGGTATCCATCAGCATAAAAATAACGGGAAGAATCTGGGGTATGAATTTCATCAATTAAAACAATTTTACCTTCTTTTGTTTTTCCAAATTCATATTTTGTATCTACTAAAATTAATCCACGAGAAGCAGCTATCTCTGTTCCTCTTTGAAATAAATCTCTTGTATATTTTTCTAAAATACTATAATCCTCTTCAGAAACAATTCCTTTAGAAAGAATTTCTTCACGAGAAATGTCTTCGTCATGGTCTCCATTAGCTGCTTTGGTAGATGGCGTAATGATAGGTATTGGAAATTGGTCGTTTTCTTTTAAACCCTCTGCCATTTTAACGCCACACAATACTCTTTTTCCAGATTTGTATTCTCTTGCTGCATGACCAGACATATAGCCACGAATTACCATTTCTACTTTAAAAGGCTCACATAAATGACCAATTGCCACATTTTCATCTGGATTTGCAACCAACCAATTGGGAACAATATCTGAGGTATCATTCATCATTTTAGTGGCAATCTGATTTAATATTTGTCCTTTAAATGGAATTTGTCTTGGTAAAATTACATCAAAAGCAGAGAGTCTATCTGAAGCAATCATTACTAAAACTTCATCATTGATATTATAAACTTCTCTTACTTTCCCTTTATAAACAGATTTTTGATTGGGAAACTGAAAGTTCGTTTCGTTAATTGTGTTCATTAATTATTGTTGTGTGTTGATTGCAAAAATAAACTAAAGGCTAGTTACCTACAACTAAAAGTTATTCTGTTTCTATACTCTTATAGGCCGTAATAATTTGTTTTACCAGACGATGTCTTACTACATCTTTATCATCTAAATGAACTTGTGCAATACCCTCAATATCTTTTAAGGCCAATAACGATTCTTTTAAACCAGAAATTTGTCTTCTTGGAAGATCTATTTGACCAGGATCTCCATTAATAATAAACTTTGCATGTTTACCCATTCTAGTTAAAAACATTTTCATTTGATTATGGGTAGTATTTTGTGCTTCATCTAAAATAACAAATGCATTGTCTAAGGTTCTTCCTCTCATAAATGCCAAAGGGGCAATTTGAATGACTCCTTTTTCTAAATGAGATGCTAATTTTTCATGAGGTATCATGTCTCTTAAAGCATCATACAAAGGCTGCATATAAGGATCTAGTTTGTCTTTTAAATCTCCTGGAAGAAATCCTAGATTTTCCCCAGATTCTACTGCAGGCCTAGTTAGTATGATTCTTCTAACATCTTTTTCTTTTAGGGCTTTTACAGCCAAAGCAACTGCTGTATAAGTTTTACCTGTTCCCGCAGGGCCAATGGCAAAAAGCATATCATTCTTACTCATCAATGTAACCATTTTACGCTGATTCTCTGTTTGGGGTTTTATCAATTTCCCGTTTACTCCATGAACTAAAACATCTTTTCCTTTTTTTGAAGCAGTAGTTTTTTCTTCATTGCCGTTAGATGTTAAAATACGCTCTATGCTGTTTTCATCTAGCTTATTGTAGCGATTAAAATAGGTTATCAATCTCTCTAAACGAGCTTCAAACTCATCTAAAAGATCTGGTTCTCCATAAATTTTTAATTTAGATCCACGGGCAACAAGTTTAATTTTTGGAAACCATCTTTTTAATTGCTCTATATTACTGTTTTGGGTGCCGAAGAAATCTTTTGGATTGATTTCTGTTAACTCTATAATGCGTTCGTTCAAATGTTTAAATTTACGAGATTGTTAGTATAAATAATTCAAACTAAAAATAGCGATTAAATTTTATAAAATGATTAGATTTGCGTAAAACAGTAAAGAACTTTTACACATTTAATTAACAGCTAATTTTTTTAATGCCTTTCATTACATTAACTACAGATTTTGGAACCAAAGACCACTTTGTTGGAGCTGTTAAAGGAGCAATTTATTCTGAACTCTCTGATGCTAAAATTGTAGATATTACTCATGAAATATCTCCATTTAACATTACTGAAACAGCCTATATTCTTAAAAATTCTTATCAAAGTTTTCCTTCAGGAACAATTCATATTATTGGTGTAGATTCAGAATTAAGTGCCGAAAACAAACATATTGCATTGGAATTAGATGGTCATTTTTTTGTTTGTCCAGATAATGGACTGATCTCAATGATTGCCTCGGAAATAAACCCTACAAAAATTGTAGAGATCAATATTCATGATAGAATTGAGAGTAGTTTTCCTGTGCTAGATGTTTTTGTACAAGTTGCTTGTTTTATTGCCAGAGGAGGAAATTTAGGTGTTATTGGTAAAGAAATTAAGTCCTATAAGAAGATGATTGAAATTCAACCAAAAGTAAATCAAGGTCAAAATCAGATTATTGGTGGCGTAATTTACATAGACAATTACGGGAATGTAATAAGTAACATCAGTAAAAAAATGTTCAGTGAAATTGGAAAAGGAAGAAATTTTAAAATAACAGCAACTCGTTATTCTTTTAATAAAGTAGTGAGCAAATACAATGATATTGTTGGAGTCAATTCAAAAGATATTCGGCAGTTTGATGGCAATAGATTGGCTCTTTTTAATTCTGCTGGGTATTTAGAAATTGCCATCTATAGAAGTAATTTAAAATCGGTTGGTGGTGCATCAACTTTATTAGGTTTAGAATATAGAGATCCAATAATTATTGATTTTCTAAACGATATAAAACCAGAATTCACAACGTTAACATAAGCCATGTTTGTACGAATTGTAAAAATGAGTTTTCACTTGAAACATGTAGATGAGTTTTCTGCAATGTTTCATCAGAAAAAAGAATTTATTAGAGCCTCTAATGGATGTAAATTATTAGAATTATATCAGGATAAAAATAATCCTGAAATTTTCTTTACCTATTCTTATTGGGATGCGGAAGAAGATCTGGAGAATTACAGAAACTCTGAACTTTTTAAAAGTGTTTGGAGTCAAACAAAAAGATATTTTAATGACAAACCGCTGGCTTGGAGTGTAGACAAAAAAGTAAGTTTATTATAATGGGGTTAATGCTGAATGCTTTTCCGGTTTTAGAAACAGAAAGATTCTTATTAAGAGAATTAAGTTTAAACGATACAAAATTTATTTTTAGCTTAAGAACAAGCAAAGAAGTAAATACTTTTATTCAACGAAACACACCAAAAAACCTCTCCGAAACGAGAGCTTTTATAGATATGATTTGTAATCTAGTTGCTGATCATAAAGGTGTTTTTTGGGTAATTCAATCAAAGCAAAATGACGAATTAATGGGAACAATTGGTATCCGTAATTTTGAGGTTGAAGATAATTATGCTGAAATTGGGTATGAATTACATCCAGATTACCACCAAAAAGGGATTATGAGTGAAGCTTTAAAAGAAGTTGTAAATTTTGGATTCAATCACTTACAATTAAATACTATAGAGGCCTATACTCATAAAAATAATATTGCCTCCATTGCGTTGTTAGAGAAACATAATTTTGTTTTGCAGCCCAAAAAGCGAGATGAAAATTTTGAAAACAATAGAATTTTTAAACTTGAAAGTAAAAAATAAATGTTTGCCATTTTAAAAAAAGAATTCAACTCGTTTTTTGCCAGTCCAATCGCCTATTTAGTGATGGGAGTTTTCTTGATAATTAACGGATTATTTCTTTGGATTTTTAAAGACGATTTTAATATTTTAAATGCTGGCTTTGCCGATCTAACTGCTTTTTTTTATTTGGTCCCTTGGATGTTTTTATTTTTAATACCAGCAATTACCATGAAAAGTTTTGCGGATGAATATAACAGCGGTACCATAGAGCTTTTAAAGACAAAACCCCTTTCAGATTGGCAAATTGTATTGGGTAAATTCTTTGCATCGTTGCTTTTAGTTTTGATGGCTCTAATTCCAACATTTACCTATGTATATTCGGTGTATCAGTTAGGAAATCCGGTGGGAAACCTAGATTTTGCTAGCACTACTGGCTCTTATATTGGTTTACTATTTTTAGCCTCTACTTATACAGCAATTGGTTTATTTACGTCTACCTTGTCTAAGAATCAAATTATTGCTTTTATATTAGGGGCTGGCATCACTTTTATAGTATTCTATGGTTTTGATGCCATTGCGAATTCTTTTGGAAATGATTCTTTAAGAATCAAAAAAATGGGAATTAACGAACATTTCAAAAGTATTTCACGAGGAGTTATAGACACAAGAGATATCCTCTATTTTTTAAGTGTCACAATTCTCTTTTTATTCATGACTAAAACACGTTTAGAAAATGAATAAAAAAATTAAAAACACAGTACTTTTAGTTATTGGATTTGTTGTTCTCAACGTCATCAATCAATCCTATTATATTCGCTTCGATTTGACCGAAGATAAGCGCTATACACTTTCTAAAACCTCAGCTACAATTGTTTCTAAAGTTGATAAAAATCTTTTTATAAATGTCTATTTAGAAGGTAATTTCCCATCAGAATTTACAAGATTACAAATAGAGACACGGCAGTTTTTGGAAGAATTATCGGCTAAAAACAACAACATAATAGTCAATTTTGAAAATCCAGACAACCAACGAGAGGCATTGATTAAAAGAGGAATGATGCCAAGTCAACTAACCGTAGAAGAGGATGGTAAATTATCTGAAGCTATAATTTTTCCTTGGGCAGAAGTTGTGTATGGCAAAAAATCTAAAACCGTTTCTTTATTGCCCACTGCTATTGTTTCATCGCAAGAGGAACAATTACAAAAAGCGGTAGAAAATTTGGAATATAGTTTTTCAAATGCCATTCAGATAATCACTCAAAAAAAACAAAAAAAGATTGCAGTACTTACTGGAAATGGAGAGCTGCAAGACCTATATCAATATAGTTTTTTAAGTGAAGTTGCTAAAAAATACCGATTGGCAAAATTTACCTTAGATTCTGTTGCCTTTAATCCACAAAAAACTTTAAAAGACCTCACCTCTTTAGATTTAGCTATTATAGCAAAACCAACGCAAAAATTTACCGAAAAGGAGAAGTTTACCTTAGACCAATTTATTGCCAATGGCGGAAAAACATTGTGGATGTTAGACAATGTGCAAGCAGACCAAGACAGTTTGTTTATGCAAGAAAGAATGTTGGCCTATCCAAGAGATTTAAATCTAACAGATTTATTATTTACCTATGGAATTAGAATTAATACCGCTTTGATAAAAGACCTTTATGCTGCAAAAATTAAGCTGGCAACAGGTAGTATTGGTAAACAAACACAATTTCAGAATTTAGATTGGTTTTATCATCCTTTGGTTGGGGGAAACCCAAATCATACAATTACAAAAAACATCTCTCCCGTTAGATTGCAGTTTGCAAATGATATTGATACGCTAAAAAATAACATTAAAAAAACTCCGTTATTGGTAAGTTCTCCATTGACTCAAAAGGTGGGAACTCCAAGTTTTATTGAGCTGCAATCTATTGCAGAGGAACCACTTGAATCTAACTATAAAAGCGGAAATAAACTTTTCGCAGTTTTGCTAGAAGGCAATTTTAATTCTGCCTATAAAAACCGTATAAAACCTTTTAAAACACCTCTTTTTAAAAAAAATGCACCCCATAATAAAATGATTGTTATTGCAGATGGAGATGTTGGAAAAAATCAAATTCTAAAAGGAAAACCTTTAGAATTAAACAGAGACAAATGGACCAATGAGCAATTTGGAAATAAAGATTTCTTATTGAACGCTGTTGACTACCTGTTGGATGATACAGGCCTGATAAATTTAAGAAATAAAACACTAAAGATCAATATCTTAAATAAACAGAAAGCATTTAAAGAACGTCGTTTCTGGCAACTCTTAAATATTCTTTTACCGCTAATTATAGTGTTCTCTTTTGGACTTATTTTTAAGTATATGAGACAACGAAAATATTCTTAAATTGCTAACAAATCATCATGAATAAAAGTATAGCCTAAATAATCTTGTATTTTTTTAGAGCTTATAATTTTCCATTGATACACTTCATTTTCTTCAAAAACAGGAACTTCAAAATGGGCACTTAATTTTGCTAATGTGTAAAATTCTCTTCTTGTAGGATGATGATTAGCGCAGGCATTAAATGTTTCATTCCAACAATTTTGATGAATAATTGCATGCATAATTTCGATACAATCTTCTTTATGAATCATATTCACAAATCCTTTAGGCTGAGGAATTTTTTTACCGTTTTTAAACCACTTGGAAGGATGTCTTCCCTCTCCAAACAACCCAGCAAGACGAAGTATTGTTGTTTCAAAGAAGCGATTTTTTCTAAATAAATTTTCAATTTCTGATAAGGGTGTTTTTAAAACGGCATCCTCTTCAGTGATTACTTTATTTAAAGAACCATAGACGGAAGTTGAACTTATAAAAATTACTTTCTGAATGCTAGAGTTTTCGATTTGAGAAATCAGGTTTTCAAAACCATCAATATCTTTGGAGCTAATAGCAATAATTAAAATATCAGAATTCAAAAAAAAATCAAACTCTTCAAAGGAAGAAATATCAACAATAAAAGGCTCAATAGCATGAAGTTCTAAACCCTCTAATTTATCTTCAGAAGTTGTAGAACCTTTTACGGAATAGCCCTCTTCTATTAGAGAGATTGCTAAAGATGTTCCCAACCAACCACAACCAAGAATACTAATTCTTTTCATAAATCAACACTAAAAATAAGAATCGTTTTCTAAAAAAAAGAGGATGCATAATTACTGATTTTTTTTAATAAGCCTCACATTTCGAATCATCGCAACAATTTTCATCTTTCACTAATTTACAGGAAACTACCGCCAATAAAGCGCCTAAAATTGGTGCTGTAATATACATCCATAAATGCTGTAATTTACCAGCAACAATTGCGGGTGCAATGGAACGAGCAGGGTTCATAGATGCGTTGGTAATTGGCCCTGCAAACATTGCTTCTAGCAGCACTACAGAACCAATGGCAATACCAGCAACTACTCCAATTTCTTTACTTCCCGTGGATACATTGATAATAACAAGCATTAAGAAAAATGTAAGTAAGAGCTCTAAGACAAAAGCGCGCCAAACATCAACTGTGGGTATTGTTGCTCCTAAATTTTCACTGGTAGGAAATAGAAACCAAAGAATTACACTAGCCAATATTCCTCCTAAAATTTGAGCAATTATATATGTTGGAACCTCTTTCCAAGCAAACTTTTTTGCATAGGCAAACGCAATAGTAACAGCTGGATTAAAATGTGCTCCAGAAATTTCTGCAAAAGCATAAATCATTGCCATAACAATTAATCCCCAAGTAATTGCAATTCCAACATGAGTAACTTGCCCACCTGTAACTTCATTGATTGTCATTGCACCCGTACCGCAAAAAATCATTGAAAATGTTCCAATAAACTCTGATATGTATTTCTTCATCCTTTTCTAAAAATAAGTACAAAGATACATTGCTTTATTTTAAGTTTTTGTTAACATTTGTCATTTTATGAAATCGTAATTTTGAAGGAATTAAAAAAACCTAACAACCAATAATCATGAAAAAAATATTATTAAGTTTATTTGTAGTGGCGGTATCCATCTCTACAAATGCTCAAATTGAAACCCCTGCACCAAGTCCATTTCAAAAAGTTGAACAAAAAGTTGGTCTCACAGACGTTACTTTAGAATACTCTAGACCAAGCATGAGAGGAAGAGTAATATTTGGAGGATTAGAAGATTTTGGAAAAGTTTGGAGAACTGGTGCAAATGCCAGAACAAAAATTACCTTTAGTTCAGACGTAACCATAGATGGAAAATCTTTAAAAAAAGGAACCTATGCTATTTTTACCAAACCAGGTAAAACAAGTTGGGACGTATATTTTTATACCGAATACAAAGGTAATGGAGCACCAAGACAATGGGATGATGCCAAAGTAGCTGCTCAAATAAAAGTAACTCCGAAAACAATGCCAATGGCTTTTGAAACCTTCACAATTTCTTTTGATAACTTGACAAAGAATTCTGCTGTTCTTGGAATCCTTTGGGAAAAAACCTATGTGGGTGTAAAGTTTGAAACTCCTACAGATGCAATGGTTACTAAATCAATTGAAAAAATAATGGGCGGGCCTTCTGCACAAGATCTATTTGCTGCATCTGGATATTATTTAGATGCTGGTAAAGACATTAACAAAGCGCAAATTTGGATAGACAAAGCGGTAGAAATGACCTCAGAAAGACCTCGTTTTTGGTACTTAAGACAACAATCTTTAATTCATGCAAAGGCAGGAAAAACAAAAACTGCGATTGCAGCTGCAAAAGAATCTTTAAAGCATGCTAAAATAGCTAATAACAGTACTTATATAAAAATGAACCAAGCCTCTTTAAAAGAATGGGGGGCAATGTAAATTAGTTCTTTTTAATAAAAATGTTAGATCCCAAGTGTACACTTGGGATTTTTTATGCAAAAAAATATTGTATCCATCGCACTATTTAACGCAGCACAAAACCTCCTAAAATCTTCAACAAAATAGCCCATCTCTTTGAGGAGTATCAATAAAAAAAGTGAAAACTTTAATTTTTTGAGAGCCAGCAGTTTTCTAATTTTTATGAAATGGTGTTCTTATAAAATATTTTAATAAATTTTAGAAATTTTTTGCTAGAGATATCCAATTAGTTTCTGTAATTTTAGCAAAAATTTTAGTACAACTAAATTACCAAATGCTTAAAAACTCCTTTAATTCGGTTTTAACATACTGAAAATAAGCACTTGGCAGCGGTTTTTTTTACATAAACTACTGACCTCCAAACACAACCCCAAACACAACCCCAAACACAACCCCAAAGTGTAGTTTAGAAAATTTACCAAAAATTATCCTTTTGGGTAGTTTAAGCTATAAAAAGTTGTTTACAAAATTTGAAATATTATAAAAAATAAAGGGTGTATTTCTAAGTGCAACGGATATTATTTAAATGAATATACAACCATAGAACTATGAGTTTATACAGTGTTAGTTTTCATTAAAATGAACAGAAAAAAAGTTATGGAGGAATATATTTCCTCAACTATTAAGAAGTACTCAGAAGAAAGAAGAGAGGAAGAGATAACTCAATTAATTCTAGAAAATTTGCCTAATATACATGTATGGGTTAATCTTTCTATTGATATTCAAAAGGAATTTGGTACTGAAAAACTTGAGAGTCATTTGAAAGAGAAAAAGTATGAAGAAATATTAAAATTCAAACTAAGAGACTGCTTTAAAGGGCTTACTAATGAATATTTATCAAAAGCAACAGGTATTATTATATCAAGTGGCAATCCCTTCGAATTAATTGCCTGCCCTTGCTGTGGTTATAAAACTTTAGAAAGAAGGAATAAATTTGAGATTTGTAAAATATGCTGGTGGGAAGATAATGGACAAGACAATTCTAACGCAGATGAGGTATGGGGTGAATCTAACTTTAGAGTGAGCTTAACACAAGCTAGATACTTTTATTTAACTTTTGGTATCTACAATCCAGAACAAATAAATTTGAAGAAAATCCAAGAAGAACCCAATAAATATGCAATTGGTAGAACTTTTGAAATTGAGGGAGAACATATTATTGAAAAAACAGAGAACTGGAGTGGTAAAGTAAAAACGAAACGCTAACAATAAAAACTACCCTTTTGGGTAGTAAAAAAACTACACTCTAGTTTAGTAAAAAGACTACACTCTAGTGTAGTGGAAGTATAAAAGTTTCTATGTAAATTTGAGAATCTATAAAATGATAAGGGGTTTATCTCTTAATTCAATGATAATTATTTAAATAAAAAAACAACTACAGCCAACAATCTGTATAATTAATGGCTATTAATTGCAAGCCCCCAAATTAATTACTTTTTTAAAGGAGTTATTGCTTATCCGAAAATTATAGGACTTTAATACGCCACCAACCATACAGTCAACGTTAGCAAAAATTAAAATGAAATCCAGAATGAAAAGAAACATCGTACTTATTTTATTGGTGTTATTCCCAATAATAACTTTTTCCCAAAATAAAGGTGGCATTATATTAGGATTGAACAACTCATCAATTTCAGAAGGAATTTTAGGACAAGTCTCTATTTCAGGAGAAATGGGGTTTCATATAGGAGGTTTTTATGAATATGAAATAAAAGAAAAAATAAAATTTAGACCTAAATTAACTTTCTCGCAACAAGGAAATAGATATGAATCAGATGTGAATGAACATCTTATGTATGAATCTAACTATATGAACGTTTCTTTGAACTTTAAATTTTATGAATCAATATACTTACTTCTTGGACCCCAATTAGGTGTTTTTCTATCTGGAAATGGACGAAGTAATAACAATAATCTTCTTTTAAAAAGTCAACCTTTTGAGGTTGGAATAAATTTAGGAATAGGAAAAAAGTTGAAAAATCTATTTTTTGAACTTAATTTTTATCAAGGTTTAACGAAAGCCATTGATAAACCTGATTTTAATGGAGAACTTAAAAAAGGAACGAATACTTTAATTCAGTTTAGTCTTGGATATTATTTATTTTAGAGAAATAACTTTGTCTAACACCGGTAACCGTTACAAAATTCCATAAAAAAACAAATATAATCACCCAAAGGTTCCTTTTTAAGGGGCTTTTGTTTTTTTGCCAAAGGATGTATCTAAGAAAATGATAGGTCCTCTAGTTGGATGCTATGAAGCCTAAAAAAGTGTTTTCATAAAAAACTCAAAACCCTCATTGCTTTGGCATCGCTTTTATGATTTTTTAAAAATATGTCTTTAGAAAATTATTGCAAGAGGTCGCTAATTAGTTTCTGTAGATTTAGCAAAAAATTGCAGTGGAACTAAATTACCAAATGCTTAAAAATTCTCAATACGGGTTTTAACATACTGAAAATAAATATTTTGTAGGGAATTTTTTCATAAAAACTTCTGAACCCTACACACAAGCCCAAAGTGTAATTTCGAAACTTTAACAACAAAACTACCCTGGAGGGTAGTAAAAAGACTACACTGTAGTGTAGTAAAAAAACTAGCCTCTAGTGTAGTGGAAGTATAAAAGTTTCTATGTAAATTTGAAAATCTATAAAAAGATAAGAGCTGTCTCTCTAGGTGTAGCGATCCTTGTTTAAAGGATGATATAACTATAGACAATAAAATCTATAGTGATTTGATTGAGATAAAAGAAAACCCTCTATCTCGAGACACAGCAATACATCTATACCCCCCATAGTGTAACTCCTATTTATTACAACCCCAAAGCAATAACCCCACAGTAGTATTTTAACTTGCTTAAAAACAAGCATTTTAGCAATTGACAAGTAGTTTTGTTAACACTCGCATTGGTCTGCAAGTTAAATAATGAACCTGAAACAACTACAAAGCGTATGTGTGATATTTCAATAATGTGGATATACAATTGTTGGTAACCATTTGAGAGAAACATTTTCCGAGAAAATCAACGGTTCAGAAAAAGAAAGCGTCATAGTATGAAATGACCAAAGCCACTCACTTAAAAGAGATTGAACCGAGAGGAGGAAACAAAATGTAACGATTAAATGATTACGAAAAGAGAATGTTTCCCAATCGAGCTTTTAAAAGCTCGTTAATTTTATAAAAACTAAAAAATTATGAAAAAATTATTATTATTATTAGCAATTGTGATTACTTCTTGTAAAACAGACGAAGAATGTATTAACTGTTACTCAACCGAGTATGGTTTAAGTAAAATAAGCATTAATAAAAACGAAGTTTCTTTTAAATATTGGTTAGAATCTGATAATAAATCAAAAGAGGATAATGAATATCTAATTTATATAAGCAGAATAGAACCAGTACTTGCTTATAATATATTATTGAGTTCAATAAATTATAATTTTGACTTTGATAATATCGATTTAGCTTCATTTACATTCTTCACTCAAAAAGATATAAAAAAAATTGACTCTTTAAATTCTAAAGATATTTTAGGGTTTCAATTGTATAGACAAAAAGGTCAAAACTTAATAACTGAAATTTTCAAACTAACAGAAAATGAAGTAGTAAAAATTGACGATTTAACTTCAACTGTTAATTACTTATCAACTAATGATGTCTATGATTGTTCAAAAATTTTTAATTCTAAAAAAATTAGAGCTATTATGGTAATTAACAATCAATTTAAGTTTGAAACTAAAAAAGTAAATGTAAGATTTCCACTAAAATCAAAATTAATAAAATATAAAGAAAAGATACTAAACTACAAATCAAGTAAAATTGAAAATAGAATAAATGCATCTTGCTCTAAACCATGTGTTAGCTACTCAGGAAACTGCGTAACAGTGTACGATGGTGGCTTACCTCCTCAACCTATTGGCTTCACATGCATTAGACCTATTTGCCCATTTAAAGAAATAGTTCTCGAAGAAGGGAAAACCGATAAAGAAATAGATGATGAACTTAGTTTTGCGAGGAATTTTCGTGACACTTTCATGTTAAGCTACTCACTAGGAAGAGATTATGTTCAGTTTTATTATGATTTAAGTGATGCTAGTAGCTTATTTAGTGATGAACAATGGAGGCAATACAAATTAATTAAACCATTACTAATGAATAAAGCGGAACAAATTTTAAATAATGAAAATGAAAACTTGATTTTAATAAATCAAAATGATAAGACACGGATGATAGAATTTGTGAACAGTTTAAAAACTATTGACAATAGTAATTCTTTTCAGAGCATGATTTCTAAAATGCTAAATGATATTAATAAACTTTCAAATAAAAGTATAAAAGAAGTTAAAAAGTTACTTAATTAAAACGGCTACCAACACCCGTAATCATTACAAAATTCCATAAAAAACAAATATAATCATCCAAAAGTTCCTTTCTAAGGGATTTTTGTTTTTTGTCAAGAATGTATCTAAGAAAATAATACCCCCTCTAGTTGGTTGCTATGAAGCCTAAAAAAGCGTTTTCATAAAAAACTCAAAACCCTCTTTGCTTTGGCATCGCTTTTATGATTTTTTAAAAATATGTCTTTAGAAAATTATTGCAAGAGGTCGCTAATTAGTTTCTGTAGATTTAGCAAAAAATTGCAGTAGAACTAAATTACCAAATGCTTAAAAATTCTCAATACGGGTTTTAATATACTGAAAATAAGGGTTTTGTAGGGAATTTTTTCATAAAAACTTCTGAACTCCACATACAAGCTCAAAATGTAATTTCGAAACTTTAACAACAAAACTAAACTTTAGTATAGTAAAAAAACTACACTTTAGTATAGTAAAAAGACTACACTTTAGTGTAGTGGAAGTATAAAAGTTTTTATGTATGTTTGAAAATCTATAAAAAGATTAGAGCTGTCTCTCTAGGTGTTGCGATCCTTGTTTAAAGGATGATACAACTATAGACAA
>Ga0189288_10223_pt1 | contig 38130 bp, 39 predicted proteins | sample UW105minimetaG_FD_130316 | JGI IMG/M metagenome (GOLD analysis project Ga0189288, IMG submission 130316) | Marine microbial communities from the Costa Rica Dome - UW105 mini metaG | ecosystem: Environmental > Aquatic > Marine > Oceanic > Photic zone | place: Costa Rica: the Eastern Pacific...
AAGGCCAATCGACAGGCGACCGCTCCCGATGATGCGTTGGTTCCTGACCGGGCCTACAGCCGCTCAGGCGTTGGCTGTGTGGTGGGTGATTCAACGCCCCATTTACTCAATGTCAGCAATCTGGCGATCGGTCGTCTGCTCTCTGCCTACATCGACAACGATCCAGCGATTGATTTCCGAACGCACCGCAGGATCGGAAGCGACAGTGGCATTGACCTGAGCGACCAGAAGATCAGCACTTTCTTCCGGATGGTTCTGTCGACCACTGCACAGTTCAGTAACAAGTAGTGCCTTGCGCACTCTTTGCAATCACGTCCTGTTTCTTTGAGCTTCACCATGAACAAGACCACACTTCTCAGTCTTGCTGCTGCACTCGCTGCCAGCTCTGTGCTCTGTGAATCCAGTCGTGCGGCTGTGCACAGTCAGCCTGATGCAAGCAATGCTTTGGAGCAACGGATTCAAAAGATTGATCATCAAGCCTGGAGCGACCTAGATCATGAGCCCCCCCAAACGCCACCCTTGGTGGCGCGGGCCTGGGGGAATGGTCGTGGACGTGCCTGGGGCAATGGCCGTGGTCGCGGTTTTGCCAATGGTGGCGGAGGGGGGTTTGGTAATGCGTACCGGGGAGGATTCGCAAACTGGTGAACAGCGCTGACTACGGTCCTATTGGCCTGGTGGTGATCCAGGCCACATCTCTCTGCAATCTTGATTGCAGCTATTGCTACCTGCCTGATCGTCAGAAGCGTCACCAGTTTGATCTCAATCAGATGCCGCTGTTGTTGCAGAGGATTTACGAGAGTCCCTTCTGGGGCCCTCATCTTTCGATTCCCTGGCATGCCGGTGAGCCTCTCACCTTGCCCTGTAGCTATTACGATGAGGCCACGAAATGCCTTGAAAAAGCGACTGCTGAGCTGCAGCAGCAGGGCGTCGTGATTGATCAGCACATTCAGACGAATGCCACCCTGATCAATGATCAATGGGCAGCGTGTATTAAGAGAAATCAGATTGAGGTTGGCGTCAGTATTGATGGCCCTGAGTGCATTCATGACTCCCATCGACGCTTCCGTAACGGCAACGGATCCCATCGACTCACGATGCGTGGAATTCGCACCCTTCAAGATCATGGTATTCCCTTTCACGCTATTGCCGTGCTTACCCATGAAGCGCTAGATCAGCCTGATGAGATGTATGAATTTCTGCGAGATGAAGGCATTCATCACGTCGGCTTTAATGTCGAGGAGCAGGAAGGTGTTCATGCCCATTCCTCCATGCAGGGGTTGAGGCGTGAAAAGCAGTACCGAGAGTTTTTGCGGCGTTTCTGGCGCCGTAATCAACGGGATGGCTTTCCTATCAAGCTGCGGGAGTTTGATCAGGTTTTGGAGATGATCAGCGTTGGGCAACGTCTTCGCCAGAACGAGATGAATCGCCCTTATTCAATTCTCAGTGTGGATGCGGCGGGGAAGTTCTCAACCTTTGACCCGGAGCTGCTCTCGGTTGAAACCGAACGCTATGGCCTGTTCAATCTTGGCAACCTTCGCGATCTTTCACTGGAGGATGCAACGCAAACGGAAGCGTTTCGCCAATTGCAGCAGGATATGAATGCCGGCATGGCTCAGTGCCGGAGCCAATGCGATTACTACGGTTTCTGTGGTGGCGGTACCGGGAGTAATAAGTATTGGGAGCACGGCACGCTCAATGCCAGTGAGACCTGTGCCTGTCGCTTTTCCACCAAGATCCCTGTAGACGTGCTGCTTGAGCAGCTAGAGGAGCAGTCGGCTACGGCCAGCTGACTGCGGATTGGAGCGGTGCAATCCAGCTGGCCTGCCGTGGTCAGGCCAGCTGCCCAGAGCTCTGCCTGGTGGCCTTCTTGCTGGGTTTCGGTGTCGCCAGGGTTGCAATCGCTACGCAATCGCAATCAAAGTCCAAAAGAAGTCCAAAGAGATTGACCAGTGCCCTGTGGGCAGTTTTAGTATTGGTCCTGTCGTTGCTTGTCTGGCGATGGTTGAACCTGTTGTGGCAGTTGCTGATTCCCTCCAGGCTCTTCGGAATGGCACCACAGATGATCAGTGGGATGTCCTGAAGGCCAACCCTTTGGTCAAAGACCTGTTGCGCAAGTGCTCTGATCTTGAGGCGGCGTTGCTGGTGGGCGAGTCCGTTCCGCAGCAGCCTCCCAGCAGCAACCGAATTGCGTTGAAGTCCGTTGTGGATGCTCATCTGCTGCTCGCTGCCTGAGAGCCTTCATCCCAGTCCATTCCCTGATCATTCCAATCGATCGAAGTGTTCGGCCAGGGTGTCGCCGGTGAACTCTGCAACCCAGCCCTCGGTCTGATTGAAGAAACGGATGGCGCAGAAGTTTGGTTCGCTTCCCATGTCAAACCAGTGTTTGGTGCCTGCCGGAACGGCAATCCAGTCGTCAGCTTCACAGAGCAGTTGCAGCACTTCCTCGCCGATGTGAAGGGTGAATAGCCCCCTTCCTTCCACGAACAACCGCACCTCGTCTTCGCTGTGGGTGTGTTCCCGTAGAAACTTCTCACGCAGGCTTGTTTTGTCGGGGTGATCCGGTGTGATCCGGATGGCGTCAACGGTGGGATAGGCACCGGAAGCCTGCACTCTGGCCACCTCATTGGCGTAGGCCTGGAGAATGACCTGCTGGTTGGCTCCGGTTGGCAGATGTTGGTTGCTTGGCCAGCGTTGGAAGTCAATCCCCCTCTCAGCCAGCTCCTGCTGGATCTGGTCTGGATCAGAGGCTTCGAGGAGCGGCGGTGCGGATGGCTGGGCGGCTTGATGGATGCGAAGTGTGCTCATTGCCGCTTCGAGGTCGTTGAGCATTCTGGGGGCAGGGCCGGCGTGACCTAGAACAAGCCCAGTTGCACCCAGGGGTCTGAGCATTACTGCATCCCCCGTTGTTCCCTCAACGTCTCCGCTGGTCCTCATCGGAGTCGGTCCCGGTGCTCCTGATCTGCTCACGCTTCGGGCCCATCGCTGTCTCTGCGCAGCTGAGGTGGTGGCCTATCCAGTGGCACGGCCGGAGGCCGTGGGGATGGCCGCTTCGATTGTGGCTTCGTATCTGCAGCCGAATCAGCGCCATCTACCCCTGGTCTTCCCCATGGTCACAGAGCCTGACGCTCTGCAGGAGGCCTGGCGAGCAGCTGCTTCCGCCCTCGCCAAGGAAGTGAGCCAGGGGCATCGGGTGGTGTTTCTTTGTGAGGGGGATATCTCGTTGTTCGCGACTGGCAGTTACGTGCTGCTGGCGCTTCAGCGCCATCACCCTGACGTGAGCTTGCAAGTGATCCCTGGGATTTCCTCGGTGTCCGCCGCTGCCGCCGCTGGCGCCTGGCCACTGGCCTTGCAACGGGAGGGCTTGCTGATCCGTCCTTGCCCTGAAACACCAGCAGCGATGGAGGCCTTGCTTGATCAGGCTGAGGAGAGTGGCACTGTTCTCGCTCTGATCAAGTTGGGGGTGCGTTGGCAGTGGATCCAGCCGCTGCTTCGGGCTCGGGGGCTGCTCGATCAGACTCTGTTTGCTGAGCGGATCGGTTGGGGTGATCAGCAGGTGGTGCCTGCGGCCGCCGTGCAAGCTGGGTCGCGGCCCTATTTCTCATTGCTGCTGGTCCGTCAAAGCAGCAGTGTCGTCTTGCCATAGGAGGAGATTGTGACCCTGCTTTCCGTGCCCTCGCTGTCTGCCATGCAGTGGCTTGGACTGGTGCATCCAGTGTTGATCATTCTGTTTGTCTACCCCGTGGTGGGAGCCACAATCAGGCTGGGAATCCTGGCGCGGGAGCGGCGTCTCGAGATCAACCCGATTGCTCCAACCGTCCCTGTGGAGCACGCTGATCACGGTCGCTGGGTGACGGCTGTTGTGATCCTTGCGTCCCTGATTGCCATTGCCCATGACGTTGCCGAGGCCTGGATTGAGCGTCCGGTTGCTGATCTTGCTGCCGTGTCGCCTTCCCTGCCACGCCTGATTGCGTTTTTGGCTGCTGAAGCCGGCGTGATTGCAGCATTTGTGGCGTTGTTGCGTTGCCGTCGCACTGCTCTGCGCTTGGGATGGGCGATCAGCACGTGGATCATGTTGTTGCTGCTGGGGTCGCAGCCTGAAGTGCAGCGCGGTGCCGATTGGCCCTGGCAGGCGGCCTTCTGGCAATCGCACTATTGGGGAGGTGTGGTTCTTGCAGGTTTGTTGTTGTTGTCGATGGGTTTGCAAGCGGAGATCGACCGCTGGCCCTCCATTCGTCGCCTGCATGTCGCTCTGAATCTGGTGGTGGCCTTGCTGCTGGCCACCCAGGCGATCAGCGGAACCCGCAATCTGCTCATTTGAGCTGTTGGGGCATCATGCTGCGCTGCAGTGGTCCAGGTGGGGCAGCGGGTCGGATCACCCTGCTGATCAGGATCAGTAGAGCTCTCCATTCCTGTTTGGCCCTTCGGTCTGGCCAGCAATCGGGCCGTCCGTAGAGCCAGTGGATTAGCGCCATGTGTTGGTGCTGCGTCAGCTCTGCCCAGGCCAGGGCCAGCTGCGGTCCCCTGCGGCGGACCAGGGTCACGGGGAGGGCTGCAACGTTGTCGCACCAGATGAGGCGGCTACTGATGACGAACTCCGGTGCAAAACCCGTAAAACTCACCTCCACGCCGGTTTCACTGATGGCGTTGATCCGGCAGGGATGGCGGTGTCCGCCGTCGTCTTCAAGCCATGCCTCACTGCTGAGTTGTTGCCAGGGTGCTGGATTGCTTGCTGGCGGGTCCCAGCAGGCTCGCAGGGCGATCAAGAGGCTGACCAGATTGAGGCTGGCCCAGACCAAGCCGATCGGGCGTCCGCTGAGGGCAATCGGATCAAGCGACGCAGCCGGCAGGAGCAGTCCGCGCAGATTGATCAACGTGAGCAGGGTGAGCAGTACCAGCGGCAGCACCAGCTGGGCACTGCAGCTGCCCCGGTCTCGTCTCTGGTGCTTTGGGGTGACGAGGAATTGATTGCTGGTTCGCCCTCGCAGTAGGCGGCTGCCATGCCTGATCAAGGTGAGACTGAGGGGCACTGTGAGTACCCAGCCAGTCAGTTCGCTGATCAGTGCTCCACGGGAACCGCGGTTCAGCCAACCCACGCTGAGCAGGAGTGTCCCCCAAAGCGGCAGCAGTTGGTCGCGCGCGTTCTGCCAGCTGAGCAGGATTGGCACCACGCCAAGCAGCCCGTAGCTCAGTGGCATCAGCAGAAGCAGCAGGCGCGGCAGGTTGTTGAACCAATGGAGGACCCCCTCTAGGTAGGCCAGTCGTTGGCCTGGGCTGAGATTTGGGCTGCGTAGTGGGCCCTGGGGAAGGGTGAGGCTCTGCAGCGTGCCTTCCGCCCAGCGCTGCCGCTGGCGCACGAAATCGGCCATGGTTTCTGCTGCCAGGCCTGCACTCAATTTCTTTGGGAGATACAGCAACTGCCACCCTTTCGCTCGCAGGGCGATGCCGGTGACGAAATCCTCGGAGATGGCACTCTCCACAAAACCGCCAACGCTCTGGAGGGCTGATCGACGTGCCAGGAACGCGGTGCCGGAACAGACCACAGCACCCCATCCGTCGCGTACCGGTTGAATCGAGCGATAGAAGCTCTCTTCATCCGACAGCAGCCAAGACTCCATGCCCAGGTTGCGCATCACCGGGTCGGCATTCAGAAAGCACTGCGGCGTTTGCAGAAGGCCGACGTCCGGTTGGGCAAGAAAGCCGATGCAACTGCTGAGAAAGTCACTCTGGGGAATGAAATCGGCATCCATCACCGCCACCAGCTCACCCTGGCCATGACTGAGGCCATGGTTGAGGTTTCCGGCTTTGGCATGCAACCGGTCTGGGCGGTGCAGATAGCGGCATCCCAGTCGGGAGGCCAGCTGCTTCACCTCCAAGCGGCCGCTGTCATCCAGCACCCATACGGTGGTGTTGGCATAGCTCTGCTGCGTGCAGCCGATCAGGCTGCGTTCGAGCACCGCGATCGGTTCTCCGCATGTGGGCACATAGAGATCAATCGCAGGCCTCCATCCGCTCATTTGCCATTGCTGATGCAGTGTCTGGATCTGGCCGCGGCGATCAGGAACGCGTTTCCAGGCAAGGCTGATTGAGATCAGGCCGCTGAGCAGTAGCCAGCCTTCCGTGATCAAGAGCACCAGGCTCAGGTTGGTGGAGATCACACTGGTCAGATTGAGGCTGGCACTCACTCGCCAGCTCAGGTAGCGGAGGGTGAGGACGCCAATCAGCACGATCAGGCTGCGACGGCCCCAGAGAGGCGTGAGGGCTTCTGGGCGACGGCTAAGCCAGAGCGGCCAGAGCAGCGTCAGCAGTGCCCACCAACTCATGCCAGCTGGTTGATCTGGGCGTCGAGCAAGGCAAGGGCGTGATCCAGGCTGGGTGCTCGCATCAGGGCATGGCGCAGTTGGGGTGCCCCCGGGAAGCCGTTGCAGGTCCAGCTCATGTGTTTGCGGGCGATCAGCAAGCCGTGGTGGCCTCGATCAGCGACCAGGGCCACGAGTTGTTCACGGGCAAGGTGGAGCCGTGCCTCGGCGCTGGGTGTGGCGGGTACCGATCGTCCAGACAGGACGGCATCGATCTGCCCGACCAACCAGGGCGCTCCCATCGTTCCCCGCCCCACCATCACCCCATCGGCACCCGTGACCTTTAGGCAAAGCAGGGCATCGTCCGGGCTGTTCACATCACCGTTGGCAATCACAGGAATCGTGAGTGCCTTTTTGACGGCTGCAATCGCCTCCCAGTCGGCCTTGCCGCTGAAGCGTTGCTCACGGGTGCGGCCGTGAAGGGTGAGCAGTCGGGCTCCGGCTGCTTCCAATTGCTGGCTCCACAGCACAGCAGCTGAGGCCGTGCCATCGCTGCCACACCAGCCCAGGCGGGTTTTCACAGTGACGGGGATGCTCACGGCCCTTGCCACTGAATCAACGATCCTCGCCGCTAGGTCTGGCTCACGAATCAGGCCACTGCCTCCGCCCTTGCGGGCGATTTTGCGCACGGGGCAGCCCATGTTGATATCAATCAGAAAGGCCCCGGCGGCCTCAGCGCGACGGGCGGCTTCCGCCATGGCTTGGGGGCGATGGTCGAACAGTTGCACTCCGATCGGCCCGGCTTCCTGGGCTAATTCTTCGACTTTGTGCCGTCCGTGGCCTAGTTCCAGGCTGGTGGCATTCACCATTTCGGTGAACAGGAGGGCATCTGGAGCCCAGCGACGCACGAGTTGGCGGAAGATGCGATCGCTCACCCCAGCCAGGGGTGATTGCAAGACCCGGCAGCGCAGTTGTCGCACGCTGGCACCCCCTTTTAAGGCAAGAGGGGTGGCGAAGCGCTCAACCGTTTGTGCCGACATGGCTTCCAGCAGAGGTGGACATTCTCCTTGGCGGTGTTCAGGCCGCTGGACGGTTCGTGCCGATCCTGCCCTGTTCTCGACTGACTTGGGATTCGATGGCGTTCCGCAACCAGGCAGACACGGACCAGCCATCGGTGTCTGCAAGCCGTTCCACCTCCTGAAGCAGATCCACAGGGAGGGGCATCTTGACCGTTTGGATGCTGTGGGGACTCGCAGGTTTGCCTTTGCCGGCGGGGGCATCGACCAGCGGCAACTGCACTTTCAACACTTCCAGACGGGTGCTCCCGACTGTCCCGAGACGGGGGACTTGTCGGAGCGACAGGCGCACCCTCTGTCCGACCCGCAGCTGATCTCGGCTGCGGCGGGGCAGGGGCTCATCCCGACGGTCGCAGATCAGCGGTTGGCTTCGTCGGGAGGTTCGGAGGAAGCTGAAGGTCACCAGGCCGTGTTCGTCCCAGGGCAGAGGGGCTTGCTTGGCCGCGTCCTTGCCCAGAAGCTTGCGCTGGTCTTTGCGCACCTTGGACTGGATGGCGGCAGGTAGAGCAAAGACGAGTCGCTGCAGGGTTGAATCCGGGCTGATGCGGCTGCCTGGCGCCAGGGTTGTATCGATGACATACATCTCTGGACGTTATCGGAGGCGCTGGCGGCCTGTCTGTGTCGTGGAGGCGTGAAACGATAGTGGGTCACGCATGGGTCATCGTGGAGACCTGCTGGCCTCTCAGTCGCTCCCTGCTGCTGCAGATTCTCGAGGATCGCACCACGGATCGTTTCGTGGCCGAACGGGTCTGGGAGCGACTTGGTTATGTCTGCTTGCCTGAGGACGATGGCTCGGCCTGTTGGCAGGCTGGACCGACGACGCCAGAGACATGGCGTCAGGCCTTTCCGAAGGCTCCAGAAGTGATCGCCACCCGACCGGCCTCTGTGGCCCTGACTCGGTCGGTCCCCAAGCCGCTCAAGCAGTTGCTCAAGCAGCAGCTTGGCTTTGAGGGTTACAAAATCGGCGAGCTTTATCCACGTCGCACCCGCAGGGCCACGGTGGTGAACTGGCTATTGGCTTGGCTGGCGGAGCGGCAGGAACCCCTCGCTGAGGAGGGGCTTCTACCGGAACGTTTGGAGCCTCCAGTGGATCCCGTTTGTGGCCACCCTGGAGATTTGCCAGTGCGTTGAGCCTGAGAACCACGCCGGAACGGCGTCAGTTTCAGACCTGAATCAGCACTTCGGTGCCCTTGCGTGTGTTCTCGAACAGCCACCGTGCCTGATGGGTGGGCATGCGAACACATCCATTGCTTCTGGGAACTCCGAAGGCCTGACCAGCGTCTTCCTGCCAGGGGGCGCCGTGCAGGCAAATCATTTCGTTGGCCGTGATGCACATGGCGTAGGGCACACCAGGGGCGACGTAGTTGCGGCCGCGCATGGTCACCGAACGGTATTTCGTACGCACTGATCCGATGCCAGTGGGCGTTGGGGTGCTGGCTTTGCCGGTGCTGACGGGGATGACCCGCACGATCTGATCCTGGTGGTCATACACCGTCAGTTTTTGCTCGGAGAGATCCACCACCATGGAGGCGATCAGTTCGATCATGGAAAGATCCGCTTACGGGGCGGAGGCAACTGTCCGATCCATAGCTGTCTCACTCGCGTCTCGTGCGTCGCAAACGGAAAGGTTTTGCCTTTCGCGCCTCTGTAGGGTCAAAGGACCTATTTCGTGGCATGTCGTGGCGCGTCCGGTCGTTGCCATCATCGGACGCCCAAACGTTGGCAAGTCAACGCTGGTGAATCGTCTCTGCCGCAGCAGGGAAGCCATCGTTCATGACGAGCCTGGGGTGACGCGGGACCGGACCTACCAAGATGGGTATTGGGGTGATCGTGAATTCAAAGTTGTCGACACCGGCGGTTTGGTGTTCGACGACGACAGTGAGTTTTTGCCTGAGATCCGTGAGCAGGCGAACTTGGCCATGGCGGAGGCTTCCGTCGCTCTGGTGATCGTGGATGGGCAGCAAGGGGTGACGGCAGCGGATGAAGCGATTGCCGAATGGCTGCGCACTCAGAAGTGCCCCACCCTGCTGGCGGTGAACAAGTGTGAGTCGCCAGATCAGGGACTGGCGATGGCAGCGGATTTTTGGGGGCTGGGCTTGGGTGAACCCCACCCGATTTCCGCGATCCATGGTGCAGGAACTGGTGATTTGCTTGATCTGGTGCTCACCTTTCTTCCCCCAAAGGATGAGGAAGGCACTGATGATGAGCCGATTCAGATGGCCATTGTTGGGCGTCCCAACGTGGGCAAGTCGAGCTTGCTCAATGCCATTTGCGGTGAGCAGAGGGCGATCGTCAGTCCAATCCGTGGCACGACTCGCGACACGATCGACACCAGCATTGAGCGCCAAGGATTCCCTTGGAAGTTGGTGGACACCGCCGGCATCCGTCGGCGGCGCAGTGTGAGTTACGGCCCTGAGTTTTTTGGGATCAACCGCAGTTTCAAAGCCATCGAGCGCAGTGACGTCTGCGTTCTGGTGATTGATGCTCTTGATGGTGTCACCGAGCAGGATCAGCGCCTGGCGGGTCGGATCGAAGATGAGGGCCGTGCCTGTGTGGTGGTCGTCAATAAATGGGACGCTGTGGAGAAGGACAGCCACACCATGCCCGCGATGGAGAAGGAGCTCCGCTCCAAGCTTTATTTCCTCGATTGGGCTCCCATGCTGTTTACATCGGCCCTCACTGGTCAGAGGGTCGACAGCATCTTTGCCTTGGCGGCCCTGGCGGTGGAGCAGCACCGTCGGCGGGTCAGTACGTCCGTGGTCAATGAAGTTCTCAAGGAAGCGCTCAGCTGGCGCAGTCCACCCACCACCCGCGGCGGCCGTCAGGGTCGGTTGTATTACGGCACCCAGGTGGCCAGCCGACCACCGAGCTTCACCTTGTTCGTGAATGATCCCAAGCTTTTTGGTGATACGTATCGGCGCTATGTGGAGCGTCAGATCCGTGAAGGCCTTGGTTTTGAGGGAACGCCATTGAAGCTGTTTTGGCGTGGGAAGCAGCAACGGGATGCCGAGCGCGATTTGGCACGGCAGCAGAGCCGTTCCAGCTGACCGATGGATTGGTTGCGTCAGATTCCCATCGGTCAGTACGTCGATGCCAACTCGGGCTGGCTGCGCCGTTTGGATCCACGCCTGAAGCTGGGCTGGGTGTTGATGTTCCTGCTCACGCCGGTTCTGGCCGGGCCGCTTTGGCGTGTGTCGTTGCTGCTGTTGCTGTTGCTGATCACCTTCTGCAGTGGTCTGTCGGTGCGGGTCTGGTGGCGCTCGCTTGCCTTGGTGACCGTGTTGGCCCTGTTGGCTGGGGTGCTGGCCACCTTGCTTCCCACCGGTGATGCCCCTGCCCTGCTGCCTTACCGTCCCCAGCAAGAGCTGGCTGTCACGCTGCCCTCCACGCCCGCCTGGGAACTGCTGCGTCTCGGGCCACTGAAATTTGGAGGTTTCAGTTTCGGCCCCCTGGTCGTGAATCGACGTTCTGCCGAGCTCGGCCTCAACAGTTCCACCCTGATCCTCACCGTGGTGCACAGTGTCAACTTGATGCTGCTCACCACGCCCAGTGAGGATTTGGTGTGGGCTCTGAGTTGGCTGCTGTCGCCGTTGGCCGCGTTGGGCTTGCCGGTGGATCGGCTCAGTTTTCAGCTGTTGCTTGCCCTGCGCTTTCTTCCGCTTGTGCAGGAGGAGTTGCAGAATCTGCTGCGCGCGTTGGCCAGTCGGGCGGTGAATCTCAAGCGCCTCGGATGGAAAGCCTCGTTTGGGCTGGTGTTGGCGGTGGGAGAACGTCTGCTCGCCAACATCCTGCTGCGTGCTGAACAGGGTGCTGAGGCCCTGATCGCTCGCGGTGGGCAATGGTTGCCATCCGAGCACTTCCGCCCTGAAAGCCTCTCTGCAGCAGGAGTTAGGCCATTGAACTGGCTGGGGGGCATCCTGCTGATCGTGGTGGTTGGCTTGCGTGGGAGGTACGGTTCCCTCTGAAAATGTTTGCGTTTGCGATCTGTGGGAGCCGAGCGTTATCTCAATCACCCCACTTTCGGCATGCTCTATCGCGTGGCTCCAGCCGGTGAGGGAAGAGATGTCTATGCAACCCTTTATGCCCAGCGCATGTTCTTTCTGGTCACTCTCCAGCCTCGTGGGGCCCAGTTTGAGGTGATTCCATTTCAGGATGCGCGCCATCACGCTGAAATCAATCTCGCTCGCAGCCGTCGCGATGGTCAGGACGAGCATCAGCGTTGGAAAGAGCTGTTTGACCAGACCTTTATCTGATCGGTCGAGGTGGGCCACACGGTGAGTGCAGTGCAGGAAAGGACTGAGCGTTGGCAGGCTCTTCAAGTCGCCCTGCCGAAGGGGGTCAATCTGCTCGCGGTGAGCAAGGGGCATCCGGCGGCTCCGGTGCGCCAGATCGCAGAACTAGGCCAGATTGATTTCGGGGAAAGTCGCGTCCAGGAGGCATTGCCAAAACAGCGTGAATTGGAGGATCTCCAACAATTGCGCTGGCATTTCATCGGTCGCCTCCAGGCCAACAAGGTGAGGCCAGTGGTCCGTGCCTTTGCGGTCATTCATTCCATCGATTCCCTTGCGTTGGCGCGGCGCGTGGCTCGCATTGCCTCTGAGGAGGGGCTGGAGCCGAAGGTGTTCTTGCAGGTGAAGCTTCGGCCTGATCCCGCCAAGGCGGGTTGGGATCCTGCCGAGCTGCAGGAGGCTTTGCCCGAGCTGAAGACGTTGCCAAATCTGCACCTCAGCGGGCTCATGACCATGGCGCCGTTGGATCTGGCCGTTGCTGAGCGGCCTGCTCTCTTCCGAGACTGTCGTTCGCTGGCGGATCGTCTGGGCTTGCAGGAGTGCTCGATGGGGATGAGTGGTGACTGGCCGGCGGCGGCTGAGGCAGGAGCAACCTGGGTGCGCGTGGGTTCCGGGCTGTTCGGTGCCCGTCAATCCCCTCCTAACGCGATGCTTCCCCCAACATGAGTTCGATGAATTGAAATAATTGAAATCGGCTGCAGAGCTTGCTCAGGCCTGGTCGGAGCGCTATCCAGGGTCAAGGTTTTTGCAGTCTCCCGGTGTCGTTGATTTCCCGCCTTCGTGCTGTTGTTGCTGGCGATGATTATCTCGACGGTGACTATGACGATCTCGATTACGACACTGGCGAAGAGCTTGAAGCGGATCATGGTGCCAGCCATGCCGTCGGTGGGGCGTTGGCTCCTCTCGATGCAGGTAACCCTTTCGCCGATGCTGAGCCCTTCTCCAGTGGTGGTTCCAACGTGATCGGCATGCCCGGCATCAGCACCAACGCCGCTGAGGTGACGTTGATGGAGCCGCGCAGTTTTGATGAGATGCCACGGGCAATCCAGGCGCTGCGCGAGCGCAAGACCGTCATCCTCAATCTCACGATGATGGAGCCCGACCAGGCACAGCGGGCCGTTGACTTTGTGGCCGGTGGCACCTTCGCCATCGATGGTCATCAAGAGCGTGTGGGCGAAAGCATCTTCTTGTTTGCCCCAAGCTGTGTCACCGTCACGAATGCCAGTCAGGACGAGGCTTCTTCCCCAACGGTGGTGACCAAGGACGTGGAACAAAGTTCTGCCGAAGCCAGTGTTGCTCCGGCACCGGCTTGGGGTGAAGCCAGCGCTGCGGCACTCTGAGAACATTGATCGGCTGATCAGCGTGACCCTTTCCCTTGGAGTGATTGGCCTGGGCCGGATGGCCCAGGCTTTGTTGTTACCCCTCTTGGAGCAGGGGACCCCGAGCGCTGACGAGGTGATTGCTGTCGTTGGGCAGGCTGCAACAGTGACGCGACTGGCCTCAGAGCTGCCTGCTGAGCTCACCTTGCTTGCCGCCTCTGACCCGCAAGCGCTCTCGGCTTGGAGAGCACCGATGCAATTGCTGGCGATCAAGCCCTATCAGTTGGATCAGGTGGCGGCTGCAGCGCCTCCGGTTCACGATGAATCGTCGCCGCTGCTGATCTCAGTTCTGGCGGGCATCACACTTGAGCGACTTCAGAGTTCCTTCCCTGGGAGGGTTTGTGTGAGGGCTGTGCCCAACACGCCTTCGCTGGTTCGGGCTGGGCTGACGGGATTGGCTTGGGGGCAGGGAGTGACGCAAGCGCAAAAGCTTCAGGTGCAGGCCTTGTTCTCGCCCGTCAGTGAAGTGCTGGAGTTGCCTGAAGAGCGTTTGGATGCATTTCTTGCTCTCACGTCTTCAGGTCCGGCCTATGTGGCCATGATTGCCGAAGCGATGGCGGATGGTGCAGTGGCGGTGGGGATGCCCCGCGATCAGGCCCAGCATTTGGCCCACCGAACCCTCGCAGGCACCGCAGCGTTATTGCATGAGCAGCAGCTTCACCCAGCCCAGCTCAAGGACATGGTGGCTTCCCCAGGAGGCACCACCATGGCCGCAATCCGCAGGTTGGAGGCGGCGGGTTTGCGCTCGGCTCTGATCGAAGCTGTTGTGGCTGCCGCCGAGCACGGTCGCAGCTTGCGCTGATTAGGCGGCCACTGGTGTGACCAGAAGACCTCGGTACAGCTGTTCAAGAGCATCAATATTGCGGTTCAGTGTGTAACGCTCCATCACCCGCTGACGTGCCCGTTGGCCCAATTCAGCGGTGAGTACCGGCTGATCCCGAAGCACAGGCAGCAAGGTGCGCAGCTGGGTGGTGACTCCCTGAGTGCTGAGCACAATGCCGGCCCCGTCGGCCAGAACTTCGCCATCGGCCCCAGCATCGGTCGCCACACAGGCGCACCCGCTCGCCATCGCTTCCAGCAGGGCAAGAGAGAGTCCTTCAACCAGGCTGGGTAAGACAAAGACCTCCGCGGCCTGCATCAGGGCAACCCGGGTCTCAAGATCGGACTCGTAGCCCCACCAGATCACACTGTTGTTGGCATGAGCGTTCTGCAACGTGGAGCGCAGAGGGCCATCGCCCACGATCACCAGCCTGCAACCGGGAGGATTGACCAGTTTCCACGCTTTGAGCAGGGCTTCAACGTTTTTCTCAGTGGAGACTCTGCCCATGTAGAGAAAGATCCGTTCCTTGCCCAGCCTCTCTTCAACCTGGCAGCGGATTGCATCGGTTCTGGGTGCGGCAGGCATGGAGCAGGGGGGGGCCCAGAGCTGCTGATCCACGCCGTTGGGGATCACCGCCAGTCGGTCTTCACTCACCCCGAGCCGCGCCAGCACATCTGCCTGCAGCTCGGAGAACACAATCACGCGGTCATAACGCGCCAGGGCAGGGGCATAGAGCTGATACGTGAGTTGCTGGGTGCCGGCGGTGAGGTTGCGCAGGCCTGCATCAAAGGCTGGGTGGAAGGTTGCAACCAGGGGCACACCCAGTTGCTGGCAGAGCTCCGGTAGGCGGAAATCCAGCGGTGAGAGGGTGAGGCTGGCGTGCACCAGATCGGGGCGCAGTCGTTCGAGCGATTCACGCAGTTCCCGCTGGGCGCGCGGGGATGGAATTGTGTAAACCTGCGATTTGACCAGATACGGCAGGCTCACGTCTGGGTCGTTGGCCAGCAAAGACGTGGTGCTGCTCGCAGGGGAGCCAGGGTTATCGAAATGAATGAAGCTGGTTTGATGTCCGCGTCTTCTGAGGGCTTCGGTCGTGCTCAGCCCGTAGGTGACATTGCCGCAGAACGGTGATTTTTTTCCCAGCCAGGCGATGTGGGCCACCCGCTCTGCCTTTCCCGCTTCTGAACAAGCAAGTTAGCAGCGCTCCCAAGGACGCTCCATCAGCGCGGCGAACATCGCTAACAGGGCCAGTAGCCACAGCACCGGACTCAGGCCGACGCTGCTCACCAGCGTTCCTGCCAGCACTAGGGGCAGGCTCAGGGCAATGTTGATCAGGTTGTTCTGAAGGCCAAACACGCGGCCGCGCTGGGTCTCTGGGGTCTCCTCCTGGATGGTGGTTTGAGCCGGAATGGCTACCAGGGCTGCTCCGACTCCGAGGACTCCGCAGAGGGTGAGAGTGCTGCTCAAAGAGCCCTTGAACTGGCTGAGCAGCACCAATGAGAACGTGATGGTTCCGAGGCCAGCTGCAGTGAGGCGGCGGCGGTTGAAGTGGTGGCCAAGCTGGGCGATCACCACGGCGCCAACGGCCATGCCCAGGCCGCTCATGGCCAGCAGGGTGCCGAAACCGGAGGGGCCGAGGCTCTGAATTAGCCCTGCCAGCTGGAGCGCCAGCACATAGAGGGCGGCCAGCAGGCTGTAAAGAAGCACGAGGTGCACCATGGCGTTGCGCACGGTCGGGATGCGTTTGAGCACCTGTAGGCCCTCGCCAATCTCATGCCAAACGGAACGACCATCGCTGCGGATCGCCTGCTCCCGGTGCCGGATGGCCAGCAGACTGAGGGCAGCCATGCCGTAGCAGAACGGCAGCAGGATGAATTCACCGCCATGGATGCCAATCGTGCTGAACACATGGTTGAGGCCGCGAAGGATCGGCTCACCGAGGGCGAAGCCCACAATCGTGGCGCCCATGCTGGTGGTCTGATAGAGGGAGTTGGCCGCTAGAAGATGCTCGCTGGGTACGAGCAGAGTGATAGCGGCCTGTTCTGCCGGGGCGAAGAACTGGGTGAGGATCGACTCCACGAAGGTCATCAACACCAATCCCCAGTAGCCCCAAGGCAGCCCCAGGATCACCGGACCAGGGATCAGAAAAAGAGGTGTGAACAGCACCATCAGGGCGCGCAGACCGTTGGAGGCCACCATCACCCGCCGTTTTGGCCAGCGGTCCACCCAAACCCCTGCCACGCTGCCGAGCACCATCGCAGGGAGCGTGTTGGCCACGAAGATGCCGGTGGCCAAGAGCGTGATCACCTGCGTGCGCGTACTGATGTCGAATCCGACCTCCGACGCCACATCGGCCAGGACACCGTTCTGCTGGGATGTCAGCAGTAGGTGCTGATCGATCAGAAAGACCATCAGCACGATGTAGAACTTGTCAGCCAGCTGCGAGAAGATCTGGCCGATCCAGAGCTTGCGGAAGTCGTTCAGGCGCAGGACTGCTTGAAGTCCGCGCCCTCCTTCGGGGTTGCCGCCAGTGGGGAGGGCTGGCTCCGGGCTGTTGATGGAGGGACCGCTCAAAATGCCAGAGAAGACCGGCTCATGATCGCCCAGCGCCGTCACGGCCGGAGACAATCACTGACTCCCGCAGCATGGCAAGGGATCGCACCGGCCTGGGCAGATGGCAGCGGATCCAGCACTCCACAACGGCCAGGAGGCGCAACCACACGTCTTCAGGGCCCATCAGGCCGCCATCACGGCGGCGTGGCAGTTCTGCACGGGGCAGGCGCTGGAGCAGGGCCAGCTCCGAGGGATTGAGCTGCACGGCCGCACCAGGTTGGCGACCGATGGCCAGGCCCTCATCGACGATCAGGCTGCAGCGCCAGTCCCATTGACCGATGGGGGGGATCAGGGCGTCACCGCTTCGGCAGCAGTTCTGCAGCGGTAGGCCGTAGCCACCAAGGGCGAGCAGATGAACACAGGCTTGAACGCTGCTGGCAAGGGCTGTGCAGTCGCTCTGCTGATCACGGCTGATCGTTTCCAGTCGCTCCAGGTGGATCACCACGGTGTCAAGGAGGCCTGCTAAGGGGTCGTCGTCTTGCACCAGGGCCATGCAAAGTTCGGCCAGGGCTTGAGCCCCTGCCAAGGTTTCCAGCCGTTGCCCGACGGCGCCGAAGTTGTGCTGCACCCTGAGCTGACGCACCCGAGGCAAACCGCGACGGCCCACAACCTGCACCTCCATCTGGGTGAGGGGCACGGCGGCGGCCAGGCTGCTGCGTGGTCTGCGGGCACCGGGCACTGCCAGACGGATGACCCCCGCTTCTGCGCTGAGCAGGGTCAGCAGCCGGTCATGCTCCCCCAGGGGGCCCACCTTTAACGCCAGCCCTACTAGCCGGCGATCAGCCATCGATGCGTCCGTTGCCGCTGGCGATGGGGGTACGCAGAGCCTGCATCAACTGCGGTCCGCTGCTTGTGCCCAGAGCAGTGGCGCCCGCTTCGATCAGTTGCTGACACTGCTCCAGGGTGTGCACGCCGCCGGCCGCCTTGATGCCACATCGTCCGCGGGTGAGACTTCGCAGCTGCTGGACATGGCTGGCGGTGGTGGCGGCTCCGAAGCCATTACTCGTCTGTACGGCTTCAGCGCCTGCATCAATGGCGGCCTCAACCGCCAGCTTCAGCTGCGCGTCTTCCAGCCTCGCCATGTCGAGGATCACGGTGACCGGTAACCCAACGTTGATCAGGATGGCGAGCTCCTCAGCAAAGGCATTGGGGCGGTCTTCAGCCAGTGCTGTCAGGTCAGGCACAACGTCGAGTGCTTCAGCGCCGTGCTCAGCGGCCCACTCCGCTTGCGCTTGTTTCAGGGTTGTGGGGATGGCACCGAAGGGGAAGGCGATCACTGCGATCAGGCCCGTGGGCCCCGGAGCGCCGAGACGCTCCCTCACGGCCGTTAGCTGGCTGAGGTTGGTGCATAACTTTCCAAGCCCGAGCTGGCGGGCTGCATCGCAGCCCTCGTTCAGACGATCACGGCTGAGGAGGGGATCCAGCAGGGCCTGATGGATCAAGGGGGCGAGATCCGGCAGCTCTTGCTGCCGGGGCAAGCGGTTCATGGGCTTGGGTGGGAAGCGTCAGTCTCGCGCCTGGATGACGCCATAGCCCCCATGATTGCGGCGATAAATCACCTGCAACTCCTTGGTCTCTGCGTCGCGAAACAGATAGAAGTCGTGGTCGATCAGATCGAGCTGATGGCGCGCTTCCTCAACGCGCATCAGGGGCATCGGGAAATACTTGCGACGCACACCAGGATCAGGGAGGTGGGCCTCTTTCCCATCGAGCAGTGAGCCATCCACAGATGATTCGTCGATCACCGCTTCGGTGGTCGGGGTGGAGCTGGCCCGATGGCCATGGCTGTGGTGGTGGTCACTGTGGCGTTCCTTGTAACGACGCAGCTGACGGCTCAGTTTGTTGGCCACCAGGTCGATGCTGGCGTAAAGGTTTTCGCTGCGTTCCTGGGCACGAATCACCGTGCCGTTGGCAAACACCGTCACCTCAGCTGTCTGTTGGGGAACGCGGGGGTTGCGGGCGACTGACAGGTGCACATCCGCTTCCATCACCATGTCGTTGTAGTGCTGAACGGCCCGCTCAAGCTTCGATTCGGTGTAGTCGCGCAGAGCCGAGGTCACTTCCAGGTTGCGACCATGGATCAGAAGCTTCATGGCATCTCTCCGGTGCCGGTTGATATCTGCACGCTAGAGACGTCAAACCAGGGCGCACACAGGCCTTCGGCATTTCTTTTTGAGCCGAGGCAACTGGTGCCGTTCCCAGTCGCCTGGAGCTGGCAGCAGCACTGGCAGGAGAGATTGTTGGCCTTCTCCACTCGTTCGGTTCAAAACGATCATGAAGTCGTGCAGCCTCCGGAAGCGGTATGGCTGCTGCAGCATCCCTCTTGCTACACCCTTGGCCGCGGCGCCTCCGAGCAGCATTTGCTCTTCGATCCTGCTGATCCGCCGGCACCTTTGCACCGCATCGATCGTGGTGGGGAAGTCACCCATCACATGCCGGGCCAGTTGGTCGCTTACCCCGTGCTGGATCTGCACCGGCGCCAGTGTGATCTGCACTGGTATCTGCGGCAGCTGGAACAGGTGGTGATTGATGTACTGGCCCAGCTTGATCTCGCCGGCGAACGGATTGAGGGAATGACTGGGGTGTGGCTGGAGGGTCGCAAGCTGGCAGCGATCGGCGTGGGCTGCCGCCGATGGATTACCCAGCACGGCCTGGCGCTCAATGTGAGTGGCAACCTCAGCGGCTTTGACGCAGTTGTGCCTTGCGGGTTGAAAGGGAAGGCCGTGGGGCGACTGAGTGAGTGGATCCCGGGTCTGAGAGTGGAGGATGTGCAGCCGCTGCTGCGGGATGCCCTTGGGCAACGCTTTGGGCTCTGCTGGCAGGGGCCTGGTGCCGCATTCAGCCACTTATTGATTGCCGACCAGCCGAGGGGGTGATAGCCCTGGGCGGTCTGCCCTCGATCCCCGTGCCCATCGCCGCCCGCTCCAGCTGGACCCCCACCCCTCATGAGCAGGCAGCTCTCAAGGCTCATTCCCATGTGGACGACCTGGGCAGGGTGGATCAGATCTGGCCGTGGTTGGCGAGTCACCATGGGGATGTGATGGCGGTCGATGCGCCCCACGCGGCCCATCCCGAATGCTTTAGCTACCTGCAGCTGGCGGACCGGATCACAGCCGCCGCTGCCGCCTTCCGTTCCCTTGGCGTCGGCTCAGGCGACGTGGTGGGGTTGTTTGCCGAGAACAGTCCGCGCTGGCTTGTGGTTGATCAGGGCTTGATGCGTTCGGGTGCTGTCAGCGCTGTGCGGGGTGCCGCCGCTCCTGTACAGGAGCTGCATTACATCCTTCAGGACAGCAAAGCGGTCGCCCTTGTGGTGCAGAACGCTGAGCTGCTGCAACGGCTGGACCTTGCGGAGCCCCTGCGGGCAAGTCTGCGCTGCATCATCCAGCTGGAAGGTGAGCCGGCCTTTGAGGGGGTTATCGGGTGGGAGGCCTTTTTGGCCATGGGCGCTTTGGGCACAGCACCGGATCCGATCGTTGGCCGAGGCCTTGATGCGGCAGGCTCCACGACGGCCACGATCCTCTACACCTCTGGGACGACCGGTCAGCCCAAGGGGGTGCCACTCACCCACGCCAACTTGTTGCATCAGATCCGCAGCCTCGCCTGTGTGGCCCATCCAGCTCCAGGAGCGCCTGTGCTGAGCGTGCTGCCGATCTGGCATTCCTATGAACGCAGCGCGGAGTACTACTTCTTTTCCTGCGCCTGCTCACAGAGCTACACAACTATCAAGCAGCTCAAGCGTGATCTGCCCAGGGTGAAGCCGGTGGTGATGGCCACCGTGCCGCGTCTTTGGGAGGCAGTGCAGGCTGGTTTTGAGGATGTGCTCAAAACCTTTCCAGCTTCACGCCAGCGTCTCCTGCGCGCCGCTCTTGCCAATAGCAGCGCCTACTGCCTGGCCCGCCGTCGTAATCGCAATCTGATGCTCGAGTCCCTGGGGCGACGTCAGCGCCTGAAGGCTGCCGCTGAGATGACTCGGCGCTGGCCCGCCCATGCCCTCGCCTCGACGCTGATCTGGCCCAAGTTGCGTCTGCAGCTCAGTGGTGGCCAGTTGCAGTTCCCGATCAATGGCGGTGGTGCCATTGCCCCCCATGTGGATGCCTTCTTTGAAGCGGTAGGGATCGAGCTTTTGGTGGGTTACGGACTTACTGAGACCAGTCCGGTGGTGAGTTGCCGGCGACCTTGGCGCAATATCCGTGGAAGTTCGGGGCTTCCCATGCCAGAAACCGAATTTCGCATCGTTGATGCCGACACTCGTGCACCCCTCGGCTTCCGGGAGCGCGGCGTGGTGTTGGTTCGCGGTCCCCAGGTGATGGCTGGCTACCTCGGCAAGCCAGACGCCACTGCCAAGGTGCTTGATGGCGACGGCTGGTTCGATACGGGTGATTTGGGCATGCTGCTGCCCGATGGCTCCGTGGTACTGACTGGCCGCGCCAAAGACACGATCGTGCTCAGCAGCGGTGAAAACATTGAACCGGGGCCGCTGGAGGAGCTGCTGGTGTCGAGCCCATTGGTTGAGCAAGTCATGCTGGTGGGTCAGGACGAGCGTCAACTTGGTGCCCTTGTGGTCCCTCGAACGGACGCCATTCAGGCTTGGGCTGCGGAGCAGGGGGTGAGTGTGGCGGCCGATTTGGGTGGATCCCCTGGACAGGCTGAGATTTGCCGTCTCCTGCGTGGTGAGTTCAATCGGTTGTTGACAGCACGCGTCGGGTCCAGGGCGGATGAGCGCCTGGCCGGGGTGGGACTGGTGGAGCCATTCACGATTGAAAATGGTTTGCTGACGCAAACTCTTAAGCAACGTCGCGATCGCATCACTGATCGCGATCGTGCTGTGATCCAGGGCTTCTACGGGCGATGAGCCTCCTGGATCGGGAACCCGCCATCGGGGTGGCTTGACCCCCGAGGCTGGGACTGAGACGCTTGGCGCTCTTTCCTTTCACCCATGTCTGACGGCACCACCCTGTCGATTAAGCGCACAATCGCCATCCGTGCTGTTGTGACGCCGGCTTGGAAGGAAGAAGCGGAGCGAGAACTCAGCACCGCAATCGCGACCACCGATCAGCAGTTAGGTCAGCTGGAGCAGGAGGGGCAGCAGGTGGTTGAGGAGGTGCGTCGTCAGAGCGCCAATCCTCTGGATCCCCGGGTGCAGGATCAGGTGGCACAGGTGCAGCAGCAGGTCGCTGCCAAGCGCTCTGAACTGGAAGAGCAGAAGCGCAATCTTCTCCAGCAGCAGTCGCAGGTGCGCGATGTCGAGATGGAGGAGATCGTCGATCAGGGTCAGATCGAGAGTTTCTGTGAACTGGCTGTCGGCGACAACCTGGTCAGCAAGATGCAGGTCGCTGTTGTGGTCCGCGACGGTGTGGTCGAGTCGATCGAGCAGGGCTGATCCTGCTCGGCCTGCCGGCCCGTAAAATTCCGCTACTCAGCCCCACTGGAGAAGGTTTTGGCGACCCACGACATCTTCATGCCTGCCCTCAGCTCCACGATGACGGAGGGGAAGATTGTCGAGTGGCTTAAAAAGCCAGGGGACAAGGTGGGCCGAGGTGAGTCGGTGCTTGTGGTCGAGTCCGACAAGGCCGACATGGATGTGGAGTCGTTTAACGAGGGTTATTTGGCTGCTGTGCTCATGCCGGCCGGCAGCACCGCTCCAGTGGGAGAAACCATTGGTTTGATCGTGGAGACCGAAGCTGAGATCGCTGAGGCTCAGGCCAAAGGCGGTGGCGCTGGTGGAGCCTCCCCAGCTCCCTCTCCAGAGGCTGTGTCATCGCCTCCTGCGGCAGCCGCCCCGGCTCCTGCCGCAGCAGTTGCTGCACCTGTGGCCGCTGCACCGGCCCCTGTGCCTGCAGCGGCTCCGGCGCCTGTCGTCAGTGATGGCCGTCTTGTTGCTAGCCCCCGGGCCAAGAAGCTCGCCTCTCAGATGGGGGTGAATCTTGCCAGCGTTCGCGGCAGTGGCCCGAATGGTCGTATTCAGGCAGAAGATGTCGAACGGGCCGCAGGCCGTCCTGTGAGTGTTCCGCGGGTGGGGGAAGGCACCACGGCTGCCATCGTGGCTGGTGCTGGCGCCCCAGCAGTGCCGACAGCCCAGGCAGGCAATAGCTTCGGTGCTCCTGGTGAGACTGTGGCCTTCAACACTCTCCAGGCCGCGGTGAACCGCAACATGGAAGCCAGCCTGGCTGTTCCTTGCTTCCGCGTTGGATACACGATCACCACGGACAAGTTGGATGTTTTTTACAAGCAGGTGAAGCCCAAGGGCGTGACGATGACGGCGCTGCTGGCCAAGGCGGTGGCCGTGACCTTGGCCCGTCATCCCCAGGTGAATGCAGCCACCACTGCGGCTGGGATGGCGTATCCCGCCGATGTGAACGTGGCGGTGGCCGTCGCCATGGAGGACGGAGGTTTGATCACACCAGTCCTGCGACAGGCCGACCGCACTGATCTGTATGAGATGTCTCGCCAGTGGGCAGACCTGGTGAAGCGCTCTCGCAGCAAGCAACTCCAGCCTGAGGAGTACAGCACCGGCACTTTCACGTTGTCCAACCTGGGCATGTTTGGGGTGGATCGTTTTGATGCGATCCTTCCCCCTGGCACCGGTGCGATCCTGGCTGTCGCCGCTTCTCGCCCCACGGTGGTAGCCGGTAAGGACGGTTCGATCTCTGTCAAGCGTCAGATGCAGGTGAACCTCACCGCTGATCACCGTGTGATTTATGGCGCAGACGGTGCCGCCTTCCTGAAGGATCTGGCTGAATTAATCGAGACCCGTCCGGAGAGCCTGGCCGTCTGATCTGCCTTGGATTCGATCGCGGCGAGGCCTCGATCGAATCCACGCTCCATGGTGAGGGGGAGGTGAGCATCGCTTTGCTCCATGAATCTGTTTTCAGTTCTGCTGGGTCAGCCGCTCCCCAAGGCCAGCGCAGCCCATGAGCGCCTGCCCAAGCTGCAGGCACTACCGATCCTCTCCTCCGATGCTTTGTCATCGGTGGCTTATGCCACGGAGGCGGCCCTCGGCGTTCTGATTCTTGCCGGCAGCCAGGCTCTCAGCTTGTCGTTGCCAATCACCGTGGCGATCATCCTGCTGATCGCCATTGTGGTGCTCTCCTATCGGCAGGTGATTGCTGCCTATCCCCAGGGTGGAGGCTCGTATGTGGTGGCCCGTGACAACCTCGGACGCAATGTTGGCCTGGTGGCGGCGGCGGCGCTGCTGATCGACTACACCCTCACCGCGGCAGTGAGCTTGATGGCGGCCGGTCAGGCGATCAGCTCCTTGATCCCTTCGCTGCTTCACCATGAGGTGGCGCTCACGCTGCTGCTGCTGGCACTGGTGGGCTGGGCGAATCTGAGGGGCTTGCGGGAAGCGGGGCGCATCTTTGCCCTGCCGACCTACGCGTTTGTGGTGATGATCGCGCTGCTCACCCTGGTGGGATTGCACGATCTTGTGGCTCATCACGGCTTTCGCCCTGATCCACCGCCTCTGGTCACGAGCATGGAACCCTTGGGGCTGTTCTTGATCCTGCGTGCTTTCAGCTCCGGTTGTTCAGCCATGACCGGTATCGAGGCCATCGCCAATGGCGTGCAAGTGTTCCGCGAACCCGCTCCCGTCAATGCCAGGCAGACCTTGCTGGTGATGGGAGGACTGTTGGCGTTGATGGTTTTCTCCGTGAGTGGAATGGGGTTCCTTTACGGCATCGCCCCGGACCCCAACGTCACGGTGCTGGCCCAGATCGGGGCCAAGGTGTTTGGGCCTGGCACTCCGCTGCTATGGGGCCTTCAGATCTCCACCCTGTTGATTCTCGTGCTGGCCGCCAATACAGCGTTTTCAGGCTTTCCCCGCTTGGCGGCAATGTTGGCTGATGATCGTTGCTTGCCCCGTCAGATGGCGTGGCTCGGCGATCGGCTGGTCTATCAAAACGGCATCGGTGTTTTGTTGGCTGGCACGGCTCTGATCATTTGGGTGTGCCAAGGAGACACAACCGTGGCGGTGAATTTGTATGCCCTGGGTGTGTTCACAGCCTTCACCCTCTCTCAGCTGGGCTTGGTTTTGCGTTGGTGGCGTCAGCGTGGTGAGGGCTGGCAGGGCCGGATGCTGATGAATGCCCTTGGTGCCAGCGCCACATTTGTGGTGTTGGTGGTGATCATCATCAGCAAGTTCTGGGAAGGGGCCTGGACGGTCGTGATCGCGATCCCTCTCCTGGTTTGGGCTCTCGCGGCGATTCGTCGGCGTCACCGGGAAGTGACTGCTGCCTTGGTGCCGGATTCGCTGATTGAGCCTCTCTATCTAGCGCCTGTGCCATCGCCTGTGCAGCATCAGGCGATTGTTTGGATGGGGGGGCTGACACGCGCAACCCTTGAGGCGGTGCTGTATGCCTGCTCGATCGCTGAACAGGTCACGGCCGTGATGGTGGTTGGGGATCGGGATGATCCCGGCCAGATCAGCCTTGATTGGGATCGCTTGGTGGGAGCGGATAACGGTGATCTACAGCTCAAGCTTTTGGTCAGCCCCTACAGCTCGGTTATTCAGCCGTTTTGTGCTTTTGTTCGCGATCAGGAGACGACCCATCCTGAGCGAAGAACCACTGTTGTGATGCCGGTAGCTGTGCCCGACAATCTGCTCGATCGCTTTTTGCTCAACCAGAGGGCTCTCTACTTGTATCGGGCGCTCTCGGCCCAGGGCACGCACGTGTTCTCCGTGGTGCGCACTTCACTGGAGCCTGTGCAGCCGGTGGATTGACGCCACCGGCACCTGCGCGTCCTTGCCATTCGGCAGCATGGGCAATGACCGTGCAACAGGCATCTGTGCCCGATTCCAGGGATCGTCAGCTCCGTTCTTACGACTACACCTTGCCGCAGGAGTGCATTGCCCAGGTGCCTGCGCAGCCTCGCCATGCGGCTCGCCTGCTCATGGTGCCGCCCATGGACGCCACCCTGGAGAAGGCCTGCCATCAACAGGTCTGGGACTGGCAGCAGGCGTTGCAGCCTGGTGATCTCCTGGTTGTCAATGACACGCGGGTGCTCAAAGCTCGCCTGCGGGTGCGTCGCTCCGGCGGTGGCTTGGCGGAACTGTTGGTGCTGGAACCCCGTGGGGATGGGCAGTGGCTTTGTCTGGCAAGACCAGCCAAGAAGTTGCGGCCTGGTGATCAGCTCTGGCTTGAAGGGTTGGAGCAGGAACCGCTGTCGTTGCAGGTGCTTTCGACTGATGCCGCGACAGGGGGAAGACTGATTCAGTTCCCAGCTGGCTGTGATGATGCCCTGGAGATTGAGGGGGTGTTGGAGCGTTTTGGCGAAGTGCCTCTTCCTCCCTATATCTCTCGACACGATGCCGATGACCAAACGCGCTATCAAACGCGTTACGCCTCCCGCCCGGGAGCGGTCGCTGCACCAACGGCGGGTTTGCATCTCAGCGATGAACTGTTGGCGGCCTTGCAGGCACGGGGCGTGGAGATTGCGCGAGTCACCCTGCATGTGGGGCTGGGGACGTTTCGCCCGGTTGAAACCGAGGATCTCACGCAGCTGACGCTCCACAGCGAATGGGTGGAGGTGAAGGCGGAGGTGGTGAAGGCCGTAGACGCCTGCCGTCAACGCGGCGGCAAGGTGATCGCAGTTGGGACGACCAGTGTGCGTGCCCTTGAAGGTGCTGCGCAGGCTGGGGGCGGTCGTCTGCAGCCGTTAAAGGGTCCAGTGGATCTGGTGATCCAGCCCGGCTATCGCTTCGCTGTGGTGCAGGGTCTGCTCACCAACTTCCATTTGCCCAAAAGCTCGTTGCTGCTTTTGGTGAGTGCTCTGATCGGTCGTGAGCGTTTGTTAGGGCTTTATGCCTGCGCGATTGAACACAACTACCGCTTTTATTCCTACGGGGATGCCATGTGGATCCCCCCGGAGGCGGTGCTTGAGACCGCACGGCCTTGCCGCTGACATGTAGACAATAAAAAACCCCGTGCGACTGCACGGGGTTGTTCGAAAGCTTGACTGAATCAGGCCGGGACCGGTTGTTCGATGATGCCTGCTGGGACGTCAGCGAACATCACTGAGGACAGGTAACGCTCAGCCAGGTCGGGGAGCACCACAACGATGGTTTTACCTGCATAGGCATCCTGCTGGGCGAGGCGAATGGCGGCTGCGGCTGCGGCACCGCAGGAGATGCCCACCAGAAGCCCTTCTTCCTTGGCCAGGCGTAGTGCCATCTCCACCGATTCATCGTTGGTCACCTGCTCCACCTTGTCGACAACGGAGAGGTCGAGATTTTTGGGGATGAAGCCAGCGCCGATACCCTGGATCTTGTGCGGACCGGGCTTGACGTCTTCCCCATTCATCGTCTGGGTGATCACGGGGCTGTGGCTTGGTTCGACAGCGACGGATTCAATCGCCTTACCCGCTTCGTTCTTGATGTAGCGAGAGACGCCGGTGATCGTGCCGCCCGTGCCGACGCCAGCTACAAGCACATCGATGGCGCCGTCGCAGTCGTTCCAGATCTCAGGCCCAGTCGTTTTCTCGTGGATCTCGGGGTTGGCCGGATTTTCGAACTGACCAGGCATGAAGTATTTGGCCGGATCGCTCTCGGCGATTTCCTTGGCCTTGGCAATGGCGCCCGGCATGCCCTTAGCAGCTTCGGTGAGAATGATCTCGGCACCGAGGACGGCCATCACACGGCGACGTTCGATCGACATCGACTCGGGCATGGTCAGGATCAGCTTGTACCCACGCGCTGCTGCGGTGTAAGCCAAGGCGATGCCGGTGTTGCCAGATGTCGGCTCGACGATGGTCTTGCCTGCCGTGAGAGCGCCGCTTTTTTCAGCGTCCCAGATCATGTTGGCGCCGATCCGGCATTTGACGCTGTAAGCGGGATTACGGCCTTCGATCTTGGCCAGCACGGTGGCCTTGCAGCCCTTGGTCACATTGTTGAGACGAACCAGAGGGGTGTTGCCGATGGCTTGGCTGTTATCGGCGTAAACGCGAGACATGGAGGGGTACGCAGGATGCCCAGGTCCGTCAACTTAGTGAGATCAACCCGTTAGGGCTCTGGCTTTAAGGCCTTGTTCAGACTTTGACAAGGCGATGGCTTCACCACGCAACGGCGAGGGCACTCTCCTTCGGTTCTGCTCCAATCCAAGCCAGGGTTGATCAGGGAGCGTTGTCGTGCTTAGTCGCCAAAGCGCGTTCAAACCGCTGCCAAAGCTGATCCGGATCTTCCAGGCCGACAGAGACCCGCAGCAGGTGAGAGGGAACGCCACAGGACGCGGCCCAATCCAGTTCGTCGTAGTGGGCTAGCAGAACGTAGGGGCAGCACAGCGTGAAATGGGTGCCCAGGCTTGGCCCCTTGGAGACAGCCAAAGCGTCATAGACGCTTTGGGCTTTGGGGGTTCCGCCATGCAGTTCAAACGAGAGCAGGCATCCATGGCCTGCACCGCTGCGCATCAGCGCCTGAAAGGTGGGGCAGCGGTCAGGATGCAACACCTGTTTGATGGCGGGGTGTCGTCTTAGCCGTTCCACGAGGGCACTGCAGTGTGCATTGAGGCGTGGAATCCGGGCGTGGACGTCACGGCTGGCCTCCTCCAGGCAAATGGCGTCGGCATCGCCGAGGCCTGATGGGGCGAAGCTTAATTCGCTGCAAAACGTGTCTCGCCAGGGGGAGCTAGGGCTCACCACCAGAGTGCCGGCAAGCACATCTCCCCTGCCGGCGAAGCTTTTGGTCAGGGAACTGAAGACCAGGTCAGAGAAGGGGAGAGCGTCGATGTTGAGCCCGGAGCCGATCGTGTCGTCAGCAATCACAGGGATGCCGCGCTGATGGGCCAGTTCAGCCACGGTGATCAGATCAACGCACTGCAGCAGGGGGTTGCTAGGCAACTCCACGACGACTGCTGCAGGGTTGAGGCGGTCAAGACTGGCGGCAACCGCCTCAGGGGAGCTGTCGGTGAGCAGCTCGGCGCCGGCAAACACAACCTGGGGCAGCTTGAGCACATCGACATAAGGGAAGCCCACCTGGAGGGTGGGACGGCCTGGATGGAGTGTGGTGACCAGATTCAGGGCACTGTGCAGCGCGGCCATGCCAGAAGGATGCAGGCTGATCTGACCCTGAGGGCAGCCATAGATTGCAGCCAGTCGTTCCTGAATACGCCAACGGGCCTGATCGCCAGCGCTTTGGGCTGGCGACGCTTCATGGCCCAGGGCCATCGCTGCCTGACGGGAGCTGGCTCCCAAGCCAGCGTGCTGCCAGAAGGCCTTCGCTGAAGGGCTGGCGGCGGAATCGGTGATTAGGCAGGGCAGGCCGTTGACGACCGAGATGGAGGCCCAAGCGTTTGGCTGGCAGCGCAGGCAGTGCTCGCGAGCGGCCTTGGCTGCCGCGGCTGTGGGATACGGCCAGGCTTGGCTATCAGCTGGTGCATCGAACTGTCTCAGGGCTGTGAGGGCCAGTTCTGCCACCAGAGGGTGGAACCCGAAGCGGGGATAGACCGCTTTTAGTTGGTTGCGACAGGCGGGATCGTTCTCCTCGTAGGCGATCACGTCGCTCCATCGGGGTAGAGCCACCGAGACGGCATGCGTGCTGTCGGGTAGGGGCTGTCCCAGATCATGCCCCTGCCAACAGGGGTCGATGAGCAGATCGCGGGTGCTCACGGCAGCAGAGAAAGGGCTTGGTCGAGGTCGGCGATGAGATCCGCTTCGTCTTCACAACCCAGCGAGAGACGAACCAGGCCGTCGCTGATTCCTAGTTTCTCTTTGACCGTGGTCGCCACTGCTGCGTGGGTCATGGTGGCTGGATGACAGATCAGGCTTTCCACTCCTCCCAGGCTTTCGGCCATCGTGAACCAATGCAGGGCCTTGCAGACGGCATAGGCCTGGTCGCGGCTGGCGTTCAAGCCGATGGTCACGATCGCGCCACCACCGCTCATCTGCCGACTGGCCACAGCGTGTTGGGGATGGTCCGTCCGAAGCGGGTAGCGCACCCAGGCCACCGCAGGGTGATGGGCGAGATGGTTCGCCACCGCGGAAGCATTGGCCATTTGTTGGCGTAAGCGCAGAGGAAGGGTCTTGAGCCCTCGCGTGATCAGCCAGCAGTCAAAGGGGGAGGGCATCAGCCCCAGCGCTTTCTGGGCGAACAGCATCTTCTGCTGCCATTCAGCGTCGTCGCAGCAAACGACTCCACCGAGGGCGTCGGAATGCCCATTGATGTATTTCGTGGTGCTCGTGAGGGAGAGGGTGGCCCCCAGTTGCAGGGGGCGCTGCACCAGGGGAGTGGCAAAGGTGTTGTCGACCACCACTGGCACAGCTGCGGAATGGGCGGCTGCGCAGACCGCCTCCAGGTCGATCACTTTGAGCAGGGGGTTGGTTGGACTTTCCAGCCAGACCATCGCTGGTTGACGGGCGGCGATCGTGGTTAGCGCAGCAGCATTGGTGAAATCGATCCATTCAGTCTCCACGCCGAATTTGGCGAAGACCTGCTCGAACAAGCGCACGGTGCAGCCATACAGGTTCTCCTCGCAGAGCACGAGGTCGCCCTGGCTGAGAGAGGAGGCGATTGCTGTGATGGCGCTCACCCCAGAGCCGAACACGGTGGCGTGGCTGCATTCCTCAATGGAGGCCAGCACCCCTTCCAAAATCCTGAAATTGGGATTGCCTGAGCGGGTGTAGTCGAACCCGCCTGGGTTGCCGTGGGCAAACGTGGATGAGGTGTAAATCGGTGGCATCACCGTGCCGGTTTCGCTGGCAAAACTCTCGCCGTGGTGAATGGCACGGGTCGCTGCCGCGGGTTGCGGTCTGGAAGAGAAGTCGTTTGCCACGGGTCAGTTGGGGATGACGCGTTCTGCCACGCCTCTGAGGCTTCAGGCTAAGAAACGGTCAGACCGCCATCTCTTGCGGTGAAACCATCGCCATGGACCTTCACCGCCCCAGCCTTGGTTGAGGGGATTCCCTGTGCAGTCTGGGGTCACGATTTTTGAGGTGCTTTGACTCATTGCATCCACAACGCCGCCAGGGCTAGAACGTAAGTACTAATACGGATCGGCCAATGAGTGCGCATCGTGCAGGAGGGATTCCCCCTTCAAATGTTGTCAACGCTGCTCCGCTTTTCTTGCGTGTAAAGCCTGGGCAGTTCGTCATTGTCAACGAGAACCGCAACCACTCTATTCCGACCGATACGGGTTGGTGGATGGGGCAAGTGTTGTTTTGTGAGGGAGGTCTGAAGGATTCAAAGCTGAATCGATCGTTCCAGGTCGCAGACGTGGATGATGGGGCGATCCGTTGGGTGAATGCGGATCAGGTTTCACATGTTTTGCATGAACTGGATGGTATTGGTCAGGAGGGTTGGGAGGGGTTTTAATCGCGTTCTCATTCTCCGGTGCTGTCGATGACCTTGCGAGAGTTGGGTGCAACGCTGGCCTTTTGAGCCGCTGAATCTACTTGTTTGACTCGATTGGTTTCTGGTCGATATTTTTCATCGAAATTCATTCTTGAACTGACTTATCGCCATCGAGGGCCAACGACCCAGCCCACTAAGGACTTGCGAAGGCCAGACTTGATCGGACGTATCCGATGCAATGTGGTGGAATCAAATATAATTAATCTCCCTCTGGCTGGCTTGGGGCTAAAGACGTCTTTTGTTGGCGCCAATAACTCAAGCTCTCCACCAGTAAAATTTTCTGGGTTTGAAAGGAGCAAGGAAAAAGAAAGCTTTCTGACCCATTCTCGTTCTTCGGGTACTGCCTTGCGGTTGGATGATTTTACGGACTCATCCCATCCATCTCTTGACGTGATGCAGTCGTCGACATGCCAGTCAAAGAAATCATCTTTGCTGTATTCAGTAAGCTGTATACTCGCCGAGTCGATATGTGATATATCGTATTTGAAATTTAACCTATTGGCTTTGCCTATGTAATGCCAAAGAAAGCCTCCTATCCAGCACTCATCTTCAATCCAGCCGATGTTGCATTGCCTGGATTTTGGGTCGCTTAAGTTTTTGCCTTCGCTTGAGATGACAGACGCAGTTTCTTTTTTTATCTTTTGATTGTCTATAAAATTACAGGCTTCGCTGATCAGGCTTTCAGGCAATTGGGTGTCAAAGAAGATTGCGCTGTACCCCATGGATGGTCAGAGGGATGGGTTCAACAAAGTAAGGATCGATAAAGTGCTAGTAGGGAGTTCAGTTAGGCGATGACAGTGTTCGCGAAATGTGGACACTTCGCGGACAGGAGGAAGTATGCTTAATCGATCGACTCAAAATGTGCGGATGCGGATTAATTCTGCGCATTTTGAGCGCCTGTAGGCAAATCTTAATGCATTGGCGATCTTAAGTCTTAGCCGCCTCCGCCTTGGGGATTTGATGGAGGTGGAGGTGGTGTGCAGCCCAAAGTATTAGTGCCGAGGCACCTCGACCGAGGTCTAGTCCCCCCGGCGACATCTTCTATGTCCTCATCTGTCAGTTCGGACCACTCACTGTCAAGCCCAGCGCTAATGAGCGCTTCTTTCGAAATGGTAAAGCCTGCGCTGCTGGCAATCTCAATGACGGCATCAACGCTCGACGCTTCTTTTACTTGTTTTTGGAGCTCGGCGTCAAGTTTTAGTTTTGCAAGGAACGAATTAAGCTGATCTTCTGACATGTGGCTTGTTCAAGTAATTCAATTTTAGTGCGCGCTCAAGTTCTGGGCTATCTCGTGGCCAGAAGTTTAGGATGCCTTTATGGTTTGCTTTAGGTCTGGGTAGATGTTCCTTGTCTTGTAATGGATTGGTCTGAGATCAGTTAAGTAGGCCGCTTTCGACTGGCGGCGGTAGTATGAAGCTTCTAAGTAGTGAGGTCAGAGGGTTTTGTGTGATTCGATTTGTGTTGTTTAGCGCACCCCGAAAGCTATTGCCTTGTAGCGAAGGTTGCGAGTGGAAAGGCTTGATAAAAATGTGGAACTCGATGAATTGCTTGATTCATTAAAGGTGCTGTTGACGTTAGTTGATCTGCAAGTGCTTAAGACGTTCTCTGGCTTGTCTGACTGCGATAAGGCGACCGCTTTTTTGGCAGTCGCATTGGCTTTTGGATTGATTGCCGCCATGAAAAAACTCCTGCAAACCGTTGAGAGGAACGGAAGCAGGAGTTGGAGTAGGAAGCCGGACAATCTCCAGCCCCTTGCTTGTCGAAGAAACTTACACTTTGCGTGAGTAGTATTCCACCACCAGCAATTCGTTGATCTCAAGTGCGACCCACTCGCGCTCGCAGCGACCAACGATCTTGGCGCTGAGCTTGCTCTTATCGAGTTCGAGGTGGGGCGGCACGTTGGCGAGGCCAGGGAATTCCAGGTTTGCCTCAGCCAGTTTCTTGCTGCACTTGCGCTCACGGACGGTGATCACATCACCGGGTTTGCACTGGTAGCTGGCGATGTCGGTGACGCGACCGTTCACGGTCACGTGGCCGTGGTTCACCAGTTGACGGGCGCCTGGCACGGTGGGGCCGAAGCCGAGACGGAAACAAACGTTGTCGAGGCGGTTCTCGAGCAGCTTGAGCAGGTTGGTTCCGGTGGAACCGTCCTGGGCGCGCGCTTTCTTCACATAACGCACGAGCTGACGTTCGGAGACGCCGTAGTTGAAGCGAAGCTTCTGCTTCTCTTCGAGACGGATTGCGTATTCAGAGCGCTTGCGACGGGCTTGGCCGTGCTGACCAGGGGGATAGGACCGCTTTGCGGCCTTCCGGGTGAGACCGGGAAGGTCTCCCAAGCGCCGCGTGATCCTCAGGCGAGGGCCGCGGTAACGAGACATAGGGAGTGGTGTGTCGTGGAACGATCGGGCGTCTGAGCAGGCATGCTGGGCTTGTGGCTTGCGCAGCGGCTTGTGACGCACGAATCAACAATCTTATCTGGCGGCCCTGCCGCCACTTTTAACCGCGCCCTTGCAGCGGTCATGCTGGCACTGATCAATTTTTATCGTCGCTGGTTCTCTCCCTTCTTTGGGCCTCGTTGCCGCTTTATCCCCAGCTGCAGCGCCTACGGTCTGGAGGCGATCCAGCGCCATGGCCCCTGGCGAGGAGGCTGGCTCACACTGCGCCGGTTGTTGCGTTGCCATCCCTTCACCCCCTGCGGCTGTGACCCCGTCCCTGACTGAATCCCAGCAGCTGATGCTTTACAGCCGCCAGGGTTGCTGTTTGTGCGAGGGCCTGGAGCAACGTCTACGGAGCTTGGATCTCGGCACTCTCGAACCGCCTCTGGTGCTTGAAGTCATCGATATCGATGCGCCGGGTACCGATCCTGTTCTGAAGGCTCGCTATGACCTCGAAGTGCCTGTGTTGGCTTTCGCCTCCATCGCCCTACCGCGAGTCTCACCAAGACTTCAGGGTGATGGTTTGTACGCCTGGTTACAACGGGCCTGCTCCAGCGCGCTTGGATCGGATTAGAACTGCACCACTGAGGGTGGTCGGCTAATGGCTCAGACACTCCATTCGCTGCTCAATGCAGTCGGTTTGCCTCTGGCTGAAGGTTTGCCTAATGCGCCGATCACGGCTCTGACCTGTGATTCACGCTGTGCCGGAGCTGGCAGCCTTTTTCTCGGTCTCCCTGGCGAGAGGGTGGATGGCGGCTCGTTCTGGCGTCAGACATTGGAGGCAGGCGCTGTCGCTGCGGTGATCGGTCCGGCGGCGGCGGCGGCCGATCCACCTGGTCGGATGGATCCAGTTGTGGTGGTGCCCGATCCAGTGGCGGCCTGGGCCGGGGCATTAGCGGCAGCGTTTTGGCAGCACCCCTCGGGGCGGATGACCCTGATCGGTGTCACTGGAACCAATGGCAAAACCACCACCACCCATCTGATTGAGCATCTCTGCAAGCAGATCAGCCTCCCTGTTGCCCTGTTCGGCACGTTGGTGAACCGCTGGCCTGGGCACAGCATCACCTCGACTCACACCACAGCCTTTGCAGATCGGCTCCAGGCTCAGCTGGCAGAAGCGGTGTCTGGTGGCACCCAGTTGGCAGCCATGGAAGTGAGTTCCCATGCTCTCGAGCAAGGAAGGGTTGCGGGTTGTCAGTTCTCTGCGGCGGTGTTCACAAACCTCACCCAGGACCATCTCGATTACCACCCGACGATGGAGGCCTATTTCGATGCCAAAGCGAGGTTGTTCAGCGAACCGTTACTCGTGGGTGATGGTGCATGCGCTGTGGTCAACATCGATGACCCTTGGGGGCAAAGGTTGGCGCAGCAGCTTGGTGAACGCTGTTGGCGCTGCTCGCTCAAGCCTGATCGCCAGCCTGAGACTGTTGAGCTGACGATGACGGATCTCAGCCTCACTGCCTCGGGCGTCTCTGGCACGATCGTCACACCGGTGGGCAGCGCCGACTTCCTGTCTCCACTTGTGGGTGATTTCAATCTGATGAACCTGCTCCAGGCCGTGGGGGTGCTGGTGCAGCACGGGTTGCCCCTGCCGTTGCTGCTGAAGGCGGCGAGCTGCTTCAAGGGGGTGCCTGGGCGGATGGAACGGGTGATGGTGCCGTCTGATCAGGCCATGAGCCTGCTGCCGTCGGTGGTGGTGGACTATGCCCATACGCCCGATGGGCTGCGTAATGCCCTGGCTGCCTGCCGGCCGTTTGTGACCGGAGCGCTGGTCTGCGTGTTTGGCTGCGGAGGTGATCGCGATCGAGGCAAGCGTCCCCAGATGGCGGCCGTTGCCGCTGAGTTGGCCAATCGCGTGGTGGTGACCTCCGACAATCCACGCACGGAGAACCCTCAACGGATCCTGGAAGACGTGGTGGCGGGGATCCCGGCGGGAACATCGCTGACAGTGGAGTGCGATCGGGCTGCAGCGATCGCTGCAGCCATTGAGGTGGCGGGTCCAGATGACCTCGTGTTGATTGCCGGCAAAGGCCATGAGGACTATCAAATCCTCGGCACCAGCAAGGTGCACTTCGATGACCGTGAGCAGGCAGAGATCGCTTTGCGCCGTCGAGTTGGAGGCTGATGGGTTGGGATCTCTTCTGTTGGGATGACTCGTTCAATGATGGATCGGTGTGCCGTGGCCTGTCGCAATCAGCAATAAGCCCCCCATGCTGAACAGTCCGAGTGAAAACCAGAGCAGACGTGACTGACCGGCGTCGGGAAGCTCCTCCCGGAACACACTGATCAGTAACCCGCCACCGACAAAGGCTGTGGCGATTGCCAAGGTGAGATCCGAGACGGGATGGAGGACTGCGGCATGCAGGCTCCCCAGAAGTAGTGCGGCGCTGCCAATCCAGCGGAAGCGGCGTCGGAATGTCACCGGGTGCTCAGCGGCCAAGGTGCGATCGGCGAGCAGCACATGGGCACTGATGGCAATGGTGAAGAGCAGGCCGTAGCTGATGCCTGTGCTGAGCAGCGACGGTAGTGAATAGGCGTAGAGATAACTAATCAGTGCAAAGGTGAGGAGGCGTGCTGCCCCGGTCCATTGCGTGCTCTTGGGGTGTTGCTTGCTGATCACATTGAGCGTGTATGGGATCAGCACACCAACCAGCGCGACAAGAAACAGCAGGCTTTCAGTCATCGCGCTGGGTACAAAGCTCTGCATCCCTGCTGCGTCACTGATGGTCTGCCCTCCACTGGCGAGTTCCGGAAGCAGGTGGATGAACACGTAGGCCAGACCTGCACCTCCACCCACAGAGGCCCATCGGATCTGGATTGGGGTGGGCTGTTTCGAGATCAGGGCCGCCAGCCAGTGGCAGCTGCCGATGGTGAACACACAGAGTGCGACGAGGATCCAGAGCATGGCTGGTGTGATGCGTAGGACTCAGTCTGATGGGACTGCCCGGTCTGTTCGAGTCGCTTCAGGCGTTGATGATTACGTGGTTTTGGTGATGGACTGATCGAGGGCCTGAACCAGGTTTGTCAGCTCGCTGGCCTGGGTACAGACGTGGGTGCAGGCCCGTAGACAGGAGGGATCGGCCAGATCGCGGATCCAGATCCCCTCATTCCCAAGGCGTTTCACGAGTTCGGCCGGTGTGCTCGTCGCTGACTCAACGTTCAGGCTGAAGCTCACCAGTCCTGCTGGTGGGGGCCCCTCGAGCAACGGGGTCACTGTGGGCATGGCCATGAGCTCTTGCCAAAGCTGCCCGCTCAGCGCCTGGATCCGCTCCAGGCGTTGCTGAGCGCTTCCCTCTCGTTCCAGGACTTCAAGTGATGTCCGCAGTCCTGCCAGAAGAGGGACGCAGCTGGTGGCCACTTCAAAGCGGCGGCTGTCGTGGTGGAAGGGGTCCGGATCACCCAGAACGGCTCTGCTTTCATCTTGCAAGCTGCGCCAACCGATCAGAGTCGGGCTGGCTTCGCATAGCACCCGTTCGGACAGGGCGACGCCGCCCAGCCCTTCCGGGCCGCAGGCCCATTTATGGCCTGTAAAGGCATAGATGTCGGCCGCCTTAGCAGCAGCCTTGACGGGAATCTGCCCCATCGACTGGGCGGCATCCACTAAGAGGTACGGAGGCTGTGATTGGTTTTGCAGTTGTGCTGCCACCGCTTCGATCGGCATCAGCTGGCCTGTGTTCCAGAGCAGATGGGAGAGCACCACGAGGCGGCTGTTCGGGTGCATGCTCTGTTCCAGAGCCTTCAGCACAGCCGTTTCGGTTTCGGACTGGTGATCTCGGCCCCCACGGATCTGTTTTACCGGCAAGGTGTCGATCTGCAGCTGTTGGCGCCGGGCCAGCTCATGGCAGGCCGCCACCACGCCCGGATGTTCGCAGTCGCTGATGAGCAGACGATCGCCTGGATCGAAGGGCAGCCCCCAAAGCGGAAGAACACAACCAGTGGTGACGTTTTCACTGAGGGCAAGACGATGGGGTGCAACCCCGCAAAGCTGAGCCAGCAATGCGCGGGTGCTATTCACCTCGCGGCCAATAAAAGGCCACACCTCTGTGGTGAAAGGGCCAAGCTGCTGGATCCGCTGCCAGCTGAGGCTGATCGCCTCTAACGCGGGTGTGGGAAGCGGCCCTTGTCCGCCGTAGTTGAAGTAGGTCTTATTGGAGAGTGCTGGGCAGAGATCTCTCAGCATTGCTTGAGGATTGTTGGTCAAGATCTTGGCCTAGGTGGTTTGTCGACACCTCCTCCCAGAGATGTCTAAGGCCGCTTCATGAGACATCACACCTGTCCCTGTCTTCATAGCGATGCGAGGCATTGGCAGCTTGTCAGCGGCTCTATCGCTGTGATTGAAAAAACACCACAAAACCCCGCCTTTGGCGGGGCTTTGTGATGTTGTGCCGGGGGATGGATCAGTCCTCACCTCCACTGACTGCCCTGCTTTTCCATTCACTGGTGTTGTATTGCTTTCAGCCCGTAGGCATCAGGCTCCCCGGCGGTCTGATCAGTAGCCGTAGCGGGGCTGCTGCACGTAACCGGAGTGCTGCTGGTAGCTGCTCTGCTGCTGATAGCCGTAAGCAGGCTGGTGATACACAGGAGCCTGAGGTGCAGGGGCGTAGTTCACCGTCTGGTAGCCGTAGCCGGGCTGCTGCCGCATCTGCAATTGCATCTTGAGCAGCTCGATCTCTTGCTGCTGCCTGAGCAGAGCTAGTTCAGAGGACGAGACAGAAGCAGCTTGTTGACGCTGCTGGCTGCCGTTGATGATTTGGCCCAGCAGTCAACCACCCAGACCAATCAGTTGGGTTTGGGTGTCGTGCTGGCGATTGCGGCGTGCTTCTCGTGAGGCCCAGTCGCGGTGGTCTCCGCAATCACGGCCAGCGATGAATCCACCGCCATTAG
>Ga0189288_10225_pt1 | contig 37825 bp, 34 predicted proteins | sample UW105minimetaG_FD_130316 | JGI IMG/M metagenome (GOLD analysis project Ga0189288, IMG submission 130316) | Marine microbial communities from the Costa Rica Dome - UW105 mini metaG | ecosystem: Environmental > Aquatic > Marine > Oceanic > Photic zone | place: Costa Rica: the Eastern Pacific...
CAAGCACCTCAACCTGCCGTAACTTCGTGACAATTTCCTCGGGCTTGTGTCGCTTATTTCCCATCGTGAATCCTCCGTTTTCTAAACATAGCGGCGGACCACTTCAGTGGGGGAGGATCAAAGGCAACCGCGCGCCGGAAGGGCTGTTCTTTGGCCGCCTGTCGGCTGTCTCCACCGCCGCTGTTGGCCCCATCGTGGTGCTTGGCTGGTTCTGTCAAAAACAATTGGTCCAAGGCCTGACCTTTGGCGCCGTGAAGTAAGGAAACATCATGGGACGCATTCAACTTGAAAACGTGACCAAGTCTTTCGGTGACGTGGAGGTTATTCCGCCACTGAACCTGACCATTGAAGATGGTGAGTTCGCGGTGTTCGTCGGTCCGTCTGGCTGTGGCAAGTCCACATTGCTTCGTCTGATTGCCGGGCTTGAGGAAACAACCTCGGGCAAGGTCATCATAGACGGGGAAGACATGACCGAGGTGCCGCCATCAAAGCGTGGGTTGGCGATGGTGTTTCAGTCCTATGCGCTTTATCCGCACATGACGGTGCGCAAGAACATCGCCTTCCCGATGCGTATGGCAGGCGTTGATGAAGCCGAGCAGGAGAAACGCATCGCGGCCGCGGCCAAAGCGCTCAACCTGACCGATTATCTTGACCGCAAACCGGGGCAGCTCTCCGGCGGTCAGCGCCAGCGGGTCGCCATCGGCCGTGCCATTGTGCGCGATCCGTCGGCCTTCCTGTTTGACGAGCCGCTGTCCAACCTGGATGCAGCCCTGCGCGTGGGGATGCGCCTTGAGATCAGCGAAATGCACAATCGGATGCAAACCACGATGATCTATGTAACCCACGATCAGGTCGAGGCCATGACCATGGCTGACAAGATTGTGGTGCTTCAGGCCGGAGTCATTGAACAAGTTGGCTCGCCGCTGGAGCTCTATCACAAACCGCGAAACAAGTTTGTGGCAGGTTTTATTGGCTCCCCAAAGATGAACTTCATCGCTGGGGAGGAAGCCGTCAAACTTGGCGCTCATACCATTGGCATCCGCCCTGAGCATACCGAGGTCAGCACGACCGAAGGCATGTGGAAAGGGGTCGTTGGCGTGGCAGAGCATCTTGGGTCCGACACTTTTATCCACGTGCATGATACCGGGCTTGCAGAGACATTCACTGTACGCATCACCGGCGACATCGCTGTTCGCAACGGCGACACGGTTTATCTGACACCGCAAGCTGATCAGATCCACAAGTTCGACCCAGATGGGTTGCGCATCGCGTGATGCCGCCCTGTGCCCTTTAACCCAGCCGCAAAGAAAGAAGAGCTGATGGGATACCCCGTGAGGAGATCGGAAACGATGAAACTCAGCAACGCAACACTCAGAAACCTGCCAGAGGAGGTTTCGGTGCCAGCCTATGACCGTACGATGCTCACTCCGGGGATTGTTCACATCGGTGTCGGCAACTTCCATCGTGCGCATCAAGCTTGGTACCTGCACCGCCTAATGCAGCAAGGCAAAGCGCTGGATTGGGCCATCATCGGTGCAGGGGTGCGCGACTATGACAGTGCGCAACGCGACAAGCTGGCGGCTCAGGATTATCTGACAACGCTGATCGAACTGGACCCGTCCGGCACCTCTGCTGAGGTGGTGGGTGCGATGGTGGATTATGTACCGATCGAGGATGGCAATCGTGCCCTGATCCACCAGCTTTCTGACCCGCGCATCCGGATTGTGTCTCTGACCGTGACTGAAGGGGGCTATTTCCTCGACCCCGCTGACAAGCGGTTTTCGCCCAAGCATCCCGACATTCAGTATGATGTTCACAACACAGATACGCCCAGAACGGCCTTTGGCGCCATCGTTGCGGCCCTAAAAACGCGGCGGGCTGCAGGTGTCGGCCCTTTCACCTGCATGAGTTGTGACAATCTGCCGGGCAACGGGCGCATTCTCAAAGAGGTTTTGATCGGCCTGGCGAAGCTAAGCGACCCTGATCTGGCGCAATGGATTGCCGAAACTGTGAGTTTTCCAAACTCCATGGTGGATTGCATCGTGCCAGCAACAGGCCCTGAGGAATTGGCGCTTGCCCGTGACCTTGGCGTTGACGACACCGCACCGGTCACCCACGAAAATTTCCGCCAATGGGTGATTGAGGACGATTTCTGTGCCGGTCGTCCCGCGTTGGAAGAAGTGGGCGTGACGGTGTCGGATCGGGTGCATGCTTACGAAGCCATGAAATTGCAGCTTCTGAATGGCGGACATCAAGTGGTTGCCAATCCGGCAGAAATACTTGGGCTGCACACAATTGCGGATGCAATGCAATCTACCCAGATCAAGGGGCTGTTTCGCAAAGTGGCGCTTAAGGAAATACTTCCCCACATCGCTCCGGTGCCGGAAATCACACCAGCGGCCTATGTGGACCTTGTCGACGCGCGCTTTTCCAATCTCGCGATGATCGACACCGTGCGTCGCGTTGCTTTTGATGGTTCCAGCCGACACACTGGAGCGGTTTTGCCAATCATCCGGACTGCATTGGCGGAAGGGACGCCGACTGAGGGGCTTGCCTTATCTCAGGCGTTGTGGGCACGCATGTGTCAAGGGACGCGAGAAGATGGGAGCGTAATTGAGCCCAATGACCCCGTTTGGGCACAGCTTTCCGCAGCCGCCAATGCCGCCAAGCAGACGCCGAAGCTATGGTTGGAGCAGCGCGATATATACGGTGACATTGCCGAAAACGTCGGTTTCTCAGCCGCTTTTTCGCGATTTCTTACCGGGCTTTACACAGATGGGGTCGAAGTCACGATTGCCAACTACCTTGCCAGTTGACAGCGATGGACGCTCACCCAAGCGGGCTTCGTAGGTGCGCCGTTGCGCTCGGAGCGCGGTATGTGACCGGTCGTCACTTCCTCAGTTTAACACGGCAATCGACAGGTTCAGGATCGTCGCGAAACTCACCCATGCCAGATAGGGAACGAAGGCCAGAGCGGACGGACGATCCCGGTGCCACGTGCCGCGAATGAACATCACAATGACGGTCGAGAGTGCGCCTATCACCACAAGCGCCAACCACGGCTTTTGCAACACAAAGAAGGCGGGGGACCAAAGGAAATTAAGGATCAGTTGCGTCCACCAAAGGCGCAGCGAAGAACCGTGGTCACGCGCTTCATACTGGCGCCACCCGGCCATCGCGATGAGCACATAGAGGGCGGTCCAAACTGGTGCAAAAATCCAGTTAGGTGGGTTGAAAGCGGGCTTGTTCAGAGCAGCGTACCACGTCCCCGGTGCGGTCAAGGTACCGATCAAAATGCCGCCCCCCATGACGAGGATCAGAAAGGCGATGCGGATGGTCCATTTTGTCACTGGCGATATGTTCCTGTGTCGTATGCGTGCGGTTGTCTTAGCACGCCAGCCCGGTCACTTGTGCCTTTGCATCGGAGCCAAATCGCGCCATTTGCGGGCCATTTGAACTGATGAGTTTTACCATGGCTCCGGAAATCTCGGACCCGGTCACGGTGATTTCACGTTCGCCGAGGGTGTCGTCCACGTCAATGGTGAAGGCGATGCTTGCCCCTGAGTCAAGTGTTGAAATCGGCAAGTCGACGGCGTTTTGACCGTCCAAGATTGTGGGCAAGGTGGACAGGGCCCCGCGACCGGAAACGATTTCAAAGGGTTGGAAAACCTCGACACCGGCACCGCTGCCCGTGACATCAAAAATGAGCGCCCCTTGAGACGGCGCAAGGTCTAGCGTGAGGGTGCTTGAGGAGATCGCACACGCGCTTTGGTTGGTGATTTCGAACCGGTCTTTGGGGGCACCCTCGATAAAGCGGACGTGCAGGTCAGCTTGCCCCGTTGCGGCAGTGAGGGGCAGCGCAAGCACGGCCGCGGCGACGGTCATCTTGGAAATCATGTTGGGCCCTCTCCATTGTCTTATCTAAAACAATACGCTGCCCCAGCGGTACAAGATCATTTTGGCAGTGCGTAAGTCGTCCGAATGCTGTCCGCTTTCGTATGCAACCGAGAGGATGTAGGAGAGCGCGTTGCAAGTTGTCTGGTTTAAACGGGACCTGCGTGTGCAGGATCATCGTGCGTTGGTTAATGCGGCGCAGCGTGGGCAGGTGTTGCCACTGTATGTGGTCGAACCCGACTATTGGCGGCTTGAGGATGTGTCCTATCGGCACTGGGAATTCGCCGCTGAGGCCCTTGCGAGTTTGCGAGACAGCCTTGCCGCATTGGGCCAGCCGCTGGTTGTGCGGGTGGGCGCGGTGGTGGATGTGTTGGAGAGGCTGCGCCGGACCGTTGGTGTGGACGGGCTTTGGTCACATGAAGAAACTGGCAACGGATGGACCTATGCCCGCGACAAACAGGTAGCAGGCTGGTGCCGCACCCATGGGGTGCCTTGGCACGAAGTCCCGCAACATGGGGTGCAAAGGCGGCTGGCCTCGCGCAACGGTTGGGCGGTCCAATGGGATCGGTTCATGTCGGAGCCGATTGTCCAGGCGCCTGTTCTGAAGCCGACCGGCATTGAGGCCGGCCACATACCCTCTGCAAGGGACCTCAATTTGGTACCCGACGGTGTGCGCGAGCGACAAATCGGGGGACGGGCAGCGGCGGAAGGGGTGCTGTCGTCGTTCTTGGCTGAGCGGGGCCGGACCTATCGCCGTGCTATGTCGTCACCTTTGGGCGGTGCACGCGCGTGCTCCCGACTGTCGCCTCATTTGGCCTGGGGAAGCCTGTCCATGCGGGAAGTCACACAGGCCACTTGGGCCCGTCAACGGGAGGTAAAAGCGCTTGGCGCGCGCGACGGCTGGAGCGGGGCACTGTCGTCCTTTTCCGGTCGGTTGCATTGGCATTGCCACTTCATCCAAAAACTGGAGGACGCGCCGCGCATTGAGTTTGAGAACTTGCATCGGGGCTATGATGGCATTCGCCCCTCGGCCCCAGACGCGGAGCGGTTGGCCGCTTGGGCGCGCGGTGAAACTGGGCTGCCGTTTGTTGATGCCTGTATGCGGTCGTTGCGCGCAACGGGCTGGCTGAATTTCCGCATGCGCGCCATGGTCATGGCAGTGGCAAGCTATCACCTTTGGCTGCATTGGCGGGTGCCGGGATTGGAACTGGCCCGATTGTTCACGGATTATGAGCCGGGCATCCATTGGAGCCAGGTGCAAATGCAATCCGGCACCACCGGCATCAACACAGTACGCATTTACAATCCTGTGAAGCAGGGCATGGATCAGGACCCGACCGGAGACTTTACCCGTCGTTGGGTGCCCGAGTTGGCCAGGATTGATGATCAATTCTTGCAGGAGCCATGGAAGGCCGAAAACGCGGGCGCTGTGCTGGGACGAGCGTACCCCATGCCCATCGTGGATCACCTTAGCGCCGCGCGTGACGCGCGAGAGCGTATTTGGGCGGTGCGCAAGGGGGATGCATTTCGGCAAGAGGCGCGGGGGATTGTGGCAAAACATGCCAGCCGGAAATCGCCGCAGCGTCGTTCCCGCAAAAGTGCCTCTTCCAAACAGCTCGATCTGCCGTTTTAGAAGGAGCGTCTTATGAAGATGCGCAAGAAATCTGATTTACCCAGTAAGATCTGCGCCCGCTGCCAGCGGCCATTTCGTTGGCGCAAGAAATGGGCCAAGGTGTGGGACGAGGTGCGCTATTGCTCAGACCGCTGTCGGCGTGGCAGCTAAGACAACCCGTCCAGCACGGCGGCTGCACTGCTGCGGTAGGCGTGTTGCTTTTCTTCGCTCATGCGGTCCCATGTGCGATAGGCATGTCCAAGGCGTGGGTTGCCGCGCAGCTTATCTGCGTTACGAAGTAAAAAATCCCAGTAGAGTGGGTTGAAGGGGCACGCGTCCGGGCCGGTTTTCTGCTTCACGTCATAGCGGCAGGTCTGGCAGTGGTCCGACATCTTGTTGATGTAATTGCCACTGGCCGCATAGGGCTTGGAGGCCAGCAAGCCGCCATCGGCAAACTGGCTCATGCCAATCACATTGGGCGCCTCAACCCACTCATAGGCATCCGCATAGACCGCCAGATACCATTCATGCACCTCATGCGGATCAATGCCTGCCAGCATGGCAAAGTTGCCTGTGACCATAAGGCGTTGGATGTGGTGCGCATAGGCGTGATCACGGGTTTGGCCGATCGCGGCGGCCATGCAGGTCATGTCCGTTTGCGCGGTCCAGTAGAAAGCGGGCAAGGGGCGTTTGGCCGCCAAGTGATTGGCCTCTGTGTAACCCGGCATTTTCAACCAATAGATACCGCGTACATACTCCCGCCAGCCGATGATTTGGCGGATGTAGCCTTCCACGGCGTTGAGAGGCGCCTCACCATCGTAATAGGCGCGCTCCACACGGCGGCAGATTTCCAACGGGTCCAGCAGTCCGGCGTTCAAGTATTGGGCCAGCACCGAATGATACAAAAACGGCTCGTCGGTCAGCATGGCGTCCTGATAGTCGCCAAATTGGGGCAGGGCGGTTTGCACAAAGTGTTCCAGCGCCAGTAGAGCATCCTCGCGCGTGACCGCCAGCCAGAAAGGTTCTAGCGATCCGAAATTCTCGGCAAAGCGGGCCTCAACCAGTGCCAAAACGTCCTCGGTGATTGCGTCACGTGCGATTTGCCGGGGTTGGGGCATGAACAGGTCGCCTTTAGCAGGCTTTCGGTTCTCCGCGTCATAATTCCATTTGCCGCCTTCGGGCGCGTCGCCGTTCATCAGAAGTCCGGTTTTGCGGCGCATCTCGCGGTAGAAATACTCCATGCGCAGCTGTGTGCGCCCGTCTGCCCAGGTTTGAAAGTCCGCATGCGTGCAGACAAAGCGCGTGTCTTCCCGCATGTCCAAACCCACGCCATCCGCTTCGGCCCAATCCTGCAACGCGCGCTTCAGACGATACTCTCCGGGCTCCGTCATCACGACCTGCGACAGGTCTATTGCTGCCAGCTCATGGCGCAGCTGATCGGGGAGAGAACCTTTGTTGGTGTCATCGTCCAATTTGACATAGTGGACAGTCCACCCCTCACGTCGCAGCAGGTCGGCGTGGTGCCGCATGGCCGAAAACAGAAAGGCGATTTTCTTTTTGTGGTGGGGTACATAGCTGGCTTCCTCTGCCACCTCCGCCATCAGGATCACATCGCGGGCTTTGTTGGCGTCGCGCAGTGCGGAAAGGGTTAAGGACAGTTGATCGCCCAATACAAGGATGAGCTGCCCGGACGGGGCCGCGAGAGTTTGACTGGTCATGAGAAAACCGCTCAGTTCAGCAGAGCTTCGACTTGCGAGGTGACCGCGTTGGACATCGGCTTGGTCTTAGAGGAAAACTTGGCGACCACTGCGCCGTCCGGGCCAATCAGAACTTTGCTGAAGTTCCAGCGGGGCACATAGCCCGCTTCCTCTCGCAGTGACACAAACAGCGGATGCGCAGACTTGCCTTTGACCGAGGTGATCCCGGTCATCGGCATGTCGATGCCATATTGCAGCTCGCAAAACTCTTTGACCTCTGCGTTTGAACCCAGTTCTTGTTTGAAATCATCAGAGGGCACCGCCAGCACCACCAGCCCTTGATCGCGATAGGCGTCGTACAGGTCTTGCAGCCCGCGATATTGCTTGGTGAAGGCACATTGGGAGGCCGTGTTCACCACCAGTACCGGCTGTCCGGCCCAGTCCGAAACCGCAAGCGTGCCGCCGTCTATCGAGTCAAATTTGGCCGATAGGTCCAGAGCGAGCGCTGGCACCGCCGTGGATAGTGCGCAGATCAATGCGGTTAGAAACTTCATGACGATCCTCCGTTTGTCTCATTACGACACAGAGGGCGCACTGGATGAGCTTTTGATGCTGCGCGTTCTGGATCACGCATTTAGGTCATAAAACTTGGCAGCGGTCTCGCCAAACACTGCGGCGTGCCAATCGTTGGGGACTAGGTCCTCGATGGCCTCAAACAGCGTGGCATAGTCGGAATAGAGGCTGTCGACCGGGAAATTGGAGCCAAACATCACGCGGTCCCGGCCAAATTGCTCTAGGCAGTTATGCACAATCGGCGCGATGGACTGCTGCGTCCACCGATGATCAAACATGCCAAGGCCGGAGAGTTTGCACATCACGTTGGGTAGAGCGGAGAGAAGCGCTAGTTTCTTCGCCCAAGCGTCTAGCCCCGCTGCGCTTCGGTCATGCGGGGACCCGGCGTGGCAGAGCACGACCTGTAAGTCTGGCACTTGTGCCAACACATGGGCGGTGTCGTCCATCAGCTCTGGGATCAGTTGCAAATCGAAGCGCAAACCACGCTGGGCGATCTCTCTCAAACCAGTCAGAAAACGCGGGTCTTGTAGCAAAGCATTGGTGCCGGTTTGCGCGTCCTCGCCCGGCGCGCGACCGACAATCTGGCGCACGCCACGCAGAGTGGAGAGTTTTTGCAGCCGATCGAGGTCCATCGCCAGTGTATCCGAAGTCAGGTCACAAAACGCGACCTGAACCAAGGGCCAATGCGGATTTGCCTCTGCCACCTCCTGCACCCAGAGCGCTTCTTGTAGTGGGTCTTCGGCGCCGACCTGAATGTGCACCGATCCAGAAATGCCATGCTGCTTCGCGTCAGCAGTGAATTCATCCAGCAGATAGGCGCGTTGGATGGGAGACGGGTCACCAAAGAACCGTTCAACACCCTGCGCCATCAACCAAGGATAGTGCACGGCGGTCAGGTCCCACAGATGGTGATGTGCGTCGATCCTCATGTGCGGGGCACCTCCGCCATGCGGGTCAGAATATCGACGCCCTGCTGTTTCCAGAAGTGCAGCAGGTCGATGAAGATCCAGTTCTCGGCCAGTTTGTCGCCGTCACGGCGATAAATGTCGATCACGCGGAACTCGCCGGGTTTCCCAGTCGCAGGCATACCCATGAAGCCGCCGGTTGGGGTGGCTGTAAAATTGGGCCAGCCAAAAAAGCCGCCGAAGTGCCCTTCAGCCATACGGCAGATGTGATTGGTTTTGGAGCGATCGGTGAAGCCCGCACGGAAGGGGCCGGAGTGTTGTTTCGCATAACGCGGGATGGTGTAGGTCGCGCCAATGCCGGCCGGCCCCCACCAGATCATGTCTTCATGCCATGTCCGGCGCAGCTCATCCTCCAGGCTCAACCCGCTGTTCCATTGCCCGAGGTCGGTGATCATCGCGTTGATCGCAGCCAATGTCTTCTCTCCGGTGTCTGGCGGCTGCGGCGTGAACATCAGGCCGTCATGCGTCATTGGGCCGGGTTGGACCAGATGGGCAGCGGTTTGCGGTGGAAACGGTTGTAGCCCCGCCTGCATCATCAGGTGGGGGATGTCGAAATACATTGCAGTTTCGGTGACTTGGCCGTTCTCAACCTTGTTGAATTCGCAATAGCGCAGGAAGGCCATTTTGCCCGTAGGCGCGATGCCAAGCCAAGGCGCATCAAACAGGCCCATCAGATGCCCCATGGACACCACCCATGTGGAGGTAAATCCATCCATCTCGTTTTTGCCTGACATAAAAACGTCTTGGCGGCGCTGCAGGTGGGTGAGGGCGGTTTTGAGCGGCGCCCAGAACTGGTCCGCCACGGCCTCGGGCCCATGGATTTCATTAAACGGATGATAGCCGCGCCAGATATGATTCGGCGCATAGTGCTGTTTGAGGGCGGCTTTGGTTGCTGCCGGTGAGGCGGCGTCCAAGTCCCTGTAGAGGTCTGTAATTATTTGTTTTTCTTCTGTGAAGTCAGTCATGTTTTGGGTCGCTTTGCATACGTTTGCAAAAAAGTCTTGCCGAATTCCTAATCCTAAGTCTACCCTTTGTGCATACGTATGCAAAATGCATGTGACATCGGACGGGGGACCACATGGCCGAAATTCAGCTGCGCAATGTAGGCAAGCGCTGGGGCAGTTTTGTCGGGGTCGACAATTTTGATCTGACGATTGCGGACCAGGAGTTTCTTGTGCTTCTTGGCCCCTCGGGCTGTGGCAAGACCACAACCATGCGCATGATTGCCGGGTTGGAAGACGCCAGCGAAGGCGACATCCTGATTGACGGCAAAAAGGTCAATGATCTGGAGCCCAAAGACCGTGATGTGGCGATGGTGTTCCAGTCCTACGCGCTTTACCCGAATATGAATGTCTATGAAAACATCCGCTTTCCGCTGAAGGTGCGGGGCATTGATCCGGCGACACATGACGAAAAGGTGCGTCGTGCCTCTGCGATGGTTGAGCTGGACGAGTTCCTTCATCGCAAACCTGCAGAACTCTCTGGAGGGCAGCGTCAACGAGTGGCTTTGGCCCGTGCAATCGTGCGCGAACCCAATGTGTTCCTGATGGACGAGCCGCTGTCCAACCTTGACGCCAAGCTGCGGGTCTCCACCCGTGCCCAGATCAAGAACCTGAGCCATGAACTGTCCGTCACCACCATCTATGTGACCCACGATCAGATCGAAGCCATGACTTTGGCGGATCGTGTTGTGGTGATGAAAAAGGGTGTGGTGCAGCAGGTGGGCAGCCCTACGGAGATTTACGACGCGCCCGCCAACACATTTGTGGCGAGCTTCATTGGCAACCCGGCGATGAACCTGATGAATGGCCGCATGGAAGGCGGCACATTTGTTGCCGAGAACGTGCGGGTCGAAGGATTGTCCGCGCCGGACGGTCCTGTGATCTTGGGCTTCCGCGCTGAGGATGCGGGCCTTGGGGACGCAGGCCACCATGAAATCACCGCACCGATCTACACACTCGAGCTGCTCGGGGACGCCACCATGGTGACCGTCCGCATTGGCGGCGAGCTGGTCGCCGTGCGCGCACCCAAGGATTATCGATCAGAGATAGGCGACACGGTGTCTTTGTCCGTGCCGGCTGAGATCTGCCACCTGTTTGACGCCGAAACCGGCGCCAGAATTGAGGCCTGACGGCTTCACACCAACAACCGGCGATCAACGCCGGGGGCGAGAGGGTGCGCGATTGCAAGGCGCACCTGCAAACACAGAAACGCAACAGGGAGAAAAGTTATGTTTCTAAAGAAAGTAACCGCCGCCGGTGCCTTTGCCGGTCTTATGGGAACCGCAGCCTTTGCTGCTGATTGCGGGCCAGAGGGCCAGTCGATCCGCATCCTGGCGTCCGACTTCCCAGCCATCCACGCTGTGGCCGGTGCTGCAGAGGCCAACTGCGGCGGCGGTGCCGCGGAGTTCACCCGCAACCACACCACTGAAGCGCGCCAGATCATGAATGCGGCGCTGACGCCAAACCCGGCCGAGTACACCTCTGTGATCGTGGCCAACTCGACACTGACTCAACTGATGAACGACGGCCTTGTGCGTCCGCTCAACGATCTGGTTGAAAAATATGGACAAAACATTCCAGAGAACCTGCTGATCAGCATCGATGGCAACATCATGGCTGTGGCCTTCATGGCAAACTCTCAGCATCTTTTCTCCCGTAAAGATCTTCTGGAGAAGGCAGGTGTTGCCGAGGTCCCATCTACCTATGCGGAAATGATCGATGCGGCCAAATCTATCCGCGACGCGGGCATCATGGAATATCCGGTGGTCATGAACATGAAAACCGGTTGGAACGTTGGTGAGTCATTCAACCTCGCGTTCATGGCGCATGGTGGTGAGTTCTTTAAACCCGGCACCGCAGAGCCATCCGTGAACAGCCCAGCCGGTGTGGCCGCGTTGGAGACCCTCAAAGGTCTGGTGGAATATGCGCATCCGGATCATTTGACCCAAGCTTCCAACGAGACCCAGGGTCTGTGGGAAGCCGGTCAGGCGGCGCTGGGCATCATGTGGGGCTCGCGCGGTGCGCCGATCTTGGATGATGAAGGCTCCACCGCCGAGATTACCTCCAACACCGTTCTGTCCGCGGCCCCATCCGTTGAGGAAGGCGGCGTGCCAGGTGCAACCCTGTGGTGGGATGGTTTCACCATCGCTTCCAACGTGTCTGACGAAGAGGCCGAGGCGACCTTTGCCGCACTGGCAAGTGCCCTGAACAAAGAGATGGTCATGGCCAACAATGACGACGCGGTCTGGCTGCTTGATGGCTTTACACCGGGTGCTGCAGCGGAAGGTGTTTCTGCCACTGCCAAGGCAGGCGCGAAGCCTTACCCAATGATCCCGCAGATCGGCCTGATGCACAACGCGCTGGGCGCCGAGCTGGCTGACTTCCTCAAAGGCGATGAAAGCGCAGAACAGGCGCTGGCGGACGTCGAGGCGGCCTACATCACCGCTGCCAAAGAAGCGGGCTTCCTGCAGTAAACACTCCCCCTGAGGGGCCCTTCGGGGCCTCTCCCCCTTCACACTGATTTTCTCCACCGGGACGTAGGCTATGAAGCATCGCACCTTTTTCTGGTTCATCTTACCGACGCTCTCCGCGATGATCCTATTCATCGCACTGCCCATCGTTTCGGTCTTTGTTCAGTCGCTTTTTGTTGCGCATGAACAAGTGCTTGTGGTGTCAGAAAGCTGCGGCCCGTTTGGCTGTACCCCCACCACATCCGTCGATCTGGAAGCCACCGAAAAACTCCGCGAAGAGGCACCTTTGGGCCGGTTCAACGGGTTGGGCACCTATTTCAACCGTTCCCATCTGGCGATTGCGGAAATTGGCGAAGCTTGGGCGAATTCTGACAGTCTGGGCGCGTTCTGGAGCCAGATTTACAACCTGCCATTCTACAACGCGCTGATCTTCACGCTGACCTACACCTTTGTGGTCACGCCGGCGGTGCTGGTCCTTGGCCTTGCCATCGCGGTTGGGGTGAACAACCTTCCGCGCGCGCTCAAAGGCCCGTCGATCTTTGTCTCTCTCCTGCCGTTCCTTGTGACGCCTCTGGTGGGCTCGCTGATCCTCTTCTGGATGGTGGACGGCGACGGTGTTATTGGCGCGACCATTCAAAAGATCTTCAACGATCCCTCGCTCAGCCTGAAAGCCTCCACCGCGCTCACTTGGATCATGCTGATCGTCTACGGCATCTGGCACACGCTGCCGTTCAGCTTCATCACCTTCTATGCCGGGTTGCAGACCGTACCAGACGACACGCTTGAGGCCGCACAGATCGATGGGGCGTCTAAGTGGCAGACCATGATCCACGTCGTGGTGCCTCATCTGATGCCGCTGGTCTCCTTTGTGACGCTGATGCTGATCATGGACAACCTGCGCGTCTTTGAGCCCATCGTCAGCTTTTCGGCGGAGGCCCATGCGCGCTCGCTCAGCTGGGTGATCTTCAACGACCTGCGCGAAAGCGGCAATCCGCTCTACGCCTCCGCCGGAGCCACTTCCTTGCTGACCATCATCATCGTGATCTTCCTGATGATGCCCGTCCTAGTGCGCACCTGGCGCGACTTCACCCGCAAATCCCACTGAGGACAGACCCATGGCGACCAAAGCACAATCCCGCATGACCCCGCTGAAGCTGTTCTCTTACACCTTCGTGGCGCTCTGGCTAATCATCGCAGCCTTCCCTTTCTTTTGGACCTTCTGGGGCAGCTTCAAAGTGCAGGCTGACTTCCTTTCCAAAGCGGACTGGCGCAACGCGCTTTATGGGGCCAACACCATCGCACAGACTGGCAGCGCATTTACGGCGGAAGCCTATCGCGGGGCCTGGATTGACGAAGAATTTTGGTTCAACTTCAAAAATACCGGCATCGTGGTGTTTTTCACAGTGGTGATCTCGCTGACCTTTGGCACGCTTGGTGGGTATGCCCTGGCACGCTCCGGCTTTCGGTACGCGTTCTGGATATTGATGGCCGCGCTGGTGTTCCGCGCCATGCCGCATATCACGCTGGTGTCCGGCTATCTGCTGCCGTTTTTTGAGTGGAACGTCTGGGGCATCCTGCCCACCACCATCATCGTGCTTGTGGCCATCAACCAGCCCTTCACGCTCTGGATGCTGCACAGCTTTTTCAAGAACATCCCCAAAGACATGGATGAAAGCGCCATGGTCGACGGCTGCACCCGCTTCCAGGCCTTCCGCTATGTCATCGTGCCAGTGATGTGGCCGGGAGTGATCACCACGGGTCTGTTCAGCTTCCTCCTAGCCTACAACGACTTTACCGTCGCGGCGATGCTCTTGAGTGAGGAAAACGAAACCATTATTCCGGCGATCAACAGCTTCATGGGCACCACACAGGTCGAGGGCAAAGTGATGTACGCCGTGGCCGCTGTGGTCTCTACTGTCGCGCCGCTTTTTGTGCTGATCTTGTTCTTCCAGCGCCAGATTGTCTCCGGCCTGACCGCCGGCGCGGTGAAAGGATGAGTTCCTCCGCCCGCCATAGCGCCATGGCGCGTCATCCGGCGCTCAACAGAATGCCACGGGATTTCATAGGGCAGGGGGCGTTACGCCCCCTCACAATCCCCAAAACCATTCTGAAAGGAGACGCCCCATGAAAGGCTCCCGCCCTGAACAAGCCGTGCTGACGCGCGACACTGACATGTCCAAAACCGAAGCTACCCGCGCCGTGATCGAAGGCATGGTGGATGGTCTAAATGACCACCGCATCGACGATATTGGCGAGTTCTTCGCCCAAGGGTTCCGCTGGATGGGCAACCAAGGCTGCGGCACCAAAACTGGTCTGCAGGAATTTCAAGACAACTGGCAGCGCCCATTTCAGGCGGCGTTTTCGGACAAGACCTGTATCGATGAGGCACGCCTTTACATGGGCGATTGGGCCGCTGCTTTTGGCCGTCAGGAAGCCACGCACAGCGGCGAGTTCCTCGGCATCGCCCCCACTGGCAAGCGTGTCGAAATTCGCTACATGGACTTCTGGAAAGTCGTCGACGGCAAAATCGTCGACAATTGGGTGAACGTTGATTTTGCCCATGTCGCGGCTCAGCTGGGCGTCGACCTGTTTAACGGAGAAGGCTGGGAAGCCTTTGATCGCGGCGAAAAAGAAGCGCCGCGCCCCCAAAACTGATCCTGTCAATTGAGGATAAGACAATGACAATCGAGTATCTGAAACGCGGCAAAGACCAAGCGGAGCGTGCTGAAGATGACGCCAAAACGCGCGCCGTTGTTGAGGCCACGCTGAAGGACATCGAAACCCGCGGCGACGCAGCTGTGCGCGAGCTGTCTGAAAAGTTTGACAATTATTCCCCGGCTTCCTTCAAGCTGAGCCAGCAAGAGATTGACGCTCTGATGGCGCAGTTGAGCGACCGCGAGTTGGCGGACATTAAGTTTGCACAAGAGCAGGTGCGCAATTTTGCCCAGGCACAGCGTGACACGATGCTTGATCTGGAAGTGGAAACGCTCCCCGGCGTTGTTCTCGGGCACAAAAACATCCCGGTCCAATCTGTGGGATGCTATGTGCCCGGGGGCAAGTTCCCGATGGTGGCCTCTGCACATATGTCCGTGGCCACGGCCTCGGTGGCTGGCGTGCCGCGCATCATCGCCTGTACGCCTCCCTTCCAAGGTAAGCCCAACGCCGCGGTGATTGCGGCGATGCATCTTGGTGGGGCGCATGAGATTTACGTCATGGGCGGCATTCAGGCGATTGGTGCGATGGCGCTGGGCACGGAAACCATTGATCCCGTTCACATGCTGGTTGGTCCGGGCAACGCCTTTGTGGCCGAAGCCAAACGTCAACTGTTTGGCCGTGTCGGCATCGACCTCTTCGCCGGTCCCACCGAAACCATGGTGATTGCGGACGAAACGGTGGATGCGGAAATCTGCGCCACCGACCTCTTGGGGCAGGCCGAGCACGGCTACAACAGCCCCTGTGTAATGGTCACCAATTCGCGCCAACTGGCCGAGGGCACGCTTTCGGAAATCGACCGCATTCTGAAAATCTTGCCAACGGCGGACACTGCCTCTGTCAGCTGGGAAGAATACGGTGAAGTCATCGTCTGTGACACTTACGAAGAAATGCTCGAAGTGGCGGACGACATTGCGTCTGAGCACGTTCAGGTCATGACGGACCGCGATGACTGGTTCCTTGAGAACATGACCTGCTATGGCGCGCTGTTCTTGGGGCCGCGTACCAATGTGTCCAACGGCGACAAAGTGATTGGCACCAACCACACGCTGCCCACCAAAAAGGCAGGCCGTTACACCGGGGGGCTCTGGGTGGGCAAGTTCCTGAAAACCCACAGTTATCAGAAGGTTCTGACTGACGAGGCTGCCACGATGATTGGCGAATACGGCTCGCGCCTGTGTATGCTTGAGGGCTTTGTGGGGCATGCGGAGCAGTGCAACGTGCGGGTGCGTCGCTATGGCGGCATCAACGTGCCGTATGGCGAAGGCGCACCCTATCGGGAGGCGGCTGAGTAAGATGGCTGTCGACAAACACACGCATCACAAAGAGCTGATCAAAGCCTTTCGAGATGCGACCTATAACTTTAGCGAAGAGGGCGTCCGCGCGGCGCTCTCTGATCTTGCGACGCCAGATGCCGTGTTTCGCTTGTGTCATCCCTTTGGGGACATGACAGGGCCGGATGCGTTTTATGACGGCGCTTACTCCGGGTTGTTTGAGGCCTGGCCGGATCTGGAGCGTCGTGACTATATCGTCATGGCTGGGCCAGATGAGTTTGGAAACGACTGGGTTGGCTGCGGTGGCTACTACACCGGCGTGTTCACCGCGCCGTGGTTGGACATTCCGCCCACCGGCCATCAGGTGTCGATGCGCTATCACGAGTTCTTCCGTTTTGTGGACGGCAAAGTCGCTGAGTATCAGGCGCTTTGGGACATTCCCGAGGTAATGATGCAGGCAGATGCTTGGCCGATGGCGCCGTCGCTGGGCCGCGAATGGCATGTGCCGGGTCCGGCAACGTCGGACGGTCTGGTGCCGGGACCCTATGATGAAGCCAAAGGTAAAGAGACCTGCCAGCACATCATCGACATGCTGGAGCATCTGAAAAAGCACCCGCGTGATCCAGACCCGCGCGCCATGAAGATGGATCACTACTGGCATGAACGCATGAGCTGGTATGGCCCAGCGGGTATCGGCACTGGCCGTGGCGTGGCGGGTTTTCGCAACTGGCACCAGATTCCTTTCCTCAACGGCATGCCGGATCGCGGCCAATATGTGGATGAGATCACCTATCACTTCTTTGGGGATGGCGAATATGCAGCCGTTACGGGCTGGCCCAACATGATCCAGACCGTCACCCACGACGGTTGGATGGGCATCGCGCCAGCGGGCAAAAAGATCACCATGCGCAGCTTGGATTTCTGGCGACTGGAAAACGGTAAAATCCGCGAAAACTGGGTCTTGGTCGATCTTTTGGACGCCTATCGCCAATTGGGTGTGGACGTCTTTGCCCGGTTGCGGGAATTCAACAAGGTGCGCAGTATGGCGCGCCTGAATATCCCGGATGGACTAAGCAAATGACTGACCTGCCCCGCACCCCTTCCTTTTCACTCAGCGGCAAAACCGCCCTTGTCACCGGTGCGTCCTCCGGCATTGGACAGGGCTGCGCCGTGGCACTGGCCGAGGCCGGCGCTGATGTGATTTGCGCAGCGCGCGGGGCAGATAAACTAGAAGACACCGTCGCGGCTATGAAGGCTGCGGGCATGAGTTCCGAGGCGCTGGTGTTGGACCAAGGCGACCTCACGGCGCTGGCGCAGGTGTTTGAGACGCGCGCCATTGACGTTGTGGTGAACTCTGCCGGTCTGGCGCGACACGGTCCCGCTGTGGAAACGACGCCAGAAGATTATGACGCGGCCATGAGCCTCAACCTGCGCTCAGCCTATTTCCTGTCAGCCTATGCGGCTAAGGCGTTGATCGCGGCGGGTAAACCCGGTTCCATCATCCACATCTCCAGCCAGATGGGCCATGTTGGTGGTGTAGATCGCGCGGTCTACTGCGCCTCCAAACACGGCCTTGAAGGCATGGTGAAAGCCATGGCGATTGAGTGGGGACCGTCACAAATCCGCATCAACACGGTCTGCCCAACCTTTATCAAAACGCCTCTTACGGCGCAGACCTTTGAGCGACCAGACCGTAAAGCCTGGGTGGAGGAGAAAATCAAACTTGGCCGTATTGGCGAGGTTGAGGACATCATGGGCGCGGTGCTTTACCTCGCTTCTGATGCCAGCGCCTTGGTCACAGGCACCTCAATGTTGATTGACGGCGGGTGGACGGCAGACTGATGGCTGAGAAAGTAACCTCCCTCCAAGTTGCCGAACGCGCCGGTGTCAGCCAATCCGCTGTGAGCCGCGTGTTCACCCCCGGGGCCTCCGCCTCCAAAGCCACTGTTGAGAAGGTGCGCAAGGCCGCAGAGGAATTGGGATATCGCCCCAATGTTCTCGCCCGCGCCATGGTGTCTGGCAAAAGCCGCATCATCGGCCTCGTCGTGGCCTATTTGGACAACTACTTTTATCCGGAAGCGCTGGAAATCCTGTCCAACGCTCTGCAGGAAAAAGGCTACCACGTGCTTGTTTTCATGGCGTCGCAAACCGCCGGTAACATCGACGGCGTGGTCGAAGAAATCTTGGATTATCAGGTCGATGGCATCGTCACAGCCTCTGTGGCGATGTCTTCCGATCTGTCGGCGCGGTGTTTGCAGGTGGGCGTGCCTGTGGTGCATTTTAACCGTTTTGAAGAGGCCAAAGGTGTCAGCTGTGTCACCTCTGACAACTTTGAAGGCGGTCGCCAGTTGGCGCAGTTTCTCGTCGCAGGCGGACACAGAAAGATCGGCCACATCGCCGGTTGGGAAGGGGCCTCCACCCAGCGGGATCGCGAAGCAGGGTTTCTCGCGGGACTTAAAGAAGCGGGGCAGGACTTGTTCGCCCGCGAGATTGGCGATTTTGACGTAGACCGCGCCCGTGCCGCGGCTAGTGCCATGTTCGACGTGCCTGAAGAGAGCCGTCCGGATGCCGTGTTTGTGGCCAACGACCATATGGCTTTTGCTGTCATGGACGAGCTCCGTTTTGGTCTTGGCCTTAAGATCCCAGGCGATGTTTCCGTTGTCGGCTTTGACGACGTGCCGCCCGCAGCCTGGCGCGCCTACGACCTCACCACCATGCGCCAGCGCGCCAATCTGATGGTTGAGGAAACCGTCGATGCGCTGCTGGAGCATATCGAAAATCCGGCCTCCGCGACACCGCGGCAGGTCGCCATTCCAACCCCTCTGATCGTGCGCGGTTCTGCGCGCGTCCCAGACACCTGGCCTCCAAAAGAAGGATAGACCCCCATGCAAGGCTTCGATGCGAAATTTCAGGATTTCCCCGATTACATCATCGGCATCACCAAAGAGATTTGGGAAGATCGGGGCATTGCCACGCTGCATCACTACTACAGCGATGACATCGTTGTGCGCTCTCCGGCGTCCGTGGTGCTGGGCAATCAAAATGTCATTGGCGCAACCATGGCCACTTTGGCCGAATTTCCAGATCGGCAACTGCTGGGCGAAGACGTGATCTGGTCCGGTACGCCGGAGGAGGGCATGCTCAGCTCTCACCGGATTATCTCCACCGCCACCCACATGGCGGACGGTGTGTATGGCAAGGCCACCGGTAAGCAATTGCGCTATCGCATCCTGGCGGATTGTCACGCGATCAACAATCAGATCAATGACGAATGGCTGATCCGCGATCAGGGCGCAATTGTGCGTCAAATGGGGTGGGAGCCCAAGGAATACGCCGCCAACCTGATCGAGGCCGAAGGTGGCCCGGCCAATTGCGTGAAGCCTCTAACACCACTCACGGACCAGCCTGGCCCTTACAAAGGCAAGGGCAACGACAACGCTTGGGGCGCCCGTTACGGCGATATTCTCAACCGCATCATGGGCGCGGATATTGCGGCGATTGAGGCGGAGTACGACCGCGCAGTGCAATCCGAATATGTCGGTGGCGTGACTGGCCACGGCTGGGACGCGGTGGACCGCTTCTGGATGGGATTGCGCGCCAGCTTCCCGAACGCGGAGTTTAAAATCGAGCACCAGATTGGTCGCGATGATCCGATGATGCCGCCCCGCGCCGCAATCCGGTGGAGCCTCTGGGGCAAACACGACGGCTGGGGCTCTTTTGGGGCGCCTACGGGCGCAGAGGTCTATGTGCTGGGCATCAGCCACGCCGACTTTGGTGCGCTGATCACCGATCAGCCCAAGGTGCGCCGTGAATACACGCTGTTTGATGAAACCTCGGTCTGGAAACAGATCCTTCTGCAGACCGGTCAGGCGTGACCCGTGATCTGGCATACCCAAGGCTGTGCAACACGCAGGCGGCGCGGCGCTTTCACGCGCATCGTGCCGCGTTGCGCGCACGGCGGTTGAACAATCGTCCTCCCGGGGCGGGATCAACTTTGATCCCATTCAAAACCCCAAAAGGAGAGATAATATGAGTTCTATCCAATCCCGCATTGTCCGTTACGGCGAATTGAAACCCTGCAAAACCGCCTTCATCGACGCCCACACACCGGGCAGCGATCAGAAGGAAAACTTCACCATTGTTGGTGGCGGTGTGTCTGAATCTCCAGACCAACACGTGCACATTACTGACAAGATCGGCTTTAACATCGGTGCAGCGGGACAGCCGCCCAAATGTCGCAACTCACTCCACAGTCACACCACCGCTGAAGTGTTCTTCGTGGCAAAAGGCCGCTGGCGCTTCTTCTGGGGCCTGCACGGTGACGCCGGTGAGTTCATCGCCGAGGAAGGTGATATCTTTAACATTCCCACCGGCATTTTCAGGGGCTTTGAAAACGTCGGTCAGGATTACGGGATGATCATGGCGATCCTCGGCGGCGATGATGCGGGTGGCGGCGTCACCTGGGCGCCACATGTGATCGAAGATGCGCAGGCCCATGGTTTGATGCTGGGCGACAATGGTGTGCTTTACGACAGCAAGAAGGGCGAAGAGCTTCCCCACAATGTGCGTCCTATGCCGCTGTTGACCGAAGAGGACTTAAAAGCCTTCCCCGAAGTGCCGGTGGAAGAGGTGATGCCTTATGTGGCGCGGTATTGGGATCTGATGGCGTTGGCCGCAAAGGTCCCGGCCAAAGTGATTGGCGAGAACGCGATCATCAAAGACAAGCCGGGGTTTGAGGTCGACTTCCTCACACGTGGCTCCGCCGTAACAGAACCCGTCACCACAGCGCAGCCTGTGGTGTTGATGCCCGCCAGTGGCCACTGGCGCATCACCATCAACAACGTGGAGGTCACCTTGTCCGCAGGGGACACGGCCGTGGCACTGCCGGGCGAAAGCTACAGCGTAGCCCCTTCGATGACGGGGGAAGCGGGGCTCTACCGCATCACAGCGACAGACGATGCCGCGGGTGCCACCTGGACCGGGTAAATCATCAAGCCTTGCGCGGGGCGATCGCCCCTGCGCAAGGCGCTCAAACGTTAACGGTGTTGGCTGGCAATGCACACCTCCGCGAAACCGACGTAATACCGACGCGATACAGACAGGGAAAACGGCACGATGAGCAAAATCTTAACGACCCATGTGGGCAGCCTGCCACGCACCCAAGAGGTGGTGGATTTCATCTTCGCCCGTGAACACGAAAAACCCTATGATCCGGCAGCTTTTGATGCCGCTATGACAGCTGCTGTCAACGAGACGGTGCGCAAGCAAGTCGATGCGGGTGTCGACATCGTAAGCGACGGGGAAACCAGTAAAATCTCCTACGCCACTTATGTGAAGGACCGCTACACGGGGTTTTCGGGAGATAGCGAGCGCAACGCACCAGCAGACCTCAAGATGTTCCCGTCTTTCCTGAAGCGATTGGCCGATGATGGCGGCACACCGCAATACGCGCGACCGAAATGCACCGGTGACGTGCGCAGCAAAGGGCAGGGGGAATTGATGAAAGATATCAATAACCTGAAGGCTGCCATGGCGGCTCACGGCGTTGAGCGTGGGTTTATGAATGCCGCCTCGCCGGGGGTGATTTCTTTGTTCTTGCAGAATGATCACTACGCCAGCCGCGAAGCCTATCTGGCCGCCCTTGCGGATGCCATGAAGGATGAATACGAAACCATTGTTTCCAATGGCTTAGACCTGCAATTGGACTGCCCGGATTTGGCGCTCTCCCGCCACATGCTGTTTAATGATCTGAGCGATGAAGAGTTTCTAAAGATCGCAAACATGCATGTGGAGGCCCTCAATCACGCGCTCCAAAACGTGCCGCAAGATCGCGTAAGGGTCCATATTTGCTGGGGAAATTACGAAGGTCCGCATTGTTGCGATATCCCGATGAACAAGGTGTTTGGCACTTTGATGGCAACAAAATCGCGCTATGTTTTGTTTGAGACCTCAAATCCCCGCCACGCGCATGAGTGGACGGTGTTCCGCGACCGCAAATCTGAAATCCCTGCGGACAAAATACTTGTCCCCGGTGTGGTCGATACCACTACCAACTTTGTTGAGCATCCGGAGTTGGTTTCTCAACGCATTCAACGCTTTGCCGATATCGTTGGCACGGACCGCGTGATTGCAGGAAGCGACTGCGGCTTTGGTACCTTTGCCGGATTTGGAGCGGTCGATCCCGACATTGCCTATGCCAAACTCGCCGCTCTCAGCGAAGGAGCCGCGGCGCTGTCATGACACCATTGGTTTTGCTCCCCGGCATGATGTGTGATGCGCGCCTTTTTGGGCCGCAAATCAATGCGTTGTCTGGTCGTTTTCCGATCATGACAGCTCCGCTGGGCGGGCAAAAAACCATAGAGAAACTTGCTTCAGAAGTATTGCGGAATGCGCCGCCAAAATTCGCGCTGGCGGGCTTGTCCATGGGCGGTATCGTCGCGATGGAAATGCTACGGCAAGCTCGTGACCGGGTTGTGGGGCTGGCGCTATTGGACACCAATCCACTGGCGGAATCGGAAGCCACTAAGGATCGACGTGCGCTGCAGATTGCGGCAACCTTGGCGGGAGACATGCGGCGTGTGATGCGCGAGGAGATGAAGCCCAACTATCTCGCCGATGGCCCAAACCAGAGCGCGATTTTGGATCTCTGCATGGCCATGGCCACCGACCTTGGACCGGAAGTTTTTGTGCGCCAATCCAAAGCACTGCGGGATAGAAAAGACCAAACGGCAACGTTGCGGGGATATTCAAGAAAGACACTGATCCTGTGTGGACGGGAGGATAGCCTGTGTCCGGTAGAGCGCCATCGCCTGATGCAAGGCCTAATCTCTGGAAGTACGTTGCAAATTGTTGAAAACGCGGGACATCTGCCCACTTTGGAACAACCTCAATTGACCACAGCGACGCTCGCCCGCTGGCTGGAGAGTTTATGAACGATACCCTTTTGAAACTGCTGCAATCTGTGGACACCCCGACCGTTTGCAACGCGATTGAAGTGGCCCAAGGTCAACGCGGCTTTGATCAGTTTACTCGCGGCACCATGCTCTGTTCTGATCCAGAGGGTGGCACCATGGTGGGCTATGCCCGCACCGCGAAAATCGCGGCTTTGGAGCCGCCGCAAGAGGCGCCAGAAGTAATCAAGGCACGGCGTATGGCTTATTACAAGCATATGTCCGAAGGACCGCGTCCCGCCGTAACTGTGATTGAAGACGTGGACTACCCCAATTGCGTTGGCGCGTATTGGGGAGAAATCAATACAACCGTTCACAAAGGGTTTGGAATAAGCGGTGCATTGACCAACGGTGTTATGCGGGACCTAGGTGATTTGCCGAGCGGTTTTCCTGTTGTTGCAGGGTCCATTGGTCCAAGCCATGGCTTTGTGCATGTGCGGGAAATTGGTGGGGAGGTGGATGTTTTTGGGCTTCGCATACATGACGGCGACCTTGTGCACGCTGACCGCCACGGCGCGCTAGTTGTACCAAGAGATGTTATTGAACACTTGGAAGTTGCGATTCAGAAACTATTGCGCACAGAACATCTCATCCTCCAACCTGCCCGAGAAGAGGGGTTCAGTTTCGAAGTCTTTGAGAAAGCTTGGGCCGATTTTGAAGCTTCGCGTACCTGAGCTCAAATGAAGTTCAAAATCGCCTACTACTCGAAGCCTAGCCTCTCAAAGTTCCCTGAGATTTTTCTGGGTGGCGCTTTTGAACTCAAAAACGATTTATTTTGTCCATAGGTGTACGGCTGAGCACATTTTGCCCACGCTCGCATAGTTTGGGTTCGCACAATAATTGGCAACGAGAAAGCACCGATTTCTATACAGATCCGGACCGAACAAGCGGTGTAGGAAACAGTTAAATTTTTACTATTAAGGTCTGCCAACCAAAAGCTTTCTTAGTGAGCCACGAACCTATGAAGAACATTCGCGGTTATTTGCGCCTTCGCAGTAGCCTTGCCCTGGCCATCCTCGTGGCGGCTGGGGTTGCCGCATTCGTGGTTTCGTCGGTGGGGCACAAGGGTGTAATGGAGAGCTCGCGAAACGCTCAAGTGCTTGGTCAGCTCCTGGTATCCACTTAGGAGCTGTCGCTGGCATTCTCTGATCTGAGCGATCCCGAGAGAGCCCAGAGTGCGAATATCGCCGAAGGCAATCTGAGACGAAATGCTCGGGTTGGAGCCGCCGCTCTCAGTGAGGTGGAGCGGCGCCTTGCAGACGGGATGTTTGACGGAGAAAGCAAACGTGTTCTCACGCAAACTTCGTTGAATCCCATCACCGAGTTTCATGAAGTTCTGGTGATTGCGGGCATTGCTGGGGACACAGAAACATCGGTCAGAAGAAAAGTTCGGGCTGGTGAGCTGGGAGAAGAGTTGAGTGCACGTACGTTGCCGGTGTTCATGGAGCTTTACCAGCTGGAGGTTTCGTCAGCAGAAGACGCGGGCGCTAAGCAAAAGCTCTATACGCGATTGGCACTAGTGCTTGGAGCCATTGGTGTTTTTATCACAATCGCTTTCGTTCAGCGACCGATGGAACGGTTTGTTTTGCGGTCTCACTCAGAACTGGAAGCCAGTCGAAAAGAGGCCGAAACCGCTCGCAAGGAAGCTGTGACGGCGCGCCGGGCGGCTGAGGACGATCGCGCCAAAGCCGAGGCCGCATCGCAAGCCAAATCGGCCTTTTTGGCAACTATGAGCCACGAAATTCGAACGCCGCTTAATGGCGTGATGGGCGTGAGTGAACTGCTTTGTGAAAGCGAGGCGGATCCAGAGCGCAAACACATGCTCGAACTGGTCGTAAAGAGCGGCAATTCATTGTTGCAGATCATCAACGACGTGTTGGATCTGGCCAAAATTGAAGCCGGCAAGGTTGAGCTAACTGAAGAGACGTTTGATGCCCAGCAAATGTGTGAAGAAGTCTTAGAACTGTTCTCCGCACAGGCACACCGAAAGAACATCAAACTGAGCCTTGATGCGCCAACAGACGCACTTCCTTGGTTGTGCGCCGGCTATGGGAAGCCGGTCCGTCAAATCTTGCTCAACTTGGTGAACAATGCCCTGAAGTTCACAGACAACGGAGCGGTAACCGTGTTTTTGAGGCGTCAACACCCACAACAGCCTGGCGGTCAAGGGCGACTGTCTATCTCCGTTGAAGATACTGGGATTGGTATTTCGGAAGATGCGCAGTCGAAGATCTTTGAGCAATTTACTCAGGCAGACGGCTCTACGACAACGAAATACGGCGGCACTGGCTTGGGGTTGTCTATTGCCCAAAAACTTTGTGAACAAATCGGTGGAAAGCTCTCGGTGGTGTCTCAACTGGGGCAAGGCTCCACTTTCACCGTCGAATGTCCGGTGACCTGCAAAGTAGGGGCCTTAAAGCCGCAGACCGAGCTTCAGCTAGAGGGCCGGTGGACTGGTCATGTTTTGATTGCGGACGACAATAAGGTGAACCTGCTGGTCGCCAGTAAAATGGTCTCTGGTTTAGGCTTGACTGTGGAAACGGCTTTTGACGGGATCGATGCGCTGAACAAATTCAAATCAGGGCGCTTTGACCTCGTACTAATGGATGTTCGCATGCCCAACATGGACGGGCTGGACGCCACGCGTGCCATTCGCGCTTATCAAAAGGCTGAGAGAGCGCCAATGACCCCAATTGTTGGGCTGTCTGCGAACGCTATGAACGAGCATCGCGAGGAGGGGCTGTCGTCCGGCATGTCCGGCTATCTTTCGAAGCCACTAAAAAAGGGCGCTCTTATTGCCGAATTCGAGCGGATTGACTGTTTCAATAAGACAAACCAAACCAAAGGATCATCCCAATGCGCATTACTTCCATGCTTTTTTTCGTGTCTTACGGCGTTGGTGTCGGCGCTTTGCCCGCTTTGGCGCATGATAACAAGGTACTGGTGTACAACTGGTCCGACTATGTCGCCGAAGAGGTGTTGGAAACTTGGGGAGAGGATACCGGTTTTGGCATCGAAATTGACAGCTACGCAAATGCCAATGAGGCCGAGGCACGTCTTGTCGCGCGCGGCACCGGTTATGACATTGTTGTTGTCACCAGCGAGTCAGTTGGGCGCATCATTGCAAGCGGTGGCGTTCAAAAACTTGTCCCTGACAATTTTCCGGACATTGTGAAGCCTTTACCATATTTGGAAGACCTCTTGTTTTCCAACGTGCCGGAAGCGCGAGATTATGTGGTGCCTTATATGTGGGGAACCACTGGGGTCGCATATAATATGGAAGAGGTTGCTGCTCGCATTCCTGACGCTCCCACCGACAGCTGGTCGTTGATTTTCGATCCCGAGAACGCAAAACGTATGGCTGATTGCGGGATCACAATAGTGGATTCAAATGAAGAGGTCGTAGCCGCAGCACTGGCCTATTTGGGTAAGAACCCACGTTCAAAAGATCCCGAAGATTTGGACGCCGCTTTTGAAGTATTGAGCGCGATTGAACCCTACATCTCAGACTTTAACACCGAGCAATATGACGATCTGATGAACGGAGAAATCTGTCTCTCCTTGACCTGGAGCTCTGAAGGATTGGGGCCAATGCTCGAAGGAGAGGGAGACTACGCATATATGATCCCCAAGGAAGGGACCAATATGTGGGCGGATGTGATTGTGGTTCCGATCGATGCCAAACATTTTGAGCTGGCCAACAAGACGATTAACCACCTGATAAATAGACAGAACCTAGCCTTGGGGGTCGAATATCTGTTTGGTGCGATCAGTTCGGAAGAGCTTGTGGATGTCGTGGACAGCTCCTTATTTGAGTACCCAGCTCTCTCGCTGCCTGAAGGCATCCGTGAGGTCCTGTATTTGGCCCCTCAGTATACGGGAGCGGAAAAAGAAAAACTCGACAAGAGATGGCGCCAGCTGCAGCTCGGAATGTAGCTCAGTTGCGGGATCACATTCCAATCATCGGCACATTTTGGAGCGGGATTTGAGGTTTCTGCAGGTCTCGCCCTTTTTTGCCGTTTGGACGGCCGCGACGTGTAGGCGTATAGAAGAGAACTGGCGCTGACTACCATCAGCACATCACGCAGTGCCGGGGCCATAGTGTCTGCCAAAGCCACGATACGCGCTTTTCTACCGAGATCCTCCAAGGCACTTTTTTACGAATAAAAGTCGAAGGTTAGTGGTATGGAGCTGTCGGATGCGAAGCCTCTCCGCAAGGTTGCGGGGTAACCTGGGAAACAGGTTAAACTCCATTGCAATACGGATCATTTCTTGTGCAATCAACACGTCGCGGAACGGCTCAGTTGAGGCAATTAGCCAAGCGAAACCCACAAAACTTTGGCGTCCTCTTCGCTTGTAGAGATGCAGCCGTGCCCCATGGCGCTGTCGTAGTAAACCGAGTCGCCTGCTTTCATGGGGCGAGGGCGGTAGTGTTCGCACAGAAACAGTAATTCGCCGCTGAGCACATACATGAACTCTTCGCCGTCGTGACGGATCCACTCATCAAAATCGTCTTCGCTGCGGGCTGTGATTGTTGACACATATGGCAACATGCGCTTGCTGGTGAGCTCGACGCATAGCAATTCGTGGATGTAGGTCGGAGTCTCCTTGAGCTCGCCTTGTCCGGCCTCAGAAAAGTCCCTGCGTCCCTTCATCGCGTCAATCGTGGATTGCTGGAACAGTTGAGGCGTTGCCATGCCAAGAGCCTGCGTCAGTTTCTGCACGATCTCAAAGCTTGGTTTGGTTTGATCGTTTTCAATCTTGGAAAGCGTTGAGCGACCGATTCCGGCGAGCTCACTTGTTTCCGCTAGTGTCCATCCTTTGGCTTTTCGGGCCAAATGTATCCGTTGCCCCAACGATTCTTTGGCTTTGGAAGAGGTTTTCTCTGCCATTGCAGGATTTTGTTCCGGCATAAAAATCTCCCTGTTTTCCGATTGTTACCTCAAATTCAGTCAATCGGCAAAGGTCGAATGAGGGAAATGTGTTGCTAATGGTGGAAAAATTCTCCTATAGGAAACAAAAGGTACGTTTGGGGGAACCATGCAGCGATTTACGGAAAGTCTTGAGAGTGCAGATGACGTAATTTTTGGCGCTATTGCTGAGGAGGCGCAGCGTCAAAGCGCTCAGGTGGAACTGATTGCCTCAGAGAACATTGTCAGCAGAGCAGTTCTTGAGGCGCAGGGGTCTGTGCTGACAAACAAATATGCAGAAGGTTACCCGGGGCGTCGGTACTACGGTGGCTGTGAGCATATGGATACGGTGGAGGAGGAAGCCATTTCTCGCCTCAAGTCGCTGTTTGGCTGTGACTTTGCCAATGTGCAGCCACACTCTGGTGCGCAGGCCAACGGCGCGGTTAAGCTTGCGTTGCTGAACCCAGGTGACACCATCTTGGGAATGTCTCTGGATGCTGGCGGTCATCTCACCCACGGTGCGCGTCCGGCGCTGTCTGGCAAATGGTTTAAAGCTGTTGCCTATGGGTTGGATGAAAGGGGGCTGATTGACATGGAGGCGGTACGCCGCCTTGCCGTCGAGCATAAGCCGCAGATGATCATTGCGGGCGCGTCGGCATATTCGCAGATCATCGACTGGGCGGCATTCCGGGCCATCGCGGACGAAGTTGGCGCCTACCTTCTGGTGGATATGGCGCATATCGCTGGGCTGGTTGCAGCCGGATTGCATCCATCTCCCATACCGCATGCGCACGTTGTGACCTCTACCACCCACAAAACTCTGCGTGGTCCGCGGGGCGGGATTATCCTGACCAATGACGCAGCTTTAGCGAAAAAGATGAATTCGGCAGTTTTCCCGGGCTTGCAAGGCGGGCCCTTGATGCACGTGATTGCAGCCAAGGCTGTAGCGTTTGGCGAAGCGCTGGATCCGGCCTATAAGACCTACTGCCAAACAGTTGTCGACAGTGCCAAGGCTTTGGCCGGAGTGATGCAGAAGCGCGGGTGCGCGATTGTGTCTGGTGGAACCGAAAACCACCTTATGTTGGTAGATCTGCGTCCCAAAGGGGTTAAAGGTAACGCCGCGGAAGATGCGCTGGAGCGTGCGGGTATCACTTGCAACAAAAACGGCGTGCCGGGTGACCCCGAAAAACCAACCGTGACGAGTGGCATACGCCTGGGAACCGCGGCGGGGTGTTCGCGCGGGTTTGGCCCCGAGGAGTTCCGTGAAATTGGCCAACTGATCAGCGATGTATTGGATGCGCTGGCTGAAATGCCAGAGGGCAATGCGAAGGTCGAGGCTGCGACGCGAGCGAAAATCGAGGCTCTGTGCGCTCGGTTTCCAATCTACTGAAAGCTTGTGTGATGTCTAACTTTGAAAGTGCTGGCGTCGCGGGCGCGCCAGGAAACGCGGTGCCGCGCCTGCGCCACCCAGAAAAGTCAAAACGCGCCAATAGCCCGTTTCAGCGGAAGCCTTCTTGGATCAGGTTGAAAAAGCCCGACGGTCCGGCGTTTTACGAGACTCGTCGACTGATGCGTGAACAACAGTTGACCACGGTCTGTGAGGAGGCCTCTTGCCCCAACATTGGTGAGTGCTGGTCCAAGAGGCATGCGACATTCATGATTATGGGCGAAATCTGTACGCGCGGATGTTCGTTTTGCAATGTCGCGACTGGGCGCCCTGATGCATTGGACATGTTTGAGCCGGGCCGAGTGGCGCATTCGGTCAAGCAGCTTGGTCTGCGTCATGTGGTCATCACTTCGGTGGATCGCGATGATCTGGACGATGGCGGGGCAGAACACATGGCGCAAACCATCCGCGCTGTGCGCCGTCAAAGCCCGGACACAACGATCGAAGTGCTCGCTCCAGATTTTCGAGGCAAAAAAGGCGCCGAGGAGATTGTGTTTGAAGCACGCCCGGACGTCTTCAACCACAATCTGGAAACGGTCCCACATTTGTATCCGTCGGTGCGCCCTGGCGCGCGGTACTACACGTCTTTGCGGCTGTTGGACGACGCGAAGCGAGCGGATCCAAATGTGTTTACCAAATCTGGTGTCATGGTGGGACTGGGAGAAACGATGGAGGACCTGCGGCAGGTCATGGATGACTTGCGCGCCGCGGAGGTCGATTTTCTCACAGTTGGTCAGTATTTGCAGCCCACACCAAAGCACCACCCGGTGGAACGCTTTGTGACCCCAGAAGACTTCAAAAAAATAGAAGAGTTGGCACGCACCAAGGGCTTTCTTGGTGTTTCAGCCTCTCCACTCACGCGGTCGTCGTTCCATGCGGACGAAGACTTCGCTCGCCTCAAAAAGCAGCGCTCAAGCGGCTGAGGCAAACTGAAACTAAAGGAGGAGAACACCAATGGAATTACTTAACTCGGTCGTAGGCTGGGTCAACGGCGTGGTCTGGGGACCACCTATGTTGATCCTGATTTTGGGCGTAGGTGCCTTTATGCAAATCAGCCTGAAGCTGATGCCTATCCTACGCATGCCACACGGATTTAAACTGTTGGCCAAAGGCCGACAGGGCACAGGTGAGGGCCAAATTTCACCATTCAACGCATTGATGACAGCGCTTTCGGCGACGATCGGGACAGGTAATATCGCTGGCGTTGCTACCGCAGTATTTCTGGGTGGACCGGGTGCTTTGTTCTGGATGTGGATGACCGCGCTTGTGGGCATGGCCACCAAGTATTCTGAAGCTGTTCTGGCGGTGAAATATCGTGAGCGCGATTCAAAGGGCAACTATGTTGGCGGCCCAATGTATTACATCAAAAACGGTTTGGGCCAGAAATGGGCGTGGCTGGGTGCTGCTTTTGCCATTTTTGGCGCGATTGCAGCCTTTGGCATCGGCAACGGCGTGCAAGCTAACGGTGTTGCGCAAGTTTTGGAAACAAACTTCGGCTTCAACACCTCTGTCACAGGTATCGTTCTGATGGTTCTGACCGGGGCCGTGATCCTCGGTGGCATCACGCGCATTGGTGCGGTTGCAGGTGCACTGGTGCCATTCATGGCCGTCACTTATGTTGCCTTTGGCCTGATTGTGCTCATGTTGAACGCCGATCAGATCGGTCATGCGCTCAACCTCGTATTCACGCATGCGTTCACCCCATCTGCGGCTGAAGGCGGCTTTGCCGGTGCAGCTGTTTGGGCTGCGATCCGCTTTGGTGTGGCTCGTGGTGTGTTTTCCAACGAAGCAGGCTTGGGCTCTGCCCCAATTGCGCACGCTGCGGCTGAAACAAAAGGGCCTGTGAACCAGGGCCTGATTGCGATGCTGGGCACATTCATCGATACCATCATTGTGTGTTCCATCACTGGTCTTGCGATCATTACGTCGGGTGTTTTGACAAGCGGCGAAAGCGGTGCGGCCCTGACCTCGCTGGCCTTTGAAACAACGTTGCCTGGTTTTGGCGGGTCCATGATTGCCATCGCGCTGTCGATCTTTGCTTTCACCACCATCATTGGATGGTCCTACTACGGCGAAAAATGCGTGGGCTACCTGATGGGTGCCAAGGTCCTGATTGGGTACCGGGTTCTGTGGATCGCAATGATCTATTTCGGTGCGACTGCGGATCTGGGCTTCATTTGGCTGTTGGCGGATACGCTGAATGCCATGATGGCACTGCCAAACCTGATCGCCATCGCGCTGCTGAGCCCGGTTGTGGTCAAAGTGACGCAAGAGTTCTTCGCATCCAATGGTGCCACGGAAGAGCCAGGGTCCAGCAAATCCCCTGCTGAATAAACCAAACGTGGGGAGCGTTTTGCGCGCTCCTCACCCCCTAACTTCCCAATAAGACTGTTTGAGGCTGTTCCCGATGACAAAACGCACACCGCTTTATGATCTGCATATCGAACACAACGCCAAAATGGTGGATTTTGCTGGCTGGGACATGCCAATTCAATACCCCACTGGCATCATGGCTGAGCATCACCAGTGTCGCCAAAAGGCCGCGATCTTTGATGTGAGCCACATGGGGCAGGTGGTGTTGACCGGAGAAGACGTGGGCGCGAAGCTCGAAACGCTTTGCCCACAGGCCTATGCCACGCTGAAAGAAGGCAAGGCGCGTTACGGGTTTTTCACGAATGAGCAGGGCGGGATCATGGACGATTTGATCGTGTCCAACGCTGGAGATCACTTTTTTGTCGTCGTGAACGCCGCGCTGCGGGATCAAGACATTCCGCACATGCGGGACAACTTGGATGGCGTGAGCGTCACTGAGATTCATGACCATGCACTGATTGCGCTGCAGGGTCCCGCTTCGGAGGCGGTTTTGTCCGCGTTTTTGCCTGAAGCGGCAGACCTGAAGTTTATGGAAACCTTGCAAGCGTCAATCGATGGGGTGCCCTGCCGCATCTCACGCCTCGGCTACACGGGCGAAGATGGCTATGAGATTTCTATTCCTGAAACAGAGGCCATTCGTCTGACCAAGCTTTTGCTTGAGCATGAAGATTGCGCACTGGCCGGATTGGGTGCGCGGGACAGTTTGCGCCTTGAAGCCGGTTTGTGCCTCTACGGCAATGACATTGACCAAGGCACCACGCCAATTGAAGCCTCGCTTGGATGGGCGATCCAAAAACGTCGCAAAGAAGGAGGCGGTTTCCCCGGCGCGGCCGTTGTTCAGAAGCAGCTCGCGGAAGGCGCTGCACGCAAGCTTGTCGGCATTCGACCTAAAGGCCGTGCCCCAGCGCGGGCGGGCGTGGAAGTGCAAGCCAGCGACGGTACAAAAATCGGGTCCATTACCTCCGGGTGTTTTGGCCCCACTGCCGACGGTCCGGTTGCGATGGGCTACGTCGACGCTGCGCACGCCGCTCCGGGAACGCCTGTCAATCTTTTGGTCCGGGGCAAAGTCAACCTGGCTGAAATCACCACGCTGCCCTTTGTGGCACAGAACTACAAACGCTAACGCACAAGGATTTTGATCATGTCCACTACATACTATTCCGAAGACCACGAATGGATCACTGTCTCTGGCGACACTGCCATCATCGGGATCACCACCCACGCTGCAGAACAGCTTGGTGAAATTGTGTTTTTTGAGCCTAAAGATGCTGGCGATGAGTTTGGCAAGGGCGACGATATTGGCGTCGTGGAATCCGTGAAAGCCGCGTCTGAAATTTACGCGCCAGTGACCGGTGAGATCGTCGAAGCCAACGGTGAATTGGAAGACAATCCGGGCAAGCTGAACGAAGATCCTGAGGCTGCTGCGTGGCTGTACAAAATCAAGATTTCTGACGCGTCTGAGCTTGAGAGCCTGATGGATGCGGACGGCTACAAAGCCTTGATCGCCTAACCCCCATTCCGCAAAAGGAGAGACCCATGGACTTCGAGTCTAACGGTTACAAAACCTATGATTTCGCCAACCGGCGGCACATCGGGCCTTCCCCGGAAGAAATGACCGAGATGCTTAGCGTGATTGGTTACCCGTCCCTAGACGCACTGATTGACGCAACTGTGCCGCCATCTATCCGTCAGGCCGCTCCACTGGCAACCGGTGCCCCCATGTCAGAGCATGACGCGCTGAAAAAGATGAAGGCCGTGGCGGGGAAGAACAAGGTTCTGACATCCCTGATCGGTCAGGGGTATTACGGCACGATCACCCCGACGCCGATCCTGCGCAACATCCTGGAAAACCCAGCCTGGTATACCGCCTACACGCCGTATCAGGCGGAGATCTCGCAGGGGCGTCTTGAGGCGCTTTTGAACTTCCAGACTATGGTGTCGGACCTGACGGCTCTTCCGGTTGCCAACGCGTCTTTGTTGGACGAAGCAACGGCTGCCGCCGAAGCGATGGCCATGGCGCAGCGTGCGTCTCGCAAGAAGTCAAACAAGCCAGTGTTCTTTGTGGATGAGAACTGTCATCCACAGACCATAGCGGTCATCCAGACCCGTGCAGAACCGCTCGGAATTTCGGTCACCGTGGGACCTGTTGATGCGCTGGAGCCGGAGATCGTTTTTGGCGCCATCTTCCAGTATCCCGGCACCGACGGCACCCTGCGTGATTTCTCCGATGAGATTGCGGCTTTGCACGACAACAAGGCCATTGCAGTTGTCGCAGCGGATATTCTGGCGCTGACACTGGTCAAAGCGCCGGGTGAAATGGGCGCGGATATCGCTGTTGGCTCCACCCAACGCTTTGGCGTGCCATTGGGGTATGGCGGACCGCACGCGGCCTACATGGCAGTCACTGACAAACTAAAACGCTCAATGCCAGGCCGGATCATTGGCGTGTCCGTGGATGCGCGCGGGGAACCGGCGTATCGATTGTCCCTGCAAACCCGTGAACAGCACATCCGGCGAGAGAAGGCCAATTCCAACGTATGTACAGCGCAGGCGTTGTTGGCCGTTATTGCCTCTATGTATGCGGTGTATCACGGTGCGGTTGGTCTCAAATCTATTGCCGAGGCTGTGCACAGAAAGGCCGCTGCGTTGGCTGCAGCACTGCGTCAGGGGGGTGCCAAAGTGCAAACTGAGGCGTTTTTTGACACGGTGACAGTGCGTGTGGACGCGGAGCAAGAGGCCATCCTCAAGGCCGCGCTTTCACGGGGCATCAACCTGCGCAAGGTTGGCGAAGACCGGCTGGGCATCTCGGTGGATGAAACCACGACGTCTGAAACGCTGCACAACGTGTTGAACGCATTTGGCATTGAAGGCACGGTTGCGCCATCCGAAGGGCGTGTGCCTGATGATTTGATCCGGCAGTCTGAATTTCTTACTCACGCAGTTTTCAATCAGAACCAGGCTGAGGCTGAGTTCACGCGCTATATGCGCAAACTTGCTGATCGTGATCTGGCTTTGGACCGGGCGATGATCCCACTTGGATCGTGCACGATGAAACTGAACGCCACCACTGAGATGATCCCGGTGACCTGGCCTGAGTTTGCCAATCTACATCCGTTTGTGCCCGCCGATCAGGCGCAAGGCTATGCAGAGATGATTGCGGATTTGAACCAGCATCTATGTGAAATCACGGGTTATGACAAAATCAGCCAACAGCCCAATTCCGGTGCGCAAGGTGAGTTTGCTGGCTTGCTGACAATTCGCAACTTCCACAAGGCAAATGGCCAGGGGCATCGTGACATTTGTCTGATCCCGGTGTCTGCACATGGGACCAACCCAGCGTCCGCGCAGATGGTGGGGTGGACAGTGATCCCTGTGCGTTCGGCCGACAATGGGGACATTGACCTGGATGATTTCCGTGCAAAGGCCGAACAGTATCGCGACCGTTTGGCCGGTGCTATGATCACCTATCCGTCAACGCATGGTGTGTTTGAAACCACCGTGCAGGAGGTCTGCGCGATCACGCATGAACATGGGGGACAGGTTTATATCGACGGTGCAAACCTAAACGCGATGGTAGGCCTATCGTGTCCGGGTGATATTGGTGGTGACGTAAGCCACCTGAACTTGCACAAAACCTTCTGCATTCCGCATGGCGGGGGTGGACCCGGTATGGGGCCGATTGGTGTGAAGGCGCATCTCGTGGATTACTTACCAGGTCACCCAGAGCACGGTGAGGCCATTGGTCCCGTGTCTGCAGCACCGTTTGGGTCTCCGTCGATCCTGCCAGTGAGCTGGGCCTACATCATGATGATGGGGGGCGAAGGTCTAACCCAGGCTTCAAAGGTCGCCATTTTGAGCGCGAACTATATCGCTGCGCGTCTTAAAGGGGCTTACCCGATCCTCTTTACCGCGGAAAACGGATTGATCGCGCATGAGTGTATCTTGGATACCCGTCCGTTTGTCGAAAGCGCGGGCATCACAGTGGACGACATTGCAAAGCGGTTGATCGACAATGGGTTCCACGCGCCAACCATGAGCTGGCCAGTGAGCGGTACGCTTATGGTGGAGCCCACGGAGTCTGAGGCCAAGGGCGAGTTGGACCGGTTCTGTGATGCGATGCTGTTCATCCATGCGGAGATCCGCGCGATTGAACAAGGCGAGATGGATGCGGAGAACAACCCGCTGAAACACGCGCCTCATACGGTGCAGGATCTGGTGGGCGAGTGGGAACGTCCATACAGCCGCGATCAGGCCTGCTTCCCGGCCGGTGCCAAGAGCATCGATAAGTACTGGCCTGCAGTGAATCGGGTCGACAATGCTTATGGAGACCGAAATCTTGTCTGCACCTGCCCGCCGATGGAGGAATATCTGGAAGCGGCAGAGTAAGACATGTTCCTGAATATATTGAATATTCAGGAACAGTGCATGAACCTCTCTTCTCTCCTGTCGGGAGGTTCATGCCAGTTCTCTTTCGGTTTCGACGCCTAGTCCAAAGGCGCCCACTCGCGTGGTGCGTCGAGGCGACATTGCACGCAAAGTAGCGTGCTGGGCTTAAGAAACCGGGCTGGACAATCTTAGAAGGATCTTGTGCATGACCAGTATTAGGAAAATTGCTGTTATCGGTGCAGGCGTGACGGGTGTCACAACGGCTTACAAGCTGCTTCAGAAAGGGGCAGAGGTCACGCTTTTTGAAGCCAATCCGCACGCTGCCATGGAAACCAGCTTCGCCAATGGCGGTCAGTTGTCGGCGTCAAACGCTGAGGTTTGGAACAATCCAGCCACTTTGCTGAAAGGGGTGAAATGGATGTTCACGGCCGGTGCGCCTTTGTTGATGAATTTCCGTCCGTCCTGGCACAAGTATTCCTGGTTGGCAGAGTTTGTCGCGGCCGTACCGCACTATGAGCAGAATACAGTTCAAACCGTGAAATGGGCTATCGAGGCACGCGCGCACCTGTTGGACATGGCTGCAACCGAGAACATCGCTTTTGATCGTGAGAATACAGGTATCCTGCATTTTTACGGCAATCACGCGGATTTTGATGCGGCACGCAAGGTCACTGAAATCTTGAGGAAAGGTGGTTTGGATCGGAGAGAGGTCACGCCTTCGGAAATCGATCAGATCGAACCCAGCTTGAAGGGTCCTCTTGTCGGCGGGTTTTACACCGACAGTGATTTTACCGGGGATATCAATAAATTCACAAAGGGTCTTGCCGCTGCGTGTGTCGCGCAGGGGGCCACGTTCCGTTACTCGGCTCCGGTGGATCGCCTGGTTCCGCTGGGGGACGGGGTGGAAGTTGTCTTTGGCCAACCCGGTACGACGGCGACAGAGTGCCAGCAGTTTGATCAAGTTGTGATTTGTGCCGGCTTACATTCACGCCGTTTGGCTGAGATGGTGGGGGATCGCGTCAATATCTACCCGGTCAAAGGGTACTCAATCACGGTTAATCTGGAAGGCGCGGACAATCAGGCCGCAGCGCCACGGACAAGTCTGCTGGATGACAATGCCAAAATCGTCACCAGTCGTCTTGGGGACGATCGTTTTCGCGTGGCGGGTACCGCAGAGATCAACGGGGCGAATAAAGACATTGTATGGAAACGTATTGCGCCTTTGGTGGACTGGTGTCGAGAGCGGTTCCCGGAGATGACCACTGAGAGTGTGGTGCCTTGGGCTGGACTGCGTCCAATGATGCCAAACATGTTGCCACGTGTTGGCCCCGGGAAACACCCGAGAGTGTTTTACAACACCGGCCACGGACACCTTGGTTGGACCCTCTCGGGGGTCACCGCAGAAATTGTGGCCCATTCTATGACTGCTGAGAGGAGTGCCGCCTGATGTTGGACAGCGATATGTATATCCCAACCTATGAGGACATGTTGGCGGCGCATGATCGTATTCGGCCGCATATTCGCCGGACGCCTGTGCGTGTGTCGGATTATCTCAACGAG
>Ga0189288_10226_pt1 | contig 37796 bp, 25 predicted proteins | sample UW105minimetaG_FD_130316 | JGI IMG/M metagenome (GOLD analysis project Ga0189288, IMG submission 130316) | Marine microbial communities from the Costa Rica Dome - UW105 mini metaG | ecosystem: Environmental > Aquatic > Marine > Oceanic > Photic zone | place: Costa Rica: the Eastern Pacific...
ATCCCAAACATCCCTATACGCAAAAGCTCTTGGCGGCGGCACCTGGTAAGGACTGGCATCCACCCCGCCTAAGTGCCGAAGACGCCGTCCATATCGCGGCCAACATCGAACGCAGCTGAGGTCGCGGCTGGGAGTAGACACAAGTAACAGGCGACCGGAGGTATTCCAATTTTTTTGATGCTTGCAGGAACACGTCTTCGCAGCTCAGCGGACGCGCTTTGGGTTTGAAATAGTCACGCAAGGATGGGGCTTGGATCGCGTTATTCAGCGGTCCAAAAGCTGCTAGCCGACGCCTGTTTTGCTTGTGAGTTTTGTGCGTTGGAATTGCGCAGAAAAACACGGCGATGCGAGTTTCAGGGCGCGGGGTTACCAAACAAGGCGATCAGCCCGTCCATGAGTGCGCCGCGCCAGACAGCATAATCATGTCCACCTTCATAGGTTTTCCAAATTGACATATCGCTGCCACCATCTTGCATGGCACGCCACACCTGATGAGAGCTTTCCAGAATACCGACGTCATCGGCGTTTCGGCTGGTTTCGTAGCGGCCTGCGGCGATGAAAGCTCGCAAATCAGGCGCCGCAGATCGGATTTCTTGCGCAATGTAAGGCGTTTCAGGATTTGAATTTGGCTCTGGAGACCACCAGTAGGACCCAGACAAAGAGATAAAGTTCCCAAATTTGTCTGGATGCCGAAGAGCAAGGCAGGCGGCAGACAGTCCGCCAAGACTGGAACCGGCAATTGCCGTGCGAATAGATTTGTCACGTAGGCCAAAGTGGGACAGGGCTAGAGGATAAATGTCCTGAGCCAAGACATCTAAGAACATTGGATTGCAGCTTAACTCACGCCATCGCGTGGCACTATCGAGATTGTCGATAAAGACGGTGGCAACCGGCGGCAAACGATTGTTGTTCTGCAATGTTCTCAGAGCATCAGGCGTGCGCGCCAGCTCGATGTAGCGAGCGCCATCAAAGACAAAAAGCAACACGGCATCTGGGTCGGCTGCATCAAACCCGTCGGGGGTATAAAACCAAATCTTCCGGCTGTTACTCAGCGAGGCACTTGTGAAATCGTGCTCTTCGAGCTTTTGCGAGGCCGCGACTGGCTGAAGCCCCGGTTGTTCTGGCGCATCTTCAAGCTCTACTACACTCACTTGTTCAAATCGATCATGGGCCTTGGAATGATAGGGTTGTTTGTTCAGCGGATCGGCTTGTAGCGTTGCCAACAGAGCAGACCGACGCTCGCGCGGGCTTCCGGGCAGCAAAGGTACGTCGGGTGCAATTTGATAGCTCAGACGAAGATCTGTGCCGACGCGAAACGTGGCAAACCAGACATCGGTTTCGGGCAGACGTGTCATCCAGACATGATCATTAGTGGGGCCGCCGACCAAACGCGCATTTTGCTGAGCGCCTCTCCAGAGAAACGTTAGTAGACGTTTCGAGCTGTCACCTTGTGGATCGCTTTCGATCAACGGAGCGCCCAAGATTTCTGTGTTGCTCCAGAACTCTTGCACGGCCTGTTGCCGGTCGGACGCAGCGAGGATCGCAGCCAAAGTCGGACTGGTTGGTGTTGTTTCTGCCAAATGTGGGGATTGAGGCAGTTGCTCTGATGGGGGGAGATGGCGCAGTATCGTAACCTTCACACCATTTGTGGCCCCACCAGAAACCCTCAGGTCATAATAGTCATCCTGAGCTACAAACCGAAATGTACCTTGTGTGGTAACATTTCGAAGCAGCCTGCGTGTCACGCCGTCCTTACCAGTCAAAATCAAGTCAATAGGAGTGCCTGCGCCTTCCAGCACGCCTTCGACATAGGCGCCGGCTTCGGTGATCAGGCCCACACTGGTATTGGGGGGCATTAGATCTGTGGAAATGACAAGTTCATCCTGCAAAAGAAACATGGGTTTTTCGGTGTTGGCAAAACTGGGAAGGGCGCTGCTGATCAGCAGCGCCAGTGACAAGATGTTCAACAAAGGTCTTTTACCAGTCATAGGTTACATCAACCCGGAACTCGCGGCCTTCGCCAAACCAGCAATACTGTTCCCAGCTGGATACGCAGGAGGACACATATTGCTTATCCGTGACATTGGTCACAGACAGATTGGCCTTTGCGCCATCGAGGCTGGGGATGAATTTGCCCAAATCGGCCGTCAGACCAAGATCGATCAGATTGTAAGATGGTACCTTGATGGTCTCGGCGTAATCTCCAAATGAGCTGCCTGTGTGGCGCAGTCCAAGCGATCCACGCAACCCATCGGTCACCTCATAGTTCACCCAAAGCGCTGCCGATTTTTCGGGAATACGCTGAGCGGTATTGCCCGCATATTGACCGCTGACCATCTGAGCGTCCACCAAACCAAATGATGCGATCACGCTCAGCCGATCATTGATGTCACCTTTGGCTTCAAACTCGAGCCCCTTTGAACGGCGCGTGCCGATATTGACCGAATGCGGCCATCCATTCACCGGATCGCTCTCGACAATATTTGTCTGTTCGATGTCAAAGTAGGCGGCGGAAACCAAAAGGCGCTCATCTGTTGAGGCCCATTTCGCGCCTATTTCAAACTGTCGGGCTTTGCTTGGTTTCAGGAGATTGCCGTTCACGTCGTACTTGGTCGAGGGTTCAAACGAAGTGGCATAGGACAGGTACGGAACCACCCCGTTGTCCATCTCATAAGACAGACCAAGCCGCCCGCTAAACGCTTTGGTTTCGGACGAATCCGCCGTCCCTGTGCTCATGTTTTCGGTCTTGGATTTGGTCCAGTCGTAGCGCGCTCCTAGCAGAACATTGAACGCGCCAACGCTGATTTGATCCTGCAGATACAGTCCTGTCTGGTCGAACGATGTTTTTTCCAAACTGTCCGGGCGCAGATACTGATCTGGGTTGTCCGCCAATGTGATGAACTGTGGATTGGATAGATCGTATCGTAATGGTGTGGTCCAATTGGTGCGGTTGTTGCGCAGGTTATTCTGGGACTGGTGATCGATACCCACCAAAAGGGTGTGTTCACTTGCGCCAAGGTCGAACATGGCTTCCAGAGAGTTGTCGAAGGTCAGCTGTTCGTAATTGTCCTTGATCCAGACAACCCCAAGATCTGCGATGTCATCGGGCCCGCCTACAGTATCAATCTGATCGATGTAGACCCCGTTGTGGAGCTGATCGATTTCAGTATAGCGCAGCGATGACCGGTAGGTCATGCCATTCTCAAAGGTATGCCGGAAGCGCAGCCCAGCCGATTTTGTTTCCCGGTTGAGGTCATCATAGTCCGGTGCGATCGAAACCAGATCACGGGCATAAAAGTATCCACCGACGGTAGGTTCGAGAGTGCCCTTAAGCGTCATGAAATTGCGCTGACCTGCTTCGGGATCTTTTTGATAGATGAGATCCACCGCGAGCTGGGTGTCTGGCGTGATGTCCCACGTCAAAGACGGGGCCAGCGCGATGCGACTTTGACCAAAGTTCTCGCCTTGCAGGTCTTTCTGCCAGCCGGTCGCCGCAAAGCGATATTTCAATGTGCCATCAGCGTTCAAAGAACCACGCAGGTCGGCGGACAGCTCTTTGTAGTTTTGGCTTCCAAAGCTCAGGCCAACAGTGTTGGTTTCACGGTCGTTCGGGCCCTTGAGCGCCATGTTGACCACTCCGCCCGGGACGGATCTGCCAAAGACGACAGAGTTGGGGCCTTTTACAACTTCAACGCGCTCAAGCAGAAACGGATCGAGCTGACCAAAGCCTGCATTGCCGAATTGCGCGCCATTCAGATACTTCGGAGCGTAGGTGTAACCGCGAATGAATGTTTCGTCATAGATGGTCGATTCACCGCGATAATTGGTCAAAACATTGGGGGTGTACTGTAGGGCCTCCGCCACTGACTCTGCGCCTTGCTGGGTGATCTGATCGGCCGTCACGACATTCACGATGATGGGGGTCTCTACCAGAGGTGTAGAGGTTTTTGTTGCGCTTGAACTGGTCGGCGCAACATACCCATCCACTTCTGGATCTTCGAAACTGTGATGTAGCACGAGTTCACCGAGATACTGCGGTGTTTCCTGTGCACGAGCTGAAAGTGGCGTGAGAGCCGTGCTTACAAGGCAGAGAACCGTTAGGCTGGAGGTGGAAAAAACTCGTCTTTTCATGCGTATCCCTCGTTCGATGAACGGAACTCAGCAGTGCCCGTCTAATATTGAGTATTTTTATCGGGTTCTATAAGCTGCTCTGCAGCCCGTCTATCGCCGAGGGTTTTGCGCAGGTGACTGTTTTGTTTGCGCGCGGACATTTCGCGAGACCCAGCCATCACATTGGGGACACTGAAGAGAAAACTGAAATGTCGGTTGACCATTTTCCGGGCGAATTTCGTGTCGGCGTCTTGAACGAAGCGGCTTCTGGTGTGAGCGATGGCACGCCAGATATGCTAACGCCCAAATTCTTGGTGCTGATCCTACTGCGTGGCGAGCAGAGGTTTTATCTTGATGGTGAGCTGATCGAACTGAAGGCCAATCGCGAGGATGACAGGGCGCCAGTCGGTTTTGCCGTGCTTTTAAAGGAGCGTTGCGAGTTGCGGTTCGCGGGCTCTTGGGGCAACCCATTTCGCAAAATCTCGATTGCTGGACCGCCTGATTGGTTCAACCTCGTAGCGCAAGACATTGCACCAGCGTCCGAGTTCCCACACTTTCCAAAGCAACACCGTGAACATCGCATCTGGAGCCCAGGCCAAGATACTGTGCGGCTGACAAATCAGATCATCCACGCCCCACCTGAAGAAAGTGGTCAACAGCTTGGTCTGTTTCGGATGTCGCGCGCTCTTGAGATTTTACGACGCATCCCGGACGAAATGGCGAATGCGCTGAACCGGCCTGTTTCAACCGACGCGGTAAAACTGGAGAGGCTGCGGCTCTATATTCTGGACAACCTTGAGACGGATCTGACGCTGCCGAGTCTTGAGGCGGAGTTTGGCCTGAACCGCAGGTCGCTGCAGCGGCGCTTCAAACAAGAATATGGAGTTGGTCTTTCCGACTTTGTAAGAGTGTCGCGCCTGAATAAGGTGAATTTACGATTGCAAAATGGGGATCTAACTGTTTCAGAGGCCGCGTATCTTGCCGGATACTCCAGTACAGCAAACTTTACCACGGCGTTTCGCAAGCAGTTCGGGGCGACCCCAGCACGGGTTCGAAACCAGACCATTTAGCAGAAGAACTCGGTGCTTGAGTTGCCCGTCCCCAGTCTCTCGTCAACGGCGTGAGAACTTTATCGGGACGGTGATTTGGGAGGGGACACCGGGCGGTGGCGCCGGAACTGGCGATGCTCGGCGCACCAAAGCCAGCGCGGCCTGGTCGATTTTCGGTGCTCCAGAGCTGCGCGCCAGTCGAATGCCTGAGACATTCCCAGACGAGTCAATTCGGAAGGAGACATAAGCTGTGCCACGTTCTCCTTTTGAGCGGGGTTTGCGTCGCTCCAGATGGGCCATCAGTCGAGATTGCCATTTTGCGGGACTGATTTTTCGGCCCTGACCGCGCGCAGATGTGGGTGCTGAATTGCGTGTCGAAAGTTGCGCTTGCTCGTTCTGCGCCCGGAATGCGGCTTGGGCTCCGGCATTGGCCCGTTGCGGAGCCGGTTTGGATTTGCTTGGCTTGGGGGTGGGCTTGGGCCGCTGCGGCGCAAGGCTGTCAGGACGTAATTTTGGTCGCAATGAGGACGTTAAGACCACCGTCGCGTCGTCCAGAATTTCGTCTGGAGCAGGTTTGTCAGTTACTTCCTGCTCTGGCTCGGGTGGAACTGCGTCGGAGGTGACCTGTTCGGTTGCTTCGGCTTGAAGTGCCTCTATTTCGCGCTGTGCCAGACTGGCTTGCCTATCTACCTGATCCGGTGAGATTTCTGTCTGATCAACGGCCTGAGCTTCAATCATCGGAGCGAGTTCGATCAAAATGGCAGGTGGAGGCGCATCTGTGGCGACATGTGTTGGCGCGCGCATGGCCCAGGCCGCGACGGCAAAGTGAGCGCTGCCCACAATAGCTGTCGCGCTGCCCCATAATGCAGCATGCCCAAATGCCGCGAGGATACGTTGCCCAGAATGGGCATTCGGTTCACTCATCGTGTTCCCCGCCGAGTGAACCGGGGGCTTGGCCCGTTAGTTGCTCAAGCCCAACAAGGGCGATTTTGAGGTAGCCTGCACCGCGCAGGAGATTCATCACCTCCATGAACGCCCCATATTCAACGGTCTTATCAGCGCGAAGGAAAATTCGGGTTTCGCGATTGCCTTTGGTAACGCGCTCAATTTCCGCTGTTAAACCGTCGCGGGTCAATTTTGAGTCTCCCAGATGCAATGAGAGGTCCGGCAAAACCGTTAAATACACAGGATCATCCGGGCGTTCTGCCGGTTTTGCCGTGGACCCGGGCAAATCTACTGGCACATCAACGGTCGAAAGCGGGGCCGCCACCATGAAGATGATCAACAGGACCAGCATCACATCAATGAACGGGGTGACATTGATCTCGGAGTTTTCGACGAGGTCATCAGTTATTTCATTCAAACGTCCGGCCATATCTCACTCCGCAGCCTGCAGGGATTGTAGCGCTTCCGACGTCGCGGCCTGTGTCATCGCGCGGCGATCTAGGTCACGGCTCACCAACCTCTCGATCCGTTCACCTGCATCGCCTAGGATCAATCGATATCCTGCTATGCGGCGCGCGAAGAGGTTGTAAATTACCACAGCAGGTATCGCTGCAGTCAGGCCAATGGCTGTGGCGAGCAGCGCCTCGGCGATCCCGGGTGCGACCACCGCAAGATTGGTGGTGTTGCTTTCTGCAATTGAAATGAAGCTGTTCATGATGCCCCAGACCGTTCCGAACAACCCGACAAAGGGCGCGATTGAGCCAGTGGTGGCCAGAAGACCGGTGCCGCGTGCAATGCGCCGGGCCGCCTGTGCTTCGATGCGGGTAAGGGCCGAGGCCACGCGTTCCTTCAGACCCGCGCCGCCTGCATGGTTTAAGGCAGGTTCAGACTGTGTGACTTCAGAAGTCACCTCTGCCAGCATATGACCCACAACCCCACGCAAGGGAGATAAAAAGATCTCAGCCTGAGATAATGAACCCGCTTTTTTCAATGCTCTGCGCACGGCGTTTCGCGCCCCATAGTTGAAGCGATTTCGCGATAAAGATGGTCCAAGTGGCAAAGGAGGCCAAAACCAGACCGAGCATGACGAGTTTCACTACAATATCCGCAGCCCGATACATCCCAATCGGTGAGAGATTGTGGCTGTTTTGCTCGGTCTGAAGCAGAAGCCAGCGCAGTGCATCCATTGGTTCGTTGAAAGGATTGGGAAAAGGATCGTCTGTTGGCTTGGGGGGATCCGTAACAATGGGCGCGTCCAGTGGTGCCGCGTCTTGTTCGACCTTTGTTGCAGGTTCTCTAGCCTCTTGCCCCTCAGATGTTGGTGTGACGATCTCTTTGATGGCGGCGCCGTCAGCTGCTCTTGCATCCTGTTGTGTGTCCTGTGCCTCTAGCGGCGTGACCAGCACCATGGCGCTGGTAAGAATAACAACGAAAAGCTGACTGGTTTGGTTGAAAGAGCAATGGCGCACGCAGAAACCTTTCTTCTGGAAAAGCTTGAGAAACATTGGAGATCGGCAGGTGTCAGTTGGAGAAATACTGCTGAGCAAGCGCTCTGACATTGGCAAACGCCGTGTCGGCCGCAGCAACTGAGCGAGAAACTTCATCTGGGGTGAGCACGGTTGTGTCCAATGCTGCCTTCACCAGTCGCCAATAAGGAGCGCGGCCCTCTGATGGTTCAGCCAGATGGCGTGCTCCAAATGTTTCTGACAAGCCTATTTTCTTGGCGAACTTTAGAAGGAACGCAGCGCCTAGGTTTGAGCCCTCGACAACATAGAGCCAGCCCAAGGCTTCGGCGATGTCCGTGACATCAAAGGCCTCTGTAGCTGGGGCCTGTGTGTATTCTGGTTGTGGCAGGTTGAGATCTAACAAATCTTGTTCGACCGCTGCGAGGCGTGTGCGACTGGTGAGACCCGGTACAAACTCTTCCATCGGTTTGAAACGATATAGGGCTTCGACATCTCGGTGTAACCCGTCTTGAACAAAAAGAAATTTTCCAAATGAAACACGGCTGCCAAAGGGATCGGCAGCCATAATGAACCTGTCCAGACCCTCATGTGTTTTTCGGGTCTCCGCCCGAAGGCGTTCGGAAAGATGTACGTTGGGCGAAGTTTGGATGTTCATGAGGCGGTTTTCGTCGGCTGGGACGACCGGGTATCAAGGACACCCGGTCGAATGTGATTAGAAGTTAGCGGTTAATCCAACACGTACGGTCCGGCCCGGAGACGGCATTAGGCCGATTGTCAGGCTGTCCATGTAGTATTGGTCAGTGAGGTTATCGACGGCCCAATCAAGAGTGACCTGATCGTTGAACTTGTAGCTGCCAAATAGATCTACAGTGGTATAGGGATCCCAGTTGACCGCACGGTTTGTGCCGCCGGAAACGCCGGAGAAGTCCACCGAAGCACGTTCACCGATGTAGTTTACACGTGCGCCCATCTCGAGCTTTTCTTCCATGAAACGACCGCCCAACGTCAGCGACGCGCTTTGTTCAGGTGGCACATGAAGATGGGCATAGCCCCCTTGTGTCCCACCTGAAGTGCAGGTTCCATCTACGTCACAGTATTCGGTTTCTACGTATTTCGAGTATGCGAACTTGCCGAAGAAGTTGCCCTGTTCGTAATCCAACGCAAGTTCCCATCCGCGCAGACGGGCGCGCTGGATATTGACGAAGTTGTAGGCGCCTGACGTTTCGCGTGTGATGTAGTCTTTGATGTCGTTGTCGAAGTAAGCCAGCTTTGTGCGCAAAAGGCCACCGGTCCCAAACAGATCTTCGGTCTGATAATTAATGCCGATCTCTTTGGATTTTGCATGTTCTGGGCGCAACGGTGCTGCACTCAAGCTCGGCACAGCGGACCACCCGTTGGTGCTTTCAAACAGGCTCGGCATCCGCAAAGCTTCGGCGTATTTTCCATAGACCTGCAAGCCGGGCTGAATTTCATACAGCACCGAGAAAACGGGTGCTGTTCCACTGACAGTCCGATTGTCGGGCTCTGTGCCGCTGATCGGATTGTTATCCTGTGTTTCCAGATGGGTATAGCGCAGGGCCGCATTCAGCGTTAGCTGATCGGTGGGCTGATATTCTGCCGCAACAAAGGCACTGGCTTCTTTGCGCCAACCATCGCGGAACTCAGAATCAATTCGCGCGTTAACAAGGGTGCTCCCCGGAACCGGCGGAAACGTCGGTGGATCGATGTCAGGCAGATAGCTGTTTGGATCATCTGGCTGCCCGATCACTTCGTGCTTGTAAGAGGCGCCATAGCTCAGAGTTAGAGGCCGACCAGCAATGTCGAACTCGGATGTGTTGTTCACATTTGCACCCCATTGGGTGACCTTATTGAGGTAAATAATGTGCTCAACACCCGTGATATTGAAGGGGGGGCCCGAGTGCTGAATGAAGATCTGGTTCACGTTGCTGGTGTTCTGTGTGTAGAACAGATCAGCCTTCAGATCGATCAAATCGTTGTCTTCAGGATTCCAACGATAGCGAGCCGTCACCGTGTCGACGTCCACGTGGCTTAGAGGGTTCTGCCAAATTGAGTTTGCCCGCAAAATCTGCGAGGGCATCATTTCGCCAAAGTCGCTCTGATAATTCATGTAGGACAGGTCAACAGAGTGATTGTTTCCCCAAGAATAGACCCCACGCAGCAGAAGCGATGTGTTGTCCTGTGAGGTGTTGATAACCTCTTCACCGTGATTGAACCGGTTCAACCCGTTGTCATCAGGGCCACTGCCATTGGTGCCGGCAAAATAGTTGCCTGTTTTGCGGCGCGCATAAGCCCCTAGAACCTCCAGATTTCCGAATTTGCCTGCAACTGCCACGCTGCCGTTGCCGGACTCGCCAAATGACAAAAGGCTGGGTCGATCAAACCGCGTGGGATCGTTTGTGCCGCCAACGGTTTGTTCGGCGGGAATACCAGTTGTGTTTCCAGTAGCGCCAAGAGTGACCCGCGCGCGCAGTGTTTCGCCGTCTTCCAGGATGTCATTTGGGTTCAGTGTCGAAACACGCATGATCCCGCCAACTGCGCCTGTGGCATCCGCAGCCGCGCTTGGGCCTTTTTCGATCGACATGCTGCCGATCAGGTCTGGATCAAGATAGGTGCGGCCCGCAATTCCGGAATACCCGCGATACACTGTGGATTCCTGAAAGCTTCCGTCGATGACCACAGGCACGCGGCCCTGGCCTTGCATACCACGCACGTTGACGTCCAAAGCGCCGCTGTTGCGGTTTTCACCGTTGAGCACGCCCGGTTCTCCTTTTAGGAAATCACCGGCAGAGACACCGCGAAAGCGCTGAATGTCCTGACTGTCCTGATAGACAACCGAGGCTGCTTCTTCAAAGTTACTGCCTGCGTGGAAAACACCGTTGCCGCCCTTGATCACAATGGGATCTAGAAGGAGACCGTCAAATGACAGCTCGTCCGGACCTGCGGTATCGTTTGCGGGGGCAAGCAAAATGACGCTGTTGGCGCCCGAAAATCGATAGCGATATCCGGTTCCGGCCAACATCTGTTCCAGGCCGTTTGCAATCGACATGGGCCCCGTCACGGCACCTGCAGTGACCGAGGCCGGGATGGCACCGTCCGCCGCAACGTTGATGCCTGATACCAGAGAAAACGCGGCGACAGCGCTGCGTAGGGGTTGGCTGGTTTGGGAGAAATTATAAACAGTCTCAGCCGCCGATTGTGCAAAGGCGGTTTGGGCAAATATGGGACCGACGGTGAGGGTTAAGGCCGTTCCCAGCAGCAAAGCCCGCATCACTTGTGTGGGTTTCTGGGGGAGATGGATGATCTTGGGTTCGCACGTTCTTACTCTGTCTCTCGGTGTTAGGCGCTGCGCGTATTTGGCAGGCTCACTTCAATGACGGAGCGGCTGAGAGTTTTTCTGATAAAAATACTAAATTTATTTTCGTAACAGCCAAGTCATTCGTGCAGGCATCTGAAATCATGAGACAAAAACCATGCCTCCGGGCGCGTGAAATACGCGCATTGGAACGGCATCCTGAAGGTTCGCCAAAGCCTGGTTTATGTCATTGATGTCGACGATCAGTGTCGCAGACCGTTGCCCAAGATCATTATTGAGAATGATAATCTGGTTTTCGGCCCAACGATTGATTCCGGCAACGATACGTGACAGCGGTTGTGACACATAAACCAGCCGCCCTTGTCGCCAGGCCAGCGCCGCTGACAGATCCACGTCAACCAACCTTGCCGCCGCACGAGAGAAAACCAGCTGTTGGCCGGAAGATACTTTGACAGTCTCGTTTGCGGTGGCAACGGTAGCTTCCCTTTGCGCGACGGTTAGAAAGTTCTGAGATGCACCGGTTTCCAACGTAAACTGACCTGCAGTGCCGCGCACTTGTGCACCGTCAACGTCGATAAGATAGGGGCGATCTTGAGCCTTCTTCATGTCAAACCACGCCTCACCACGGTGCAGCGAAATCGATCGGGTATCGGGCGTGTAATTCAGAGAAACTGTGCTTCGGCCGGCCACTTCCAAACGAGAGCCATCGTCTAAGAGGAGGTGCCGCAGTTCACCTTTGGCCGTTCTGAGATCGGCGAATGGATGACCCGCCAACCAGATCTGACTTGCCAAGGCTCCGCTGCATAACACGCCACCTGCCATAAACGCGCGACGTGTAAGCCGAGCTCGAGTTTGGCGTTTCATAGTTTGCACAAACTGAGGTAACTCGCGTGCACCCTGCCAGATGGCGTCTATCTCGCTGTAAGCTCTGGCATTTTGGGGGTCTTTCATCAGCCAGTCTTCGAAATCGGCCCGCATCTCTTCTGAAACAGAGCCTGTGCTATTGAGTTCATACCAAAGCAGTGCCTGACGCAGGGCAGGGGGCGCATCGGCTTCAATTTCGTCGCTGGTCCAATCGGGCTGGTAGTTGTGCATGCCTGTTCCGATGTCGCGCTTTTCACGCTTTGGTTGGTTGGGTCTCATTTCAATGACGATCTGCCGGTGTCTTTTTCTGATCTGAGTGGGGATGTTTTTCGAGATCGTCCAAACGAGATTTCAAAAAGAGCATGACTTTCATGGCTTGTGAAAAAGCGGTCTTGAGCGGAACACCTTGTCGTTTCTCGATTTCTGCAAAAGTTAATCCCTCAAGGCGCGCCAGAAACACGGCTTGTGGCCCCGGGGGGACTTCGTCAAAGGCTTTGGACAAGGCAGCCAATTCTTGTCGTGAGATCAGAACGCGCTCGACCGAAGGTCTATCATCAACGATCTCAATGGCATCCGCGTCAATGGCCTCGTGCCATCCTTCGCGGGCCTGACGTCGCCGCAAGTCAATTCCAAGGTTGGCCGCGATCCGAAACAGGTAGCCCTTTTTGTTTTTGATGTCGGAGGTCTGCGTGTGGGTCAACAGTCGCAGGAATGCGTCTTGCGAAACATCGGCCGCAAGATCTTCAGTAAACCCACGGCTTTTGAGAAAGCGGAGAAGGTCGCGCCGGTGTGATTTGAACATTTGCGCAACGTCAATGGATCTGGACGCATCATCCGTCATATTGATGTCGCTTAGGCATAATGCCATTTTGTCTCGGTTCAAATGAACGAGACATCGTTGCGATAAGAGAAAATGTAGACTTCCTAACTTCCATTCAGCCGTGCCAATCGTTTTGCAGCCCGTCGCAGGACGGATCGACAACAAAAAACGAATGTCATGGCTACCAGTCGTGCCGCGTGGCTGGGGAGCTGGACCCTGCTTCGCTAAACGAAAACAGATACCGATGTCAAATGACAGGTCCGCCAAAATTGAGACCTTTGGTCGTGGAGGGAGTTAGACAGGAACCGCGATGAGCCGAAAATCTGGGTTGGTGGAGAGTTTTAGCAATGAGTGTAATGCCGCCACTTTGTTCCAAGGCAAAGCGGCATAGAACTCTGTTTGCCTCTGTCCGAGTTGACAGCCAATTAAAGAGAGGTGCATAGGTGAGCATCGGCCCGCCGGAAATGCACACAGGTCGGAGAATTTATCGTAACTCTGATCATAGCATTTCAACGCAAGCTCTTGAATAACAACCAAGAAGCGGGACCGAATGTCATGATAGTCACGGATCAACGTAGAGACGATTGTCTTTCTGATGAACTGATAGCTCTAGTCAAACGGCCTGGCTCCTCTACGTCACAGCATCGTTTTGCTGGCACTTTGTGCGATGCCTGAACCGAGGCGTATTGAGGATCTTTATGGCGACCATCGTGAGGCTTTGGTCGGTTATGCGAAATCTATTCTATATTCGCAGGATACAGCAGAGGATGTTGTACAAGAGGCCTATCTTCGTTTTTTACGTGCGGAAAAGGAACTTCAAACACCTCAAGCCGAACTGTCCTATCTTTACAAAATCGTTCGCAATTTGGCGTTTGATCTGATCAGACGGCGAAGGCTCGAGGCATCACATCAAAACGAAGATGTGCCTGCATGGGGCATTCCAGCTGAAGAAACACAACCTGAGCAGACTGTTTTGCTCGACGAACAACGTCGCCAGATTTCGGCAACCCTGCAGGGGATGCCAGATGATGTACGTAAATCTCTTGAACTGTATCGATTTGGAGGCCTTACGCTGAGCGAGATTGCTGTGCGTCTTGGATTATCTCCCCCAACAGTACACAGGCATGTTCAGCGGGCTATGGCTGAGATATCTCACATGCTTTTTTCAGACCCAGACGACAAAAAGCACGTCAAAGGTGAAAAACCATGACATCTCGTACGTTATATCACATGTACCCCCTCAATCGACCTGCTGCTCAGAAAGAGCGTGTTCGAAACGATAGGAAGCGCTGTGGCTGAAGAAGCTGAGAACGTGGATCTGAACCTTGAGGCCGCAGATTGGTTTTTGCGCCTACAAGACGAGCCGGATTCCGATACAATTCAAGAAGAGCTTGCAGCGTGGCTTCAAACATCTGGTGCACATCAGACGGCATGGCATCAGATTTGCGCGACATGGGGCGCACTTGGTGCGCTTGAGACGTCCACCACATTTTCTGAAACGCCCATCGCAAGCCGATCGAAATCTCCTGACTTTTCACAACAGAGGCGACCTGCAAGACCCCTTCGCTCAAGACGATGGGTGCGTGGAGGTAGCGCTGCGGCGTTGGCGGTGGCCGCGATGCTGTTGATGCTGGTTCTGCCTGACATCATGCTGTTACTGCGCGCAGACCACATCACCAAAACCGCAGAAACCCGCTTGATCGAACTTGAAGATGGATCGCGCATCTTGTTGTCCGCCGACAGCGCCATCGCGATAGAACTATCGCGAGGAAAACGTAGCGCGAGGCTCTTATCAGGGCGCGCCTATTTTGATGTGGCAAAAGATAACGGTCGCCCCTTTGTGGTTATGGCTGGCGTTACAAATGTCACCGTTTTGGGGACAGCCTTTGATGTGCGTTTTTCCGAAAGCAGCACCTCAGTGGAATTGGCGCACGGTGCGGTAAGCGTTTCTACCCCCCAGAATGAGGCTCAATCCGAGTTCAAGCTGTCTCCTAGTGAAGCGCTGTATTTGGATCACAGTGCAAATCAAGTGATCAAGCGCGACATTGCACAAGAGGATATTGGCGTTTGGCGCGAGGGTGTGATCTTTGTTGAGGATGAACCGCTGAGCGCGGTCGTTGATGAACTGCAACGCTACCACGGCGCGTGGATTACAATCGCCAGCCCGTCATTGGCCCAGCAACGTGTGACAGGGCTGTTTGATCTCAGAAATCCCGACGATGCGCTATCTGCTCTCGTGCGGCCGCTTGGCGCCCGCATGAGAAAGATTACAAGCAAATTCAGGACTTTAAGTTATTATTGACTGAAAAGATCGGAAATTCTTCGCTTAGCCTGAAAAATTCCCGCGTCTGGGTCGTCTTACATTTGAACGCGCAGAAAAATGCGCCAAGACGACGTGACGAGGACAAATTCAATGACTTCAATTTTAGGCAACCGGCGCATTGGGGGGCCCAAAGCGCAGGTGGGTTTCAAGCGGTATTTGATACGCTGTTCTGCTTTTGCCATGGCTGTGGCACTGACTTTACCTGGCCAGGTTCAAGCCCAAGAAGGGGTTTCGGCAACAAGCTATAGTATTCCAGAGCAAAGTTTGTCGAAAGCACTAAGCATATTTGGACGTCAAGCAGGCGTGCAGGTGTCAGCAGCAGCACAAACTGTGCAAGGCCAGATGTCGTCAGCAGTCAAAGATGCTGAGACGCGGGTTGAAGCTTTGGATCAAATGTTGTTGGGGACAGGACTTGGTTATCGGGTCGATGGAAACACGATAACCGTGTTGCCGCTCGGTGGAGCCGTGACGCAGGAAGATACCAGTCTTTTGGAAGGGGAAGGCACCCATCTTGGGACACTGCTTCTTTCGGGGGATGCCCTGTCAGACCGCACAAATTACACCGCAGAAGATATCCTGCAAAACTATGGTGGCAACATCAATCAGGCCCTGCGCAACACACCGGGCACCTTTACGAGAACACAGCGGACCATCCCCGCGACGGTTGTGAATATTCGCGGCATGCAAAGCAGAGGTCGTGTAGCCTCGTTGATCGACGGTGTTCCGCAAACCTTTTCAAACATGTCGGGCTATACCGGGACGCTGGAAAGTCAGACCTATATTGATCCCCTTATGTTGTCGGGTGTGAATGTTGTGAGAGGGCCTATTTCTGGGCAACACGGCATCGGAACACTGAGCGGTGGCGCAAATTTCCAAACCCTGCGCGCCGATGACATTCTGCTTGAAGGACGCAACACCGGAGGCCTGCTCCGGTCAACCTTTAGCTCCAATGGTCGCGGTGCTGCTGGGATGTTGGCGCTTGCACACCGGCAGCATCTGGATAATGGCGGACAGGCTTCAGCGGTGGTCGCCTTTAGTCGCTCGCTGTACGAACCCTATAAAGATGGTTCAGGGCAATCCGTTCAGGATTATGTGTCCCAGTCTGATTTGGCCAATGTGTCGAGTTCTGACTTTGATACGGATACAGGCACGGGGTTGGTGGCCCTGGAGTGGCAGCCGAATTCGGATCACAAATTTGAGTTCACCGGCTCACTCTATAGGTCGGAATTTCTTGATCTTCAGAACAGCCGCTATTTCTGGGACATCACCAACAACACCTATCGACTGGCCTATAACTACACGCCAGGCAACCCGCTGGTGAACCTGTCGTTCGATATCTGGAGCAATGAAACGCAGGTCGAATATGATCCGAGCCGTCCTGTTGTGGGGGCGTCGAGCAGTTTTGCGGGACGCAAGAACCGCACAACAACACAGGGGACGTCGCTGTCAAACCGATCAGAGATCTTGATGAGCTCCGGCGATTTGGTTCTGGATTATGGAATGTCCTGGCGTCGGGACAATTACGAAGGGCTGAACAAAGATATTGCTTTTGGTATGAACGGGCAGGGGGAATTGACCGTTGGCGGTGTCTTTGCCGATGCGTTGTACAGCTTTGGTGATTTGGAACTTTCGGGTGGTGTAAACTGGATGCACTATAAACTGAATGGTCTGTCCACACGTCAGGCTTGTCCCACTGGCTATTGTGATACCCACGCCGAGCGCAGTGGCTCAGCATGGTCCGGCAACGTGAAACTGGCCTACAATCTAGCAGAGATGACGCAGGTTTATGGTGGCTATGCTCATACAACCCGTCCACCGACCATTGCTGAAATGTTCATGCCCAATATTCAATCGGCACTGTCTCCGACGCCGAGTAACAGCAGCCACAATCTCAATCTGGTTCCAGAGACCAGCCGCACCTTTGAAATCGGGGGGCGTCACGACATGTATGGCCTGATTTCGGATGACGACAAATTGACTTTGGAGGCCAACCTCTTCCATTCGCGGATCGAGAATTTTTTTGGCTACGGTATTTCACTTCCCGCGCTGTCAAACCCACCGACACAGCAAGAATTCCAGGCGCTGGTGACAGCAATGACCCAGTGGCGAAACTCGGCTGAGCCGGTCACAATGAAAGGTCTAGAGTTGAGCGCGTCCTACGACAGCGACACGTGGTTTGGGAATCTCACGGCGACTTTGAGCGACACCAAACAACCGGTAAGCTCAGCGGTTGGCATTGTCAGTGACGACAACGCTATGCCCGGACGGGTCGCCACACTGGAACTGGGGCGGAAGTTCATGAACGGTGAGGTTACCGTTGGCGGGCGGCTGCATCATGTCTCGGATGTGACCATCAAAGAGTTCAATGGCAATCCGACCTTTCCGCCATCGGCGATTGTTCGGCCGGGCGACAGCTACAATCTGGTAGATTTCTATGCGAGCTATAGTCCATCTGAGAGGCTGACCGCATATGTACAGGTCGAGAATGTCGCCGACAAATTCTATCTGCCAGTCAACGCCGGACAGATCGGTCTCGGCAACACCGGTGGCCGAGGCCGCAACGTGACCGTCGGTCTCAACATCCGGTTCTGAAGGCGGCGAATACCGCATGAAAATTCACTGCGCGCACGGCGGGAAACGGCACGTTGCCAAGCCTCGCCGTGCGTCAGTTTGTGGTCTAAACTATTGAGTATTTGTACATTGCGAGCCAGCGATCGTTCACACATATCCAGTGTCTCTTCCCCATAGGATCATGAACTCGAATTCGGTGTCAACTTGGCTAGGCGGTTTGGTCTGGATAGCAGGTGACGGGTTCGAAGAGTGGCTACATCTGCGAATTTGTCGGGCATCTTTACTCCGTACCGCGGCCGCGCTGCATAGCAATCTGTCGCTATCTTGCATTCCTGTTGCCAAGTTGTTACCAAGCGCCATCTAGCAGAGCATAGACGCATTTCCTGCGTCAGAGGTCAGCCAGAAATTCCCATGACACTTTCGGACTGACGAGCGCCTGTTTGCACGGGCGTCTTTGCATGCCCCAATAACACGCGAGCTCTGTGACCACATGTCGAATTTGACCGGCCTCTATGATCCTTTGCGCGAACACAGCGCCTGTGGCGTTGGGTTTCTGACCCGTAAAGATAGCAAGCAAACCCATGACCTGTTGAGGAAGGGGCACGAAGCCCTGTGCGCGGTGCCTCATAGGGGGGGGATGTCTTCAGAGGGGGTCGGAGACGGTGCCGGGATCTCTATTGATCTGTCGGTTGGATTCTTTTCTAAATTGACTGGGAAAGAGATGAAGCCGGGTGAGTTTGGGGTTGGAAATTTCTTTCTCCCAGCCGAGGAAACCTCACAAAATGCGGCTGCAGAGCTGGTGCGTGATAAACTAACTGCAAATGGGTTCGAGATCGTTCTGATCCGTGATGTCCCTGTCGACAATTCCGCAATTGGAGCGCGTGCCGTGAAATGGCAGCTGCCAATCCGCCAATGGGTCTTCATCGCGCCCAAAGGTGTTTTTGGTGACGAACTGGATCGGCGTATTCATTTGGCGTTGCTTGAGATCGAGGCAGAGGCCTATACGAATCCTGATTTGGACGGACTGTATCCGTTGTCCCTGTCGGCCCGTACTCAGGTGTTGAAAGGGCGTTTGAATTCTTGGGAGATCGTTCCGTACTTCCGAGATCTGTCGGATCAGGATCATGCGGTCCACACCATGTATTTCCACACCCGGTTTTCGACGAACACCGATCCGCATCCGTCGATGGCCCAACCTTTCCGTTTGATGGCGCATAACGGTGAGCTGAACACCGACAAGAAAAATCGTCTTTCCGAGGCCGCGATTGCGCTTGTTCGTTCCAAAGCGATTATCCGTCCCAAAGGCCAGTCTGACAGCTGTCGGTTGGATCAGACTTTAAATGCCCGTGTGTATGATGAAGGTCTGGATCTGGTGACGGCTGTTGTCGCTATGATGCCGCCTGCATGGGAAAACGATGCGCTGGTGTTGCCGCAGGTTCGGGCAATGCTAGAGTTCTTTTCGCTCTCTGAAGAAAAGAATGATGGTCCTGCAGCGCTTGTCTTTGGGGATGGGAACATCATCGGTGCGCGGCTTGATCGCCTTGGGCTAAGGCCGCTGCGATCTGTCGAAACGGCAGAATATCTGGCTGTCATGTCTGAGGCAGGTCAGTTCTACCTCCCGCCTGAAGATGTGATCCGGCGAGGTCGTGTCGAAGCGGGCGGGATGATCTATTACAATCACGCAGAGCAGCGGATCTACGAAACCGAAGACGCGCTTGAAATGCTCGCTGCTCAGGCGGACTACTCGGTACTGCTGGAAGAAGCGCGGGTGCATATTGATGCCCTACCTAATCCTGATAAGGATCCCAAGGTCGCCGCTGGTCGCTATGACGGGGATCTGAACCGCGCCGCCCGTTACGTGGCATATACCCACAACCAAGAAAGCTTTAAGTTCCTAATGGACCCGATGCTGCAAACCGGTGTCGAAAAGGTCTCTGCAATGGGCTACGGCAATGCGATCAATGCGCTGTCGGATAACGAGGGCGGGGTGGCAAAGTATTTCAGCCAGCGGTTTGCTCAGGTGACAAATCCGCCTTTGGACAGCATTCGCGAAGCTGACGGCATGACATTGCGCGTAGCATTGGGGGAAAAACCTCATTTGGGACAGGCGCGCCACCCTCAGATCGTGGTGGAGAGCCCTGTTTTGATGATGGCTGACGTGTTGAAGATCAAAGCGCAGTCAGAATCTCCGTGGGACCGTTTCGATATTCTCTTTACCCCTGACTTTGAGGATCAAGCGGAAAACGAAAAACGGCTTGAGCAGAGCCTTGATGCGGTTGCGGATGACGTCGTGGCCTTTGCGCGTGCCAAGGGGGGCATTGCAATTCTGTCCGATCGTCATGTTTCCACAAACCTGGCGGCATTGCCCATGACGCTGGCGGTGTCTGCGATCAACCAGCGCCTGATCGAAGAGGGATTGCGTTTCAAGGTGTCGTTGGTGGTGGAAAGTGGCCAGATTGCATCCTCCCATCATATCGCCTGCGCGCTTGGGTTTGGTGCGTCGGCGGTCTATCCGCTGGGCGTGCGTATGCGTGCGGAAGAGGTGTTTGGTGAGGGCGAGGGAGCCACAGCAGCCTTTAAGAAGTACAAGAAGGCCTCGGAAAAGGCTCTGATGAAGACAATGGGCAAAGTCGGCCTGTGCACCGTCGAAAGCTATTCGGGTGGTGAGTTTTTTGAACCGAACTTTCTGGACACCAATGAGCGGGTGTTCCGCAAGTATCTGCCGAACATGAAAACCCCGGTCGGCGGGGTACGCTTTGCCTCGATCGCCCAATCAACAGCGGATTGGCACGCACGTGCGCTCACCGTTGAGAGCGAGGCCGATGTGCCAATGCTGGGGCTGTTCAAAGAGCGTTCCGAAGGGGCCGGCCACAGCTATGGAACAACGGCCGTTCGAGGCTTTGTGGATCTGACCGAAGAGCCTATTAGTTTCGCGGAAGGCGAAGGTGAAAATGATCCGTTCCGTTTGATGACACTGCGCCAGATGGATGATGCCTTTGGCATCACAGATGATGGCTATGTGAACACGAGCTTTGACAAGCTGAGCGCACAACAAATTAACGGCTTCTCGATCACTGCAGGCTACCGCGATTTCAGTCGCCGCATGAGCGAAGAACGCCATAAACGACCCGCTGCGCTGCGCGATGTTTTAGCGTTTCCTGCCGATATCACCTTCCTTGACAAGGTTGCAGACATCAAACGCGAGATGATGCTGTTCAACCGCGCAGGAAACTTGGATTTTGTAATCCGAGGTCTGGAGGTCGAGAAGGTCGGTGAGGCGGAATATGTGTTCCGCCTGACGGGCCCAAAGGCAGGAGATATTCGGCGTCTAGACGCCCTGCGCCTTACCTTGCTCGATCGCTTTGGTGACGATGTGATCAGCAATGCTGTGACTGGAGGCGTGCTTAAGGTGTCGGTTCAGGGGTGGGCGCTGGACTATGTTTCGCGTATTCGTTCGGCACCTCCTGCGATCGACTTGAAAGACGTACAGCCCGCGTGCGAGATCACTCCTCGGCTTGCCTCCGGGGCAATGTCACATGGAGCTTTGGTGGCTTCGGCTCACGAGGCGGTGGCGCATGGGACCAATATGGTTGGGGGCATGTCCAACTCTGGGGAAGGGGGAGAACATATCTCTCGCTACGGCACTTTGAGAGCCTCAAAGATCAAACAGTTTGCGTCCGGTCGTTTTGGTGTCTGGGCGGGGTATCTGGCGGAACCCAATCTTGAAGAGGTCGAGATCAAGATCGGTCAGGGGGCAAAGCCCGGCGAGGGCGGCCAGTTGCCAGCACCGAAAGTTACCGTTGAAATCGCAGCAGCTCGAGGCGGTACACCGGGGGTCGAACTGATCTCACCTCCGCCGCACCACGATACCTATTCAATCGAAGATCTTGGACAGCTGATCCACGATGCCAAAGCAGCGCGGGTTAGGGTGGTTGTAAAGCTCGTATCCTCTGAAGGCATCGGCACCATTGCTGTTGGTGTGGCCAAGGCTGGCGCGGATGTCATCAATGTGGCCGGGGGCACCGGGGGCACCGGCGCTGCATCGGTGACATCGCTGAAGTATACTGGCCGTGCCGCAGAGATTGGCATCGCTGAGGTGCATCAAGCACTTTGTGCCAATGGCATTCGTCAAAAGGTGATCCTGCGGTGTTCGGGTGCGATGCAGACTGGATCTGACGTGGTCAAAGCGTCTTTATTGGGAGGGGACAGTTTCGAGTTCGGTACCACGGCGCTCATGATGCTCAAATGCGTGATGGCCAAGAACTGTAACATCAAGTGTCCAGCCGGGTTGACCACAAACCCCGAGGTATTTGATGGCGACCCCCGAGCGTTGGCGCAATATCTGTTGAACATTGCCCATGAAACCCGCGAAATCTTGGCGCATCTGGGTTTCCGTAGTCTTGATGAGGCGCGTGGTCGTTCGGATCTGTTGCACCTTCTCGATCACCCTGCGTCAGTGGGGCAGTTGAACCTGCGTGACATGCTGGTTTCGGTTCCCGAAAACCCGGTTAAAAACCCAATCTATCTGGAACGGGATTTTGGCGTTGACGATAAGTTGCTGGAGCAGGTCGAAGCGCGTTTGTTTTGTGGCCACGAACACAGGATGGAGCTGCGCCCCAATGAGCCGCTGAATAACCGCAACAAGTCAGTAGGCGGGCAGTTGGCGATTGATCTGGAGCGGCGTCTGAATCATGAGCTTGCAGAGCTTCCCGCCGCTGCGTTGCAGGACAGCCGTGGGCGCCGATATTTGGATATGCAGGCTGTGCGGGTCGTAACGCAGGGCTCTGCCGGACAGAGCTTTGGTACATTCTGTAATGATGGCATGGTGATGGATCACACCGGCACATGTAATGACGGCGTTGGCAAAGGCGCCTGCGGCGGCGAAATTATCGTGCGCTCACCGGGAGGGGGCTCCTCCAAAGAGAATGTGCTGGTTGGTAACTTTGCTCTGTTCGGCGCGACGGGGGGGCGAACGTTCATTGAAGGGCAGGCTGGAGATCGCTTTGCGGTGCGCAACTCGGGCGCAACTGCGGTGGTTGAAGGTGTGGGTGATTTCTGCGCCGAATATATGACCAATGGCGCAATCCTAAATCTGGGCAGCTTTGCCAAAGGCTATGGCAACGGGATGTCTGGGGGTTTTGCCTATCAGTATGACCCCGAAGGGCGACTGCCGGAGATGCTGTCGCGAGATTCCGTGTTTATGGGTACATTGACCGATGGCAGTGCCGAAGCGGATGTGCACAGAGATGCCGTGAAGCAGCTTCTGACATGGCATGTGGCTGCGACTGGGTCATCCAAAGCGAAAAGCCTGCTGGCGGATTGGGAACAGGTCCAGGCGGACATGGCATGGGTCATGCCCAAGGCCTTGTTACAGTATCAGGATGCAGACGCGATTTTGAAAGCCAAGTCTCGCAAAGAACTCATCGACGAGCTTGCGACCGCACTTGCTGCGCATCAGGTTGCGGAGTTGAAGAAAGCTTGGAAACGTGGCCGCCCGGTGCATCGCGGCATCACGCCAGACTATGGCGATATGGACACTGAAGAGATGTTCAAGTTGCTCAATAGCTATTTCGTACTTGAGATGGCGCAGGTCATGGCCTCAAAGCGGGTGGGAAAAACCGGTGATCAGCGCGCCAAAGACAAGATGGCGCGCAATCTGATCCTGACCGAAGATTTCGGTTTGATGTCGGCTCTGGCGAAACATGCCAAACAGGCGGTCAGCGATTATAATGATCCGGGGTTGGCGGTGCTGGTGTCCAACAAACGGCTGCGTGATTTCAAACAGGCGCTGTCGATGCGCAATATCCTCAGCATGGACAGCCCCGGAACCTATTCGTGGATCCTGCATCAAGACCGCAAAAACCGTAGCGCTTTGGGCGCTATCCCCAGCTTCGATGAATTGTTTGCCCAGAATGCGCTGCCCGATGTCATGGCGCGCACGGCAGCGGAGTAAGACATGAAACTACCTTATATTCCCGAAGACGCACCTTTTAGTGGCGAACAGCGAAGCTGGCTTGGCGGGTTTTTAGCAGGGCTGCATTCACGCGCTGTGATGGGGGGAGCGGCTGTAGCCGCCGCTGAGGCGCCGGTTCAGTCAAAACCCCTGGATATTCTGTTTGGGACACAGACCGGCAACGCCGAGGAAGTGGCAAATGAAGCGGCGGACCTGGCCCGCGCCAAAGGGTTCACCCCACGGGTTGCCGAACTCGATGTGGTCGAGATGGACCAGCTTGTGGCGATGGAAAATCTGATTGTTGTGATCTCGACTTATGGCGAAGGTGAGATGCCCGACAATGCTGAATTGTTCTGGGAAAGCCTGTCCGCAAGCACAGCCCCTCGGCTGGAAAACCTGAACTTTGGTGTGCTTGCGCTCGGGGATACCAGCTATGAGCATTTCTGTCAGGCTGGGAAACTGATCGATACCCGCCTTGAACAATTGGGGGCCAAGCGTCTGGGGGATAGGGTCGACTGTGACGTTGATTTCGAAGATGCCGCAAGCGCGTGGCTGGGCACAACAATACCTGATGCCGGCAGTGCTGTGGCCAACGAAAGCACCGCTCCGGCGCCGAAAAAAGAAAAGTCAGGTTATTCACGTAAGAACCCGTATCTCTCTACCATGCTGGAAAATCGCATCCTTTCGGGGCCAAATTCCGCAAAAGAAATCCGCCATTTGTCGTTTGATTTAAGCGATAGCGGAATGACCTATGAAGCAGGCGATGCGCTGGGTGTCATGCCTGTGAACAGTCCTGCGCTGGTCACTGCTATGATGTCGCGCCTTGGTGCGAACGCAGATACACCTGTGGCAGGTCAAGAGCAGTGTCTTGGGGCGCTGTTGACCAGAGCATATGAAATTTGCACCCCGTCCAAAGACCTGATTTCTGAAATCGAGAAACGCGCAAATCACCAAGAGCTCAGTCATGTCGTGGGCCATGGTGACAAAGAGGCGCTTGCGGCCTTTCTTTGGGGCAAAGATACGCTGGATTTGCTGAACCTCGACCCTGATCTTCAGATTTCAGCAGATGAGCTTGTCGCGTGGTTGAAGCCGCTTCAGCACCGTGCGTATTCCATCAGTTCCAGCCCAAACGCCCACCCCGGTGAAGTTCACCTGACTGTCGCTGCGGTGCGCTGGACGTATGACCACCGCGCCCATGGGGGGGTCTGCTCTACATTCCTATCTGATCAGGTGCCTGAGGGGGCGCAGGCGGGGATCTTTATGTCTGCCAACAAGAATTTCCGCGTGCCGGCGGACAACAACGTTCCGATGATCATGGTCGGCCCCGGTACAGGAATTGCGCCGTTTAGGGCTTTCCTTGAGGAACGTCAGGCGCGGAGCGCGAAAGGTGCCAACTGGCTGTTCTTTGGCGATCAGCATCGTGAAAGTGACTTCATTTACGAAGATGAGATCAGCGCCATGAGCAAATCGGGGTTGTTGACCCGTCTGGATCTGGCATTTTCGCGCGATCAGGCGGAAAAGATCTATGTCCAGACCCGCATGCTTGAAAACGGCAAAGACCTGTATGCGATGCTGGAAGAGGGCGGGCATTTTTATGTGTGTGGCGATGCAACGCGCATGGCGAAAGACGTGGATGCGGCACTTCATACGATCATCGAAACCCAGGGCGGCCTGACCCCCGAGGCGGCAACAGAATATGTGAACCGTCTCAAGCGTGAAAAACGCTATGTACGGGATGTCTACTGAGGGGGTTTGATGCCTCACTTTTGTACGCACAGCCAATGCAGTACATGCATTGGCCCCGCTTTGCCTGAGACCTTGGAAGAACTCAGGCAAGTTATGTCAGTGACCCGCTTGGGTCACGATATGGAAACACTTGCGCTGCTTGGCACACAGTTTGACGACGTGTTGATCACCACACGAAACACTGGTGCTCTGGTGTCAGGGCGCGGCGGGTATGCCCCACTTCAGACCACGAGTGGTCCTTTGCGGCTCAGCCAGAGACGTGTGTCTGTACGTATAGCGACAAATTCTGAGCTTAGCCTCATCCACTGCCAGGGCGATCGCGAGGCCCGCTTTCCATCGGCACTGGCGGCCGTCGACCGACTTGGTCGGGTCCAGCATCGGGTACAGTATGTTTCAGAATTTGATGCCTGCGTCGCAGAAAGCTTGGAACCCTGTGAGGGTTACAGTTTGCCACAAACGCCTTCGTTTAGAGAGGTCGAGAACGTCATCTCACTCCCTGCACTTCGGCGGGCGCGTGAGGGGTGGGATGAGGCTGATGCAGGGCAACATCTGAACGATCTAATGGTCGAAATGGGTAAACCGCGGCACAAGATGTTGCCCTACATTGGCAAGGAAAAGGCATGGCGGGTGCTTCCGCAGGTGCTGCAGAGCTTCTTCAACTTTCTTGAGGGTCGTCGCCACAGCTTCACACGGTTTGTCCCTGGGACGGCTGTTTTGCAGGCGGACGTCGGTGCATTTGAGCGGGTGAACTGGTTCGGTTCGGTTTTCTTTAGTGCAACTCAACGTGGGACGTTTTCACTTGATCTCGAAAGGGTTGAACACGTCTGGGTGACCGCTTCGCCACGGCATTGGCAGTTGGAAATTTACGATGCTGACGAACGCGCCATGGCGGTGCTTGCGCCAGATCCAAATGCAGCAAGCAATCAATGGAGAGATTTTTTGTTGTCTTTGCCACGGCTAGGTTGAAGTTGGCCGATAGAAAGTGATGTCTTCAACCGCGTTCAGAACCGCGGGCGTATATGGCGACTAATCAAATGAGTAAGTGTCACGGACAACGACGGCTGTGTCATGCGCGTCAACGCTGCGGCATGTGGCATAGTGCGTCTGCTATTCCGGGCTGGATGTCACGGCCATGATCATGAGGTAACAAGACCGAAACCTCGGAAACACCAAGGTTTTCAAGCTGGTGTGGGGTGCCGCCGCGGTACTCTAGGTGACCTCGCCCAATTATTCCGACAACGAGCGGGGGTGAGGCTTGTTTCACAACCTCCGCAATACGACAGGCAAAGGCCCGGTCCCATGTTTGTTGCGCTCGTACAAAACGATCAAACGCTGGGTCCTCTGCGGATTGCGCTTTGCGTTGTGTGCTAGCACCGCCGGTAATCTCAAACAGAAACTGACGATAGGCGGACGTTGCTGGGGCAGCTGGGCTGAGCCCTTCGCGGGCATCTTCAGGGATCGCATCCCACCCCTCTTTGCCAACTTCTGTTACAAGTCCACGGCGGCAATTCAAACCCAGCATCGTGATACTGTTGTCGCGGCAGAAGCGAAACAGCGGCATGTAGAGTTCGGCGTCAAAGCCCCAAACCGTTTCCCATTCTGCCTGTTTCAGAAAACTTGTTTCATCCAGCGCCCCCGCAACCCACTCTGCTAGAACCGGATTGAGGCGTGCGGGAAACATTTCGTACCCAAGAACAATATCTTTGCGAAGGGCCAATAGCCCTGCCGCCACCTGCATCTGCCACCGGTGATTGTCGGCGCGATCGTGTTGTTCTCCCAGTAGGACTACCTGTGCCCGAGCGGCCTGGGTGAGCACCTCTGGTCCATTCAGAACGAGGTTTGTATCGGGATCGATCCAGGTTCCTGACTTCATGACGGGATCACCGAAAGCCCAAGACGCGTGCCATCTGCGGCGAGGGCATGATGTGTGCCATTGATGGCGTCCCAACGCGCAATGCTGCCGTCTTTGAGATGCAGATGAAAGTCCGGTGTCATCACGTTGGTGAAACCGCGCGATGGTTTGACGCTTTCAATCACGCCGCGCCACGACTGGCGTAGTCCGTCTTTTTCCGCGCGGAGCTCAACCTCTGTACCTGCCTCACAAAGCGATTGTAGAAACAACTGGCCGAGATCGTTCTGGACCTCTTCGGGCTCGGAGCGCTCAAACAGAGTGTTTTCAGTCTCGTCCGCTACACGGGTCACTCCGGCAAGGGCCATGGCAAAGGGTTCGGCGCCTTCCCAACCGAAAATCGACAAGACAGCATCGCCGTGCCCATTAAGGCATTCAAGACGTGGATAGGTTTTGTTCTTCAACACGGTGTTGGTGTCAAAAAGGATCTTTTCGATCCTCGCGGGATTGATTTGGGCATCATGATGAGCCCCCGAAAGGGTGATGAGATCATCTGCGGTTTCAACCGCTTCAACGGTTCCAATACGCTCAAAGGTCATGCCGTTGCTTTGCAAAATTGCCATCAATTTGCCCATCTCAGGCAGCTTTGAGAACACCGATTGAACGGGGATGTCGGTCAGCCGCCAACGGCCGTTCTCAGTCGGAGTGGTCATGCCAATTTCCTTTCGTCAGTGACGGTGGCGCCCAGGCGCCAAATGTCGTAATCCCCCAGCGCCGTTGGCGCCCGATGGGCCACGCACAGGATCGTTGCCTGCGGAAGTTCGCAGGTGAGCAATGTCAAGAGTTCAGCTTCGGCGCGGTGGTCTAGGCTGCTCGTGGCTTCGTCGAGCACAATCCACGAGGGCCGCAACACGAGCAGCCGGGCCAAGGCAAGCCGTTGGCGTTCTCCCATGGAGAGTCCCTGCACGGCTGCTTCTCCTGTCGTTTCGAGCCCGTCCAGTCGGTGCGCCAGGCCAACCTTACGCAGTGCTTCGCGCATTAACTCGGGCGCGATGTCGTCAGGATTGATTGGGTAACAAACCGCTGCGGCAAGGCCGGCGCTGGCGATATGGGATTTCTGCGGAAGGAACGTGATCTCAGTATTTGGCATTTGGATCGTCCCACGGCCATAAAGCCACAATCCTGAGAGGGCGTGCAGCAAGGTCGTTTTCCCAAAACCCGAGGGGGCAGTGATCCAGACACGCGATCCTGGCAAGATAGATTTGTCAGGAACTGCATCAAGCCAGCGCCCATCCGGTGTTGCCAATCGAAGCTGATGCACATGTAGCCCGCCATCGGTGCTGGGTGAACGGGTGATGTCGCGCGGTGTATCCGGCATTGGGGAGGGGGCTTGCGAGGAGGCGAACAGGTCGTCCAGTCGCTGGGCCACGGCCGCAAATTCCGCCAGTTTGTGATAGGAAAAAATAAACCAGCTTAGGTTGGTCGAAACGCGACTGAAAGCTCCTGCAACCTGCATCAACCCACCGAAGGTGAGCGCACCACTGAAATAGCCCGGTAAAGAGAAGAAGAGCGGCACGCGCAGAACCGACTGAAAATAGGGGCGGGTGAAGAGACCCAGAATAAATTCTCGACCAATCAGTCGGCGCCAGTTGCCTTTGATCGCGACAAAGCGATTGTCCAACAACCGTCGTTCCGCGGCTTCTCCTCCGGCATGGGCCACTTCGGATGCGGCTGAGCGCAGGTGCATCAAGCCGCTGCGAAAGTCGGCTTCTCGATGTTCTTGAGCGAATATGAGTGCTTTTAGTGGGCGTCCCATGAGATGGGTGAAGGCGCTTGAAAGTGCGACATAAACAAAGGCCAGCCAAACCAGATAGTGGTCAATGCTGAACTCCATGCCCCAGAGTGTGAACTCTAAGGGGAAATCACTTAATCCCCACAAAATTGCGACCAGAGAGACAAGCGCGACACACTCTGTGATCAGTTCCAGACCCTCGATGAGCAACGTATCCACAAATTTGCGGCAATCTTCCGCAACCCTTTGGTCTGGATTGTCGACTGCGTCTGGCGATAGCCCCGGTCGAAGGTACCAATAGGCCTTGCTGTCGATCCAGTGGCGCAGCAGGTTTTGCGTCAACCGTTCGCGCCAGACCATCCAAAGGTGTTTCCGAAGATATTGCGCAGACAGGACCGTGAGAGCGGAAAGCCCTGTCAGTCCGAAGAACACCCAGATTTGGTGGAGCGCTGTCTGCAGATCCAACTGCTCTAGCGCATCATAAAAGACTTTGGTCCAGTCGATGAATTGAATCGAAATCCAGACCCCAAAGAAATTCAGCGCCAGCACGACACTGAAGATCAAAAAACCAACCCAAGCGCGCGGCCCGAAAGCTGCGCGCTTAAAGTTGCGATAGATTTGGCCCCAAATCTTCATCGGAGAGGCTTACAGCTTCATCTCGAATGAAACTGAGAAGGTTCGGCCGGGCCCAGTGAACAACTCAATCGGCACGTTGTTTTGTACCGATTGCGACGGTGAGGTATCGAGGCCTGCGGCACCCGCTCCAAAATAGCGTTTGTCAAAGGCGTTGTTGACCGAAACATTCAAGAAGCCGTTGTCGATGACCTCCCATTGTGCATGCAGATCAAGAAGACCATAGCCTTTTGGCTTGAACCCATCAGGATCGGAGGTTTCTTTGACGCCAGCTGCAAGAGTGGTCACGGCCTCTAGGGTAAGATCCCATTGCGGCAGCTCTTTCTCGATCGAGAACACCGCTGTCAGAGGGGGCAGCGTGTGGGGGGTGCTGGCCGATGTGCTGCTCGACTTCTGAGTACCTTTCTGCCACGACGCAGTGGCGTGCCCGCGCAGCGTATCGGAAAATTCCCATGCACCGCTGGCTTCGATGCCCCAGGTCTGCACCGACGGCAAATTTGTGTACGTGATTTGCGTAGGGCTTGTATTGGGCACAAAGTGGAAGGATTTGATGAAGTTGGTGTAGTCCGCGTGGAACGCGGTTACGCTAAAGAAACCACGATCAAACTGACCGCGAAGGCCAATCTCATAGCTTTCCACTTCTTCTGGAACCAGGTCCGGCGCAGGGACAAGAACAAAGCCACCCAAGTCACGTGAGGTGAAGAGCTGTTGCGCGGTGGGCATCTTAAAGCCCTGTCCGTATTTCCCCCAAACAGAATAGGTATCGTTAAGGTGATACATCGCCCCGAGGCTCGCCAGAACACGTTCGTCGCTGCGTTCCGTTGGCTCGGAGCCGGGGATGGAAACGTAATCGCTATTCGGGCGCGGATCGAGTTTGTAGGTCGCAAAGCGTAGACCTGGGGTCAGCTCAAAATTGCCGTCTGCCATGGTAATGCGGTCTTGCACATAGAAATCGGCGCGGGTGGTATTGGCATTTGCAAAATTGAAGCCGCCAGCACGGGTCTCGACTATGGTCCCCTGAGTTACGTTATTGACAATATCACGGCGAAAATAATCGGTTTTGGCAAAGTCACCATCGAACCCAAAAGTAAGCTCATGACTGGTGCCACCAATGTCAAAGCTTGCATCGGCCTGAATATCGACTTCGAAGAAGTCTTCAGAATAGAAAAGCTCGTCGCGTTCAACGATGAGATCCGTGCCTGAGGTTTTGGTTTCAATCCCAGTACGATCGGACTGGTGTGGCGTGTAGGCCAGAACGGTCTTCACTTGATCAAACACACCAGTGTCTGGCGTAAAGACGTGTTCAAGCGCATACCGGTTGCGGCTGAGCTTCATGTTGCGATCATAGCTGTGAACTGTCGCGCTACGTGTCTGATTATAGTCAACATCAATGTCGCGCTCCATGACATCCGCTGAAAATTCCAGACGGTGTCGGCTATCCGGTGTCCAGACAGCTTTAAACAGTCCACGTTTTGTGGTGCGATCGGTTGGATCAAACTCGTTGCACGGCGTCGCACCCAATGCGACGTCTCTGGTGCAGGTGTAGATCCCTCCGTCGGCGCGCGCATTGGACAACTCCACCTCGTTTGAATGCGTCTGCGTATAGCCAAACAAGACATCCAGAGAGGGGCTTAGTTTTTGTGCGATGGCAACCGAACCGGTCATACTGTTGTCAAGCGATCCATAGCTCAGACGCAGGTCGGCCCCGCGATCCCGGCCATCGAGAATGTCCTCAGGATCCAGAGTTTCAATGGACACCACGCCCCCAAGAGCATCTGCACCCCAAAGAACCGACGCGGGCCCCCGAACAATTTCTGCCTGTTTGGTAAAACTGAGATCCACATAATCGCGCGTCCCATCGACGATTGTTTCTGCGACGCGCGACCCATCCACCTGCATCTGAACACGGTTTCCACTGACGCCGCGTATCTGGGCACCACGATGGGTATTGAATGGCGAGGCACCTGAGACATTGGTGGTCACGGTCACACCCGGCACTGTCCGCGACAGCTGTTTGAGGTCGGTGATGTTGCGGCCGTTAAGCGTGTCCGCATCTATGACCGAGATATTGGCCGGAACATCAAGCGGACCCAAATCGCCTCGTGTGGTGTTCAAAATGATCGTGCCGAGATCAACCGGGGGTTCTGCGGTTTCGTCGGGTGCCTCTTGTGCAGAAACCACACAAGGTGCCAGCAGCGCAGCGCAGGCCGTTGCCGCACGCAACATGGCGCGCGGAGACGATGGAATGAACATGACGTTCTCCCAAGCTATTTTGTTGTATTGTGGGTGATTGCTGGCACACTGCGGCTAGCAGAAATGGCATCTGTAAACGGGATGCCTTCGGAGCGCTCTATGCTTGTCTCAACTTTGAGTCAACTCTCAGATCAAAAATACCTTACTTTTCCGATATGGCTTCCTAAGGACTTACAGCCTCTGCCAAATCAAGGTGTCTCGCTAGACTAGAAACATTCCAATGTAAAATGGTCGGAATTTTATTTCGTTGCAACAAAGGCTTGCGTCGTTAATCTTCCATTTATCCCGCGCCGCCGGTTGCGTCGCACCATGCCAGACAACGGGAGAATGGCCATGAAAGGTGACAAGAAGGTTATCGAATACCTGAATACTGCTCTCAAACATGAACTTACTGCGGTCAGCCAATTTTGGCTGCACTACAGGCTGCAAAATGATTGGGGGGTGACCAAGCTTGCCAAGAAGATGCGTGAAGAAAGCATCGAAGAAATGGAACATGCGGACAAGCTGATTGATCGCATCATCTTTCTGGAAGGCATGCCCAATCTTCAGTCATTGAATGCGCTGCGCATTGGTGAAAACGTCCGCGAAACCTTGGTCTGTGATCTAGAGGTCGAAATGGAGGCTGTGGCGCTTTATGCCGAGGCGCGGAAGTACTGCGCCGAAGTGGGGGATTTTGCGTCGATGCATTTGTTTGAAGAGCTCATTCTGGATGAGCAGGGCCACGTGGATTTCCTTGAGACACAAATCGGCTTGCTCGATGATATCGGCCCGCAGAACTACAACCAGTTGAATGCGGATTCCGCAAATGACGTAGACGGCTAACGCCCTGCATTCCTGTTTGAGACACCCACGTTGGCGGCGACGCCAGCGTGGTTTTTCCCGCCTTCAACAAAGTCGAAATACGTCGTCAGATCGTAGTCGCAACTCACAACCGTCTACTCACAGACACATTTCCCAGAGTAAAATGCGACCTCAACGTTTTGATCCGAAGACAGGCGAAACTTGGGACGCGACCACACAGGCGATCGCCTGAATGTGGTCAAAGTTCTAGGATTAAGATTCTGGCTAGATTGCCAGAGTGCCTTCCAACGGTAGCGCAAGGTGGTCTTGATTGATCTGCTGCTGCAGCTGAACCGAAGCAGCAGGATCAAATAGATCAGGACGGATCCAGCCTGCCAAAGATTCAAGCGCCAGAATGTTCAGAGGCGTTGCATGAAACAGGTGCCAGAGACCGTGAATGTTTTCAGGCGGCAGAGTTTCTCCGATGCGCAAATCACTTTCTAGAACCGCTTTGGCCAAACTTGTGCGGGCCTCATCTGCCGAAATACCCGGACCAATGGCCAAACCAGATGCGCCCGACAAATAAGGACCGCCGGTGGTGATATAGATATCCGGGGTCTGGGTGAGCGCGGCCTCAAGCTGAAGCTGAACCCAGCTACGGCCCGGCGCCATAGACTCTCCGGCATGTTGTCCACCCGCTGCTGCGATGAAGGCGCCAAGTCCACTGCCGCCGGGGATCCAGCAACAGGGCCAACCTCGCATCCCCGCATGGGCCTCAAGCAGAACAGTTGGACGCGCTTGAGTGTCCTGCGCCAAAGTGGACTGGATTGTCGCGACGCGGGTTTCATAAAAAGTGGCAAACGCCTCGGCACGTTCCTGAGCAACACCACCAAACGCGCGACCAAGCGCACGCAGGCTTGGAGCAGTGTTTGTGAGTGGATCTTCGTAAAAATCTACAAAGAGCACCTCTGCACCAAAATCGGTCACACGATCGATTAGTGTGCCTGCGTTGCGCCCCGGTCCATAACCTCCTCCGAGAATAACAAGATCAGGTGCCGTGCCTACTGTTGCCTCGGTTGAGAAGCTGTCTGCGCTGGCCTGCCCTAGAACCGGGACTTGGGCCAGGTCCGGAGCCTGAGCGACCCAGGCCTCAAACAAACTCGCCGAACGCAACACAACATCGCCTTGCCACCCCACAAGATGGGACACCGGGTCATCGAGGATCAGGGCGAGGGCCATGAGAATATGGCCATCCCCCAAAACAACACGGCGCGCGCCCTGAGATGCCACAGACGCAGTTCCGGAGATCGCGGGTGACGCCAGTCCAGAGAATAAGCCAGTTGTCAGGCTGGCCGAAACGCCGCCCATGATCAGGCGGCGTCGGTTCAGTGTGCGATCAGAAATCAAAGATCAAAGCTCCTCGAATGGTGCGCTCGGCGCCCCAGTAACAGGCGTCAGCGTTGTCGCAGGTGGTCACGTATTTTTCGTTGGTGATGTTGGCGATGCTGAGGTCAAACCGGGCGCCGTCTCCGGGCAGGACTTTGTCGAGGTCGAAGCTCATGTTCAAGTCTGCCACGGTGAAGTTGCCAGTTTTGATTGTATTAGCGGTGCTACCATACGAGCTTCCGGCATGTCGGATGCCGCCCCCGATGGTCAGCCAGTCAAGGCTCCCTCCAAAATCATAGCTGGCCCAGAGCGAGGCCTGCAGATCGGGGACAAATGGCAATCGGTTGCCCTGCTGGGCCGCCGTTCCAACGGTGATTTCCGTGTCGAGACGCGCCACAGACCCCCCAAGCGCCCAGCCGTTGTCAAAGGCGGCACGGGCTTCAAGCTCGATGCCTTTGGTGCGGCTTTCACCCACCTGCGAAACCGTTGTGCCGTTGTTTACAACGGTGTTTTCCTGAAGCAGATCAAAGGCAGACAATGTCACAAGCGCATTTCGACCGGCAGGCGCATATTTGACACCCACTTCACTCTGGCGGCTTTTGGTCGGCTCCAGAGGTGCCCCTGTGGTGGTGTTCAGCCCCGCCAAGGGGGCAAAGCTCGTTGCATGGCTGCCGTAGACAGACACGCCATTGTCAAAGCTGTACACGGCGCCAGCGCGCCAGGTGAACTCGCTCCCATCGTTTTTGGTTTTTGTTGCAGGCGAAGCCCCGTTGTCGGTGGTCTCCAGATCGTACCAGTCGTTGCGCGCCGTCAGCAGCAGGTTCAAATTGCCAACTTCGATGCTGTCCTGGATATAGATGCCGGTTTGACGCATCTCGGTCGTGGTGTTGAAGATTGTAGTGAAGGGGGTGACTGTGGCCCCATAGGTCGGATTGTAGATATCAAGTGGGGCAACAAGACCGACATCGAGTTTGAAGTCCGAGGTTTGGTTGCGGTGATCCAGACCAACCAGCACGTCATGCTGAACAGCACCGGTTTGGAGACCAAAGGACAAATTGGTGTCGGTACTCATGGCGCGTGTGAGATCATAGATATCGGTGGCACGGCGGTTCAACATCGTATCCGAGGCCGGGACCATACCAATGCCACGCACAACGTTCAGGGCATAATCAACTTCCGACCAACGCAACTTATGTGACAGGCGCAGTCCATTGGCGAAATCATGGGTCAGGTCATAGCCAACAACCTGCTGTTCCATAACAAATTTGTCGTAGTCTGGTTCTCCGGTAAAGAGGTTGATTGGCAGCTCGCCATTGGGGCTGGGAAAGACAGTCCCCTGCGATGGCAGGAACTGAGCGGACCCCGCGTCGTCCCGAAGCGTTTGCGCAAGAAGGGTCAGCTCGGTCGCAGAACCAATTTTCCACGTCAGCGCTCCGGCGATAGCTTTGCGATTGTCTTGGACAAAATCAACTTGGGTATCTGACTGGCGCAGTTTAGCAGTCAGCCGATATGACAAACGACCATCTTCGGTTAGCTTGCCGCCGAAGTCGCCAGTGATGGAGGTGCGGTTTTGGTTGCCAAACTGCAGGCCTACCTGACGTAGCGTCTCTTCTGTTGGACGTTTGGACACCAGATTGACCAAACCACCGGGAGGGGTTTGACCATAGAGGCTTCCGGCCGGGCCACGCAAAACTTCGTAGCGCTCCGCAAAATAGGGATCGACGCGGGGCCAAGCAAATGTGCCGCGTGCCAGTTTCAGACCATCGAGATATTCTGGCGCGTGGAAGCCGCGCACGCGAATCCAGTCGCTGCGCGGGTCTGACCCATAAAGTTCCGAATTAACCCCGGCGCTATAGCGCAGCGCCTCGGTGCTGTTGTCGGCTTGTCGCTGAGCAAGTTCCTGTCCCGTCACAACCGAAACGGTCTGTGGGGTGCGGCTGATCTCAAGGGGCACTTTGGAACCTGCGGTGCTGGTTTTGGGAACAACACCGTCTTCCTCGGCGGCTGGCGTTTCCGATTTCAAATACAGTGTGCCTAGAAATCCTGGGCTTTGCGCCTCCTGAGCATTTGCATGAGAGGTCAAGGACAGAGCAGCGACGGAAGCCAATAGTGAAAGGGTCAGGGCGCTTACGCGCGCGCCTGAAACAGCAGTAGAGGACATAGATGGTTCCTTGGTGATGGGTCGCAGGGCGGGATTGGCTAGCCCGGACCAGCACCATTTGAGGTCTAGCGGGGTGGCGACATCTGGAACCAAGTGTACCGAAGCTCAGATGTGGCCTTCAATGCGTGTGGCTTTCGCATTCTTGCCGATTGTTTTCGAAATTTCATCAATTAGCTTTGGGTACGGATCTAGCGTGCCAGATCACTTGGGCTGACGTTGAATCGACGTCGGAACAATGTTGCGAAATAGGCCGGGCTATACCCAACATCATGTGCCACTTCGGCCACGCTTTTTGATCGTGTTGACAAGAGGTGCCAGGCATGGCCCAAACGCTCCTCTTGAAGCCACGCATTGGGTGTATGCCCTGTCACAGCTTTGAAGTCGCGGCTAAGTTTGCCTGGATTGGTGCCCGTAAGTTTTGCGAGACTGGCCAGGTCAGGTGCCGCCGCAAGATTGTCGCACATAACTTCGCAGGCTTCTGCGACGCGCTGCAAATCACTGCGGTTCAACCCACTGGGGGCCGAGGTGGATTGGCGGGCCAATTGACCCAAAACCATCGCTGCCAGATTCAGCCCAGTGCCAAGACGCACCATGTTGCCCATGCGTCCCTGCGGGGCGGACAACAGCTGCATCGCCATGGCCTGCATCGCATCATCTGCAGGTGTCGACCGCAGGATCAATGTCTGTTGCGTTTGTCGTTGCAGCAATTCATCTGGGTCTTTGCCCAGTTCCTCGATCACCAGTTCACGATCCAAGGTCAGAGCGACATCCCAGCGTTTGCGGCCAGCATAGAACACGTGCTCACGTTCATGACGACCTTCTGACAGCACTGCAAACGCTGTCGGGCTGTTAACGCGCAGCTCATTCTCCGATGCTCGAAGCCGCATGTTAACATTTGAGATTACGAGCTTGAGCCCGTTTTCAATAGGATCACGAACGATCAGATCTTCTGCCAAATGCCCACGCGCAGAATACACAATCAACCGGCCCCCTAGATGAGAGGTCAGTCGAATGTTCTTATGCATCAAGTCTGCGGTCATGTCGGGTCGAGGATTAGAAGTAATCAGAAAGTTTGGTTCAGAGTGCATACATGTACGGGTACCACGTTAGAGGGCCGTCGTGAGCGAATGAGCAGCCTCATCTGACTTGTCCAGCTTGATTGTTAGTGCATCGTTGGTCTCTGATCCATCGGTATGATCGTTTCAGGAGCTGGTGGTTTGTAACCCAATGCACTGTAGGGCCTTTTTGTGTTGTAGTGTTTTCTCCATTCCTCAATCAGGATTTGTGCTTCGTGCAGGCTGTAGAATACCTCACCCTTGAGCAGTTCTGTCTGATTTGAGCGCTAATGGGTCCAAATAGGGTTATTTTCTAAGAGAGTGTTTGTTGCATCGTAGCCACTGAGGAGTTGAACCGCGCCGGGTTTGCCGGAGGCTGATTTTACTTAGTTACGCAGCTATGTCCTCAGTTTCCAGAGCGGCGTAGAAATTGACCTCTGCTTCTGCCGGCGGAATGTTCCCGATAGGCTCAAGCAGGCGGCGGTTGTTGAACCAATCCACCCATTCGAGCGTTGCGTATTCCACCGCCTCGAAGTTGCGCCAAGGGCCGCGTCGGTGAATGGCCTCGGCCTTGAAAAGACCATTGATCGTTTCGGCCAGCGCGTTGTCATAGCTGTCCCCGACACTGCCGACTGAAGGTTCGATGCCAGCTTCGCCCAACCGCTCTGTGTATTTGATCGAAAGGTATTGGCTGCCGCGGTCGGAG
>Ga0189288_10228_pt1 | contig 36426 bp, 24 predicted proteins | sample UW105minimetaG_FD_130316 | JGI IMG/M metagenome (GOLD analysis project Ga0189288, IMG submission 130316) | Marine microbial communities from the Costa Rica Dome - UW105 mini metaG | ecosystem: Environmental > Aquatic > Marine > Oceanic > Photic zone | place: Costa Rica: the Eastern Pacific...
CATTGCTGGGGCCGATACACTGGAGAAGCTTGAAGCCTTGCTGCCCTGGAATGCCGAGTTGCCGGCTTTGAAAAAAGTGGCTCAATACGATTAGGGCAAGTGGGTCGATTTAACGGCGCTTACCAGCAATTTGAAGGAAAGCTAGCGTGCTAAAGATATAACGGGCACGTATCAAGCACCAAAAACCTTGAAGAATCATGGGCGAAGATTAGATCCAAGGGATGGTCATAATGCTTGCGAGCATAACGATAGTTACGGTTCCTCAGGTACAAACCTGAACGAATCGTCGACAGGGACTGTATCCGTTTATTTGAAAGCCCCGATGCCTCAAGCCTTGAGGCTTTCCAAGTCTCTGGCCTCTACACCCAAGTCCTGCCACTTCTCCGGATGGCAGGTAAACAGCAGTATCTGATGCCGGCTGGCCGCATCAAACAGAATGCGTTTCATATCTTCCAGGCGGTCGCTGTCACTGTGCACCAGGGTGTCGTCCAGTATCACCAGCGTTGGCCTTCCCGCTTCCCGCAGCAGATCGGCATAGGCCAGGCGGCTGATCAGGCCCATCTGTTCCCTGGCACCAAAACTCAGTTCGGTAATCTGCCCCAGTTCGGAGCCCCGGCTGAAGGTGCCGGGCCGGAGCTGTTCGTCGACTTCCAGTGAGGCTTCGGGGAAAAGCACTGACAGGTAATGGTTGAGGTGTTTTTGCAGCGGTGCCTGCAGGCGCCGTGTGAGGGCCTGGCGTTTTTCGGTGAGCAGGGTCAGCAGCAAATCCAGTGCCTGGGCGCGGCGATGCAATTCCTGATAGCGGCGGTTGCACTGGTCGAACTCCGCCTCTTTTTCGTTGAGCTGTTCTTCCAGCCCTTCGGCCCCCCAGGCTTCCAGCCGGACTTTGATATCCCTGAGCTCACGCCCGCGATTCTCCTGGGTCTGGCGTAGCTGATTGACCGCATTCTGGTAGCGTTCGATGTCCTGTTTGAGAAACTCCGGGCGAGCTTCGCGGATTTCACGTTCGCGGCGTTCGAGGCTGGCTTGCAGTTCAGCCTGCTGTTTTGTGAGGTTCGCTAGGTCGGTGGTTATTTGCTGAAGTTGCTGCTGCCGTTCCGGGCTCTGTTCTTCATCCGCCAGCCGCTGCCATTCGGTTTTGGCGTTGTCCCGGGCCTGTTTCAGAGTCGAGAGCGTTGCCTGGTGCTCACGCTCATCGGATTCGGCCTTATCTAGTGCGGTGCCGGCCTGCACGAAAGCGGCCTCGGCTTCTTCCAGGGCCGGCACCTGCTCTTTCGAATCCGGTTCTGGCGTGGCCTGCAATTGGCTTCTGGCTTTCTCCAGTTCGCTTTCCGCCTCGCTCTGCTGGGAGACAAGCTGTTCAATGCCAGCAGGCGCCACGGATTTCAGCAAGTCTTCGGCGTGCTTCTGGGCTCTTCCGGCACTTTCGAAGGCTGAAAGCCGGTCTTCGGCCTGTTCCACGGATGTCACGCCGAGGGTCTTCAGCTGTTCGGCGAAGCTGTCCTCAAGGGTTTTAAGCTTCCGGCGGGTGCTGGCAAGCTCTTCGCCGCCGGGGGTTATGCCCAGGGTACCCACGCCCGGGATAACCAGGGTGGATTCTTCCAGAAGCTGCTGCTCGCCCTGCCCGGTGAGTTGCTCGTTGTTCAGTGTTAATGATGCATTGGGCTCCAACTGCCAGCTCAATCGGGTGGCGATGGTTCGTGAACGGATGGTTTCTTCGTTCAGCTGGTTCGCGGTGGCTTTCAGGTTTTTGACCGCGGCGGAATCAATGCGGTTGTCTCTGGCCTGCTGCCTGGCCTGCTCCAGTTGCTGGTGGTAGTCCTTTGCTTTGGCGAGGTTCTTGGTTAGCACCTGTTTCTGTTGTTCAAGCCGTCGGACATCCTGCTCCAGGCGTTCACGGGTTTGCAGCAAGCCGGCGAGCTTGCGTTGCTTTTCGGCCTGCTCGTAGGCGGTTCTGGCTTCCTGCAAACGGCCTGCAATCATCGGCGTTTGCGCCTGGGCGGTGGCGAAGTCTCGCTCCGCACGATCCAGTTCGGCTTTTCGGCCCTCGAGCTGGCGACTCAGGCCCTCGAGATGCTCCTTGTTCTGTTGCAACAATCGGTGGTTCTGCTGCAGCTGGCTGAGCGTAGCTTTCTCCTGGTTCTGTTGTTGCTCCAGGCGCTCAACCTGCTGATAACGCACCCGGGCCTCCTCCAGCTGGCGCTGGGCGTCTTCCCAGGGGCGCTCGGCCTCGGCCTGATCATAATCCTGGGCCAGTTTGCCAAGCCGGTCGACCTGCTCCTGGTATTTATGCACCCGCTCCTTTAGCTCTTCGATTTCGGCCTCATACTGGGTACGGTCTTTTTCCAGTTTCAGGTAGTCGCCCCGGGGCTTGCCGGTTCCGGTCAGCAGGGTGTCCCGCTGGCTGCGGACGGTCTCGATGAGGTCATCGCCGCCGGAGCTGGCCACTTCGCCCACCATGGAGTTCAGGGCGGACTTCAAATGATCGCCGGCGTGTTCTATGGCCTGCTCGATGTCTTGCCCGGTGCCCTGCTCCACCCATAGCAATCCGGGTATGCCCCAGTGTTCAGCTTTGCTGGCACCGCGCTTCGGGTACTGGTAGCCCAGCAACTCGGCCAGCTTTTCTTCCGCGTCGTCTTCGCTGTAGGTGTCGGTGCCTACTTTCAGGTCACAGCGTTTTCGCTGCAGGAAGCTCTTGGTGAGATGCCAGGAACGGCCCTCGTGCTCAAAATCCAGTTCAACGGTGGGCGCCGCGGCGGAATCCCCCCAGGGGCGCAGGTCGTCAACGGCGGTTGAGCGGTAGCGCTCGAAAAATGCGGCACGGATGGCACGCACCAGGGTGCTTTTGCCGGACTCATTGGGACCGTGAATCAGGTTGAGGCCGGGTTGCAGGTTGTCCAGAACAAAGGGTTTGCGGAACTGGCGTAGCTGTTCAATGCGCATTCGCTGCAGTTTCATTGGCTGGCCTCCTGTTCCCGCTCTCTGAGCAGTCCTGCCAGAATGGCCAGCGCGTCCCGGGCGGCGTCATCCTGCGCGCCCTCTTGTTGACGCTCGCGCAGGCTTTCGACAACTTCGCCCACGTACCCGTCCGCCTTCAGGGCGGCGATGTCCTCGTCGGTCGGCGCAAGCTGGAGCCCGCTGCGTTCGCACCGCAGGCTGCGGAATCGGGCTTCAGCCACCGAGAGCGCCTTTAGGAGCGTTTCTTCTCCAGCCAGGGTTATCGAACCCTCAAGCCGCAGATCAACAACGGCGGATTCCGGCAAGGCGTTCAACCGCTCCAGCAGTTGGTCAAGATCGGACTGAACGGTGAGGGTTTCCCGCCACTGGTGCCATTGATACCGACCGGTAGGTAGTCGGGTTACCGTCGGCGTTTCCCCTGCCTCGGGCACGTCAACGATCAGGGCATTGCCGGCTTCGTTGTTCCGAAAGCGTTCCGGCTCGGGAGTGCCGCTGTAACAGGTACGCTCATCAATCTGTTTGGTGCCGTGCCAGTCGCCCAGGGCAAGGTAATCAAGCCGGCTGGCTTTCGCCCGGTCTGGCGCGATGGGATTGGTGGAGTCAATCTCGTCCGGCAGCAGGCCCTGGACACTGCCGTGGGCCAGGCCGACCCGGAGGAAGCCTTCCGGTGACTCGTAGCCGCTGAACGGGTCAGTCAGATCGCCGTAGGTGTGGCGCTGGGTCAGCGGCGCGCATAGGATGCTGAGGCGCTGCGGTTCCAGGTTTATAACGCCGGGCTGCAGCGCCAGGTGTACGTTCTCAGGTACTGCACCGAGGCGCTGGGCCCGGGTCCACACGCTCTCTGCCAGGGCGGCGTCGTGGTTGCCGGGCAGCATGACCCAGGGGCCGGCGAACGCCTTTGTGGCATTGAATACCCGCCGGATCGTGCGATCAGACACCGTTTGGGCATCAAACACATCACCGGCCACCAGAACGGCATCGCACTGATGTTCATTGGCCAGCTGTGCGAGCGTTTCGATGGCCTCAAACCGGGCTTCGACCAGCGCGGCTCCGTCTTCGGTTTCAAAGCGGGTAAACGCCCGGCCCATCTGCCAGTCTGCCGTGTGCAAAAACTTTGGCATTTTATCTACCTGAGAATTCGGGGAATTTTGGCGCCATTCTAGACCAACCAACGATACTTTACAGACGCAAGGCGACAATGCGCGTCGTTCTGAACAAGCTTGGCTATCCCAGCTCTAGCCCAGCTCCAGCCCGGCACTAGGCCGGGGTCAGCCGGCAGGCGGCGTACTTGAATTCCGGAATCTTCCCGAACGGGTCCAGAGCCGGATTGGTGAGCAGGTTGGCCGCCGCTTCCACAAAGGCGAAAGGCACGAACACCATGCCTTCGGGCATGGTCTGATCAGCCCGCGCCGTAAGGGTGATGCTGCCCCGCCGGGTGGCGATATGGATGTCCTCTCCAGAGGCAACGCCCAGGCGCTCCAGTTCTGATGGCGCCAGGAATGCCGCCGCTTCGGGTTCGCGCTCATCCAGTACCCGGCTTCTGCGAGTCATGGCGCCCGTGTGCCAGTGCTCCAGCAAACGCCCTGTGGTCAGCACCGTGGGATAGGCCTCATCCACCGGCTCGTCGGGTGGCAGGGGGCTGGCCGGAGAGAATTTGGCTTTCCCCCTGGACCTGGGAAACGCATCGGCGAAGACCACATCATCGCCCGGCGCGTCGTCGGCCTGGCACGGGTAGGTCACAGACCCTTCCCGCTCCAGCCGGGACCAGGAGATATGATCCAGTGAGTGCATACCCTGCTTCATCTCGGCAAACACCTGCTCGGGGCCGCTGTAGTTCCAGGCCAACCCAAAACGCCGGGCGATTTCCTGGATGATCCACCAGTCCGCCTTTGCTTCACCCGGGGGCGTGAGGGCCGCCCGGCCCATTTGCACCTGCCGGTTGGTGTTGGTGACGGTGCCGGATTTTTCTGACCAGGCCGCTGCCGGCAGTATCACATCGGCAAACTGGGCCGTCTCGGTGACGAACAGATCCTGAACCACGAGGTGCTCCAGGGCGCCCAGCGCGGCCCGTGCGTGGGTGAGATCCGGATCGGACATCGCAGGGTTTTCACCGAGGATGTACATGCCCTTGATGGTGCCCGCCCTGATGGCGTCCATGATCTCCACCACGGTCAGCCCCGGCTCCGGGTCCAGTTCGGTGCTCCAGAGTTCTTCGAAAGCGGCTCGCAACTGGGCATCCCCAACGGGCTGGTAGTCTGGCAGTACCATGGGGATCAAGCCGGCATCGGAAGCGCCCTGCACGTTATTCTGCCCCCGCAGGGGGTGCAGACCGGTGCCGGGCCGGCCGGTATGGCCGCAAGTCAGCGCCAGGGAAATCAGGCAGCGGGCGTTGTCGGTACCGTGCACATGCTGGGAAATGCCCATGCCCCAGAAGATAATCGCGTTTTCGGCCTGCGCGTAGGCACGGGCCACTTCCCGAATCGTGTCGGGATCGACGCCGCATACGGGGCTCATCACTTCCGGGGTCATGCCTTCGATACTTGCCGCTAGCGCCTCGAAGCCTTCGGTATGGGTATCGATGTAGTTCTTGTCGAAAAGCCCTTCGCTGATGATCACATTGAGCATGGCGTTGAAGAGCGATACGTCGCCACCGGGCGAGAAACGCACGCTGCGCCAGGCATAGGCGTCCAGCGACTGGCCCCGGGGATCAATGATGATCAGTTTGGTGCCGTTGCGTGCTGCCTGCTTGAAGTAGGTAGCGGCGACCGGGTGATTCACCGCCGGGTTGCAGCCGGTCAGAATCACCACGTCTGCCTGGTGCGCCTGCATGAAGGAGGCGGTTACGGCCCCGGACCCCAGGCACTCCATCAGCGCCGCGACGGAGCTGGCGTGGCAAAGCCGGGTGCAATGGTCCACATGGTTGGAGCCGAAACCGGTGCGCACCAGCTTCTGGAACAGCCAGGCTTCTTCGTTGGAGCACTTGGCGCTGCCGAAGCCGGCGAGCGCATCCGGTCCGTGCTGTGTTTTAAGTTGGGTCAGTCCGTTTGCCGCAAGATCCAGCGCCTCTTCCCAGCTGGCCTCTCGAAAATGCGTTAACGGGTTGGCCGGATCAAAATTGGGATCGAGCCCTTTGGGGACGCCCTCCCGGCGAATCAGGGGGCGAGTGAGCCGCGCCGGGTGAGACGGATAATCAAACCCGAAGCGGCCTTTCACGCAGAGCCTGCCCTGGTTGGAGGGGCCGTCTTTACCCTCCACAAAGAGAATACGCCCTCGCTGCTCGCCCGCTCCAGACTGGGCACTCGCAGGCTCGTCTTTCACGTGATAGGTCAGTTGGCAGCCCACGCCGCAATAGGGACAAACGGAGTCCACGGTGCGGTCGGCCGTGGCGGAGTCTCCGCGGCCCTGGGCATCGATCAGGGTGGCGGGCATGAGCGCACCCGTCGGGCAGGCCTGCACGCATTCGCCACAGGCCACACAGGTGCTGTCGCCCATGGGATCATCGAAATCAAACACTACCTTGGACTCTGCACCACGGTGCGCCAGCCCAATCACGTCGTTGCCCTGCACTTCCCGACAGGCCCGCTCGCACAATCCGCAGGTGATGCAGGCGTCCAGATTCACGTTCATGGCAGAGTGCGTGGCGTCATGGCCCCGGGCGTGGGCCAGCGAATCCGATCGGGGCTCTACATGGTGAACCGTTGGCTCGTTGCGCTCTGAACGGGCCGGGAGGCGCTGGCGCACATCCCCGACATCAATCGCCAGTTGATCCGCCGTTTCCCATAAGTGGCTTGAACGATCGGGGCTGCTATCTTGCGCAGGTTGATCGGCCAGTAACAATTCCAGCACCGCTCTTCTGGCTTCCTGGGCACGGGCGGAGCCAGCGCTTCGCACCACCATGCCGGGCACTGCCTCGCGAATACAGCTTGCGGCGAGCACCCGCTCACCCTCCACTTCCACCATGCAGGCGCGGCAATTGCCGTCCGCTCGGTAACCCGGGGCGTCTTTGAAGCACAAGTGCGGGATAGTCTCGCCGGCGCGCTTGGCCACTTGCCACAGGGTTTCGCCGGGGTAAGCCTGCACTTCTACGTCGTCCAGTGTCAGGGTGAAGCTTGTGGTCGCATCACTCATGGCTGCCTCCCCTAACCTTTCGCGATCAGGTTGCTGCTGGCGAGTTCGCTGCGGAAGTCCCGCAGCAGGCTCAGCACCGGATTGGGTGCGGCCTGGCCGAGACCGCAGATGGACGCATCCGCCATCACTCCGGCCAGCTGCTGGAGCGTCTGTTCATCCCAGGTATCCCGCTCCAGCAAGGTGAGCATTTTCTCGGTGCCCACACGGCAGGGCGTGCATTGGCCGCAGGACTCATCCGCAAAGAATCCCAACAGGTTGGCAGCCGCAGCCTGCAAATCATCCTGATCCGACAGAACGATCACGGCAGCGGAGCCGATAAAGCAGCCGTGCTCCTGCAGGGTGTCGAAATCCAGCGGAATATCGGCTTTGCTGGCCGGCAGTATGCCGCCGGAGGCCCCGCCGGGCAGATAGGCCAGGAGCCCATGCCCTTCGGCCATGCCACCGCAGTATTCCTCGATCAATTCATTGAGGGTGATGCCAGCGGGTGCGACGTGCACACCGGGCCGAGCAACCCGTCCTGACACCGAAAAGCTGCGAAGCCCCTTGCGACCATGCCGGCCCTGGCTCGCGAACCAGTCGGCGCCCTGGGCGTGGATGCGGGGAATCCAGTAAACGGTCTCGACGTTGTTAACGAGTGTGGGCTGGTTAAACAATCCCTTCTGGGCTACGAACGGCGGGCGATGGCGTGGCTTGCCGGGTTTGCCTTCCAGGGACTCGATCAGGGCAGATTCCTCGCCGCAAATGTACGCGCCCGCGCCCCGGCGTAGGATTACAAAGCCGGGTTCTACGATGCCGGCAGCTTCCAGTTCGGCAACGGCGTCTTTCAGCACACCGAGGAGGCCTGGATACTCATCGCGCAGGTAGATGTAGAGGGCCTTCGCCTCAACCGCCCAGGCGCTAACCAGTGCACCTTCCAGGAAGACGTGGGGTTCTCGTTCCAGGTAATAACGATCTTTGAAGGTACCCGGCTCTCCTTCATCCGCGTTAATCACCGCATAACGGGGCCCCGGTTCGGCCCGCACGGCCTGCCATTTACGGAATGTTGGAAATCCGGCGCCGCCCAGGCCGCGCAGGCCTGCCTGTTGAAGTTCTTCCGCGAGGGACTCGACAGTAACCTGACCGTCTCGGCAATCCTTCAGCAACTGGTAACCACCTACCGAGCGGTAATCCGCCAGCTTCTGCCAATGGATGTCGTCGGGTTGAATCTGCTTTTGTTCGACTGCCGCGCCGACCGTCTCAACAGTGGCGTTGCCTACATGATGTTGTCCCACGGCCACCACGGGTGCTGTCTCGCAGCGCCCCATGCAGGGCGCGAGGACCACGCGCACCTGGCTCGGGTCAGCCCCATCAGCCAGCGCCTCGTGCAGTGCGCCTGCGCCCGCCAGTTGGCACGAAAGCGAGTCACACGCCCGCAGAGTTATCTCAGGCGGTGGGGCTTGTTCATCATGAATGACGTCGAAATGGGCGTAGAAAGTCGCCGTTTCATAGACGGCGGCCATGGGCAGGTTCATGAAAGCGGCAAGGGCCCGAAGGCGGGGCATGGAGAGGTAACCGTCTGCGTCCTGCAGTACATGCAGGTGCTCGATAAGGCGATCGCGGTCCCGCAATGACGAATCAACACGTTCGTCACCGATCAGATCCCGCAGCTCCGACAGTACCGCCGGTTCCAGTTGACGGCCACGTAGAGCAGAGCGCCGGCGTTTGACCATCTTATCGTCTGTGCTCATTGTTGTTGACCAGGCGCCGAGGTATCAAAGACAGCCTTGCCGACTGACTTGATTAGTTACCGATCATTGAAGCACATCAGGCCGGGATTACGCCAGACGATGGAAAGCGGGACGAAGAGTTCGAAAACTCGGCCTCGTATATCTTTATCCGCATTTTGACTAGAGTTAAAAGAGCAATTGATACACTCAGCCAAAGCGAACGGACTGGCCCCATGAAACCGGACGACCGAATAGCACTCTTCAGTCTTGATTGCGGCAGCGACTTTGCCTCGCAAGTGGCCGTCCACCTGGGCGTGCCCCTGGGCAAACATGAGGAACGGGATTTCGAAGACGGCGAGCACAAGATCCGCACGCTGGAGACGGTTCGCAACCGGGATGTATTCGTGGTCCAGTCCCTCAACAGCAGCGATGGCCTCAGCACCAACGACAAGCTCGTGCGTCTGCTGTTTTTACTGGCCAGTCTCCGAGACGCTGGCGCCGGCCGACTAAATGTCGTGGCGCCCTACCTTTCTTACTCCCGCAAGGACAGGAGAACCAAGCCCAACGATCCTGTCACCACCCGCTATGTCGCCCAGCTCTTCGAGGCTATGACGATCGACACCATAGTGACCGTGGACGTTCACAACCGCGCCGCTTTCGAGAATGCCTTTCGCTGCCCTACAGTTCATTTGAGCGCCAGGGAAGCGTTCATCGACTACCTCCTGCCGGAACTCGGGGACAGGGAAATCACCGTAGCGTCCCCGGATATAGGGGGCGTAAAGCGTGCGGAACTGTTCCGCGAGTCATTGGCGAATCGGCTGGAGCGCCCCGTCGGCAGCGCATTTATGGAGAAGCATCGCAGCCAGGGCGAAATGAGCGGTTCTGCCGTGGTTGGCGATATCCGCAACCGCACCGTGCTGATCCTGGACGACCTGATCGCAGGAGGAGGCACCATGCAGCGGGCTGCGGAAGCGTTCAAAGACCAGGGCGCGGAGGACGTGATCGCCATCGCCACGCACGCTGTGTTCACTCAGGATACCGGGGAAAAACTGGCTTCGCCGGCATTGTCCCGGGTGATTCTCGGCAATACGGTCACTCCGTCACTGCCGTCCAAATCACTGAAGACCAAGGTTGAGCTGGTGGATATTACTGCCGGCATAGCCGATACCATCACTGCATTGCATGAAGGCAGGGATGTGACAGATCTGGAGTCCTGAATCCGGGTTTCTTGGGCGCCATCGCTTCAGCCGCCAGCACCTTTGCCGAAATCGGAGGCTATGTTCAGGTAATCCAGCGCTTTTTGCCGCCATGGCCCGCGCCTCTCGCGGAAATCGTCGTCCAGGTGCCAGATCGCCAGCTTGGCCCGTTCTGTGGCTCGGTCAGGCAGACATGCTCCGGCCGCAAATCACCATGGGCCTCAACGAGGATGCCGGCCTTTGCGCGATCCGCAAAGACCGCCGAGTGTTTTTCAATCAGTGTCATTTGCTGGTCACGGACCCGTTTGACCCTGTCCTCCGGAAGGGAGTAATCAATCAACTGTTGGTAGTGATCGTCGATGCCCTCCCGCAAGCGCTCCAGGTACTGGTTCCCCGAGAGCCGGACGCTTGCGGCATCCAGATAAAAACGGGCAAGCAAGTCGGCCGCCGCCGTGACGCGCTGGTATTCCACGGCTGAGGACTTGATCTGTTTTTCCAGCATCGCAGTCTCTGGCAGGCGATGCATGACCACCAGCCAGTCGACGGGAATGCCCTCCGTGCCCAACCTCAGCTCACCACCTGCCTCAATCACAGACTCTAGCAGAGTATGTGACCCGGGTAGATAATGACAAGGGCGGCCTGGTGTCGGCCTGGAGAATAAAGGTGGCACCGGATAACAAAGCGCTCTGGTGAAACCGCCCCTGTGGTGGTCTGATGGGTATTAAGTTGTTACGGTCGCTATCACACCGGTACTATTATGAACGCCATATAAATGCCATTATCAGGCCCTGTTTGCTGCCACCCGTTATCCAGATACCAGATAAAAGCACACTGCCGATGGACGAACAAACCCACCTGAGAACCCGCTCCTACCTGGTGGCCCGTCACCAGCATCCGGCCTGGAAGCTTCTGTCTGCCACCCGCGGGCCCCTGGTACTTAGTTGCCTGCAGGCACTGATGGAAACAAACCGGGAAGAAATCCTGTTCGAGGATGCCCAGCAAATGCTGACGGATATCCTGCGTGAACACGCCAACAGCGACGACCTGAAGCTGTCCCCCGACGACCCGGCAGCCGATGCCAGGAAAGAACTACGCTCCTGGATTCGCAAAGGGCTGATAGTGGAACGGGACGGCCGGCTGATGGCCACCGATGCCCTGCAAAAAGCCCTGGCCTTTGTTGAGGGCCTCGATGAAAAGATCATGACGTCCACCGCCTCTCGCCTCGCCACGGTACAGCGGGAAATTGAAAACCTGGAAACCCGTCTGAACCCGAATGCCCAAAGCCGTGCGGACCATATACGCCGCAAAATAAGAGACCTGGAGCACGAAATGGCCGACGTGGAAGCCGGTCGATTCAAGGTGCTGGAGGGGGCCGAAGCCGCAGAAGGCATCCGCGAAGTCTACAATCTTGCCACCAGTCTGCGAGCGGACTTTCGCCGGGTGGAGGACTCCTATCGGGACGCAGACCGTCAGTTACGCCAATCCATCGTCAGCGAACAGCATCACCGTGGCGAAATCGTTGACCGCTTGCTGGACGGCCACGACACCCTGCTGGAAACCGCCGAGGGCAAGGTATTCCACAACTTCAGTGAGCAACTTAGCCGTTCCATCGAGCTGGACAACATGAAACACCGGTTGCGTACCATCCTGAAGAATCCGGCAACCCGCCACGCCCTGTCCCGACAGCAACAGGATGAATTGCGCTGGCTCGTGATCCGGCTGATACAGGAGTCCGCTGCTGTCATCCGCGCCCGGGCCCGCAGCGAAAAAGACGTCAAAGGGTTCCTGAAAACCGGGCTGGCCGCCGAGAACCACAGAGTCGGCGAACTGCTCAATGGTATACTGAACACCGCACTTAACATCGACTGGTCCAGCCACAAGGTCCGCAAAGGCGACACGCCTCTGCCGCCAATTGCCGTGGCGGTTTCCAGCCTGCCGCTGGTTGAGCGGCTCAGATTCAAGTCCGCCACTGAAGAGCAGGCACAAGGCCTCGAGTTGACCGATCAGGGCGTCAACCTCGACGACGTCGACGAAGAGTTCTGGCGGGCATTTGACGGTCTTGACCGGGAAGCCCTGTACCAGGAAACCGTGGAACTGCTGAAAGTCACCGACCGCCCCATGAGCATCGGCGACCTGGCGGCTCACCTGCCGCCCACTCACGACCTGGAAACCATTGCCCTGTGGCTGGCCATGTCCCGTGAGGCGGAGGTGGAAATCACCGACGACCGGGAAGCCGTGGATATTACCGACAGCAACGGACACCGGCTGCGCTTCCACGTGCCGCAACTGGCGCTAACCCGACAAGACGCAGAAGCCATCGACTGGGAGCTGTAAACCCGCATGTCTGACTATTTTGACCGCCTGACAAGCCAGGCAGACGACCAACAAGGCCGGGACGAGCCGCAACAGACATCAGAGGCACTGGCCCATGTCGATCAGCAAACGCCTCTGACGGAGGCCAGCCACTACACGCCCGGCAATGTGAAAGCCACCGCCCAGGAGCTGCTGAAATACGGATTGCTGGAAGCAGACCGTAAGCCCAACCTCTACCAGGTTGCCACCACCCAGACCGCTGCGATCAACCAGATCCTGGAACCGTTCGACCTGCGCCTGAAAGTGGACGACGTACGTGGACTGGCTTTCCTTGTCGTGTCAGACCGGCTCTTCAGCGAAGGCCAAGAAAACGACGACGAGTGGTCCCACCCCCTGGTGCGCCGCCAGCGTCTGACCATGGAACAGTCCCTGCTGGTGGCCATACTACGCCAGCACTTTATCGCCCACGAACAGGAAACCGGTCTCGGTGCCGGCGAAGCCACTGTGGAACTGGATGAGCTACTGCCCCAACTGCAGCTGTACCTGGGCGACACCGGCAGCGACACCCGCGACCAGAAACGCCTGCGCAGCCTGCTGGACAACCTCAAGAGCCACGGCATTGTCTCGGACATCGACGCCAACGACCAGGTGGTCGTTCGCCCTATCATCACCCACCTGGCGAACCCGGAAAATCTGCAGAACCTGCTCCACCATTTCCGACAAATGGCCGGCCAGTCCGCCCCGCAAGACGCTGACGGAGAGGATGTATGAGCCTGCCCCAGACCGACCTCTTTGCCGCTGACATCCTGCCGCCCACGGCCTATATCCTGACCCACCTGGACCTGTATAACTGGGGGCCCTTCGGTGGACGGCACTGCGCGGAGATCGACCCGAAAGGCACCGCCATTATCGGCCCCACCGGCAGCGGCAAGACCACGCTGGTGGACGCGTTGATGACCCTGTTGACTCACCAGCCCCGGTACAACCTGGCCTCCACTGGCGGCCATGAAAGCGACCGTGACCTGATTTCCTATATTCGGGGCGTATCCGGTGCCGGTAACAATACCGGCGACAACAGCCATATCGCACGCGCTGGTAAAACCGTAACAGCCGTGAGCGCCCGCTTCTCCAACGGTAACAACGCTATTCGCATCGGGGCGCTGTTCTGGATCGACGGCAGCAGCTCTGCCGCCAGCGACCTGAAACGCCTATGGCTGTTTTCAGAAAGGGATGACCAGAGTCTGGACAACTGGCTGGCCATTCACCACGAGGGTGGCGCCCGGGAGCTCAAGCAACACGCCGGGGATAACCCAGGCTTACAGGCCAACGACAGTAAGAAAGCCTACCTGGCCCAAGTACGGCGATTTTTTGAAGTGGGGGAAAATGCCTTCACTCTGCTCAACCGCGCCGCGGGCCTGAAGCAGCTCAACAGCATCGACGAAATCTTCCGGGAACTGGTGCTGGATGACCACTCGGCGTTCGACCGGGCGGCAGAGGTGGCCAGTGAGTTTGACGACCTGGCCGCGATCCACAGCGAACTGGAAACCGCCCGAAAACAACACCAGTCGCTGCTACCCATAGCGGAAACCTACGAAAAGCACCAGAGTGCCACCAGAGAGCTTGACCAGCAGCTGTTATTGAAAGACATCCTGCCGATCTGGTTCGCACAAACCGGCTACGAGCTGTGGAGCACCCGCAAACAGGACCTGGAACGCCAGCTTGATAAGGGCAGAGAAACCCTCGAGTCATTGAGCAGCAATGTTAAGCAACTCAACAGCAAAGCCGATACCCTGAAAGACATATACCTGCAGGCCGGTGGTGCCAGCATAGAGCAGCTAAAGGAGCAGATCTCCCAACAGAAGCGCTGGGTAGGAGAACGGGGCCGACACGCCAGGGACTACCAGACCCTGACCGGCAAGCTTGACCTGGACAGCACACTGAGCTCCGAAGCACTGGCCCGGAACCGCCAGCTCGGTGAGTCAAAGCTGGCCGAACTGTCCGAACTTGCGGACACTCAGGACGAATTCCTGCTCGACCTGCGTTTTCGTCACGGTAAGCTCAATGAAACCCTGACGGAAATCACCGAAGAAATCGACCGCATCAAGGCCCGGCCCGGGTCCAACATCGACGGACGTTACCAGGAATTCCGCAGCGAACTGGCCCAGGACCTGAACCTGGACGAAAGCATTCTGCCGTTCGTGGCAGAACTGGTGGAAGTCAAAGCCGAAGAACGTGACTGGCGTGGCGCCATTGAACGGGCTATCGGCGGGCACCGCCTGCGCCTGCTCGTGCCACCGGCCGCCATGCAATCGGCCCTGGACAGGGTCAACAGCCGTGACAACCGCCTTCATGTGCGACTGCTGGAAGCCCAGGCACCCCAGGCCACGGCACAGTTCATGAAGGATGGCTTCACCCGCAAGCTGAACTTCAAGGACCATCCTCACCGGGAAGCCCTGAAACAATTGTTGGCCGAAATCGACCGACACTGCGTGGACTCTCCCGAAACCCTGCGCCAGACACCCCATGGCATGACCCAACAGGGCCTGATGTCCGGCAAGAAGGGCTATTTTGAAAAACGGGACAACCAGCGGCTCGACAAGGGCTGGATGACCGGCTTCAACAACCGTGACCGTCTCTCCGCGCTCAACAACGAACTGAGCGAAACCCGTAAGAAAGCGGACGCTCTGGGGCGGCAACTCGAATCAGCCCGCCGTAATCTCAGGGACACAAAGGATCAGATAAGGCTTTACGAACTCCTGGGCGAAACCGAGTTCAGCACCATCAACCTGCCCAGCGCACAACGTGAACTCGATGCCCTGCAAAGCCGGCTGGAAGCACTGACCGCTCCGGACTCGGATGTGGAAAAAGCACGGGGGGAATTTGAAGCGGTTCGCCAGCAACTAGAAGAAGGCCGACAACAGCTGTCGAACCAGGAAACCGCCCTCGCCCTGCTGAAAGAAAAGCGCAACCAGGCCACGGACCGCTGCACAGAACTGCTGGACCGGCTTGGCGATGGCCTCACAGACGACCAGCAAAGCCTGGCAACCAGACACTTCCGCACCCCGAAAGCGGACCAGTACGAACAACTGGAAGCCCTGGAGCGGGACCAGCGAGAGCAACTGGACAAAGTCATTGGGAAGCTGGGCAAACAGATCCAGAGTTATGAACTCAGCCTGACCCAACTGATGGAAAAGGCGCTCACCATTGATACCGGGGCGCTGATTGAAACCGGCAGTAATATCCAGGACATTCCGGAATACCTGGAACGCCTGCGGGTACTGGAGGAAGAAGCCCTTCCCCAGAAGCTGGAGCGATTCCTCAGCTATCTGAACCAGTCGTCGGATCAGGGCGTGACCCAACTGCTGGCTCACATACAGAACCAGGTGGCCATCATTGAAGAACGTATCGCCGATCTGAACGCCACACTGCGGCGGGTCGACTTCCAGCCTGGCCGCTACCTGCGCCTGGAGCCCCGCCGGGTTACCCATGAATCCCTCCGCAGGTTGGAGCGCGCACAACGGCAGCTGCGGGCGGATGCCCTGAAAGGCGACCAGGGCGAAAGCCATTTCAAGGCTCTGCAAAACATGGTGGCCTTGCTGCGGGACGCGGCAGACAACAAGCGCACCGTGGGTGCCCGGGCTCTGCTGGACCCGCGCTACCGGCTGCAGTTCGAAGTTTCGGTGCTGGAACGCGAGTCCGGCTCGGTGATCGAGACTCGCACCGGCTCCCAGGGGGGCAGCGGCGGCGAAAAGGAAATCATCGCCAGCTACATTCTTACCGCCTCCCTGAGCTATGCGCTTTGTCCGGACGGCGCCACCCAGCCACTGTTCGGAACCATCGTGCTGGACGAGGCCTTCTCCAAGAGCTCCCACGCCGTAGCCGGCCGCATCATCTCGGCTCTCAACGAGTTTGGCCTGCACCCACTGTTCGTCACGCCCAACAAAGAGATGCGACTGCTACGGGCCCACACCCGCTCTGCCATCCTGGTTCACCGCAAGGACCTGCGGGCCACCCTTACCTCACTGAGCTGGGAAGAACTGGAGGCCCACGCGGAGAAAATGACCCGGAAAGCCCATGAAATCCCCGGCTGAACTGGCAAGCCGCCTGGCCCGCCAATGGCAGAACGCGGACCTGCGCGAACAGCGCCTGCTCCGGCCTCAGGGCTGGCCATTAACCCTCCCCATCGGCAAGCCCACGGGCGCGACGGTACGGGAGAAGGTCACACAGGTACGAGAACACCTGCGGCAATGGCGGGAGGTCACCACCGGGCAGGTCCAGTGGCAGCTGGTCCGCTTCAAGAGCACCAGCGAAGCCATCGACATTCCCACCCACTGGACACTGGACACTCCCAGCCAGTGGGTGCAGGCCGCAGGCAGCAGTGAAGTCAGGCGGGAATACGACACACTCAGCCGTCTCGCCTCTGTTCTGGACCCGCGATTTCACTCACTGATCATACGCCGGCGCAGCCTGGTCATGGATAAGCCGGAAAGCGACGTTATTCGCAGCGGCAAGGTTGCCCTTCAGCTCCAGCCAGGCTGCGCCGAAGGAAAACCCCTCAGGGCACTGTCTATTGCCGGCACCGACAGCAAGTTCTTCGAGCGCAACCGCCAGCTTGTAACGCTGATGCTGGACATTCTGTTCGACGGCCAGGCCAGCGAAACCGGGCTGGAAGCCTTTCTGGGCGCTGAAGACGACGGCCACCACTGGTTACTGGTCGCCGACCTTGATGGCTCGTTGTTGCCCTTCACGCAAATGCGGGTCCGGGCCCACGAACTCCAAAGCACGCCTTTACCTGGCGAACGGTTGATACTGGTTGAAAACGAACGCTGCCTTCACCAGTTGCCCAGGGTCTCCGGTACGGTCTCGGTACTTGGGTCGGGCCTGAACCTGTCCTGGCTCAACGCAACATGGCTGAAAGATCGGGCGACCGCCTATTGGGGCGACATCGACACCTGGGGGCTGACCATGCTGGCCAGCGCCCGGAAACACCTCCCGCTTCTCACACCACTGCTGATGGACAGGATTACCTTCGACACGTTCGCCGACGCAAGTGGTGTTGAAGAACCACAGCCTGCCCCCTCGATCACTCCGCCAGGATTGACCGGAAGCGAGGCTAAGCTTTACCAACGTCTGAGACAGGCAGACCGGGGCCGGCTGGAGCAAGAGTTTCTGCCGGTCTGTGTTGTTCATAGGGCCATTGGAGACTGGGTCGATCGCTCCGCAGAATAACATCAACAAAATAGTCCAACGCGCTCAAGATCTTGCGCAGTGCTCACATGTATCAGGTTTTAACGATTCTTCGGCGTTGAATTGCAAGCCAGAAACCTATCGGTGTACACTACACGCGTACACAAAAGAAGGAGAAAGCATGCAGACCATTAATGTCCGAGAAACGCGGGAAAAGCTTTCCAATCTATTAGACGCGGTAGCCGCTGGAGAAGAGATTGTTATTCTTCGCCATGGTAAACCAGCAGCGCGGCTGACGGCAGCCTATCCGGAAACTATTCAGTTTCTGGATCGTTCAGGGCTAAGAGCTTCGCTACCGCCTTCTCGAGAAAGTTCTGCACAGACGGTGCGAGAGCTCAGAGACGAAGAGCGCTATTGATGTACTACTTCGACACCAGTGCCGTTCTACCCTACTACCGCCAAGAGCATGCTAGCGATAGCATTCAAGCCTTGCTTGAATTGCAGACCAAGCCAGTTCTGATCAGTCATTTAACAGAAGTGGAAGTTGCAAGTGCCTTGGCCCGTTGGGTTCGCATGGGGGAGCTTAGTGAGCCCCAGGCAAATCGCATCGAAAGTGCCCTCCATGATGATGTCAGCCACGGCCGCTTCACCCTCTGCTCTATTGAATCAGACCATTACCGTCGAGCCGGGCATTGGATCGGGACACGAAAGACAAGTCTGAGGACACTGGATGCACTCCACCTGGCCTGCGCGGAGTCTCATCAGGCTTGTTTGATCAGTGAGGACGAAGCGTTGGTGAACGCGGCCGTTTTTTTTGGCATAGACGCGCGCCTTGCCTCAAATCGCAGCTGAGCACTATGGGCAGGAAGCTGAGTCTACTTAACCTGCTGTAACAACACGGAAATAAATTGGAGGCGCGGGTCGGAATCGAACCGGCGTACACGGAGTTGCAGGACGAACTTCCTGAATTACTTTTCTTCTTTAAATACATATACTTAAACAACCTTCCTGACAAATAATTTACGCTCATTCGGGCATAGTAAATTCCTTTCCAATCAATAAGTTATATTTTCATTTTTTGGGTGATTTTCAGCTCACTGCATCCATCGGCTCGATGAAATCTCGTATTAATCAGATAGTCCCCACCCTTTAACACCTCACGAATATTTTGCGTGCAGAACGCTGCTGGTTTTGTGCCGGCGTGTTGTCAGTGCCGCGGCTTGCATACCGTTATCTTAGTCACTGCGCGGTTGGGACATGTACTTCCACCTTCGCCCCGGACAACTGCTCAATTGCTTTTTAAGCATCACCTGGAACTTTTGGAGTTGCACCAAAAATGGCTATTAAGAAGGACGACCTGATATCGCACTATGCATGCATTCCGAACGACACATTGAGAGACCCTCGCCTGACGCCAGAAGCATTAGGAGTCCTCGTGTCACTATTATCTCGGCCTGAAGACTGGACCGTCAGAGCTGCCAAAATTAGACACGATTTTAATATCGGAAAAGTAGTTCAACAAAGGATCTTTCGTGAACTGGAGAAGGCGGGATATCTGGTACGAGAAAAGGAAAAAGACAAAGCTCGGACTTCCAACGGCCGCTGGACCTATAGGATCACAATTCACCAGACATCCGTGAAGCCACTTTAAGACGGAATGAGGTTACCCTAGGGGCAATTTGACTTGTTCAAGGATCCTTTCTAACCTATGCCTCACGATTAACTGCAGTCGGCTATCGAGCCCGATGCTCACCTACCGCTCCCCTCTGCTGCACGGGAGGTTTCAACTGCAGACCAAGCTTTGCTTGGTTCGTGACTATATCCGTGAAACCTCATCCTACAGAGAGGAGAAAACCATGTGCAGGATTGATGCGCCATTCGGCGATATCTCCCTTGATGAAAAATCTGACCCGACTGAACGTTTTATTCAAGCGCTTAATGAGTGCGGGATCGACGGCCAGTTCCGGTCATTACTGCTTAAACATTTTTCCGAGACCCAAGTCCCTGAAATTAGAGACGCTTTCAGGTTAGAAGAAGCGCTGAGGTTTGCTCAGCCGAAAGCGTCCGACGCGGAAAGATGTACAGCGTTTCTTTGCTCCAATCCGTTTGCCCAAAGACTGAACATGGAATTGGTCGAGAGGCATCCCGTTGTCGCCTATCGAATTGGAGCGACCGCTCGCCACTCTGCAATTTATGAGTTTGCAAAGGATGTTGCGCACACGTTCTACTGGGAATCGCCTTACGCACTTTATGATTCGCTTAGAACCGCAGGCTCATTCTCGTTCCTGACCTTGTCCTACGATGCCTTTGTCACGGTGCTTTTTGGCGAAGGCTTTCATGAATCTTCCAGTCTTTTTAACGATCCAACGCTGATATCTGCGGGTGAAGTCACTAGAAACGACAAGCTCTGGCAATTCTTCAACGCAATGGCTCGGCATGATGATGGCGTTGGAAATGATCCTGACGCTGTATGCGAGCCAACCGCCAAAAACCTGATTTCGGCCGCGTCGCTGCAGGTTTATGGAGGACCTCCAACTCGAGGCACGCACTCTTTCTTGCAGGGTATTGAATTCCTGAAACGATGGGTTGCGGCCGATGCCGAAGCTGGAAGGCTGCACAGTGAAAGTGACGGCGTTTTCCTCAAGATCTATGAAGAATGGTCCAGCCTCAGATCTCTCCTGCAACTCACAGATGCATCGAGTAGAAGCCCCGACCAAAAAGCTTCAGATTCAACCTACTCGTGGCTCATGGATACTTTGATTGAACTTCAAGAGACGTTCTATTGCCATTTGGACTTGGACGGTGCTTCTCAGCAGGAAATCGACCTGTGGGCGTCTCGGATGGATGCATGCGTCGAGCGTAATAGCTCTAACCTGTCCGACATCCACAACAAACCTAGAGATCATCGCGATGCGGCAGAGATGGCTTACTTGGAAGAACTCTGCTCAGAACTCCCAGCAGATCGTGTCGAAGCATGGGTTTGTTCATCAATACGCCAGGATATTTCATCAGCGCTTAAGGGGGCGGAAACGGCGGTCCTGCCCCCCAGAGAATTTTTGGGCAACCGAAGCAGAAAATGGTGGGCATCGGAATTTTCAGATCTTTGTAAGGTTAAGTTTCAAGAAGCGCTGTGTAGCTTGGAGATAGAAGAGCAGCTCCTCATTTTGTCTGGCGTTCCACGACTGCTCTTTGAAACAAACAGCCGGGACTTGAGGGCCTGGTGGGACGGCTTGTTTAGGAACTTGGTTCAAGTTCCTGAATTCCCGGTCTCCCTGACCCCGCAGTGGACCATTGCTGCCGTCGATAGGCTGGACAATTCGCTGACGATACCGTTTATCGACAAGAGCATCGGCCTTCTTCGTGGTGAGCTATCTGATGGAGGGGAACCATTGCATCACACTCAGCTTGAGGAATTACTGCGAAAGCTGGATGTTTTCAACCCATCGAAAGCCTTGCGCCATCGGCTGATGCTTCTGCGTTCGTCAAACGTGCCAATTGCTGATGAGTCAGCTTCTCGCTACAACCCGATCAACAGCACGAAGGCCGTTGGCTGGTATGTTCCGCTAAAGGAAATGGCGAAGGATCGATATGGAAAGACCATCAACGCGAAACCCGCTGTTAGTCCAGAAGTGACGCATCAGTCCGAGCTGGAGTGTTACGAGGCTTTTGCACGTGAACTGGTCGATTTCTGCTTAAGTCGCCTTCGCCTCCGGAAAGGGGAAAAGCCCAAAGATGGCAAATATGATTCGAGCCAGGTAACGGAAAAATCACCGGTCTGGCGGCAGGCTTACCTGAAGGCATTGATGGAAATAGGCCTCGACCCCAATGGGAAAGCCCATAAAACGGCTTTTTTCACCAAACAATCGGATCCTGATGAAAGTGTTCGAGCAGTTGCCAAAGAGTGTTACCGGGCCGTTCGCCGGCAGGCCAAGATGAACCACAGCATCCAGGACCTAAAGCGGGGACTGATTGCTGCCGAGTGGTGGCTGCTAATGAGTCAGCGACACGAACTTAAGGGCGATGTGAATCACGAGGCGGCACTTAAGACCCGGCGCAGCTCGTTGCGCAATCCTTCATGAGTTAACCGACTACCGACAATAAACCCAGGTGGTGTACTGGAGCCTGATGCTCCTCTCCGACGCTAAGCGTCCGCCATGTAAAAACTTCACGGTCCGCACAGCGGAATCCGTCAAGGAGTATACGTATGCGTACACAACACCCCAATATCTGGCATCCGGTGGTGACACCTTCTGCCAGAATCCCTGTAATAGAAGAGCTCACGTTAAACTGGCATATCACGGAAGCCTGTAACTATCGCTGCCAGTATTGCTACGCAAAGTGGAAGGATGCACCAGATCGGAAGGAGTTGTTTCATGACTCTGGTCGTACTCGTGAACTACTTGGCGGGCTCTTCCGTTTTTTTCACCCCAAAAACCACAGAAATCCATTGCGAAAAGAGTTCTCCTGGAAAGCGGTTCGGCTGAATATCGCGGGGGGCGAACCATCAGTTCTAGGCGACCGCTTACTCGAAACCGCTCAGATCGCCCAGGAGGTTGGATTTCGGTTATCCATCATTAGCAATGGATCGGGACTGACGCCAAAGGTGGTCAGAGAACTCGCTCCGCAACTGACCTGTCTGGGTATCAGCCTTGATTCAGCAAACTCAGTGACCAACCGGGACATTGGCCGAGCCGATAGGCGGGGAAAACTCCTGAACCTTGATGAGCTGGTGGCAAACCTAGATTTGGCTCGCCAGATCAACCCCCAGCTCATGGTCAAGCTCAATACAGTCGTGAACCTCCTGAACGCAGGAGAGGATCTGAGCGGCTTGCTTGAGGAGGTACTTCCTAACCGCTGGAAGATCCTGCGTATGCTTCCGATTCTTGACGACTCGTTGGCCGTCAGCGACGTCGAATTTTCCGCGTTTGTTCAGAGACACCGCTCTTTCCGATCGATTCAGTGTGTCGAAGACAATCAAGATATGTATGAGTCCTACCTCATGATCGACCCGTTAGGACGCTTTTTCCAGAATCACCCCTCATTAGCCGGCGGATACCTATACAGCAAGCCGATTCTATCCGTCGGCGTCATGGCGGCTTTTAAGGAGATGGCCTTCAAGCCAGACAGCTTTCAATCCCGTTACACAGGCGAAGCGGGGGGAAAGCGATGAGACGGTACAGTTCGAACAAAGATTGGAACGTTCTTATCCGGCGTCTCGTTAAGCTCGGATGGAGGTATCGGCGCGGTGGCAAGCATGGACGCTTAACACACCCGGATTTCTCTACAACACTTACTGTTCCGATCTCACCGAGCGATCACCGGAGTTTGAAAAACTTCGGTCACTACCTGAGGTCCGTTGGTATCTATTCTGGGACCAACAATAACCGTTGCTGACATAGAAGGGGTCCACTATCAGGCCGGGTCACTTTCTATGAGTAGTCCCGGCCGATAACTGGAAAGTTAACGATGGATCGGTTTTCCGGCCACGGTTTACCTGACATCCGATGAGCCGATCCCTGACCACAAGGCCCCTTACTAAGAAACTCTATACTAAGAAAGACTGAACAAATAAAGTAAGCACAAACCGGCAACCAGCTGGTGTACACCCTCACCAAAAATGTCAGAATCATCCTGACGAAATCCACGCTGCTGGGGAAAAGGTGGAGGAACCGACCAAATGACGATCGAGACTGGAGTTTTGACCGCCATGGCCATCGGCATCATCGGTGCAGCCATCCTCACCGGATGGTGCCTTTACTCTCGCAATCAAGAACGGAAAAACCCCGATTAATCCCGGCGTCGGAAACGCCGGTCAGTAATCCAACCCGAAGTATTTAGACGTGTTCTCTTCATAGTTGAAGGGTGCCAGAGGATAAATCACGGCAGCACCAGAGGCTGCTCCCGCCCAACATCCTGAGTCGTCCAAACCCAACGTATTTGGCTTTCCGACTGAGTGATACTGTATGTATGCGCGGTAGTCTTTCGCGACCTGAGAGGTTCGCTCCAGGCCAGCGAGCATTTTGTCTATTTTGTAGGTCGTATCCTGCGGTGGAACGTTGCCACTGCAGCGCATTGCGGCCACTTTCCCAGCTTTGGCATCGTAAGTGAGGACAGCCAGGTCTGGTCCAAAGCCATTTTTTTGCATCAATTGCTCGCCGATTTGTTCCGCAGCTTGGTAGTAAAGCGCCGCCCTCCAGTACCTGCGATTCCATAGGGAGAACGTACCCTGTAACGCATAAACCATCAGAGTGACCTTTGAGGCCTGCTTTCTCGACACATACATTAAATTGGAGTAGATGTCGTCATGGTCAAGCCACTGAATATACAACTGCTTCGGATCTTTTGATGGTGGCAACCGGAATTCATAATCATCGAAAATCGTATCGACCCGCTCATCCAGCGCCATTGCAACAAGCAGTCTGGCCGTAGCGTTTCCGTCATTTGCAGCACGGTCCATGATGTCCCGTGCTCGAGTCTTGTCAAAGTCCCATCCCGACGCTGGGAAAGATATCGCCAACAGCATTGCACCCATGAAGCCCAAAACACTCTGTGTCATACCAATACCCTCTTATTGCCACTCCGAAAATCCCATTTCGCTATCTCGCCGAGGTCTCTATTTGAGGTACCTCGACAGGAACTGCTTTAACATCTCATTTGCATCCGAATCGTCTGCTGGGTCTTCGTCTAGCAAATAGCAGTCATATTCGCAGACGTGGTTTCCATACAGGCTAAGCTCGGCTTTTACACCGCGCCGCAGGATCTGTATCACCTCAGCTTCGTTGTCTGCCTCAAACGGGATTTTCACTGTGAAGCGGTGGCCACAGTAGACTGCAGACGCGCCTCGCTCGACGGAGCCGCATTGCAGGTCGGATTTTCGTTTATCAAGTTCGGCGTCACCGCCGACGACATTACCCTTCGTCAGCGATATCTTTCCTCTGGTTGCCTGTGATTGCTGGTAGCCCGTCTGCGCGGAATCCTCGGTCATTGGTTGAGCGGATATCAACAGGGCGTTTTTATAGAGAATGAAGTTCGAGACGTTCCTGCCAACTGATAGGCGCACCGGTAGAGGGTGAGCGAGATCGTATCGCAGGCTTTTATCCACTTGGCGACTCGAAACAAGATCAACGGCAGCAGTATCGTTGAAAACTTTCAGAGGTCCTTCCGGTATTACCTGGTTGCCCTGAGGAGCAAGCGTGTGGACCAGCCGATAATAGGTGTCCCACCAGGACTGATTCACGATGATATCCACATAAATACTGCCTGTGATCTGGTGAACATCGACAGCCGAGACATCATAGGATCGGAGTACGATGGCATAACCCGCGTTCAGTTGATGGCGCGGGCCGATCAGAAACTCATCTAAGAGGCGACGATAATCGCCGACCAACTGCTGAGCCTGATCCCAACTCCGCACATCCTCAATTCGCTGATCCCACGTTTTTATCTCCTCCGGTGCGATTCCGGCAAGATCCTTTTCAGCCAGAGTCACCTCCAGACGCACATGCACCCCATCAAAGATTTCACGCTCTTCTAAAAGGTCGTAGCTGTGGACCCGGCCACTGGTAACGGCGGTGGCCATTGAATGAAACTGGTCGTCATTCATTGTTGTCACGGAAAACACCTGACTACCTAACGTCTCAACCAAGGCCTTACTCAAGGCCGCATCAATAGCGGAGTCCCGATCCGACCCTGTAGCACCCACGGTGACAACGGTGTTCGCAACAGCGAAAACCGGCGGGATGAGAGCAACTGCCACGCTGATCAGAAATCTCAACATCACATTCATGAATCAGCCCCCTTTTACCCAGCCGAGGAGGAAGCTCTCAGCAACTGCTTCCTCGCCTTCCCACCAAACTCGTTCAGCAACAACTTCCGACCGCACGAATCCTGTGGCACTGGAGTGACTCATGTTGACTTGTTGACCGGACTGCGCCGCAACGGCCCTTATGGACGCCCCTTTTAAACGATTGAGGAGAGCAACTCTTCCCGCATGCCGAGCCTTGCGTCGCGCTTCGTATTCCACAGAAATTCGCAGTTCGTTTGATCCGCGCTGGGCGGACGCTTGCTCCTGAACAACCGCGTAACGGTAACCGTTAACTCCATTGCGTCTAGACAGCCCTGCCAACCGGTAAGCCTCAATCTTCCGAAGAACCTCTGCCCTGTGCGCGCGAGCGACTTCATCACGGGCAGCCTCAACAGACACGATCGGAAGGCTCAAGCGGAAATACCCGTTCACAGCATTGCCGGAGGAGTGAGCAACAAACTCTGAATCACCTCCCTGAAGGAAACTTTGCGAGGCACTATCGGTATAGCGTTCCCCCGACACTGAATACTGGGCGATGCCGTCTTCATCTGTCTGTGTGGATTCCACCAGCTTCTGACTAGTAATCACCACGCCGCCGACCGCCAGTAGGAACTGTGCCTGGGCATCACCTCGTGCCCGGGTCTTTGCCTGCGCGATCGAGTCTCCCTGCCCCATTCCCACAAACACCATGCGCTTGCCATCAAGCTCCCGAAATTGAGTTTGTGAGGTCCACGATGGAAGCTCAGAGGTCTTCAGGACAAATGTATCGTTTGCGCTGGCCAAACCAGATGCCATAAACCTGAATCAGTGACTTCAATCGGCTAAAACTGCGCTTAAAGCCTGCAATAACAGAGCCTTAAGCGATATAATGGCACCTGACATCCATTCACCCAGTCAGTGCATTTGGCTCATGCGTACTTTCACTCTCCAGCAATCCCGAACCGAAGTCTATACACCCCATGGCGGACTGGCCTTGATAGGCCATTGTCTGAACCGGCACACGTCGCTGATCAAAACCGCTCGCACGGTCGTCAAGCGCCACGGCATTCCAAACATCGAGCTGATCCGCACCTACCTTGGCCTGATCACGCTGGGCAAGAGTGACTTCGAGGCGGTCGAGCCGGTACGCACGGATCCATTCTTCAAAACCGCCATGGGCATCAAGCAGTCGCCATCGTCAGCCCGCTTGCGGCAACGGTTTGATGAAGATGCCCGAGCCCTGACGCCGCTTTTGGATGATGCCAGCGTTGAGTTTCTTCAGTCCATCGAAGCCCCGGTATCACCTCTGGCGATGGGTCACGTTGCCCTGGATATGGACGTCTTTCCCATGGACAACAGCCAGACCCGCAAAGAGGGTGTCAGCTACACCTACAAGGGCTACGACGGCTACGCACCGATAGCGGCCTATCTGGGCCAGGAAGGCTGGTGCCTGGGCTGCGAACTGCGCCCTGGCAGCCAGCACGCCAATAATGGGTTTCTCGATACCCTCAAGCGGGTTTTACCCCGGGCCCGGGCACTGACGGACAAGCCCATCCTGCTGCGCCTGGACAGCGCACACGATGCCCGTGACAATCGCGACTTTCTGCGCGAGCAGAAGCAGGTCGACTTCCTGATCAAGTGGAATCCCCGCAAGCAGGATCCCCTGGCCTGGGCGGAGAAGGCCCAGGCTCAGAAAGCCTGGATGCTGGACCGCAACGGCAAGATGGAGGCGGTTTTATCGGAAAACCTGTCGGACGAGCCCGGGTTGCGCCAGATCGTTAAAGTCACGGTGCGCACCAGCGATGCCGGTGGCCAGCTGTACCTGGAGCCGGAGGTCAGTCTTGAAGGCTGGATTACCTCCTTGCCAGCCGAGGTGGCCGATGAACAACAAATCATGGCGTTTTACAGCGATCACGCCACCAGTGAGCAATTCCACAGCGAGTTCAAAACCGACCTGGATCTGGAGCGCCTGCCGTCCGGCAAGTTCGACACCAACAACCTGGTCATGGCCTTCGCAACACTGGGATATAACGTGCTGCGCTGGATGGGCCTGAGACTGACTGGCCCGGATGCGCCAGTGCGCCACCCGGCTAAACGCCGCCGCCTGAGAACCGTGATGCAGGAGCTGATGACCATGGCCTGTCGCCTGGTACACAGTGGCCGACAGTGGGTTCTGCGCTTTGGTCGACACTGTCCGGGCTTTGCCGTTTACCGCGACCTCTACGAAGGAATCGCCGCCTCCGGATAGGCTCGTTCGGCAGTGACCGCATCATCTTAAAACCACCCGGGAAACCATACCGGGGCAATCCGCTATTGCCTAACGACCATGGTTTGATCAAAAAGCAGCCAAATCCTGGTCTCTGGTCGACTTCAGGCTGCGCGTTTCAGGCACTCGCAACCTATTTTTCGACAATTGATGGCTCCCGTTAGCGCCGATGGCGATTTGCGGGGTATATTCGCCTGCAAAGTCACTGATTCAGGTTAAAAACAGCCAGATCGAGCTCAGCCTGCGCTTCTTTAATCGCCTTCTTAAGTTCAGTTTCGTTATCAAAAAGCTTCTTGGCCTGTTTGAGCACGGCTTTTTCTTCCTGGTCTTGAACTTCTTTCAAGCGGGCGCTTACGCTTGTCTTGGTCACCTTATCTTTGTCGTTGAGGGCTTCGGTCAGGAGCCCCTCATCGTCTCCTGTGTGCTCCTCTATAAAACTTTCTAGTTCCTGCGACACCTGATCAAGCGATGAAATTTGATGATCGATCCGCTCCTGCTCTGCCTCAAAGAAGCGCGCGATAATAAGTGCTGGTGGAATCAACTCTGCCTTGTACTTGATCTTATTTATGATCAGGTCAGATTGTTCCTGAAGCTTCTCCCCTTTTCTGGCGACCAACTCGCGCAGCACGTTGCCCGCCTGCCAGCCATCCTGTACCAGCGTGTAAACATCGTCTTGCATTTCGTCGGCCCAGTAGTCCATCAGGATCTGGTAGACATCGTATTTACTGAGAAGCGGCATTGAGCCATACCGTTCCAGAAGGTCCTCCGAAATTCGATGAATAATGTCCTTGGGCGCATCCCCAATCGTGATCGCCTTGAGATCGACGGCTTCACACCACTGCTGGAATGGCTGCAGACTCCGTTCTGCGAAGGCCTGAAATTCAGGGTGGTTAAGGATGGTAGTCTTGACTTGGCTGGCTTCTACCAACGCATCGCTGTATCCGGGACGTGCCGGCTTAAAGAGTGTCGAACGTAAGCTTGGAAACACCTCCCAGTATGGTTCCAGTGCATCCAGATCTCTCTCGGGAATACCGCCCTGGAGGTGGGCGCTCAAGTCTTGGAGGTCTTCCGGCTCCGAGCTGTCGATGTAGCGCGGAATGTTCAGGTTGTAATCGTTGGCCACAATCTCAGCCCGAGGCACCATGCGGCTGTACCGCTCCAGTTGCAGTCCCTTATTGAACACATCTACGATTTTGTGAAGATCCTGGCTACGCAACCGATTCTTGTTACCGTCTTTCATGAAGCCCTTACTCGCGTCGACCATGAAAATCTCACGTCGGGACTGGGCCTGCTCCTTATCGAGCACGATGATGCAGGCCGGGATGCCAGTACCATAAAACAGGTTGGCAGGCAGGCCGATTATGCCCCGAATGTAGCCCTGCTTAATCAAATTTTCCCGAATTCGAGCCTCCGCATTGCCGCGGAACAGAACCCCGTGTGGCAGGATAACCGCGCCCTTGCCGGTGCTCTTCAGGCTTTTAATAATGTGGAGCAGGAATGCATAGTCACCATTCTTTTCTGGTGGAACGCCCCAGGTAAAACGACCGAACTCATCGTTTTCTGGATCCAGACCGCTGGTCCAGTTCTTGTTGGAAAACGGTGGGTTTGCCACAGCAAAATCGAAGGTTTTGAGCTGCCCGTTGCCATCTTTCCATTGAGGAGAGGACAGCGTGTTGCCCTTCCAGATCTTGGCGGTGGCTGTGTTATGAAGAATCATGTTCATTTTGGCCAGGGCGCTGGTGGCGTTGTCCATTTCCTGGCCGTAAATAGACAGCCCCCGCGAAGCTTCATCGCTGGCTTTGAGCAATAACGAGCCAGACCCGCAAGTTGGGTCGTAAACGGTTGCATCCTGCGGAGTGTCTCGTGTGATCCCGACCACTTTTGCCAACACGCGAGAAACCTCGGACGGCGTATAAAATTGCCCCTTACTTTTTCCGGATTCGGTGGCGAAGTGGCGCATCAGGTATTCATAGGCGTCACCCAAAAGATCATCCCCGTCGGCACGGTTCGATGACAGGTCAATACCCTCAAATATGCCGACCAGTTTGGAGAGGCGATCCACCATCTCTTTGCCCTTACCGAGCTTATCCTCATCGTTAAAGTCGGCAACATCGATCACGCCTTTCAGGTCGTTCTCTTCCGCTAGCCGGGCAATGATCTTGTTGATGTGATCGCCGATTTCTTTATCACCTCTGAGCGCAACCATATCGTCAAAGCTGGCGCCCTTTGGCACAACAATCATGCCGAAGGGATCGCCCTTGTACTTGTCGGTCACGTACTTCATGAACAGCAAGGTAAGCACGTAATCCTTGTACTGAGATGCGTCCATACCACCGCGCAGTTCGTCGCAGCTGGACCAAAGAGACGAATAGAGTGCGTTTTTCTTGATGGCCATTGAACAGTTCCGTTGGTTTCTTCAAAATTGGTTGAAACGTCGATATTGGGGTAATCCGGCGCAGTCTACAGACCCATGGATTTCAATACTTCATTTTCAGACACCGCCTCAGGTGTTACCACGGCATCTTTGAGCATAAGTTTGCCGCGTAGCAATCGGTCCAGATGCACGTCAAAAGCGTCGTACTCCGGGTGCAATACTGCAGGCAAATGAATATTAACCGGCTTCGTTTGACCAATCCGGTATACCCGATCTGATGCCTGGGCTTCTTTGGCCGGGTTCCAATGCCGTTCCAGATGAACTACATGGTTGGCTCCCACAACGGTGAGGCCGACGCCAGCTGCTACTGGAGACATTATCAGAATATTGAACCCTTCCTTGGCCTCAAACTGGGTAATCAGTTGCTTGCGGCTAAGAACATCAGACTTTTTGGAAACAGCCGCGGTATCTCCATTAATGATTGCTATGTCCAGGTTGTAGACCTGGTCAAGCCATAACTTGAGGAGACGCTGCAGGCGCTTGGTGACCATAAAGAGGATCACTTTCTCGCCTTTTTTTCTTACTGCATCCAGTGAATTCAGAAGCACAGTTAGTTTGGCGGATTCCGCCATCACTTTTCTGGCGGAATTTCCATCATTGGTCATCAATTCAGCTTCGTGCCGAAGCCGGGGATGAAGCGAAATTTCTCTCAGTTGCTGCAACACGGACAACGCCTTACCCCGCATGTCTTCAGTTGCTTGTTGTTCGCGGTACCCTTTCAATACATCCTCATAGGCCCTTCGTTGTAGGCCTTCCATGGTACTTGTCAGCTCTTGGGAGTATACAAGGTTGCCGTGGTCCGGTTGAGGAACACCGCAACGAATGGTTTTTGCTGGTAAACCCTTTAACTGGTCTTCCTTCACGCGGCGGAGCATAAACGGCCCAACGGCATCTCGCAGGTTCTGCCCCAACGACGCCCTGACTGAATCACGACTGTCTTCATCCGCCGCGAGAATCGGCTTTATCCAGGTATCCCGAAAGCTCGTCCAGTTACCAAGCAACCCTGGTTGAGCGGTGTCCATGAGGCACCAGAAATCACCCAGACTGTTCTCGACTGGCGTACCTGTTGCCAGTAATTTGAAGTCTGCCTTGAGCCCCTTTGCAGCTCTGGTTTGAAGGGTATTGGGGTTTTTGATGTTCTGCGCTTCATCGAAAATCACCATTCCCCAGTCGATTCGGCATAGAGAGAACTGGTAATCGCGCAGGGTCTGGTAAGTTGCAAGCACCAGTCTGCGCTCCTGATCAAGCCGCTTGGTACCCGCATCTGGGCCGATATGCAATGCATAGCGAATCGCATCTTCATCTAACACCTGGTCATTATCTAGGATCTCTGCCATCTGCGCCGCTTCCCTTTTTTCGCCTTTGACACGATATTTGGCGAGATCCCGGCCAGATTGAAGCACAACAATATCTTTGAAAGGTATGCCGTTGTAGGTGACCCCAACTTCATCCTCCCAGTTCTCAAGCAGGCTGAGTGGAGCGACAACCAATACAGGTTTTTGCTGTTTACTTGATTCTTTTTGGCGCCGCAGATATTCACCCACGGCCACCAAGCTCATGTAGGTTTTGCCGAGCCCCATATCGTCAGCGAGCAGCGCTCCCTGGAGGCGGTAAAGATTGTCCGCTTTTTCATTCCGTGCCTGTTCAATCAAACCCAACATCCAGGAAATACCTTCCTTTTGGTGGGGAAAGGGTTGGCGCGCGTACAGTTCCCAATCTGGCTCTAGTGTGCTCGGGGACTCCTTGGCTTTTTGCTGGAGCTCTGCATGCAACTCCTCGGCTTCTTTCAGAACGAGGCTGAGTTTTTCCTTGCTAACAGGAGTTTCGTCATCCAAAGGTTCTTCGTAGGCCTGCGGATTTCGAAGCTTTTCGGTAATTTGTTCAAGCTGCGCTGAAACCGCCTGACGATTTGAAACATCGATGTTTTCGCCATTAAAAGACAAGGTATCGGCACCCTGCCCCCAGGCCGCTTCAACCGCCTCTTTAAATTGGGACAACTCTTCCTCTGACTGAATTACCTTGGGTAATGAGTCGGGAGGCGCTGGAAGTTTATCAAGTGCAAACCAATCCTGTTTCTTGGCGTCAGCTTCGCCAAACTCCATGTGCTGGAGCTTGCCTACCCCCTCAACGCGCACAGAAAAACCGAGCTCGAGGTTGACCAACGAGGCATCGAGGAAGGCACCTGGCGTTTCTATAAACTCCTGAACTTTATCTGCCGGAATCCGCCGGTTGCCAAATACCTCTTTTACGGCCTGAACCTTCTCTGGCTCCAAAAGAACAACCCGCTTGCCAATCCTTAGCGCGCCGCCAGTCTCCGTATCAAAATCAAGCTGGTCCCATCTTTTGCCAAGCTCTTCCGTTGTCGATCCATCACCGAGACTTGGGCTAAGGAAAAGACTGCCGTCGGGCATTTTGGTTGCTACAACGCCTATGCCTTCAGGCACGACGACATCAAGTTTTTGGAAATGCCCCAAGTCCAGATTCATGCCATTGCGTTGCGCCGTCTGAAGCTCGGCCATCAAACGGAGATTCGCACCCTCGCCTCTGTCATCAGGAAGCAATTGCTGATGATGAACCAGCGCCTGGAGTGCAAAAAGCTCTGGAGGAGTCAGTCGATAGATTTCAGTGGATGTCAGATAGAGAAACGGCCCTTTCCTAGTAAAAGGAGCGGTCTCCCCATTGATCACAGTGGTTGCAGTCACCCGGAAGCCGCTATTGCCGGTTCGCCCGCTGATTTCAGTACGAAACTCCCCAGGAAATCTTGGGGGCAGGTTAAGAACATCCGCCTGCTCATCATCGAGGCCAGCAATGTTCTCAGCGCCAATGTGGTAGCCATTGGCCATAGGTTCCGCAAAACCCTGCTCTTCAAGCATTCGGAGAGCAACGAGCTGCATCTTCTGAAAAGCTTGCCCCTTACCTCGCTTAAGCTCGGCGAACTTTGCCGGTTCTACGAAAAACAACACGCCAGACGAGTCCGCGCGTAGTTCAAACCCCGCTTGCGCAGAAACGCTCTCCTTGTCATCTGAAACCATTGAGCGCAGTAGGTCGAAAAGGCCCATAAAATTCCTTTTTGTTTATTTAAACTTATTGATGAATTCGGACTTTACCACCCAGGTATGCAGGTCTTTCCTCACAACAAATGGCTCAAGTGGGCCTGCGAACATGGCAACGAGCTCCTTAAGGGGAACACCAAGAAGAGCAGCGACATGTCGAGCTTTCGCGTTGGGATTGTGCGCCAAGTAACCCAAAACCGTTTTGTGCTGATCAGATAGATTTTGAGACGTGTCCTCTTTAAATCTCTGCTGCTTTTCGACGTAGGCATCTCTGCGCTGTTGAGCAGTTGTAGATGGTTTTCCACGCAAGAATCGATCAGCAGCACTGGGGTGGCGTTGGTCTGAGAACAGATCCTGAAACTTTGGTGGCGGTCGTCTCTGGGCTCTCTGACGCATCCGGACATCAAGATGTCCTGGCAAATCCTTGGGCTCTGGAATCCTTGTCTTTGGCGTCTTCACTACCGGATAACCATGTATTGCCAGGTGTCCCCGGTATTCGGCTGGACTTAGCAGAGATTCTATATCGAGCTCAACACCATGCTCAGCAAGGAAATTGATCACCTTGGACTGCCATGTACCGTTATGAGTCACAGCCTCATAAGGCAAACCGTACATGGCGCTGTACTGCGACGGAGTGATATGAGTCAGCTCACCGTGAGTAAATGACGAACAATCATACGATGGAACAAGCTTTCCCGGCGGAGCGAGATAAACCCAAATCTTGAAACTATGGGAGCCCTCTACAAGGTAAAAATCGCCGCAATCAACGTAGATGATAGCCTTATCCGCGAGTCCGCCCTCCAAGCTCGCAAAATTGGTTTTAATCTCATCTCCGAGCAGTCTTTTAACAATGCCCTCCGCCGACCTACCCAGCATCAAGCGCGTGTTGCGAATGAGCTTCTGGTTATAGAGGCCCTCAAGGAAACGTTTTCGTGCAGGAAACATACGCTGCAAGTCTGATTTTCCACTCTCGATTCCGTATTGTTCCAGGGCTTGGAGAAAGAGCTTGAGATCTTCTCGGGAAAGCCATCCTCTGACTTTGTCTACACGGGCGGCGCCCAAAGGCCTCCACCACTCCTGGTAATTTGTAGCCGAACTGTTGATTCGAGGATCTCCGGCAACGCCCAAGACAAAATCTTGCCAACCCTCTGAGACTTCAGAGCCCGCTCGATCTATCAGGATTTCCAAAGCTGCGTGGCCTATCCTTTTGCCTTCACCGAAAGGAGCGCGGTTGACTGAGGGTTTGAGAAGTTCGTCGAAAATAGGATCCCACTGGCCGAGCTCCACTTCTTTGAGAGTCTCAATATAATAGTGCGCCCGGCAGAGGTCTCCATATCGCCCTTGGTCATAGCCGACCAAGCCAAGCGCCGCGAACTTTTGCTCAAGTTCCTGGCCACTTTCACGGACCTGTCGAGAAAAATAGGAGGGGCCCTCCATGCTGATCAGCCAGTTGATGTTTTCCTGGATTGATGCAACAGGATCTCTCGACATTTGCTTGTGCGTCTGACGAGGCAGTCTTTTGCTTTGATCACGGAGCACTACTTCTAATTCAGCGGAAAGTCCCGGCTCTGCAATTTCCAAACGGTCAAATTCTTGGAAATAAAGCTGGCATAGCTGCAGGAAGGTTGTACGGGTAAGCCTGGGGGTTTGGAGTTCAACCAAAGTGCCTAACACTGACCCTCTACAACTGACTTTTCTTATTTTTTCGTCGTTACACCACAACCAGGTCAGCGCTCGTGCGCCGAGGCGTTTCTCCAGAGCGTCATAGACGTCGCTGAAATCGCTACGATTAATTGCTTTGGCGATCCTCTGACACATCGAATCAAAGGCACTGCCGCCTCCCGCTGATTGAGCAAAGCTTTCGGCCTGCTCAACAAGATTAGACCAACCAGACTGAACGTGTTCCGGCCATTCGTTTTTGAGTTGCGGGGGCTGCGGCAGTTTCATTTCGTTAAATCTACCTTTGCCCGGACCTTTTCATAGTCCTCGCTACTGGGCCGTCGAATGGTAAATCGAATATCAATTCGACGATTCTTGCTGTAATCATCTGCGGTCCGCTGATCCTCGACTACAGGCCTGGTTTCCGCATAACCACTCACGGAGAAAAGTGGTTTGCCTTCGCCATTTTTCAGGCTACTCAGCTTGCCATTCTCCTGAAGTGAGCGCTCCCAGAACTGCCATAGTGAGATAGCTCTGAATGTAGACAAACACCAGTTGCCTTTTTCTCCACACAGCCGTCCGGTAAACGGCCTGCTATCGGTATGTCCTTCCACGAAAACCGTATCCAGATAATCCGACCGGTCTTCTTTGGAAATGAGTTGGTGGAGAACTTCACCTATCTCACGCGCTGTGTCCTGGTATTGCTGCCCTATTTGGTCAGCGGCAGTATCAAACCCTAGTAATTGGTTCGGAATCCGGAGAACGGTGCTATTTTCACTCACCTCGACTTGAATACCCCGCTTTTGGAGGATCTCGGCCGCTTCGGTGAGGATATTTCTCCGCACCTGTTCAGCTTTTCTCAACTCTTCAATTTCTTTTTCTAGCTCGACTAATTCCTCCTGAAGACGCTCCTGCTTTTGTTCCGTTTGCTGCTCCAGTTCCATTAGTTGCAGAATCAAAATAACGGAAGCCAAAATGAAAATAACCAGGAGCCCAGACATAACATCAGAAAACGACATCCAATAAGGATTTTCGTCGTCGACTGAGGTCGCTTTTGGGCTTCGCAGCAGAGCCATTAACGAGCCTCCAGCTCATCGAGAATACTGTTCATATTCTCGACTACCCTCAGCATGGAATCTGCATACGCCCTCGAACTGTTATTCCATTTCTCCATGCGGTCTTCGATTTGTTGGTTCACCTGTGTGGAATAACTCGATAGCCAGGATTCTGCCTGTTTTTCGATTCCAGAAACCTGATCTGCCAGATTCTCAGATAGCCCACCGAACTCAGCTTTTATTGATCTCAACCACTCCTGTTGATGCTGCTTGAGCTCAGCGAAACCTTCGTTAGTCAGTTTTGCAGCATTGCCGTACTGCTCAACGCTCTCTTGAATAGACCGTTGAAGTCCTTCAAGTAGTCTGGACTGTTCGCTCAGTCGATCTGAAAGTAATGTGTTTTGCTCTCCAGCAGATTCTATGACTGACAAAACCTCTGACATACGAGTGCCCAAAACGTCAGTAGCTTGTTTTACCTGTGAACTGAGCAGGCCAAGCTGATTCGAACTGCTGTCCAGATGTTTGCTGCTCTCGGAAATGGAACCGGTAACCTTAGTGAGTTGTTCGTAAGCGCCAATAAATCCGCACCTGTGGCTGGCAACTGAATTTCGCCACACTGATTCCTGCTTTCAAATGAAGGAGGAATCCGATGACCACCCCTGATTTACATCAGTTCTGGCAACAGACG